>OOCY01000077.1_pt1 | contig 107248 bp, 111 predicted proteins | sample 1671291 | NCBI WGS metagenome assembly OOCY01 (sample SAMN06348141, study PRJEB24527) | human gut metagenome | biome: human gut; feature: ankylosing spondylitis patient; material: feces | host: Homo sapiens | place: China | collected 2015-10 | reverse complement strand
ACGAGGATGCCGGAGCCGAACTCCGGCTAGATCACTGAAAAACGCAAAATCTCAGGTTAGAGGGTGTCGCTCGCAAAATCCGCCAGGCGGGATCTTTCGCCGCGCTGCATCGTGATGTGCCCCGAGTGCGGCCAGCCTTTGAAGCGGTCTACCACATAGGTCAGACCGGAGGAGCCTTCCGTCAGGTAAGGTGTATCGATCTGAGCGATGTTGCCCAAGCAGACGATCTTGGTACCGGGACCGGCACGCGTGATCAGCGTCTTCATCTGTTTTGGCGTTAAGTTCTGAGCTTCGTCAATGATGACGAACTTATTCAGGAAGGTACGGCCGCGCATGAAGCTCATAGACTTGATGCGGATTCTGGAGCGAATCAAATCTTCAGAAGCTCTGCGGCCCCAGTCGGATCCGTTGCCGCTGCCGCGGTTCAGAACTTCGAGGTTATCGTCAATGGCACCGAGCCACGGAGCCATCTTCTCTTCTTCCGTGCCCGGCAGAAAGCCGATATCTTCGCCCACGGAAATGGTAGCACGCGTGATGATGATTTCGTTGAAGCGTCTCTGCTCCATCGTCTGAGTCAGACCTGCTGCCAGCGTGAGCAGCGTCTTACCGGTTCCGGCTTGGCCGAGCAGCGTCACAAAGTCGATGTTCGGATCCATCAGGAGATTGAGCGCGAAAGCCTGCTCTCTGTTTCTGGCGTTGATGCCCCAAACGGTGTGCTTCGGATTGAGATAGTCGTCGATCAAACGTACGGTAGCGCGGTTGCCTTCGACCGACATAACCTGGGCATAGAACGGTGTAGCACCTTCCTGCTCGTACCAAATGAATTGGTTCACAAGGAAGCTCGGAACGAGAGATCCCTCGATCTGATACCAAGTACGGCCGTCTTTCTGCCAAGACTTGAGGTTTCTGCCGTGTTCGTCCCAGAAATTGGCTGGCAGCTTGAGCGTTCCTGAGTAAAGGATGTCGCTGTCCTCGATCATCTTGTCGTTGTAATAATCTTCAGCGACAAGGTTGAGGGCGGCAGCCTTCAGACGCATGTTGATGTCTTTAGACACCAAGACGACGTCGCGGTCTTTGACGCTTTCCTTCAAGCCTTCCACCACGGAAAGAATCTGGTTGTCGGCTTTGCCCTGCGGCAGCATCGGAAGCTTCACGTCAAAGGGCTTGGTCTGAATGAACAGACGGCCAGTTGCTTCACCGTGGTTCAGTGTTTCAAGCGGAATGCCTTTGTCGATCGGGCCTTCCAAATTCTGCAGGATGCCGTCAAGCGTACGGCTGACCTGACGAGCGTTGCGGGCCACGTCGGTCATACCGCTCTTATGGTTATCGAGCTCTTCGAGCGTCATCATCGGCAGATAGATATCGTGTTCCTGGAAGCGGAAGATACTCGTCGGATCGTGCAGCAGCACGTTGGTATCAAGCACATAAAGTTTGTTCTTGCCGTCGTGCTTGAGATTTTTGTTTCTTCTGTGTGCCAGCGTCGTTTCTTTGAGAACCTCTTTGGTTTCAACCAGCGCGGCGGCTTTAACTTCCTGCTTGGCTTCTTTAGCGGAAATCGGTTCAACGGTTGTTTTCGTGCGCAGAGTCTTCGCTACTACAGCAGGTTTAGCTGCCGCCTTGGTTTTACGAGGCGCGCGGGCTGCTGTCGGTGCCGGCGCCTGTGTCGGCAGTTCGGCCGGAATGTCGGTGAGGACAGATCCCTTAGCGACCGGGGCTTTTGGTAATGGCATATGTGTTCCTTCGGGCTCTTCTTTAGAGGAGAGCGGCTTAAAAATCTATTCTTCCTTTGATGCTCGCCGTCTCAATCAAATTACGAGAGCCGCAATTACAATGCCGATCATTGTAAAGGCCAGTCCGAGTTTGATGACGATCCCGATCATCATTCCGAGCCATGTGGCAAAACCGACCTTACCGCTTTTGAGAAGGTCTCGATGATCAATAAATTCGCCGATGGCTGCGCCGAGCAGCGGCATAAAAATCAACCCCCATAAACCGGTGAAGATGCCGATAATGGTACCGATAAAGGATCCCAAAATGCCGAGTTTGGTTGCCCCGGCTTTCTGCGCGCCGAGCGTCTGTGCAATCCAGTCGACAATCAGACCGATAACGGTCAGCACGACAAGAATCACCAGCGTCATCACGCTAATTTCGTTGTAATGATCGATGAATGCGGCCAGCCACGCACCTGCAAAGATGAGCGGGAGCCCCGGAATCATCGGGACGATAGTGCCTGCAAAGCCGATGACCATGAGGGCAGCGGCGATGACCCAAAGAATAATATCCAGCATTGATTAATAACCTGCGTGCATTTGTGCCTGTGTGGCTCTGCTGACAAAACGCGTATACATACCTTGGAAGATCAGATTCACGGTACCGGTCGGACCGCTTCGCTGCTTGGCGATAATTGCTTCGGCATCGCTCGGCGCATTGGAATCCACCGCCGGCATCGGCTGACCGTCTTCCCCCATGTCGTCCGTCTTCTGCTGATAAGCGACTTCACGGTACAGAAAGATGATGACGTCGGCGTCCTGTTCGATAGAGCCGGACTCTCGCAAGTCACTCATCAGCGGACGCTTGTTGGGACGGGTATCCACTTCACGCTTTAACTGAGAAAGCGCGATCACGGGAACCTTCAGTTCACGGGCAAGACCCTTGAGGCCGCGGGAAATTTCAGCAATTTCCTGGGCGCGGTTCGCGTCATTGCGTCCGCCGGATTCGCCGGACATCAGCTGGAGGTAGTCAACCACGATCAGACCGAGCTTGCCGCCTACACGGCTCATCAGCTGACGGGCGCGGCTGCGCAGATTCAAAATGGAAATACCGGCGGTATCGTCGATGAAGATCGGCGCTTTTTCCAGAGATTCGGCGGCGTCGTAGAATCCGCGCCAGTTTTCCAGATGACCGGTTTTGAGTTCTGACTGTGGAATTTCTCCCTTGGCGCTGAGGAGACGACCGGTAACTTCTTCGGCTGACATTTCCAGCGAGAAGACCCCGACAGGCAAGCCTTGATTGCTGCCGACGTGCAGCGCGATATTCAAAGCAAACGCGGTTTTACCCATGGCCGGACGACCGGCGATGATAATGAGCTGACCGTCATGCATACCGCTCGTCATACGGTCGAGATCCGGGAAGCCCGTGCTAGTGCCGGAGACATTGCTCGGGTTGTCAATCTCGGAGAGTTCGCGAAGATGATCCGCGTAATCGGCCAAAACCGCGTCGATTTTTTGGAAACCGCTGGACGAGCGGGACAAATCCTCACTGATGCGAAGGACTTTTGCCTGAGCTTCGTCCAACAAATCCTTGGCTTCGCGAGCGCCGGGATTCATGGAGTCATTGATGATGTCGTTACCGGTTGTAATTAAACGGCGGCGAATCGAACGGTCGCGAATAATTTCCGCGTAGCGCAGAACGTTAGCCGCACCCGGACTGTAATCCGCGAGTCGGTTGAGATATTCGAGGCCGCCGGTCTCTTTTTCGAGACCGCCCTCACGCAGGATGTCGTGGACCGTCAGAATATCGGCCGGCTTTCCCTGCGAGAGCAAGCGCTTAATGTTTTCGAAAATTAAGCGGTTTCCGTAGTCATAAAAGTCCTCCGAATCGATTTTTCCGCCGATCAAGTCGAACGTATTGTTATCGATCAGGAGTGCGCCCAAAACACCGTCTTCAGCCTCTTTTGAGTAAGGCGGAGTGCGGTATTGCTGGACTTCACGATCTTCGCTGCGAATATCGGGCATCGTATTTATGAACTTCCTTTTTTCCAAAAGCAGATGAGAAAACTATAGCTGAAAGAGCAGAGACATGAAAAAAAGAAGCCTCCCAAAAATGTGACATTTCTGAGAGGCATTTTGAAGACCGAAGTCTTCAGGAATTTCTTCCCTAATTAGGCTTCAGCAACAACCTGAACGTTGACATTAGCAACGATGTCGTGGTGCAGGTCGATCTGCAGCGGGTACTCGCCGACGGCTTTGATAGCACCCAGCGGTGTACGAACCTGGCTCTTGTGGATATCGTAACCAAGTTTTTCGAGGGCTTCGGCAACGTCCATGTTGGTCACAGAACCAAACAGACGACCGTCGACGCCGGCCTTGGAAGCGATAGTGATGGTCAGACCATCGATCTTGCCCTTGAGCTCTTCAGCCTTAGCAAGACGTTCAGCCTGAGCGCGTTCGAGTTCAGCCTTGTGGGCTTTGAATTCTTCGATCGCAGCTGCTGTAGCACGCTTAGCCTTCTTTGTCGGGATCAGGTAGTTACGAGCGAAACCGTCTTTAACTTTGACGACGTCGCCGAGCTGACCGACGTGAGGAATAGATTCAAGCAGAATGATTTGCATGTTGATTTCCCCCGATTACTGATTGTCGGTGTAAGCAAGAAGAGCAAGGAAGCGAGCACGCTTAATTGCTGTGTCGAGCTGACGCTGATAGTGAGCCTTCGTACCTGTCAAGCGAGCCGGCATGATCTTGCCGTTTTCCTGGATGAAGTCGCGAAGTGTGTCGATATCTTTGTAGTCGATCTGATCAACATGATCAACTGTGAAGCGGCAGAATTTTTTACGCTTGAAAAGCGCGTTCTGCTGATTAGGGTTACGAGGTCTACCCTTTCCTTTGGCACCAAAAGCCATGATTTACTCCTTTTCGAATTCCGTTATATGCAGGACAAGTTTGCGTGAACGCGCCGAAGATGTTGTCAGAAACCCTCTGAATTTCAAACGGCTTCCGAGCTCCACCTCATTGAGAGCCTTAGCAGCCGGACCGACTGCCGCCGCTTCTGCGGAAAAGCTCAGTTTTCTATCCGATCCGGCTTCTTGGACCACCGACATATGGCGGATGGTCAGGTCAAGAATGGGAACAGAAGCTAAGGTGTAGCGGATGACGTCTTTCTTTTCAAGAATTCCGTCCAGTTCGAACGAGTTCACCTCGCAGTCCTAAATTAAGCCTGGGCGTCAGCCGGGGCTTCTTCAGCAGCCTGAGGTGCGGGAGCAGCAGCTTCAGCAGCAGCGCTGGCAGCCTTACGGGCTTCTTCTTTCTCGACAGCCTTCATCATCGGAGAAGGTTCTGTCTCAGCCTTCTTCATTTTCACGGTGAGGTGACGAAGAACGGCGTCGTTGTAACGGAAATTGTTTTCGAGTTCTTCAAGAACTTCGGGGCCGCATTCGATGTTCATCAGAACATAGTGGGCTTTCACGAGTTTCTCGATCGGGTAAGCCAGCTGACGACGGCCCCAATCTTCGAGACGGTGAATCTTACCGCCGTGGCTTTCCACAGCAGCCTTGTAACGCTCAATCATCGCCGGAACCTGTTCGCTCTGATCAGGATGGACGATGAAGCAAATCTCATAGTGACGCATTGAACCTCCTTATGGGAAATAGTCGCCCGGAGCGTCTTCCGGTGTGACAAGGACTAGAAAGTGCGTGATTCTACACCACTTTCAGTAGAAAAAAATCCTGATTACTAAATTAGTTACGAAAAACAAGTCGAGGAATAGCCTTAATGAAAATGAGACCTGCTTGCTCAGCCTATTACTCTACGAACATCTGGGTTGAATGGTGTGTGCTGCGTTTTCTACTATTCGAATCGACCTATTAGAAATTTTCTAATAGTTGAACCTTCCTTGAGTACTCCTGAAGAGAAATTATTTCTCCGGTGTTCGTTAATCGTTGCAAAAAACACATTGGCTACACCTGTCTTTCATGGAGGAGCCGCTTTTCCCATCAGATAGGGCTCCGTGCCGGGATCTGTAGGAAAGGACTTGCAACAGATCAAAAAATCAAGGTCGTGATTTAGCACGACCTCTGACTTTGCAAACTTCAGATTCCGCTTAAGGCGGATACTGATCAGCCAACAGTACGCTGACGCACGGTTTCAAACAAACAAATACCGGCGGCAACGGAAACATTCAGACTTTCGACCGTTCCCAGCATCGGAATCTTCGCCAAGTCACTGCAGCGGCGGCGCGTCAATTGACGAAGACCGTCGCCTTCGGCGCCGAGTACCCAGCCGAAAGCGCCCTTTTGATCAAATTCATAAATGGTCTTTTGAGCTTCACCGGCTGTGCCGATGATCGGAACACCGGCGTCAACGAGCTCAACAATCGAACCCGCCAAATTCGTAACTCGCACAATCGGAACGGTTTCAGATGCGCCGGCGCTGGCCTTCACTGCCGCAGCCGTTAATGTGGCGGAGCGGTCTTTCGGCGTGATTACGGCAGATACTCCTGCCGCATCAGCGACACGGAGGCAGGCACCGAAATTGCGCGGATCGGTCACGCCGTCCAAAAGCAGTAGAAGCGGATTACCGGCGAGATTATCCATCAATGTGTCGAAGGACATGCCGATATCGATCGGTGCAGCTAAAGCAATCAAACCCTGATGCGGAACTTCATGAGAAAAGCCGTCCAGGCGATTGTTGTCGGCCTGCATCAAACGAATGCCGGCCTTTTCAATCTCTTCAATCATCCTGCGCATACGCTGATCGCGGCGCTTCGGATCATAGTAGACGATGCGAATCGACGAAGAATCGCGTTTCATTCTCGAGGACACGGCATGGAAGCCGGCTAGGACTGTATCTTCTTTTTTCATGAGCGTTTCTTTGCAACAGACGGTGCTTTCTTCGTTTTTCTCGCTGCCGGCTTACGCGGCGCGGCAGAAGATTTTACGGTTTTCCTTTTGGCTTCGGTCTTCGGCCTGCTTTGACGATTCTTCGAAACCAAAGCGAATTCTATTCTTCTTGCGTCGAGATCGCAGCGGGCAACCTTAACAGTGAGCTCGTCGCCCAAGCGATAACGCAACCCGGAGTCTTCGCCGTAAATTTCATTGGACTTATCGTCAAAGACGAAGTAATCATCCCCAAGGCCGGAAATATGAATCGCGCCTTCGACATACAAGTCTTCAAGCGTCACAAAGATTGCAAAGGGACTTACACCCGAAATCACGCCTTTAAAGACCTGGCCGAGTTTCTTCTGCATATAGTTGCATTTCAGCCAAGCCATTACATCGTAACTGGCTTCATCGGCACGGCGTTCATGGGCAGAACACAGAAGGCCGAGCTTTTCCCACAAGTCGATATGCGCAACCTTCTTCTTGTCATCGGGTTTTGCCTTGCAGATGATTTCTCTTGTCTGAACCGGAACATCCGCTTCATTGGGTTCAACCAAAATCTTCGGCACGTATTTCCGGCGCCGTAAGATACCTCGGATAGCGCGATGCACCAGCAAGTCAGGATAACGGCGGATCGGTGAGGTGAAGTGCGTATAAGCGTCATAAGCCAGGCCGAAGTGACCGACGTTATGCGGGCTGTAGACGGCCTGCTGCATGGAGCGCAGCAAAATCGTCTGAATCATTGCCTTATCCGGACGATCAGCGATCGATTCCAGCACCTTGGCATAGTCTCCCGGAGTGGGGGAATCTCCGCCGGGCAGCGTCACGCCGAACGGCGCCAAAGTTGCCCTGGCTTTTTCCAGACGATCCTGGCTGGGCGGTTCATGGACACGGTAGAGACACGGAGCCTTATTCTTCTGCAGGAAGTCGGCTGCACAGGTGTTTGCCACCAGCATCATTTCCTCAATGAGGCGATGAGCGTCATTGCGTTCGCGCGGCAGAATCTGTTCGATCTTGCCCTGCTCATTGGCGACAATATAAGTTTCAACCGTCTCAAAATCCATCGCGCCGCGCAATTCACGGCTCTTGATCAGATTCTTGTAAAGATCATAGAGATCCTGGACGTTGCCAAGCACGTGTTCCATGACCTTGGCTTCAGGACCGTTCGGGTTGCAGAGTGCGGCCCAAACATTGTCATAAATCAGTCGTGCCGCCGAACGAATCACAGCTGGGTAGAACTGGTAGGCTTCTACCAATCCGTTGGCGCCAATGATCGCGTCGCACACCATGGTGCAGCGGTCAACCTGCGGATTCAAAGAACACAAGCCGTTAGAAAGCTCTTCCGGCAGCATCGGGATAACGCGTCTCGGGAAGTAGACACTCGTTGTTCTTAACTGAGCGTCCTTATCAATAGAGCAACCGGGTTTGACGTAATGAGAAACATCGGCAATGGCTACGAGCAGACGGAATTTGCCTTCTTCCACAGGTAAGCAGTAAACAGCATCGTCGAAGTCTTTGGCATCTGCGCCGTCAATCGTCACAAACGGAATATCACGGAGGTCTACTCTATCTCGAAGATCGGACTTCGTTACAGAGTCAGAGAAACGCTTAATTTCTTTCTTTGTTTCTTCGGAGAACTTGTAGGGAAGATCGAATTTACGAACCGCGATTTCTGTTTCCATTCCCGGCTCGTCGATCGTTCCCAAAATTTCGACTACGTGGCCGACAGGACTATTAGTGAGAAGGCCTTTATCTTCAAGTTCGGCCACGACGATCTGAGAAGGCGTTGCGCCTAAAGAGCGGCCCGGTGCAATTAAGATCGTTTTGCAAATTCTTGCGTCTTCAGGCACCACAATTCCGACGCCGCGTCTCAGTTCAAAGCGGCCGACAATGCGTTTTAACTTGCGATCGGCAAGTTCGACGATATCGGCTAAAACTCGACCCCTGTAGTCGGTTCCTGCTTCTCTAGCGACAACAATATCTCCGGGAAGAACTTTGGTCATTTCTTCCGGAGAGATGTACATATCGGGAACGTCTTCTTCGCAAATCAGGAATCCGAATCCGTCACGGTGTCCCTGCACCACGCCGGTATGAAGTTTGGCAGAAGAGGTCAGGAGAACAATGTCTTCCCGATTCGTAAAGATTCTTCCTGCCTCTTTCAATTTATTGAAAGCGCGATCAAAGACCTCAGAGGAGATGCCCTTATGAGAAAGCATCACATACTCTTTCAGGTCGTCCATTTCCATCGGGAATCCGGCCGTCCTCAATTCCCGTTCAATTGCCTTTTCAGCCGCTTCCACTCCGGCAGCCAGGATGGCACGCTGCGGCTTAGCAGAAGTCAACGCAGACTTCTGTGTGGTTTTATTCTTCGCAGTAATTTTGAGCCTCAACTAATTAATGTTGATCCTATTTATGCTGGATTGTAATTGCTGAGGTTGCTAACAAAGTCCTAAGATCGCTCAGAGTGGAGATATTTGATTTCGGCCTTCAGGTACTAAAAATATCAATCCAAATTAAGCACATCCAGCATTCCGAGTCCGCGGAACTGGGGAAGAAGCAGAATTAACAGAACAACAATCAAAAGAAAGACCAGTCCGTAGGCAAACTGATGATCCGTTAACTGCCTGAAGAAACGGTATTGGCCTCCCGACGGATTCTGTTCATAGCGGTAGCCTGAGACTTGGAAGTTTTCAGGGAGCTCTGTTTCCCGGTAATAATCGTTCAGACGATATTCATTCCAAACTTTGGGATCTTTTTGACTTCCGAAAGTATCCAGATCTCCGGGCCTTCGAAGATCTCTCAGATAAATCGGACGACGCTCAATGATTTCCTCTCTTTTACGAAAGCGGATGCCCTGTTCATCCAAAAGCTTCTCGTAAGCCAAATCATGTTTCTTCTGCAGATTGGCGAGAAAACGATAAGCTTTTTCGTCCGCTTGGTATTGGCTATCAGCCTCAATCGTGAAGCATTGGTTTTCCAGATAAACCGATTCGTAATAGGGAATCGGATAAAACTCGGTCGACGAAACAGCCTTAGGGACGCAATAACGAAAAAGCACAGAAACACCGCATGGAAAATTGAAGTTGAATCAAGACCGGCTGTATTACCGCCTGAACTTGAAAAAGGATTCTAACGACAAAGCGTCGGCTTAAGAAATGTTTCTGCCGACTGCGCCTTTGGCACAAAAAGACGGCTCCTTTGCCTATTTTTATCTATGTGAAATCGGTTCGCCTAGAACGAGACGCAGGAAAATTCGGGTCTCGGTGCCGGTTTGGCTCAGCGTTTCTAACGTAGAAACAGCGTGATAAGTGATTTTTGCCTTGGAGACTTCTCAGTCTTCAAGGCTTTTTAGTATTTCAGATCAGAAAAAAGTACGATCAAGCAGGATTACTTTCGAAAAAGATTTGCTCAGACAAAGTTTTGGGGTAGTTGTAGGTATCCGCTTCATCCATACATCCTCTCAGCCAGCGGTAGTACGGTCCAAAAGCTCGGGACTCACGAGTACGAATTCTCAGTCTCGCTCCCATTTTTTCTCCCGAACCCAGTTATGAAGTACTTTGTCGAGCCAAACCGAAGAGCAGTTAGTGACCAGAACCTGATATTTTCTCGTCAAAGGAACCGGCATTCGAATCATCTTTCGGCCTTCTCTGTTAAAAACCTTGTGCCGAAGTTGAGCGCCCAAGTCGAAGTAAATGCCTTTAGCTTGTCTTCCTTACTCAATAGCGATAAACAGCAGACGCCCACTCGATCAGAGAGACTGGCAAGTTCAAACTGAACTTGCAGCAGTTCGTTGATTAGACTGTCTTGCTTGGCGAGTTCCGCCAAAATATTCCGCGGAACATAAGCGACTTCGGCATTTGTGATCGCTAAGTAGTGTCCGGCTCGGGCCGTCAGGAGAAGAAATTCAAGTTACCGGCCGCCAAATGACCAGGTGTGGAAAGCGCAATTGCAGGACTGTCTCCTTTTGTTGAGCCGATCGCACGAGCAGTCACGCCTCTAGTAGCGAGGACCACGTGGTCAACACGTTCACCCGGAGAAAATACTCTTTCTTCTTTCAGCGTTTTGGAAAGACCTAATCTCAAGAAAATCCTCACCAGCACCGGATGAAGGCGATGATGGATCCAAGGCATTACCGGAACTTTAGAAAAAATGGCTCCTGTCGAGTTCGCATTGTTTTTACCTTGAACAATCGATACGTACCAATTTTGAGTGAACCTTGCCATAAGCTCTTTCCAACTAACCTTAGTAACGTGAACCATGCAGAAGCTAGGCAATCATCGAAGGGATGATTAATTTTCACCCTAAGGAATTCCTACGATTCGTCAATAATGGAACGCGTTTTTACCGTAATTAACCCCAAATTAAGTTAAGGATTTGCGTAAAAAGGCTATTAGCCTCTCCAAATACTCATGAATTATCGAGAACTAAAAGTCAAATCTGAAACCGTCTCTTTAGAAAGAACGGAAGCATCGAGCGCTTTAGGTCGCGCAAATAGAATTGAAAGTGAGAATTTAAACTAACCACGCAACCCGCTAATGAAATGAAGGCTCGGATAGTTCTAGGGATTTTTGGGACAAAGAAAAACCCCGCAAATCTACGAGGTCTTAAGAATTAGGTCTGGTGCCCGGGACTGGCACCATATTTTCAATATTATTCAACCAGATAGCTTTAACGGTTCCGTTTAATTTCCGTTATATGGATGTAAAACGGAAATTTTTGAGGGTTTTAACGGAAATTTTCGGTTGTTGCGTAAAAGCCGAAAGATCAAATTTATCTGCGACAACAACACTTCTTCTCGTCAAAATATTTCCGCTCTGCCACCTCGCCTTGCTTGCCGATATTAAATGAATCGACTGGGCGGTGGTAACCCATCACTCTTGTCCAGACTTCACATTTAGTCCTTTCACTGTTCGGGATGCCGAGTTTTTCTAATTCAGTCATTTTTTGCCTCCTGGCTTATCTGAGTTGGATTGCACATCTCTCAATGATTCGTCTATCGCTGACTGCGCGTTCTGCACATTCTGCAAGAGTTTTTGAAGAGAGCTCAAGTGCGCGTCTAAATCGACCACACTCTCCAAGCTCCCTCTGTAACTTTCGCTGTATCGCGGCGTCTCGCTCGCGCACCCGCAAAGCAGAATCGTTAAGCACACCGATAGATTTTTCCAATTGAGCAATTTCTTTATCCTTTCTGTGTAGCGTTTCAATCTGGTGAGCAAGTAGCCGCTCCCTTTCCTGCGTCCAGCGCAACTCGGCTTCCTGTTGTCCGAAGTGATAACCCAGGAGACTCGAAAACATGACGGCGGCAATAATCAAAATTACTCGGATCATTTTCTGAAAAAGAGTTCTAGTTCTGCGTAACGACGGCGGCGCAAACCTTTTTCATAAGCGGTCCCGGGATTGCAATATTTAGGCCACCATTCTCGGATTCCGTCCTCGTTCTCAGCGTTCACCATTTTGAATAATGTGTACCTGCGACACTTCGTAATGCCGAAGTTGAATACAAAGCTCATTAAGGCGATGAACTGATTCTCGGTAACAGGTACGTGAACGAGCGCTGCCAGCTCCTCTTGTGTGTGAATCAGGTCTTTGTCCAGAAGGTCATAAGCCTCAGCTCTGGTGATGTGTTCTTCAGGATGCACGTTCTTAGTATGTCCAAACCCAATGGTCCAGACACCCGCGGGGCATTTGTAGGATTCAAGTGCCGGTCCCCCTTTAGAGCCCTGCTCGAATTCCGATATGAATTGAGTTGCCAACTCAGGCGGATACAACAAAATGTCTTGCTTTCTCATTTAGTCTCCTTCAGGCCGTGCAGTCTTTGCACCTCAGACTTGAGGGTTTCTAGGTCTTGTTGGATTTTCGTAAGCTGTTTAATGCTCTCGGTGTTTGAGGTCGCTCGGCGGTTTAGCTCGTTAATCTGGAGGCGCTGGAGGGCCGTTTCGTTCTCCAGACTGTTAATCCTGTCTTGTTGCGACACGATGGTGTACTGATTCAACTGAGAATTTGTGAGGTAGCCAGCCAGGTAAAACGCGAAAAACAGAATGAGCTTTATCAGCCCTGCAAATACTGAGCGCATGCTAATTGCCATGATTAGCTCCATTGTGAACGGTGAGTTTTAATTTGCCTGTAACGACCCCGTAAAGGGTGTTCATAATTTTCAGGCCGAAGTAAGCAGAAACCCCCGAACACGCTCCAATCCATTCCCAATTAAGTTTGGAGGTGCTGAGGATCAGATAGACAATGAAGCCAGCCGCGCAACTGGATATGAATTCAACGAACCAGCGCGGAAAATTCCAGTCTCTTTCCGCTCTCACATACGGCATAGCAGAGCCCGATGCCGCGCATATCAATATGAGCGTGAACACTATTAGGTTTACCGTGCTGGCAAACTCGCTGAGGCTGAAATCTGTTTCCATGTCTATTCCTTTTTAGACATGGTAGGAGCGCTCCAGAGTTCAATGCGCACACCTGACGAAAAGCCCCTCGAGTGAGGGGCGGAGCGGTTAGGTGGAAGCAACTAGCGGATAAAGCCGTAGTTCGACATCCTTAACATGGTTTCCGCCAAGGCTGACATAACTACCCTTTGTAACGGGCATACTAAACTTGCCGCCGCCATTAGCCCACGGAACTAGCGACTGAGCCCCGGGGCCAGCCGCATAGCTGGATTCATTCGTTCCGGTAAATGAGACAACAAGAACGCCGTCGTTAGGCATTACGCCCTGATAGATAGAGCCCCAATCGTCATTAACGTCGGTTCCTGTCATCACTATTGGAGAGGCTCCCCAGGCAGGTTGGGCAAAATGCGCGGCTTCGGTTTTTGTTGTTCGGGTATTCAGTAATAACTGGAGGAGCGACTTCAGCATGATGCACCTCCTACAAGTGAAGTGCTACGTTGCCCCTTCGCTAGGAACGAATTTTGCCTCAAGCGGTTGCTGATCGTCCGTCTCGCAATAGAGACTAACGGTATTCCCCTTCCGAACCGGAGTTGTAATTCTGAGATAACCTTGAGAGTTAACGCAACACGTTCCCAGCTTTCCGGTAATGCCGACATTGACCGATGGCCGGTTTCCGCCGAATGTAATCCATCCATCACTTGGAGGCGTATAAAGCTGAGCCTGAGCGTGGTTAACAAAGAACGTTGTTCCGGGATTTGGGTTTGAGAAAAGACCTTGACTTCCGACCCATTCCTTTTTGCTAGTAAGGAACTTCTCCGCAAAGAGCTGTACCAATGACTTAAGCATAGGCCACCTCCTTGCAGAAGAGCGTTCTTAAAAGCTGATACCCCCCCCCGCCGATAGAGGAAGAAAAACGCAAGAAAATGTTCTTTAGACTTTTTGCGGTAACCTTCATTGCTTGACCCTTTGCGAGAGGAAAAAGCAGTCGAATGTCTTTATCGGTATTTCCAAACGTTGTAGCTGCTATTTCAGTTGTATCGGAACTTATTTGAAGAAAGCCATCAGTGTTGGTAGTGCGACCTGTCACATACAAATAACCGTCTGCCGGAGCAATACCAATGTGTGCATCACTCCAAGTGGTGCATTCTGTTTTGATAGAAGGAGTGATAACAGTGTTGGACGCACTCGGCATAGCCTGATGTCCTACAAGCTCGGATTCCTGTTTGCTGTAGAACTTGCTCAGCAGGAGGCTCAGAATGTTTTTCAGCATAATGCGCCTCCTGTCTGAAGGTTAGCTAGAACCGACAGCGGGAATAAAGAAGCCGTCTGTTTGTCCTGTGTATGGGCTGATGTAGCAAACGACAACCTCACCCTTTCTGACGGGCACATAACATAAAGCTGAACCATCTCCTGAAGAAAGGGAAGCCACTGAAGCATACAGCGTTGCCGACGTAACTGATTGACTTCCGATTCGAACCCAGCCGTCCGCAGGAGCCGTGTATTCAAGCCCGTTCGTAGCAGTGAAGGCAACTTTTGTAGATGATGGGAGGGATTGATTTCCAACCCAAGACTTTTTGCTTTGCAGAAACTTCTCAGCAAACAATTGTAAGGCTCTTAAGCATGGCAGAGCCCTCCAAATAAAGAGATTATACCCCCCCCCCGATCGTCTTAAGGAATTTGGATAAGGATACAGTTCCGTTTATGAAATACCTTACTTCCATACCTTTTGCCATTGGAACGAAAAGTTTCCCCTGAACATTTTGAATGGGGAAAGAAGAGATGGGCAGGATTTGTCCCCAAAAGTTCATGTTTCCGCCGGGCTCGACCATTGCCGACAAGTATCCATCAGCTGGAGCTGTGTAGGAGCCTTCAGAACCCACTGCCAGAAAAATGTCTATTGCCTCAGCAATATTAACAGGCATAGCGTTATGCCCTGCTTGAGCTGGAGTAGTTCGACTATCCAGCAATCGTTGAATAAGTTGTTTTAGCATTTAAGCTCCTTGCCGAGCCTAAATGCTCGGCGTTGTTAAATTGGACAGAAGTAACAGTAGATGGTTCCCTCTGTTAGCCCATAGTGGTATTGAATCTTCTGTCCCTTCTTAAAGTATTGATAGGCTGAGATGTTGTACCCATTGTCGGGATACCTCACTAAGGTCGGCCAGTCAGAAATTCCTTCTGCCCGTATTCCCACAAAATTGGCCTGAGTGCCATAACACCAGGCTATCCCATCTGCTGGAGTGACGTATTCAAAGTACCCTGTTGCCGTCGATGTTTTGACAACCACCGAACCCGTCAAACAGTCAGATATGCCTAGCTCAGTTGGTCTCTTACCATAGATACTACCCCCCCCCGTTTACAGCCCGTTTAGGAACGAGCTGATTTACAAGCAACTGAATCAACTGTTTAAGCATTGAATCCTCCTCTCATGTTTTGTCTAGCGTCAACTTTCTGCTGTAACTCATAGGCAAGTGCAGTCGGAAATACAGGCCACGCCACGAACGGGAAACCTTCGACTTCTGGCAGGTTTCTGAGCGCCTGTCGGTATGTCTCAAGACTGATGCGGTCTGCGTCATCCAGTGCTGATCTCTTGGCTCCTGCTGACCTAGCAACGGTGATATCAGGCAACTTCACATAGTCGTCTGTGTCGCTTATTCGTGCGTTTCTCTCAGCCTTCACCTCGTTGGCATAGCGCTGTGTGCAGAATGCGTCGGTGTTTTCAGGCAACTCGGATTCCGTGTAGAACTGGCTATCGGCAGATTGATAAAGTCCTGTCGGAGATTCCTCGCCGTACCAAAACTTCATTCCGTTAAAAACTTCCTTGAGCTGGTAATGCTCGGCGGCGTATGCGTCGTCTGCCTCGTTGTTGAAGACATGAACAACGGGAGAATTACTTCTCGCCACAATCTTCCCTTCGTGGTCTTTGATGCAGTATTTCTCGATAGGCTTGGCCTTGGCCGCAGCCAGGTATCGAGCTTTGATTTCACTTAGTGTGGTCATTCAGTTCTCCTACTGAAGTGCGTCGATTTCAGCCTGGGTCGCGCCATTCGCCAGGCACAATTCTTTGAACATCTGGATCAATCCCAGGTTGGTGTAAACCTGTTCTTTGTCGGTAGCACTGATGGTTTGCTCATCCAAGAGCACGGCTTCTGTTTTAGCCACTGCTTCGATATTCGTGCGGGCAATAGTTTTCTCATTGTCCGAGAAGGTTTGTCTTGCAACTCCAACACGTTTATCAAGTGCTTCGCCAGTAGTCTTTGCGTCGGCAAAACCGCCAGCCAGTTTTAAAGACGTGTCTGAAACAGGTTTGTTAGTCAGGTTGTTGTAGTTTGTCGTGCCCGCTGGCCCCGTCGGTCCCGCAGGCCCTTGACTGCCCGCTACGCCTTGCAAACCTCTCGGGCCGCGGATATTGACTGTGCCTGGATTACTTAGGTTCCCGTCATTGGTCCAGGAGAGGTCACCTTCAGCACTAACTGCTGGTGTGAACGTCACGCCGCGGGGGCCTTGACTGCCCGTTGCGCCCGCACTGCCCGCACTACCCTTATCACCTTTTCCGCCTTTTGCGCCGAACAAAACCCAGTAAGCGGTCTGGGAGCTCGGGATGTAATTTGCGGGTACGTCCTGGACGGCTAAGTAAACATTCCCGTCCGTGTACCTAACGAAGTCAAAAGCCAGGTAGGTGGCCGTTGATGTCCAGTCACCTTTCCAGACTGGCCGAACTCGACCTAAATTTAAAGTAGTCATTCTGTCACCGTAACTGTAAGTTGCCCATTGCTGTTAATTGAGAAATCTGCTGAAGTGTCCAGGCCGACGTAATCAAGTTTGAGGTCGGCTCCGTCAATGCGGAATTGGCCGAAAGCGGTTGCCCACGGACTACTTCCCATCGGGCCTTGAGGTCCCGCACTTCCGACGGGTCCCGGACTGCCTTGCAAACCTCGTTCACCCCTCTCGCCTTTTGGGCCGCGGATATTTACGGGAGCTGGGTTTGTAAGCCCTTTGTTGTTCGTCCAGGAGATTTCACCTTCCGTGCTAACTGCTGGTGTGAATGTTGCGCCTGCACTGCCCTGAGGCCCGACACTGCCTGAATCACCCTTCAAACCCTGAGGGCCTGAAATAGTTGTGATGATTCCAGAGAGTTCGCACGTGGAAGTACCAACATTCAGAACGCGGAATATCTGGCCGCTAGAGTTCATCACGTGGTCGCCGATCTTTATAAGCGTTGCTGGCAAGACTGCTGAGGTGTTGACCGTGCCTCCTGCTGTGGCGGTCGCACAGTAGCGATATGAGAAGGCGGCCTGCTTAGCCACCTCTGCAGCCTCGGTGGCCGTGGTAGCAGCGGCCTCAGAATCAAGCTTGAATTGCGCGGCGGCGGTTGCCGAATTGCTTGCAGACTTGGCGGCGTTCTCTGCCACATCGGTAGAGGCGTCCAGATTATCCTGGGCGGCGCTGGCCACTGCGGCCGCGGCCTTAGCTGTTTCGGCGGCTTCTTGAGCTTGGGCGGCGTATTCGCCTGATTTCGTTGAGTTCTCTAAGAGGATTTCACCGTATTCGTCACCCTCCATGCCAGAAGATGCGGGAGCGACTGCGGCGCGGGAGAGTTTCTCTTTTAACTGCTGGATCTGTGCTTCGGTGCGGTCAAAGTTGACGTTGATGTCATTCGGATTGAAATCACCTTCCGCGTGTAAATCAAGCTCCTGGGTGTATGCGACATTAGAGAGAATCGTGACCGATTCCCCGTCAGTGAGGAACTCGTCAAGAGTGATGTAGCCGCCGATATTGGCGGTTTGGTCTTCGTCCCAGGTAACTGTATAGTCTTCACCCTCTTTCAGCGTTTTGTCCACGCCCGCCTTACTCGTGCGGATTACGAGCACATTGGAGGACGCAAAAATCTTGAAGTCGAAATCAACTCGGGAGATACCCAAGCCTGTTACAGGGCCCACCCGTCTCGGAACATCTGGCAGCATGAAAACACCTCATTGTTTAGAGACATTCTCATGTCTGCCAGACTGTTGATGCGCACACCTAAACTTACTTGAATAAACCGAAAGGATGCGGCCAAGGATCGGGATGTTTGGCCACTCGAGGAGCGCGGCGGATTCCTCTTTCGTTTCTCCAGAATCCTTGCCCCGTTCTCTTGCGCGTGTTCTTCTCCATGCGTTTTCTGTAACCAGGGCTTAAAAACTCGCTCAATTGATTGAGCACCGTATGATCCAAAACGGCCTTAACGTACCAAATATTAATAAATGGCAAATTACTCTTTGCTAATCGCCAGGATTTTGCTCCCCCATCTCCACCGATTTTGGTTGCATCCCAAGCCTCACTGGCAGAAAGAATTGTCCCAATTACAGGCCCCATGAAGTTGATGTAAGCGGAATGACCATACTTTGAATCATCCGTGGCATTAACCAACAAGTCACCGATAATACCTGCACCGCCGCCTACAGTGAATGCAGAGATCCAGGTATCAATAGCCGCGGGATCCTCTAAGTCCTTGCCAGCAATAAGGGTCTTGATCTGATTTACGCAGTAGCCCATGAGGGTGGTACCAATTATCAGCGCTGCTAAGTATTCGGTTTGAGCCGTCATGACCTGGCGCTTCGTTCCTCCCTGTTCTCGGATAAAGCGCCCTTTGTCTCTAAGTCTGTCAATGTGTGCACTAACCATTCCTAGAGGGAAAGACTTAAACATCATGAAGGATTTGATAATTTCTCCTGTAGGGGATCCTCTCTGATGACCTCGATTTGTTGCAGTTCTGGTTGCTAAGTCAGGCTGTAACGAGGCAATTTGAGCTTCATTGGTGAGCACTGACATGAGTTTGCCTGCCGCGATTTCAGCATCATTTCTCGTGGCTCCGATTTTTGCCAGATCTGCATCAGAGATTTCTTCAATAGCTCCGCGTGTGAGCATTTCACAACCGCGGTATTGGTCGGTTTTAGCAAGTTGAAAAAGTTTGTAGTCCTTTTCTGTCACACCATACTTTTCAAGAATAAATCTGTCCCATGCATCCAGTTTTCCCCAGTCGCTATTGCGCGTCATCTTTCCGATAGCGCCCATCATGTTCATCGCATAAGCTCGCCTAATTCCGTTTGTCCACTGTGTGAGCAGTGACATGTACATGGTGGCATTGGCAAGTTTCCCTGACCAGCGATAACCGAGGCTTTCGGATGTCCAACGGCATAAATTGTTTGCTAAGGAATCTCCAATAATGCCCGCTCTGATAGCAAACTCTCTATCCGCCTTCCCCCAGGTTGTGAGAAGGTTCCTAAAGGCCGTTCCCCATGGCAATTTGGTGTAACCCGTTGCATGGAAGTAAGAAGGAATATCTGTTAGGGAAGAGATAAATGTTTGACCAAGTTTTCCCCAAACCTGCATGTTCCTCAAAGTTTGAGATACCTCTGCAATATTCTTGTGGGTTGGCATGACGGTAGAAGTCTCTCCGTTCAAATTAGCCCACATATCTTTGACTGAGACAAAACCAGGACCGTATATATCTTTATGGCCCCACGTGCTCTTTGTTTGTGCAAGGTGCTGTGACGCTTCCGCTTTTGCCTCGTTGTATAAGGTATAAAAAGCGGAATTAGGAGAGGGTCCCATCTGTTCAAGAAGGGCTGTGTCGCTCGCCATTGACCTGACATGATCCATCATCGTTCCCACAATGGATGGGTTTCTCGCAAACATTTCGTGGTATTGGAAGAAAGATTCAGCGTCTTTGAAAAAGATTGCACGGTGCTGAGAGTTCCTATCAGCAAAGCATCCGCTCTTACTTCCGGCCACGCGTGATCCGCCTGTGGAAGTTTTACCTTTCGTTATGTTGTCAAACATAGATCCGAGCACCTCTTTTATCTCTGCGTCATTCAATGGAAGTCCTTCTTCGTCAACGTACCTGGATCTGTCTATCCGATCAAATAAAAAATCCACCCAGGCTGTTTTGCTGTCTCCCTTGTATTTCCCATCGTATTTTCCTTTCAAGAGATCATCGGCGTTTATTAGTTTGTACATGTCATGGGATTGGGGAAGGTGCCATTCATCTCCGAGGTCACCAGTATCACCGCCGGCGTTGTTAAAACGTTCTCTGAATCCGTTTGTTTTTTCTCTCCAAACTTTGACAGCCGCCTTCGCCGCCTCGTTCCCAGAATCTTCTCCAAAAAGCTCTTTAACAAAATCAAATGCGGTTTTTCTATCCTCCATAAGCCCAAACCATTTGCTCTGTATGGAGCTGATAGCGTCAACGATCTGGCCTTGGTACTGCTCCTGGAGGCCAATCATGTATCTATTCACATCCTCCAACACTCGGCCGACAGACTTAAACGCCTTCTCACCACTCTTGGCATACTTCTCCCTGTCATTTTCCAGAGCGGCCTGAGCAACAATTTGTTGTTGCGCTCTCATGCGTCTTTTTGCCGCCTTGTGCAAATAGTTCTGGGCAAGCCTTTCTGCCGCCTTTTGCGCTATCTGGTCATGTGTCCAGCCAGCCGCCCGAGCTTCTTTTGTTCCTGCAACATATCTAAACTCACGGCGCATATCAGCAAGCCAACGCTTAGATTCCTCCTCGCCAAACTCTCTTCCAAGGATACGACTAATCGTTGCTCTACATTCCGGTTTCATCGGGTCCATTGTTCTTGCCATGATTAATTTATCCCCTTGTTTTTAACAACACACATCATTGCTTCGCCTTGTGCTTTACCGTCGTTTTCGATTTGTTTGGCTTCCCTGTCAGCTTCATCTAAAAGGTCAGCCGCGGACATTTCACGAGTTCCACCGTTTTCATCCTCAATCGTGATTTTCATGTCAGGATGGTCTCGAAGGGCCGTTTCATACTGAGCCTCCAAACTAAATTCACGTCCGACTTCTGGCTGAGGTGAAAGCGTTGGTTCAATCCTTTCCCCAGTTAGGTCGGCCACGACCCGTTTGATCGGTTCCCTTACTTCCTCTGGAAGAGCGTTCACAACTTGATTCACGACATTTTGCTGTGTCTGCACTGCATCATTTGTTCCCTGGGTTGCGTCCCTAACCTCTTGACTTTGCTCAATTCCATCTGTTAAATTGGTTTTGACACTAGTGTCAGTCTTCGGACCGTGCGTAGTGATTACTCCATCATTTGATGGACCAGACGGTCGAGAGCTAAATATTGAAAGGCGCGCATTTGTATCCGTACTTGGGCCTTCAACCTCAGGTGCGGGATTCCGAAGACGGGAGAGGGGAGCGCCTTTGGCGCGCCCCGTTTCTCTTTTAGCGGGATCCTGTACAAAAAAGGACAAAAGGGTTTTCCCCGTTGGGTCGCCTTCCATCGGTTTATCCACCAGCACCAATTCTCTTCCGTTGTGCATAACTCTCCAGGTTCTGGAGGTTTCCTTCTCATGGCTTCTCGGGATGGGCTCGTAACCTCTCACGATTCGAGGAATTTGGCGCAAGTCATCATCTGTCACTCTGAGTTCAGGTTTTTCTTCACCCTTATCATGTTTAAGCCAAACCTTCACCAATCCGAATGGCGTGCTCATTTCCGCCGCTTGAGCCTCTTTTTTATTGGTTCTTGCAAACCATCCTCTCCTAATCGTCATCCCCTGAACATCTTCGGGCTCGATCTTTGCCAGGATTTCTAAAGGATCGCCTTCCGCCTCCTTCTGGACCTTGTGCATCGCCTCAATAATTCTTGCCTTTTCTTGTTCTACTCTGGCCTGATCCACTGCGTTTTCATTTACGGATACGCGCTCACCATCATCTATCTGAGCCTGAGCACGGTATTCGTTTTCAATGGATTGGTTCATGTCGCCAGCTTTTTCGCTAACGAGCTGATCCTTGTTGATAGTGTCGGCAACTTGTTTGGTGCGGGCGGCGTCAACTACTGCTTCATTTGGAGTTGGATAGCGGTTGGCAATGCGGCCTTGTAAATCTTTAAGAGCATCCTCCCTAGTCAGTGGACCACCAAGAAGGTCAAAAGAGCCCTGATCCGCGTTTCCAGATTCCCGCAGACTATCGAGGTGTTCTCCCAACACGTCCACTACATGCCGATTTGTCCGAGAATCTTTTGCGAAAAGTTCAACGATTGCATCAGCATAGGGATCTTCATCAAACTCTTTCTGTGCGGCAATGTCCTTGAGTTTGAATCCTTTCTTGTAGCCTTCCAAAATCTTTGAAGCGGCTCGGATAATCGAAGGAGTGATATCCAGCTTATTGCCTTCCAACTGCGCCACTTTCGGCGCCAATTCCATGAGCGTCTTTAAAACTAAACGTGCCTCAGGCTTATCCACCTCGGTGACCAGGTTAATAAGCGTGTCGTTCTTATAGGCTTTGGCAAAGATAGCTGCTTCAGCTCTATCCCTAGCCGTCTTATTCGCTTTTCCTGACTTACTGTCAATGAGCTCAGCCTGCTCTTCCGCTGGGAGCATTTTGATGAAATTGACAACCGTCTGATCTGTGATGCGGCCGTCTTCATCGAACTCCAGCTTTTCAAGGTCGATTCTCTCTGCGTCGTTCTTCGCACGCTCCCTCAAGGACATTCTGGATACACCGCTTGTGTTGGTCTTATCCGCTAAGTCCTTCGTCACATCTTTAGGATCAAGAACTCGAACAAGAATAGGCTTCTCCATGCGTGCGATTTCATCGCCATAGATACCTGTTCTTCTTTGGTCTGCTGCTAGGTCAGCTTTGTATTTGTCGGCAGTCCCCTGAGCGTAAGCATCTTGCAATCCGGCAATACGGCCATTCCCTGCGATAGCTCTAGGCCCTTGAATATTAGGGTCTGTATAGGCTGGGTTCTTATGTCCTGTAATATCGTTGGAAACTAAAACAGAATCTGCCTCAACGACTGCGTAATAAACATCATAGGATTTGTCCCCTGAGGCGGCTGTGTCCGTGTGACCACGCCTAATTGCAGGAATATCTCCAGCGTATGTGATGACAGGTGCACCTTCTGCCAATAAAGGAGAAGTTCTTAGAAGTGAGTAGCGCGGGTTTGCGGATATGGCCTTCATCTGCCGTACTGAGGCATTGGTGCTTCTGTCACGGTTCTGCAAAGATTCGAGCGTTTCCGTATTCAGCTCGATAGGCCCCTTCTTTTCCTCTGCCTTTTTAGTGGGCTTAAATTTAATCGTTCTGTTTTTATTGAAAAGGATCAAGCCCATAATGCCGCCGATACCCGCTGAGGCAGTCAATCCAGCGACATCAAAAGGATCGTATTCTTTGGCAATGTCCGAATAATTGGCATTCTGCAGAATGTAATTAATGATTCCTTTTTCTCCAGAATCCATTACAGCATTAGCACCTGCGCCCCATGCAGCAGATGTCAATCGGGAGGGATTGAACTTTCCAGCAGGAGCCGCGCCAGGCAGTAATAATCCTCCAGCTGTCATCACACCTGAGGTGATACCGGCCTTAGTCGCAACTTCTGGCTTTACGCCTTTATCTCTGAGATTCCCTGCTTCGTTGACACCATAATCAACACCAGTAAGGATTGCGCCGCCAATCGGGTTAAAGCCAGAAATAACTGAATATCCGAGTTGCTTCAAACCCATTACACCAAACCCGTAAAGGATTTGACCCGCCATTCCCGTTGTTTCGGGTTTGGGCGTGTAGTCCTCCCTAACCACACTTCTGCGCTCTTTTGCTTTCGTTTCAAACTTCTGCGCGGCCTGCTCTTTAAGGTCCTGAGCCTTCATGATGTCATCGCTGGTGAGCGCGTCTTCAAGAGTGAACCCGCTTTCATCTTCGTTCGGTTCACTTCGCATGAACGAGCCCAAAAGATCCAGGCCAGCAGCTAAGGTTGAGTTTCCTGCGGCTGGGAGAATGTCCAAGGCGGCCTCTCCCATACCGCTAAAAAATCCTGCTTCTTTCTTCTGCTCGGGGATCTGAGTTCCGTCCAGGCCGAGCTGGTATCGGGATGTGCCGTATCCAATATTGTTAAAACTGTAAAGGCTCGACATGATTCTCACTCGTAATCGTAATCTTGGTCATTCTCTAAATTCGAGGTCTTAAGGGCCGCGTCCAGAATCACGTCAAGATCCTTGTTGGCGGCGTCAATGGCTTTGCCAAAGTCCAGAACGACAGGTGCTTGATTGGCGGAATAACGGACATAATCTGTACCGTCTCTAATGAGATACTTCCCATCGTCCACGCATTCAAGCTGGGCCTTCGGCAAGATTTCCGTGAGCTCTCCAAGCGTGGTCTTCCCGCCTCTAAACTGCACACTGGTTTTGTCGTTTGCGTTTTGTCTTGAGAAGACGGCCACAAGACTTCTCATGGACGCATTCGTATTTCGAGGCATGAAGACCCTAGCTCCGTTAAATTCCTCGTTTCTTCCGTAAACGTCCTCAACAATTTCTTCAATGGATTTCCTATCACTGTCCATTGTTTGTCTGTTGGCGTAAATACCTCGGATCAATTCAACGGCCTGGCGGCCTGCTTCAGGCTGGCCAAACAAGCCTCTAATCTCTTTGCCAATCTCTTCATTAACTGCTGACTTGCTCGTATCTGGATCAGCCTCTTTATTGGTCAAGAAGGCGTTCCCTGCCAAGTACTCTTTCACATAGCCTTTATTGACTGCATTAGCGCTCGTGGCTAGGGCCAGGGCCGAGCTCAGTTTTGTTGGCCGTCCGTCTTTGGTGAATTGGTTAATCAGAGTTCTTGAGGCCGCCGCTCCTCCCTGTTCCTCGACAAATCCAGAAATTGCCGAGACAATCGGAGCGGCCTGATCCGCATTCATCTTTTCCAACGTGTCATTTAATCTCGCAGCCTCCTCGTTTGTGAACAACTTCATTGCCTGAGGTTCAATAGCGAAACTTTGCTGGATAGATTGAAATTGGGATACACGATTGGAAACCTCATTTAGCGTCTTGGCCAATGGCTGATTAAAGTCTTCTATGGTCGTCAATCCATGGGCCGGGACATGATTGATTGCAAAAGACATCGGATCACTGTCTCGCTTTTTAAGGACTGTCTGAGCCGCTTTATCCCATGTTGCCTTCTGCTCTATTCTGTTCGCGTACTCCGGATCATCCTTCTGAGGCATTAGCGACTTGCTGATGGATAAAATTTCTCCATTGGACATCCCAGGCATTTGATACATGTACGAATTTAGCTGAGCCTGCTTTACGGCCTCCTGATGCATGCGTACTCCGTCATCCTGGCCATAAACACCAATGAAGTCAGAAATATCCGGAAGGGTGCTGATGTCTCCTTGGGTCAGCGCAAGAGAAAGAGCGTTGTCCACATTCTTTTTCAGCTCGATTCTCTGTTGTTTGAGGTCTTGACCCATAGCTTGTTTGGCGTGCTGCATAATCCAGATTTTTTCCGGATCGTTCAGGGCGTCAAAGACTTCAATCCCTGTTTTCACCTTCGGGTTAAAAGCAAGGTCTGCTGCCGTCAGTCTTGGCGCCTGATCTGTACCTTCGCTCAAGAGTTTGCCGTTATCATCGCGGCGCTCACCGTTCGGACCAATAAAGATGTTTTGGCCGTTCTCGACTACCCAGCGTCCGCCAATATTTCTCTTCCCGTCGGCATATTGGCTTTCCTCGGAGAATGTGTGGTGGTTCGGCTTCTTGAATGTGTCTGGGAAGTGGCCGTTCTCAGCCTGAGCTGCTCCTGCTTTCCAGGCTCCTCTAAGGTCATAGTCGTAAACATCACGCTCATGGCCGATCTTCTTAGCCCAGGCTTGATACTGAGCTTCTTCTTCGTCAGTAAGTTTCGTGTTGTAGAAGTCGGAGAAGTCGTTAATGTCCTCTTTTCCCAGAGCACCCTGGATACCCGCGATAATCGTGCGCTCGGAGTAAGGTACATCCCCGATCTCTTGTTTCATCATCGCGGTGACGACTTTCTTTAAGACCTCAGGATCTTTCAGATTCAATCGTTCATTGGATTTATAACCCGTGGCGTGGCTTACGTTGTCAACGTATGCACCCATTGTCAAAGAATCTGCTGCGGCAAACCGAGACAAAATGCTTTCAATAGTATTGAGGCCATACTTATTGGCATAAGTCTGAATGACCTTCACGCCAGCGCGAATACCATCTTCAGGACGAGCAAAGATTGCATGACCTCTTTCATCCTGCCCAATGAGCCCCTTCCATTTGTTGCCGAATACTTTCACATTTAACGGATTACAGCCCTTGTAACCGGACGTATTGAGAACCTTGTCCGAGACTTTCGGCGGAGTTCCTATGCCCGCCTGAGCCGCTGATTGGCGCAACACGTTAGGATCCGTATTGCCGAATACCCTCGCAGTAGCTCCTGAAGTGAGGGCTACGGCGGTTGGTCCATTAAGTCTTCGCATAATCTGCACAAGCTGCAGGGCAGAACGCTGGAATAACATCTGGTAAGTTCTGCGTCCGACATCAGCAGACATCTGCTTTGATCCGTCAACTTGAAAATGCCTAAATGCGCCAAGAGGATCGGCCATAGAAGCATTGCTGTAGGCACCTGCATAAGCCAGAGACTTATAGGCATTCTTCTGCCGTTTCAGTGTTTCCTCGTCCCATCCTTCCATCCTGCCTTGGTAGTCGATTTCATTCATCAGGCTGGCCATTGTTCTCTGACCGTCTGGAGTAAAGCCGCCTAAGGCAAACTCTTCCACGAGGTTGTCTGCATGGTCTTTAGAGGTCTGGGCGCGCCAGCGGATGTTCTGTTCGTTGCGATAGACCACGGTCTTCTGTCGGACGGAATTAAGGCGCTGAAGGGCATTCGACTTAAAAGCCTCTTTGACATCAGGGTCATCAATTTGGCTGAGGTGCTTGTCATAAATAGACTGAAGGTCGCTCTGAGCCTGATCCCAGCCTGTAACCGCGTTCTTGCCGCGCTGTGCAAAATAGCCTTTCTCTGGATCGTACAGCGTTGTCTGCACTTCCTTGTTGTAAGCGTCCAACTGTTCATCGGCCCGCGCTTTCACAACGGTGTCACGGTGATAGGCCTCAATTTTGACTGCGCTATCTGCAATCTGTGACCACGGCTGGAGCGCTCGGTTCATGACATTCTCATAGTCGAAACTCGGGCGGACGTTATCAACGGGAGCGCCGAAACCTCGGCCGCTCTCTACAACACCTGGGACGTTATTTTCATACTTAGGGACGATTGGCATTTTTTTTATCCTCTGTAGTTCAGAGAGAAGATGTTTTTAGTTGTCGGATAGAGCTGTGTCGTTTTGACTGTCTGGCCTAGCAGCAGGTTCGGTTGTGCACCTGATATGGCGTCAATCCTGTTCATGTTGGGCTGGGCGCCTGATATGGCGTCAATCTTGATTCCTGGGTCTGCTCCGGAGATTGCATCAATGTGGATTGGCTCCTCAGCCTTCGGCTTTTCGGCCGATTCGGATGCTTTGGTCATATCCATCAATTTGCCGTAAGCAAATGCCATTCCCATGTTCCCTGCACCGATTAAGAGAGAATCGGTGAATGCTCGGGAGGCGCTCTTCTTATTGGCTAGGCTCATGAGCGCTTGGTTACGGTAGTCAGTCTCTTTTGCCCGGTATCCCCATGCCTCAGACTTTGCGTTACTCTCCAGGCGGTTGAGGTTGATCTTTTTCACAATGTCCGTGCTGGCCAATTGTTCCGCAGCTGATCCGACCCCGATTGCCACACCATTAGCGGCTAATGAGACTTTCTGCCGCGCCTTCATCTGAGCGGCTTGCATTGTCTCTCGCTGATACTCACCCTCAGCCGCGAAAAGTCTCTGCTGATAGTGCAAGTTCATGGTATCCGCGTTGATCTTCGCTATGTCTGCCTGAGCCTGTGCAATAGCGTTGTTGTACTTCGTGACACTCTTCGCGCCGAAGGCATTAAACAGGGTTGAAACACCTGTAGAAATGAGGCCCAAAGTGCCAAAAGAAAAACCTGATCCGGCCATAAAAAATCCTCCAACTCAGCATAGATATTGGAGGATTCCTAGAGTTTGATGCGCACTACACCACGTCGCAGGTCACGGTAATACTGGAGATTTTCAGCGGGAGCGGCGCGCTCTGACGAATACACACTTGACCGTCATCCGTCCATGAAGCGGCGATATCTACTTCAAACTCTCCGTTCCTCTTCTTCGGCGGTGTACCGGGTGTTTCCCGTCCGCGTGTCGGCTGCTGATAGAGGTCGTCGAAACTCGAGCCAGCCAGAATGCTCGCTGAATCAATCATTCTCACTGCCACCCCACTGATGTTTTTGCGGTGATTGCTACCAAAAGAAAGATCCTGAAGCTGTAAGGCAAGAGGTAAGGTCTGAATGTCAGAGTTGTACGGCAAACCAACATGCACCTTAGAGGCCGCTCTTCTTAGCGTGATCTTGCCGTTCTGCACTACTTGATCCGGCACACAATAGCCGTCGGCTAGGATGGAAACCTTCATCCCATTCAGCCAGCTAATCCCGCTGATCTCGGTCTTGGCCGGGCCCGAGTAAGTGCCCGCACAATCCATGAAGAGATAATCTTCATCCTTGTCAATGATGTACTCGTTCATGCGCTCCACAAACCTTACGGTGTTCTCTCCGATCTTGCGCTTGGTCACAACATAAAGAATGTCCTCATTGCTCTCCGGCACGACTGCGCAGGATTCAAAATCCCCTGCGGTCTCGTGCTGAGCGAATGCGCCCACCTGTTGTTCTGGAACATAGGTAAAGGAGATTAGTTTGCCTATGTCATTAACGCACCAGAAGATCGAATAGGGAGCCTTGGCGTATGCAATATCAACGACTTCGTGATGATCGAAGAGGTGGGCCGCTCTCAAACACACATCGGACGTAATATATCCGCCCGCCTGGTAACTGTAGCCGAGTTCTCTCAAGTGGCCGCCTCGAGCTGATGCAAAGATCATCGTGTTGTTGATAAGGACCGGTTTTGTCTGGCTGGAGCCGACATAAGACTGAGGCCGCACGCTCATAGATTCAGGCGTGATGGCGTCCGAGTTTACAGGACTAACTCTCCATTCCCCGCTCGCTGTCAGCATAAGGAGCTGAGACAAGGGGACGATATGGCGGATTCTGTTTGAATCCTGGCTCGCTACCCTAACTTTGATTCTGTCTGTGGATTGGGACGGGAGGGAGTAGCCCATATCTGTTTCAGTGCCCGTCTTCGTTGCCCAAATATATTGCGGTCTCATGCGACTGCCAGCGAACCATCTGCGCTGTTCAAAGTAAGAAACACATCCTGGGTAGTCTCCAGCATTCGCAACAGTCAGGGAGATTTGAGCGCCTGAGCCATAGTTTGAAATAAGTGTCGCGGTCGGGTTAGTGTAGCCCGCTCCTGGATTCTTGACTATGACATTTGTCAGTTTTCCTCCAGAGATTACAGGCTCAAGAACGGCTCCGCTTCCAGTTGTATCGCTCACTCGGATTGAAGTCTCTAAGAACCCTGCGCTCTTTACTGAAGTTGCGAAGTCACCTGTATAACGCTTGAATTCAAACTTGTAGTTCAGCGCTTTTCGGCTCCAGGTCCATGTCGGCCAGGTCGTGATAGTCACTCTGCAAAGCGGCCGCTTATAACCGGACCCTGCGCTCGTGACCTGGATCCCTTTAATTGGGCGGAAACCATATAAACAGAAATTGAGATTCCCTGTCGGCTTGGTGAGCTTGATCCATTCTGAGGCAGAAGAGAATATGGCCTTGGCAGTCGCTCCGACACCTGATCCTTCGGCGTCATAAATCTCCACGCTGGCCGAGAACAGAGAAATCATCTCGTCATTAGGGACAAGGCCTACACCATCGCCATAGAAGTTCAATGCCCAGCCGTCATCACTTTGCCACGCAGAACAGTTTCCAGGTGCTACAGGCCCATAGAAGTTTCTGCCCGATCCCTCGACTACCCATGTCTGTGTCTCTAGCAGGTCGATCCCCGTAATTTCTCCGTTCGGACCGACATATCCAGAACCTTGAGCGGTTACGGTTGCCCCCGTAATGCCGCCGCTTGTGAGGAATACATCATCATAGATTGGCGGCGTGATAGAGCTGTCAGGCGCGATATTGTCATCATCAATGGAGTTGGTGCGGGTCTCGCCTATGTAGCCATAGATACCGCCCTTATCTCTGTACACGCGGTAATGATCGGCACCTGCAACAGTGTTCCATGTGATGGTGTTGTACGCACCATCCCCGTAAGGGTTGCACACAACTGAGGCGGCCTGGCTCGCTTTCGATTCCTCGGAGTTGTCCAAGTTGCAAGAGGTCACTACATATTTGCGGACATATCCGTCTTTATAAGTCGCAGACTGCAAGATGTGCTGGGTGGCTGTCACTCCTGTGGGCGGTGTGAGAGAAGTATTGAAGGTGATGTCCACAAGTCTCCAGTCAAGGGCGCCATAACGCCTCAACTCTCTCGGAGGATGGGAGCAGTGCACCAGCGTGATGATGTCCACGCTCTGAGCATAGTCAATATCAAACAACTCCGATTCGTCATAATCGGTCGTCACTTCATACGGGACATTGCCGTTCATCAGTGTTGAGCCGTTGGTATGAAAACGGACGTAATGATGCCCAAACTCTAAAATCATGGTTTGTGTGGCCGAGAACGTGAACGGGATCAGGCGGCATTTTCTGTCCGGATATTTGGTCTCTCGCACCATTGAGAATCCAGGACGGCGGACTACAGGGCCTTGAGGTTCAACAATCATATTGCGACACTTGGCCAGGCCTGCCGAGTAGGACGGATCCGTGATCCTGGAGTACATCGAAGGAGAAATCTCACCTCCTCCGATTGATTGCTTGTAGATTTTCAATGACATTTAAATACTCCGTGCGGCCAGGTGGGGCGCTAAATATTCGTGCTTGACCCTGATAGAGTTTCGAGAATCCTGATACTTCGCCGTCTCCAGTGCTTGAGCGGCCATTTGGATCATCTGCTGCGCCATAGAAGTTTTCATCAGTGGGCCTGCCAGATAACTAGCAAGCTGGAGAACAAGGGCCTGAATGAAATACTGCGGCATGATTGACACGTTCTGGACGCTGGCCACGTATCGAAGCATGGGAGCGGGAGAATCGGTTAGGAGAATGTATGAGCCTGTTTCCGAGCTCGTATGCGCTCTCGTCCCTGTATCGCTGTTTGCCTTCAATCTGCGGGCACGGAATGTTGAGCTTAGGTGCCAGCTCTGGAATGCCTATTCTTCTGAAATAGTCTGTGAGCGCCTGAACAACATGAGGATGGTTGTAATTTGACTGATAGTCGTCAATGAGCTTGTAGTCTCTGAGCAGTCGTTCTGCCAGATCTAACAAGTCTTTGTAATAGTAGATACCGGCCGTAACTGTACCGAGATCATCTTTTCTAACACCTTCGTGGAGGTCACAAACCGTTATACCCTGAGCTAACTGTCCGCACCAAACTGTGCAAGGGCATCCGTGAACGGCACACAACTGTTCATAAACCTTCGGCTTATGTTGTTGGTCTTTGCCTTTCTTGTCCTTCTTCTCTTGGGCGTTGAAATCAACATCTCTGAAATTAGTCATGGTGGTAATTCCCATTAATGATTTTTGTCATGTTTTCGTCTTTGATGATCCAGCCGAGATCAGGTCGCCAGTTGCGTTCGTTCTCTCCCAGTAAGAAAGGAGATCTGCTGATGAACTTGAACATCCCTTCAAAGAAGTCCAGCCCTTCTTTCTCGGTTTGGATTTCTCTGTCCTTTGCTACCTGTCTCCAGCGTGCGGCTAGTGTTTTCTTTCTTGCTTCTGACCAAACTCTGATGCGCGGCAGTTCTGGCAAGCACTGGTGATAGAGCTCAATGATTTTTTTATGCGGACAATGGGAGCCGATAAGGGCTGATCTTTGTTTCGGAGTGAGTTCCTTTTTTGGCTCCGTGAGATCGAATTCCTGTGGATCTTTCTCTGTATCCTCAGGGGCGTCTGGAGAGCCGTCCTCGGCTCTACTGACAAATACTTCTTTAGAAGTATTAATAATTGACTGAGTATTGACTGAGTTGTGTACCGTTTTTGGTACTGGTATCGGTCCGTTTTTGGTACTGGTACCAAATTTGGTACTGGTTTTGGTACCGTTTTTGGTATTGGTTCCACTACCGTTTTTGGTACCGGTACCAAAATTAACACCGGTACCAATTTTGGTATTGGTTTGCTGTTTGTCCGCCTTTGTCTCCAGGAAAGCAGCTTCAATTTTGGCGACGTTGATCTGATAGAAATTCTGCCGTCCGTTAAGAGAAGACACTTCAATCCAGCCAGCCCCAGCCAAACTTGCCACAGCCTTGAAAACTGTTTTCTTGTTCAGTTCTGTTTCGGCAGAGATCGTACTGGTGGCAGGACGACAGCTTGATCCGTCCTCGTTTGCGTAATCACACAAACAACGGAGGACGGCCTTTTCTGCTGCACTACCAACAGTCAGCTTCCCTGCTTTGAATGACAGAACGTAAGACATAAGGCACCAAGTTACATGAAATCTTTGTATGTCACTTTCCCTTGTGTGAACAAGGAAATCCTTTCGCAGTGCGCCAGCTTCGGACAGGATTTTTCCGTCACCCACTTGTGCGCACTGGGAATTTTTACGCCCACAAAACGAGCAAGCCTGGATAAGGTTCCTCTCGGCTGGCTCTTTAACCACTTGCGAAGTTTCATATTTATTTCTCTATTTGCATAGCCATTGGCTAATATTATATACAGGCAATATGGCTAATGACAACTTAGCTATTGGCTTATATTTATTCTCAAGGAGAGATTTATGAAAACTTCGACTGAAATAAGACGAGAAAACCTGAATATCCTCATTGAGCGTTATGGGTCAATCGCCAATTTGAATGCCCAATTGGGACGAAACAGAAAGGATGCAACTCTCTCTCAGATAAGAAAGGGATCAGTTCATTCCGGTACGGGTCGGCCTCGCATCATGGGAGACACAATGGCCCGCGAAATTGAAACTAAGTTGTCATTAGGCTACGGCTGGATGGATGCAGATCATTCGAGGGAGGCATTTCCTGAAGAAGATGATTTGATCTATCTGCGGCGCCTGAATGTTTCTGCCTGCTGCGGTGCGTCAGGAGTACAAAATTATGAGGATGAGGCCTATGTAGATCTCATGAGCGTCTCACGTGTTTGGTTCAAAGAAAACATCAATCAGATCCGTGAGAATGGATATGAAATCATCACGGCCGCTGGGGATTCAATGGAGCCCACACTAAAGAACGGCGACCTGGTTGTGATTGATAGGTTTGACACTGAGATCACAAAGCGTGACGGCGTTTTCTGCGTGCTGATTGATAACGATCTTTATCTGAAACGGGTGCAACGTGTACCAGGCAGCCTCCGTTTTATTTCCGACAATCGCCTGTATGACCCGTTTGAAATTAGTCTCTCTGAAGTTGAAAGCAGAGTGATCGTTTTCGGACGTATGGTTAATTCGCTGAACCTGAAACGGTATGACTAAAAATGAAAATCAGAGAATGGCTTTTAGGGATTTTCGGCCTCAAAAACAAAGAAAAACCTCCAGAAGAAAGTGTCAAAGAGGAAGTGCTACTTTTGGCTTATGAGCCAGAAGAATTTCATTTGGAATCAGAGGAGCTCACGGTTAAAAAGCCGATTCAAACAGAATTTTCATTCATCCGTAAAACGCAACCTACCAAACGTCCCATAAGAAAGAATCCTATGACACCTCGTACATTACCGCCAATTCTGCAAGTGGCGAAAGAAATCATGCAGGCAAACAAGGCAGTCATGCATGTGAGAGAGATTACTGAAGTCGCAGTTTCTCAAAATAAAAATTTAGGACTGCCCCCTGAAGAATTCATGTCAAAACTTTCTTCAGCTTTGGCTGCACATTTGAAAACTCAAAACCCGATTTTCTCCAAGCCAACAAACAAGGACGGATCGAAGAGAAAAGGTATTTATCGCCTCAAACGGACTGCCTCTGCTCCGGTTGTTCCTATTCCTAAAGTTACCATTGAGAATGTGTCAACGAATTTCTTTGGCAAAGGCGGTGAATTTGCAGTTGCCTCCGAACTTCTTTTCCTCGGCTATAACGTTTCAATGATGGCTGTTGATGAAGGTGTTGACTTAATCACCGAGAAGGACGGCAAATTCAACTATGTCCAGGTTAAAACTACGGTAGTGGAAGAAGGCACCCACACCTTCAGCTTCAAGGTGCCAGAGAAACAATTCACAAATAACCTGCCCTACTCTCCATATTACGTTTTTGTCATGAGGGATGGTCATCACTCTTCTTATGCCGTGATTCCATCAGATCATCTTTCTTTGCTGAGGGCTCAGCAGATTATCAAAGGTAAGGACCTCTCTATCGTTATCACTCGGGATGCCAGGCGCAGGGAATACAAACTCAATGGCCAGGATATAAATCTTTTTATTGGAGCTTTTAACAAAATTTAAGGCATAACAATCATGGCAATCAGTATAGAAAAGGTCGTTTTTAATCCTTTTGTTCTTGGGCTTATTGGCTTTGCCTTGTTATCCCTTTCAATGAAACTGAATAGCAAGAAAATTCTCAATTTAAAACTCAATCCTCTTGCCTATGTTGGTTTCTTGTTATGCCTCTATTTTTTATTGGGCGTTGCTGTGGTCTTTACTAGCGATATTTATTGGTTGCTCTTTTGTATTGCAGGGCTTGCCCTGGCCTGGGTCGTTACGGAGGAAACTTTTTGGATTGGAGTTGTTTTTGTCATTCTCACCATCAGCTTTTTATTTAACAAACAACTGTCCTCTTTAATGATGTTCACTTAAGCAAGACAGAAACTTATTCCGCCGCCTTCGGGCGGCTTTTTTGTTGCCTAAAAAATACAGTTATGGAAAACACTTAGCCGTCAGCTATGTAAATATTAGCTATATGGCCTTTACTTTTGCTTAGCCACGGGCTAATATACATACATCAATCAATCGTTCTTTAAAAGTCCTTCCGAAGATTGTCAGGAAGGAAGAGCTCCTAAAGCTGAGTAAACCGAAAAGCCAGGGAGCGACCAGGCGGCAAGTGAATTGCGCCTAAGTAATCAGATCGAAAGTGAAGATGCGGCAGAGAGAATGCTGAAAGTATTGTGACGTTAGAGTCGTCAGGTGCGATTAGGGGCCGTTCAGCAAAGACAGTTCGCAAACACAAGCTCCTTCTTTGTCACTCACCCGAAGACGAACAATCTTTAACTTGGAGGGAGCTTCTGTTTAGGTCCAGAATGCGGTGCCTATCAACTAAATCTAACTAAATTCGACTAAAATTTAATAAAAGGAAGTTCAGATGTTTGTAAAGATCAACAGATATAGGAACAAGATCAAAAGGATGACAGATGCGCTCGAAAAGCTGGGCGTTGCTGGCATTGCACTTGGTCTATTCCAAAGCAATACAGCGGGTCTTTTGGGAGGTCTTGTTTTCATTGCAGTATCTATTGTTTTAACGAAGGAGGATGACAAATGACAACCGCTTGGATTCTTTATTTTGCAGGCTGCCTTGCATTGATTGCGGGGATTCTTATCCTTCAGCACTTGGGTAGCAAATAAACAATTCGGAATTTCCGAATGCTTCGATAGCCCGCTCCGGCGGGCTTTTCTTATGTCTTTAACGCCCAACTTGTTCAAAAAACGTACAAGTTCAGACCATCTTCATAAGCTCCCCAGGCTTTTACCAATAACTGTTAGTTCCAGTTCAGCGCTGAGGGGAGCTTTTGAATGTGGTCTTTTTTACATAGTTTTAAGGAGAGAAAAATGATCTTATTACCGGACGAGCAAAAGCAGCTCTTTAATTGTGTCATTGACGATCTTCTGAAAGAGCGCGGGTCGGCCCTTTACTTAACTGATGCTCTTGCTTATGCCGAGCGTGCTGTGGTTTCTGCCCTGCTCAATGGCAAATCCGAGATCACGCTTGATCTTGGTCACGTTGTCCAAACTGCAGAGGCCCAACGGGAAACTAAGGCGCTCTTCAAGGAATATGCAGCGGATTTCATCTGTGGCCTTGGGATAGAAGCGATAGATAAAGACATCTACCCAGATGTTAAAAATTAAGGTCTTTACAAGTCTCCATGAAAGTCGCTAAACTTATCTTGTCCGCAAAAAACGGACACGGGATTAGCCTCCCGGAACTTACTGGCGTGTAGGCCGCCAAAATCGTCAAAGCGGTTTTTGTTTTGCCTACAAGATGGCCTAGCCAAATACTAGGTCATCTACAAAGTCTCTAATGAGCGGGGCTTGTGGGGCACGAAAGTGCGCCGCATTCCAGTAAGGCGGTAAGGCTAACCCACAAGTTCCTGCTCTCCCGATTAGCCTCGGATGCAGGAGTTAAAAACTCTTACTGGAGACTTCGATGTCCAATTCATTAGCTTTCTCTTTTGAGAACTCTTCCCTGACTATTCTTGGCGACATACTCAACCCTCTTTTTATTGCCAAGCAAGTCTGCGACATTCTCGGATTTAAAAACCCTTGGGACGCGCTCAAAAACCACGTTGATCCTGACGACATCTTTAAATTCGAGATGAACGATCGCTTGAATCGTAAGCAAACAGTCAACTGCGTAAACGAAAGCGGTCTCTACGCCTTGATCTTCGGCTCGAAACTTCCGAAGGCAAAACAATTCAAGCGCTGGGTCACGAATGAGGTTCTTCCGACAATCCGAAAGCAAGGTTGTTATTCAGCTCAGGAGCAGGACAACTCATTAATCTCCAACGAGCAGCAGTACGAACTCTCCAGCCGTGTGATGCGCAAAACTCATGCCCTGTTTGGAAACAAGAACTACAGCTTTGTTTACCGAGCACTCAAGAGACGCTTCCGCATTCCTCGCTACACCTGCCTGCTCCAAAGAGATTTTGAGGCCGCGCTTGCATTCGTTGACGGCCTGAAAGTTTCGGATTTCAACGTCCCTGATGTAAAGGAGCAAGAAGTTCCTCTACAAAATTACGTCGTTCAGTATCCGAGCTTTACGATCAGTTCTTCGGGTTCTGAGCCGCTTCCAGCTGTTCCGGCAATTCCTGTCAGCAAGCATTACATCACTGACAACGAACTCCAGGCGATCAAGTCTTTGATTTACTACTTCAATGACTTGTTCAAGCCGCAAATTCAATGGGCCTCAAAAGAGGCCTACAGGCAGGGACGCCCTGACGCCTCCCGCTTCTACGATGTTTGGCATGAGCCGATGTGGTTCATCAGCCGAATGAGACAACTTGTTTCTCGTAACTCTTAACTTCTCTTCTTAAATCCCCGCCTGAGCGGTAAACAAACTGAACTCCTTGGAGCTCGGGTGGGGAGACTTTTGCCTATCGGAGGCAATCATGAATAAAAAATTTGATGATCTGTTAGAGGACGATCTCGCATGTTTCCTCTGCGCTCTGATCGCCTTCGCCCTGTTTTTCGGCACGTTGACCTTAGTCCTCGGCGCCGATGCCTTTCAGAGGTGGCTGCTATGCATGTAACTCCGAGAACATGCCCCGGGCCAGGAGATCTCTGGCAAATGAGCTGGCAGGAAGAAAAACGGCAAGCTGAATATGAACGGCTCCTCGAAAAGTTCTTTGAAGAGTACATCCCGCGCTATTGCGATGAGCACATCAACGAGCTGGCCGAGAACGGTGAGGATGAACGACATCCTGAAATTGAGCCTTTGTTTGATGAGTATCTGAAGGAAAACGAATGGCATTAAAACTCACTGAGAAAGAGAGAAAGCGCCTCTACTACCTTGAGCACATAGAAGAAATCAACAAGAAGAGCAGAGAGTATTACGCAACAAAAGTAAAACCGAAGAGACAGAAAAAGGGAGCCTTACCGCAGGGGTCTCAAGGTCCCTTCGCTGCCTTATTTATTGGAGTAGAAAATGACTAACGAACAAAGAACTGCATGGTTAGAAGGTAGGCGCACAGGTATCGGCGGCTCCGATGTGGCAGCCGTCCTCGGGCTGAATCCTTGGAAGACTCCGCTGGATGTTTGGAATGACAAACTCGGACTTTCTGAAGACAAGGGAATGTCCGAGCCTGCTTACTGGGGAACCGTTCTCGAAGATACGGTCGCAAAAGAATTTCAGCTGCGCACCGGCAAGAGAGTTCAAAATGTTTCTCACCAGTTCGCTGATCCGGAAACTCCTTGGGCGATTGCAAACATCGACCGAGCGATTATCAATCCTGAGATTGCGGGAAAAGTTCGGCCGCTACTGAAGGTTGAAGAAATTGAGAAGTATGCCGACATCACGGGTGTTGAGCGCATCATCAACACGGATGTCGCTTTTGAGGCTAAGACGGCAAACGCTTTTACCGCTGACCTTTGGGGCCCGAGCCAGGAGCTCGAGATTAAACAAAACAATCTGAGAACAGAGCACGTAATTCCGCTTTACTACGAAACTCAGATTCAGTGGTACTGCGGCATTCTTAAGCTCAAAGGAATGTATCTCGCGGTTCTAATCGGAGGATCTGATTTCCGGATGTACTGGGTAGATGCTCGTCCGGACGTGTTTCAAGTGATCAAAGAAAAGTGCTCCCGCTTCTGGAACGAAAACGTTCTGAAAAAGATCCCGCCTGACCCAATAAACATTGACGACGTACTTCAGCTATATGGAAAAAGTAACGGAAAAGCTGTGGAGGCTCAAGGTGAGCTTGCTATTGATTATGGTGAGTATGCACGTATTGCTGGTGAAATTAAGGAACTTAAAAAGCAGCAGGACGCGCTCAAAACCAGAATTGCAATAAGCATGAAGGACAACGAGATTCTCACGCTTGACGGCAAGAAGGTTTTGACGTACAAGACCCAGACATCCAAGCGCTTCGACTCAGACTCTTTCAAACAGGAACACCTGAATGATTACTTTGACTATCTAAAAGAGAGCTCCACTCGCGTCATGCGTGTGTGCGCGTAACCTTTTAGGTTGATGGCTACACAAAATGAGCAGGGTTTCTACTGATAAAAAGAGCGGTTTTGTGTAATATTCGCTTCGAGCACTACAGTACGGTGCAACAAGAAAAGGCTTTCTCGGTTGAGCCGAATCAACCGAGCCAAATTCCCTCCAAGCCTGCACAAGCGGGCTTTATTTTTGCCTCTGGCTTATTTCCCGTAACTCTTAATCAACCCCAGCCCCTCCAGTGCGAGGGGCTTTTTCATAGGAATAAATTATGTCCACATCTGACCAACTCGCCGCTGCAGTCGGCGCACCCTCTGCACCAGTCGCAAAACCAAAGACAAAAGCTCCGGCAATTATCCAGCATGTTTTATCCGACCAGTTCAAAAAACAGCTGGCCCTCGCGATTCCCAAACACTTGAACGCTGATCGCTTGGCTCGCATTGCTGCAACAGAGCTTAGAAAAACACCTGCCCTTCTCAACACCACCGAGGCATCATTTATGGGCGCAGTGATGCAATCTGCTCAATTGGGATTAGAACCTGGCTCGGCCCTGGGTCAAGCGTACCTCGTACCGTACGGTAAAGAATGTCAGTTGATTTTGGGCTACCGCGGAATGATTGACCTTGCCCGTCGTTCCGGACAAGTTTTGTCTTTGAATGCTTATGCCGTTCGTGAAGGTGACGATTTTAATTATCAGCTTGGACTTCATCCAGACATCCATCATATTCCGTCTCCGGAGGCCGGGCGCGACAAACAGCCGATCACCTTTGTATACGCAGTTGCGACCCTGCGCGGTGGCGGCTACCAGTTCGAGGTTATGAGCAGAGCTGAGGTTGAGGCCGTCAAAGCAAAAGCGAAGTCCAAAAACATCTGGAACAACTACTTTGAAGAGATGGCCAAAAAGACCGTTATCCGCAGGTTGTTCAAATATTTGCCTGTTTCAATTGAGGCTCTGCAGGTGGCTAATGTTGACGCGAAACGAGAAGCCGGAGAGGAAGTTAAGCCTGAAGATGTCATTGACATCAATGCTGTCACCGTCGAGGATTTCAAAGATATTGAGGAAGGCGAAGTTACTCAGGAACAACCAACTACCGAGAAATCCTCGGATATTCAGCGCTAACTAAAAAGCCCTGCGAAAGCGGGGCTTCTCTTTTGGAGAAAATATGGCAACAAAAATTTACGGCACCTCGGATGATTTGATTGAGTTTGAAGGTGACATTTACGATGAAATCGGAGCCTATAAAGCTCAGGACAAAGGGATACTTTTATCAGATGGCACAGTGCTCGAATGCTCGTATCCCAAGGCTCCGGGGCTAGGGGTTTGGGGATTCAAGCTGATCCGTGCTGGAAGTCTTTTTGATCGGATTGAAGAATGTAATGATGAAGATGCTGAGGTCTATTCAGACGTTGTTTTCTTCAAAGACGGACTAACAGACTTCTGGGAAATCCTCCTCGAGCACAAACAAAAAGCCCTTGATCTTCTAAACAAATACAACATAGAAGAATTGATCACCGTATCTCCTCACGAACAACTCATGCAGTGCATGTATGACGAGCAAGAATATTAACAAAGCGCCCTCTTCGGAGGGCTTTTTTAATGGAGCAAAGAAATGAGCAAACCCTTTGAAACTACCTTTGCAACACTGCGCAGAGGCGCGGCCTCAATGGAAGCAACTGAGGCCATGCAGCAGGTCGTCAAATCCGTCTACGAAACAGGAAAGCCTGCAAAACTCGTTATCGAGCTGACCGTCAAACCAAACACCAAAAACGGCGGAATGGTTGAAGCTGTGATTGTTACCGACAAAATCACAACCCGGATCCCACAAGAGGCAGGCCAGTCTGTCCTGTTTGTTAATTCAAAAATGGAACTTGTTTCCAACCTCGAACGCCAGGGAGATTTATTCCCTGAGATTGGAAAGGTAGATAGAGCGCCGATTGACATTGATGACGACGGCGTAATTCATCATCCAACTAACTAATGGAGGAACTTATGGATGAAAAGCAAGAACTAAAGACACTCACGGAAGAAGACCTCAGAGAGTTTTACCCGGACATTCAGTTGCCTGAAGATTTAAAGGCACCGTTCGTTTTTGACGTTGAAGGCGTGCCCATTGTTGCGCGACCCGTAGGAAAGCACTCCTGGGAAGTCACTGACAGATCGGACCTTTTGAAGACTCCGACCAGGATCAAAAGCGACCTCCTCTTCCACGACCTTGAGTCATTCTGCAGATACGTCAAAGACTACAAGACAGAATCCTCAACTCTTTATGTGACGACGGCCATCAAGAACCTGACCTTCGGCGCCAAAGCTGTTTTCAATGACATCAAGCGAAATCAGCCAAACTGGAGAGATCAGATCGCCCGATATGCTCCTATCACAAGCGCCGAATGGGATGACTGGAAATCCAATAACAAAGAGCGGATGTCGCAGATCGGATTTGCTGAGTTCTTGGATGAACACATCGCGGACATTGTGGGAGATGGAAAGCGAGCACCCAGTGCTGCAGAAGTATTGGAGGCAGTCACAAACCTGAACGATGTCCGCAACGTAACGTTCGGCTCTAAGGTCTCTTTAGCAAACGGAATGGCCTCCTTCGTCTATACCGAAAAAACTCCTTCCGGAGCTGTTTCTGAAGGACATGTCAGCGTCCCCGCTGAGTTCTTGATCGGCATTCCGGTATTTGAAGACGGCCCTGCCTACACCATTCGAGCCAAGCTCCGTTACAGGATTGACCGAAGCAACGGAGAGCTGAAGCTGTGGTATGAACTACAGCAACTGCAACGAGTGTTTGCCAAGGCGATGGAAGCTCACGTCCAGAAGTTGGAAGAACTTTTGTCCGGAGAACTGCCCATCTATTCCGGCTGTTAATAAAAAACTTTTAATCCATACGGCACTCTCAATCGAGGGTGCCAAACAAAAGCGCATTGAGAAATCAGTGCGTTTTTGTTTTTATGGAGAAGTCAATTATGAAACCGATACTCGATCCGATGTGCGGCTCAAGAATGTTCTATTTCGACAAGAACAATAAGTCCGTGCTCTTTGGGGACATCCGCGATGAAACACACTGGACACGGCAATACAAAAAGTTGGAGATTCACCCGGATCAGATCATGGACGCCAGGGACCTCGAGTTTCCCGATAACTCGTTCCATCTCGTGATTCTCGACCCTCCTCACCTGATCAATTGCGGCAAAACGTCGGACATGGCCAAAAGTTACGGCGTTCTGGAGAAGGCCTGGCATGAAGACATGAAGCGGATTTTCAAAGAGGCCTGGCGTGTGCTCAAGCCTAACGGGACATTGATCTTTAAGTGGGCTGACAAGGATGTCTCTTTGGCCGAGCTCCTTTACGTACTGGAACGGCAGCCAGTCTTTGGCGATAAGAAGCCGTCAGCCAATAAAGCCGGAACAAACCGTTTCTTTTTAGTTTTCTTTAAGGATGAATGATGGGCAAAATTGAACTCACAAAAGACGAGGCGCTGCTGATGATCCGCCTCGTTTATTTTTATCTGGACTGCGCCTGCTGTATGGAAAAACGTGACAACAAAGAGATTGGGGCAAGCATGGAGCTGAAGAACAAACTGAAGGAGCAGGTAAACAAAGTGCTCCAGGAGGAAAACAATGAAGCTAACTAATGCCGTGGAGTTTTACTCGTGCCTGATTGCAATCATGGACCACTACGGCTATGACCATCAGGTGTACGAAAAATTGCCGGAAGAAGTCGATGAATTGAATACGGCCTTTGACGAATATTTTGAGGAACCGTCTCCGGAGCATTGGCACCACATCGTTGAGGAAGCCGCCGATGTCCACATCATGCTCGAACAGTTCCAGATGTTGATCACTCCTGAGGATAAAGCTGAGTTCGACAAGATTTGTATGGACAAACTGCATCGAGAAATAGGAAGAATTGAAGCATCAGAGGGACGAAAATGACAGATATTGACTATGACAAATTGTCCAGCATGGTGGCCGATAAACTCTCCAGTCAGATTGCTGAAAAGCTGATTCAGAAAACTACAAAACTCACGCTAAGCAAACCTGAGGTTGAGGTGAGAATTGGCTTTGCTCCTGGATCGTCTGCCGCCCGTGAAGTAATGAAGGATCCGAAGTTCCCTAAGCCTGACGCCTTCTCGGAAAATGGGCGTGACCGTTGGTACACAAAAGACATTGATGACTATATGGAAAACAAAAGGCACGCCCGTGCAAAGCTCGCTATTTCAGCCGCTTAGCAATTTCTTCAGCGCTCGCTCTGTAATATCTTTGGAGCATCTTTAAATCTTTGTGCCCCGTTTGTCTTGCAAGCGCCAGGACATCTAAACGGGGCGCCCCCGTTTCAGGGTCAGGCGACGCGGCCCACGTCGCAAAAGTTGCGCGGCCGTCATGAAAATTCAGACCCTCTTTTATCAGCCGGTTTTGAGAATCGTACTCAGGGCCAAGACCGGCCCTATCCCTCACCTTTCGGAATAACGTATCTCTGTTGTGATCGTTAAGTCCGCCAAATACACGTGGTTCATACTCGAGCTCCATAACTAATTTAAGAATTTCCCGAGCTCTTGCAGACAAGGCCACGTCTCTTCTTGACAATGTTTTTGTAGCCTCTGCTGGAACATGAAGCACATTGTCACCTATCCAAGAATATTCAATCTTTAAAAGCTCACCAGCTCGCATTCCCGTTTGGCAACTAAAAAGGAACGCTGCCACGGCCAACTGCATTTTGTTCTTTGGCACGGTTTTCCCGTCCCATCCGCAAGCCTGCAAAAGTTTCTCTATATCCTCGTCTGAAGCAACTCTCTCGCGGTGCTCTGGCTCCCGTGGTTTCTCCACGCCTCGGCACGGGTTCACATCTGTAAGTTCGTTTTTAATAGCGAATTGAAAAACGTCAGAGAGAATTGTCAGCTCCCGATTGACCGTGGACGGGAGCACATTCGTGTCTCTGTTTTTTGCGCGCTCGTTAAGGCGGCGTTCAATGTAGTTTTCAATCGTCTGCTTTGTGAAGGTCGATAGAGCTTTAGTCCCCAGTTTGTCCCGCTGGAGCCTTCTCAGTCGGATCTCCTCTGTACGTTTGGAGCGTTTCTGGGAAGTGACTTCGCTGATGTATTCATCAATCAGCGCGGCCAGAGTGATTGAGGAAGAGCGTTCTTCTGCGCTAATGTCTAACTCAGCCGCAAAGCGTTTTGCCTCAGAACGAGTTTTAAATGTTTTTGAGAATCGCTGTTTGTTTCCGTCCGCCTGAAGTCTGTATCCGTAAACTTCATACGTACCGCAAGGAGTTTTTCTTATTCCTGCCATATCCGCCTCGAGAATTTCCGTTAGCGTTTCCGTTAAATTTCCGTTATCTAAACCTGAATATAACGAGATATGCCAAAACGGACAACAAAAAATCCCGTAAAACCGAGGCTTGACGGGATATGACAAGTAGGTCTGGTGCCCGGGACTGGACTCGAACCAGCACGCCCGTGAAGGCGCTAGCACCTGAAGCTAGTGCGTCTACCAATTTCGCCACCCGGGCAACAGAGAAGTGAAATTTTACCTATAAGATTCGATTTTTGCAAACACCTATATAGACTCTATTTGTAATAAATTATTTCAAATGAGCCTCGATTTCAATTTATCGGTCCCGGAGAATGCGAAGGGCAAAAAGAAAACCTCGCGAATCTGCGAGGTCTCAGGAATAAATCTGGTGCCCGGGAATGGATTCGAACCAGCACGCCCGCGAAGAGTGCGTCTACCAATTTCGCCACCCGGGCACAGTAAGCCGCAAAACTATTTATCCTCAAGGCAAACGGTTTTCAAGGCCCTGTCACACCATCATTATTCGGGTTTTCTTTTTCCCTCTACTTTGGCTACCAGCTGTCCGAGGCGCATTGTGTCGTACTCTTCGAACGGCTGGTGAATCCAAGGATTATCTCCGAGATATTCGACATAGTAGTCAGGTTCAACCTGAGAGCAGCCTTTCCACCACAAAACAGCAGTGCGAACTTCGGTCACGCCCGGATAGTTGTTCTGAAGGTGCTCAACAACCTTCTTCAAAGTCAGTCCGGAATCGACCAAGTCGTCGACCAATAGCACTCTTCCTTTGAGAGAGTCAGGACGGCTGGAAGCAATGTACTTACCGATGTCCAAACTTCCCTGAATCGTGCCGGCAGCTTCTCTATAGGAGCTGGTCGACAAAATGTTCAGCGGCATATCGAAAATTCTAGAGAGGATGTCTCCGGGGCGAAGGCCGCCTCGAGCTAAGCAAAGCAAAGAATCAAACTTCCAGCCGCTGTCATAGACATTAAAAGCCAGAGTCTCAATAAGGCGGCGATATTCTTCCCAAGAAACGTGAAGATCTTTCATTCCTATTCCTAATTATTCAAACGGGTTATGAAGCAAAATTGTCTGAGCACGATCCGGGCCGGTAGAAACAACTGCGATCGGGCAGCCGGCAACTTCGGACAGACGAGTTAAATACTTCTGAGCGTTAACGGGCAAATCTTCCCACTTTGTAATACCAAAAGTCGGTTCTTTCCAGCCGGGGAAGTCTTCGTAAATGACTTTGCACTGAGCAACTTCTTCAGCGCCGACAGGCATGATGTCGATCCTTTCGCCCTTGTATTCGTAGCCGACGCCCAAACGAACGGTTTCAAAGCCATCCAAAACGTCGAGCTTCATCACAGCCAGACCGCTTAAGCCGTTCCATTCAACAGCGCGGCGAAGAGCAGCACCGTCGAACCAGCCGCAGCGGCGGGGACGACCGGTCACTGCACCGAATTCATTTCCTTTCTTAGCAATGGTCTTGCCGACTTCATCAAAGAGTTCGGTCGGGAAAGGACCTGAACCGACGCGTGTGCAGTAAGCCTTCGTGATACCAAGGATGTAATTGAGTTTCTGAGGGCCGACACCGGATCCGGGGCTGGCAAAGCCTGCAACGGTGTTGCTGGAAGTGACGAACGGATAAGTTCCGTGGTCGATGTCGAGCATGGTTCCCTGAGCTCCTTCGTACAGGAACTGTTCGCCTTCCTTCATCTTAGTGTTGAGAATGTGAGAAATGTCGCGAATCTTCGGAACAATTCTCGGAGCCATTGCCAGCGTATCTTCGATCATCTTTTCGACGTCGACAGGTTCGCTGTTGTAATAGTTCGCCAGCAGGAAGTTGATGAGCTTGCAGTTTTCACGAACTTTTTCTGCAAAGACTTTCGGTTCTGCCAAGTCTCTGACATGGACAGCGCGGCGAGCGATCTTGTCTTCGTAGGCCGGCCCGATGCCACGGCCGGTCGTACCGATTTTCTTATCGCCTAAGGCGTTTTCACGAGCGTGGTCGAGCGCGATGTGGTACGGGAGAACCAGCGGACACTGACCGGAGACAAAAATACGATCTTCGGCATCCATTCCGTGAGCCTTCAGGTCGTCGATTTCCTTCAGCATTGCTTCGGGGCTAACAACTGCACCGTTACCGATGTAGCACTTGACGTGAGGATGCATAACACCGGAGGGGATCAAACGAAGAACCGTTTTCTGGCCGTTGATCACGAGTGTGTGGCCTGCATTGTGGCCGCCGTTGAAACGGACAACGCCTTGTACACTTTCGGTGAGCCAGTCAACGATCTTGCCTTTGCCTTCGTCGCCCCACTGAGCGCCGACAACGACTACATTTTTACTCATTTCATCCTCTTAAAAAATTAACGGTTCGACGTACGGGCCGCTACCGTCCAAACACCATTGATACAAACTAATTCTTCATCCAAGCGGAAAGATTCTTCCAGCGAAGCAACATTGTCTTCAGGCAGTTTTTCAATCACGATGTCGCCGTTTTCGCGAAGTTCACGAATGCGGGACTGCAGGGCGGCATCGTCCAGCCTGTTGGGCGCCAAGATCGCATAAGGACGCTTTGTGTCCATCACGGCGATAATCTCGCGCAGGTATAACGTAAAACCGACCGCGGGACGTTTGCGTCCGAAACGCTCACCGATATCATCGTAACGACCGCCGCGCAGAATCGGCTGATAACGGCCGGGAATATTGACGCTGAAAGTCACGCCGGTGTGATAGTTGTAACCGGCAACGTCAGCGAAATCATAGCTGACGATATCTGCGCCGGATTCACGACCGAGTCTGCGGACGCTTTCCAGAATTTCCGGAATTTCCGGATAATCGGAAAATTCTTCGATAACTTGATTGAGAACGTCTTCCGAACCGAAGAGCATCGTCAGGCGAATTAAATCATCAACGGTTTTCTCTTTAAGAACACCTCTGAGCTCCTCAAGTGCAGAGCGGTCCTTATGACTCAAAGCAAAGAGAATTTGGTCCTGAACAACTTCACTTACAGGATCACTGTCCAGAATTGCCTTGACCACACCGGTGTGGCCTAAATCTAAGAAAATATTTTCAAGACCGAATTGACGCAGAGACTCAATTCCCAAACAGATCACTTCACGTTCGCTTTCCACACTGGAAGAGCCGAACATTTCAACACCGGCCAAGTACGGCTGGCGCGAAGCAAGAGGATGCAGAGGACGTGCATGGAGAACGCTTCCAACATAGCAGAGGCGGGATACACCCGAACGATTGAGAATGTGAGCATCGATTCGAGCAACCTGCGGCGTCATATCGGCGCGGATGCCCATCGTCTTTCCAGTTACCTGGTCGACGATTTTAAAAGTTCTGAGATCCAGATCTCCGCCCGTTCCTGTCAGAAGAGAGTCAACGTACTCCACCAGAGGAGGACGGACGACTTCAAAACCGTGGCTTGTCACCAGTTTTAGGAAAGAACTTCTAAGATGCTCTATGGCCCTCGCCTCTCGTGGAAGCATATCCGCGATATTTTCAGGTAGCAGCCATACTGACATAAAGATCCTTTCTAAAAAAGCAATGAACCGGCCCAAACGAGCACCAGCCCTAAGACTACACTTTCTAACCCGATATAACGGATTTTCTCGCTAGGAAATCGTGAGATAAATCTCACGGCGCGCTTCCATAAATCAGGAGCCAACATAGGTAAAAGGCCTTCAAGTACAAAGCAGAAACCCAGTACGTACAAGAAGGCCTTCATGATTTAGATCGCAAAAAATTTATGGTTGTTTATTGGCTTGAGCTTCACCGCGGGAATTCTTGAGATAGTCGAAGAATTCGCTGCTCGGATCCACCACCATCATGTCCTGAGATTTATTGAAGGACTGGCGATAAGCATCCAGTGAACGGTAGAACTTCGCAAACTCCGGATCTTTGCTAAATGCTTTGGCGTAAAGTTCGTTAGCTTGAGCGTCGCCGGAACCTTTAATGTTCTGAGCGTCACGATAAGCTTCGGCCAAAACAACGGTTCTTTGACGATCGGCGTCAGCCTTGATCTTTTCGGCTTCAGCAGCACCCTTGGAGCGTTCTTCGCTGGCAACGCGCTTACGTTCGGCTTCCATGCGGCGATAGACAGACTCAGAAATTTCCGGTGTGAAATCAACTCGCTTGAGTCGGACGTCAACAACTTCAATACCTAAGTCGGAAACGCGCTTCTGGAGCGCTTCAGAGATTTCTGCCATTGCGCGTGCTCTGTCGCTGGACGTGATGTCGTTTACCGTGCGGCGGTTTACAACCTGGTTGAGCACGTCACGAAGCAGCGCAGACATACGGTCGTCCGCAGCGCGCTCGCTGCCCTGGAAGGAAACCCAGTAGCGGCGCGGATTATTGATACGCCACTTGACATAGGAATCAATCATCAGGTTCTTCTTCTCGCTGGTTTGAACCAAGTCCGCTGCGGGCGTGTCGATTGTGAGAATACGTTTGTCCAAATAGACAACATTCTGAAGCGGTGACGGCAGTTTGACATGCAGACCCGGTGTAGAAACAACGCTCTTTAATTCACCGAGCATGAAGACTAAGGCGTACTCACGCTCGTTGACCGTGTAAAGGCAGGTTCTCGCGAGCAAGGCGCCAAAAAGAATAACAATAACTAAGGAAAGTAATTTTTTCATCTTTCTGTCCTTATCTCAAAGTGCGGGATAAAAGACGGGAAGTAGGCTGACTCGCGTCCGGTGTTAAAGGCGGCTGATCTCCGCCGGGCAGATTATGCGTCTGCTGGGCAGATGAAGCAGGAACGTTCGGCTGCACAGGTGCGGCCGCAGCTGCAGGCGCCGGTGCCGGAGCAGCTCGTTTAGCCAACTGATCCAACGGCAGGTACAACAGGTTATTGGAAGACTTATTGTCAACCATTACCTTGGTCGTGTTGTTGAAGATCTGCTGCATGGTGTCCACGTACATACGGTCGCGGGTCACCTTCGGAGCTTTCTCATACTGTGCGTAGACCTGATTGAAGCGGTTTGCGTCACCTTCGGCTTGAGAGACAACACGAGACTTGTAAGCTTCAGCCTCCTGACGAAGTCGTTCTGCCAGACCGCGGGCCTTAGGCACAACATCGTTGGCGTAAGCCTCTCCTTCATTAATCTGGCGTTCTCGGTCCTGACCGGCCTTAACGGCATCATTGAAAGCGGCCTGAACTTGTTCAGGCGGCTGAGCATTCTGAATGGCGACGGACAGAACCTGAATACCTGAGTGGTAGCGGTCCAGCATTTCCTGCATCAGCTTTTTAACTTCTTCTGCAATTTCCTGCTTGGACTCGAACAAAACGCTGTCCATCTTCTTGCGGCCGACCACTTCGCGCATGGCGGACTCGGCAGTCTGAACAACTGCACCCATCGGATCGCGGGTGCGGAACAAGAACTCTTCAGCGCCGTTGCCTTGCTTAATTCGATACTGAACATTGAACATCACGTCAACAATGTTCTCGTCGTCGGTCAGCATGAGCGCTTCTTTAAGACGCTGTGTACCGCCTCTCAAACCGATTTCAGCCTTACGGACGGAAGAAACGTCGACCAAAGCAACGTCCTGAATCGGATAAGGCAGGTGCCAGCGGAAACCGGCGTTGGTGCTTTCGGTGTAGCGGCCGAAAGTCGTCACGACGCCGTTCTGACCTTCCGGAACAATGTAGAAACCGGAAGCGAGCCAAGCGGCCAAAGCGATAACAATGGCGGAAACAGCCATTCCGCCGGAGAATGACGACGGAACTTTAAACTGCGGGAAAGAGTTTCCGCCGCCGTTTCCATTGCCGCCGCCATTGCCGAACGAATTCTGCTGATTTTTGAATTCGTGGTCTTTGCGCAACGGGGGTTCATCGAAGTCGTAGTCTTCGTTTTTCTGATTTTGTGTCTGAGAAGAAGCTGACGGCTCTTCTTTCTGAGCATTGCGATTTTGATTGCCTTTGGTGCCCAACATCGAGTTCAGACGATCGTTGAACTGTTTCCAAAGCTCTTCTAAATCTCCGTCATTGTTGTTCTGAGCAAAGCGTCCGGGCATTTCGTTTTTGCTCGGTTCAGCTTTTCTCGGTTCTTCATCAGTCTCTTTGGGAGGCTCTTTGATTTCGTTTTCTTTCTGGGAGGAATCATCCTCCGAGCCTTTTCGGCCCCAATGGGGGTCATTAAGCGACATTGTCGAATATTTCCTTAAAAATCACAGGACATAGGGAACTTGTCCGAGTGAGTTAGACAAGAGAGCAGAGAATTTTAGCACTTGAAAAATAATAATATTTTTAAGATTAAAGACTTATTACATTTAACAAAGAGCTAATCGAGGCCGATCTCTTTCAAAGAAGGCCCCGAAGGAATTACCGCTCAAATTCAGCGAGCCAGTCCTCATTATCGGGAGCCTCTTGGGGCTCTTCCGGCTCTTTTTCTGCTATTTGACGAATGGCGTCTTTGAGAAGATCGATGCCCTCACCGTTTGCGGCGCTGATACCGACAGCTTTCGGCGCTCCGTCCTCGGCACAAGTGATAAACGGACTCCTGCCTTCCAGGTCGATCTTATTGAAAACCAGCAGCTGCGGAATATCTTTAGCGCCGATTTCTTCTAAGACTTTATTGACTTCCGTCATCTGTTCTTCTCTGGCCGGCGTCGAGGAGTCGACGACATGGAGCAGAAGGTCTGCCTGGGCCGCTTCGTCCAGTGTCGATTTAAAAGCCTCGATCAGCTGGTGCGGCAATCCGCGGATAAAGCCCACGGTGTCACTTAAGACGACTTCCACATCTCCGCCGACAAAGCATCTGCGGGCGGTCGTATCCAACGTTGCAAACAACTGGTCGGCCGCGTAAACACCGCCTCGAGTCAGACGATTAAAGAGCGTTGACTTACCAGCATTGGTATAGCCGACCAGTGCGACAGTCAGCACCTCGCCTCTTTGACGAGATTTGCGCTGAGTATTGCGTTGGCGCTCAAGTTTCTTAAGCTGTTCTCTTAACGCTTTGACGCGCGTCGCGATCATTCGACGGTCAAGTTCGATCTGCTTTTCACCAGGACCGCCGGTCTTGGACAAACCGCCTCTCTGGCGTTCCAAGTGCGTCCAGCCTCTGACCAAACGTGTCGACAAGTGAGTCAGTCGAGCAAGTTCGACCTGCAGGCGGCCTTCTCTGGTCTTTGCCCTTTGGCGGAAAATTTCCAGAATCAGATTGGTCCGATCAAGGACTTCAATTCCGACGGCTTTTTCGATGTTGCGCTGCTGCGCGGGAGATAAAGCGACATCAAAAATCAGCGCCTTTGCCCCGTTAGCAAGCGCTTCACTTTTAATTTCTTCGATTTTGCCGCTTCCGAGGAAAGTTTTAGGGTCCGGACGATCGCGTTTTGCTTCAGTCAGACCTGCAACTTGGAAGCCGCAGGATGTCGCTAATTCTGATAATTCAAGTGCCGCGTCTCGATGAATTTCGCGGCCCACAATGACAGAGACGAGCCACACCTTTCCGGGTGTCTCGTCTCCCTTTTGATATTGATAATCCACTATACGGTTTCTGCTTCTTCAGTTCCCTGCTGTTCATTGCCCAGCGGTACGGCGCGAGCCGGAACAACAGTGCTAATAGCGTGTTTATAAACCATCTGAGTTACGGTGTTGCGAAGCAGAACGACATACTGGTCGAAAGATTCGATCTGTCCCTGCAGTTTGATACCGTTCACCAAATAGATGGAAACAGGGATACGTCCCTTACGAAGACTGTTTAAGAATGGGTCTTGTAACAATTGCCCTTTTGTCATTGTTTTTCTCCAAACGGAAATTTCCGCTCATAAATCTGAATAAATTCTAGCTGCGGCACACCGAAATTGTTCTTTGTATTAATCATTTTGGGCGCACATTTAATTCTTCTGCACTTCTATGATCGAAGGACTCTTGTTGGGCGACAACCCCCTTGTGGAGCTGTGTTTCCGCAGCAGATTCTCTTACTACAGTAACTATTTTAGCTGTAAATGCCGTCAGGAAAGATCATTGTTAATGCTTATTTGAGGCACAGAACGGGCAGCGTCCTTCAATCGCGGCTCCTTATAAAAATTCCCGCACTCGGCGGGAATTCTTCGATTAGGCCTTTTGGGCGTAGGGATTCTTGTTCGTTCTAAATTCGATTCGGAGCGGTGTGCCCTCGAGTTTGAATTTATCTCTGAACCAGCCTTCCAGATATCGACGGTAGCTTTCCGGAACATCCTGAAGCGCGTTTCCGTGAACCACGATAACGGGAGGATTCTGACCGCCCTGGTGTGCATATCTCATCTTCGAACGTCCTCCGCCGGCTCTCGGCGGCAGCTGACGAGTCGTGGCTTCGATCAAAGCGCGTGTCAGCTTCGGTGTAGAGAGCTTCATAAACGCAGCGGTATGGGCATCGTTGACTGCGTTGAGCAGGTGATGCAGACCGCGTTTTTCCAACGCGGAGATATAAACAATCTTGGCCCAGCGCAGGAAGTGCAGCTTGCGTTCAAGTTCTTCCTTCACGCGGCGTCTTTCGTAATCGTCCAAGCTGTCCCACTTGTTGACACCGACCACCAAGGCACGACCGCTTTCGAGAATGTAGCCCGCAATGTTGGCATCCTGTTCGGCAATACCGGCGTGCGCATCGAGAAGAAGCACAACCACGTTGGAGCTTTCGATTGCCTGAAGCGTTTTAATCACAGAGAACTTTTCGATTGCCTCAAACACTTTGCCTTTACGGCGAAGGCCGGCGGTATCGATCAGGGTGTAATCACGATCTTTATATTGGAACTCGACCTCGATCGCATCGCGAGTGGTTCCGGGCATGTCAAAAGCAATCAGACGATCTTCACCGATCAGAGCATTGATCAGCGTGCTCTTGCCTGCGTTCGGACGGCCCGCAATGGCAACTTTAATCTTATGTTTGAAATCCTCTTCCTCATCGATTTCCTTTTCGGTCGGGAAAGGTTCCAAAACAAGGTCCATCAAGGCTTTGACCCCTTCGCCGTGGGCGGCGGAGATGGTGTAAGGCTCGCCCAAGGCCAGTTCATAGAACTCGGCCTTAGCCGTTTCCGTTAAACCTTCGGCCTTATTGACGACGAGATAGGTCTTCTTACCGGACTCGCGCAAATTCTGGGCAATTCGCTGATCCTGCGGCGTTAAGCCGGCGCGTCCGTCCACTAAGAACAAGACGACGTCACATTCGGTAATCGCCAACTGCGCCTGTCCGGTCATCTCTTTGACGATGCCTTCGGTGCGGATCGGTTCAAAACCGCCCGTATCGATGACTAAGTAAGGTTTATCGCCGATACGACCGTCGCCGTAATGACGATCTCGGGTCAGACCCGGGAAGTCTGCCACTAAAGCGTCTCTCGAACGCGTCAGGCGATTAAACAAGGTCGACTTTCCGACATTCGGACGACCAACAAGCGCAATGACTGGAACCATAATTCTTATCTATTCGACAAATAAGCAACGTCGCCTTTACTGGTTTGGAAAATAGCGCCTGCACTAAAAGGCTGTGCCTGCGTTACGATCGGACCGCTCAAACGAACACGCGCCATTTCTTCACCGGTTCTCGGCGAAAGGAAATGAACATAACCGTCTTCATCACCGACAGCCACGGCGCCCGGGAATACGACCGGCGCGGAAAGTCCGCGGTAGAGCATGGTCTTATTGGACCAGCGCTGTTCTCCGCTTTCGCGGTAGAAGGCCTGGACTTCTCCGTTGACGCTGACGGCATAAACGTTGTCTTCGTCAATGGCAGGACCTGCGACGGCATCAATCTTTTGCGTCCATCTCGTCTGTCCGTTGGTGCTGTCCACACAAGTTACAGCGCCCTGGAAGGCGGCGGCGCAAACTAAGTTGTCGCTGAAGGCCGGCGCCCCGACAACGTCAACCAAACGTTCGACTTCGGTCACGCCTTTCGCTTGGGCGACTTGGAATTCAAACATCGGTTTTCCGGAGGCAATATCCAAAATCACGATATGGCCGTTCGGCTGTCCGACTAACAAAAAGTTATCATGAGCCAGCATTCTTGTGGGTAAACGGACCGTCAAAGCGGGCTGACTTCTCTGATAAGTCCACTGCAGTTCGCCGGAGGAAGCTTCAAAAGCAGAGACTCGGGTATCCATCGTGCGGGCGATCACTAGGCCGTGAGAAACCACGGGAGGAGAAGCCAGCTCCGTTGTCAGTTTCTTTTCCCAGCTGACCTTGCCTTCGGCATCCACAACTTCCAGATTGCCGTCCCAAAGACCGACAGCTGTAACGTAGCCGTCAGAGCCGACACCCCCGGTAATCGGGCTGTTAAAAGAAACGGACCATTCGGTTTCACCAGTCCTGGCATTTAAACGAGTCAGCGTCTTTCCGCCGGCTGCAAACACCATATCGTCATATACCGCGGGAACTAAGAAGCCTTCGGCAGAGGAAAGTCCTTTGGACCAAACCTCGGTGACTTCCATGCTCGGTGTAAATTTCACCAGCGGCATGGGTTCATGTTTAGGACTGGAACAAGCCGAAAGCAGAACTGCTGCAGCGACTGCGGCCGCAATCTTGAGTTTTGTACTCATGAATTATTCCTTGGGTAAAGAATTTAATTTGATTTCGATGACGCCGACCAGCGGATTGGTCATAGGCGCATGACGCAAGGCGTCTTCCCAGCTTTTACGAGCAGCGGCAACATCGCCTTTGGCGAGATAGAGGTCGCCCATACGGTCATAAACAGGAACTTCTTCGCCTTTAGCGTCTTTAACTGCATTGAGAACAGTCAGGCCCTGATCATATTTGCCTTCATCAAGATAAACACCAGCCAGACGGACAGAAGCGAGCGGCTTGAGTTCGGGATACTTGTCGGAATCAACGATCCACTTGAGTGCTTTTTCTGCTTCGGCATACTTACCGGCGGTTTCCGCATTATGCGCAGCAAGCAGAGCCCCCATTCCGGCGTACGTCGTCGAAGCATAGCTTTCGTGCAGACGGCCGGCGATTGCCTGAACGCGAGCCTCATCCTTCATATTGCTTGCCTGAATCATCTGTGCGTACAGAACACCGGCATCCGTCGATTCTTTCATCTGATACCAGCGCCAGCCCTGAAAACCGGCGGCGCATAAGCAGGCGACCGTCACGACGGTCAAAATTAAGTTACCCCATTTCTCCCACCAAGCCTTAATCTCGGCAAGGGACTCTTGTTCTTCTAAGTCATAGGCCATGTAATGTATCTCCCGGTCTATTTAAAGGTTCTAAATTCAATTTCTAAAAAAAGAAGTAAACGTAAGGGGACGCCGGTCCCCTCTTCTTTTTAAACGTGCTGGCCGAGTAACGAGACCGCTTCGTCGATCGTAAGCGTCTTCTGTTCACCGTAACCTTCAAGGTTTTCACGAAGTGCTTTGAGGCCGACCTTTCCGGCCGCCGCTTCGTCGGCTCCGATCACCAATGCATAAAGAGCTCCTGAAGCATCGGCGCGCTTCATCTGGTTGCCGAACTTCATGCTGCCGCTGTGGATGATCGTCGCGATATCAGCATCTCTGAGTCTTTCAGCTGCAGACAGTGCGTTAAGGTAAAGCGCCTTGTCCCAAACGACGTAAACGTCGCATTCTCTGGATTCGGGCTTAACGCCGCATTCCTTCATGAGTTCAAGCACGCGTTCAATGCCCATGGCAAAACCGCAGGCCGGAGCATCGCGTCCGCCCAGCATTCCGATGAGCGGGTCGTAGCGGCCGCCCCCGCAGATTGTGCCCTGAGCACCGAGTTTATCGGTCACCCATTCAAAGACCGTGAGGTTGTAATAGTCCAAACCGCGGACCAGTCTCGGATTGACAACATAGTCGATACCTTCGGCTTTCAAAATTGCTTCCAGGTCTGCAAGGAACTGTTTAGATTCTTCGCCTAAGGAGTCATAGAGCTTCGGCGCATTATTGACCAAGTCCTGCATGTCGGGGTTCTTGGTGTCGAGAATGCGCAGCGGGTTGGAATAAAGACGACGAGAAGCGTCTTCGTCCAGAATATCTTTGTGAGCCTCGAAGTATTGGATCAATACTTCTCTATAGGCTTTGCGGTCTTCAAGCTGGCCTAAGCAGTTGAGTTCAAGGCGAACCGGAGCAATTCCGAGGCGCTTCCAGAGGCGGTTAAGCATCAGCAGCTGTTCGGCATCCGTATCCGGGCCTTTGAAACCCATGGCTTCCATGCCGAACTGATGGAACTGACGATAACGTCCTCTCTGGGGGCGTTCGTGACGGAACATCGGGCCCATGTACCAAAGACGCTTCGGTCCTTCATAAAGAAGATTGTGTTCAATACAGGCACGTACGACAGAGGCCGTGTTTTCCGGACGCAGAGAAAGCTCGTCGCCGTTTAAGGAATCGACGAAGGAATACATTTCCTTTTCAACGATATCAGTCACTTCGCCGATACCGCGTTTAAACAGACGAGTCTGTTCGACGATCGGAGTACGAATGTGCTGATAACCGTAAAGTTTCGCCAGAGAGGAAGCTTCTTTTTCAAAGAAGTGCCAAAGAGGGGCATCTTCCGGCAGCATGTCGCTCATGCCGCGAATTGCCTGAATCTTTTCAATCGCCATTATTGTTCCTTAGCATTTTGGTAATTTTTCTGAACGTACTCTTCGATGAGCGAATGGAATTCTTCGCTCATCTTCGGCCCTTTCAAAGACCCCCATTTCTTACCGTCGATAAAGACGGGAGAAACCGGCGCCTCGCCTGAGCCCGGCAGAGAAATACCGATGTTTGCATGACGGCTCTCTCCGGGGCCGTTCACGACACAGCCCATCACCGCCACATTCATGTTTTCAACTCCCGGATTATGCTTGCGCCAATCCGGCATTCTCAACTTAATAAAATCCTGAGTTTCCTTTGCCAGCTCCTGGAAGAGGCAGCTGGTCGTGCGTCCGCAGCCCGGGCAGGAAACAACCTGAGGCGTGAAGTTCCTCATCCCGAGAGCCTGCAGGATCTCGCACGCAAGTTCGACTTCCGCTGTACGAGACTGGCCCGGTTCCGGTGTCAGCGAAACACGGATCGTATCTCCGATATTTTCCAGCAGGAGCACGGAGAGTGCAGCGGTCGTAGAAACCGTACCTTTAAGTCCCATTCCGGCCTCGGTCAAACCGAGATGCAGAGGATAAGCACAGCGAGCCTCGAGCTCACGGTAAACGGCGATCAAATCCTTGACACCGCTCACTTTCGCGGAAATAGCTACCTGAGAGGGCTTCATACCGAGCTCAACAGCTCGATCCGCATTTTCAACCGCGCTTCTTACTAAGGCCTCACGAAGTACTTCTTTTGCGTCGAGCGGATTCTCGAGCTTTTGATTTTCCGACATCATGCGGGCCAAAAGATCTTGGTCGAGCGAGCCCCAGTTGACGCCGATTCGAACGGGCTTGTCATACTTCTTCGCGAGCTCAATCATTGTGCGGAAATTTTCTTCCTGCTTGTCGCCTTTTCCGACGTTGCCGGGATTGATTCGATACTTAGAAAGCGCCTCGGCGCATTCGGGATATTCGGTCAGCAGTTTGTGGCCGTTGTAATGAAAGTCGCCTACCAGCGGAACAAAGCAGCCTGCTTCATCCAGCCTCCTGCGAATTTCAGGGATCGCTTTTGCAGCTGCCGGAGTGTTGACCGTAAGACGAACAAGCTCGCTTCCTGCCTGAGCGAGCTCTAAAACTTGTTTGGTCGAGGATTCGACATCGGCCGTATCCGTGTTCGTCATGGACTGGATCACTACGGGGCGGCCGGCGCCGATCTCAACGATATTGTCCTTCCAGCGGACAATCATCGGTTCTTTTTGTGAAGAGGACATTCGTTATTTTTGAACCAAAGTAAACACGGTGGAAGTCGCGCGATTATTGATATTCAGATCAACAGGTGCGCCGTCAACTTTCACAAAGCCCTTAGCACGGTTGCCGACGGAGACTTTGAAAGGATACAGAACTTCATAATCCCGAGTTTCACCGCTCTTTAACTGAGCATTGTGAACGAGCTTCTTGTCCTGGTAAACACCGAACCAACATTCCCCGCCTTCGGCACCGATCGTCACTTTGTACGTTCCGTTGGCGGATTTCGGAACCACGAGGTCCCAGCGGCCTTCAGCTTCGTTATGAGTCAGCGTCAGCAGTTTAGACGGAGCAGCAGCTGCCGGCGCTGCAGCGGCAGCTGCCTTCTTGGCCTCTTCTGCTAAGCGCTTTTCTTCAGCAACTTTCGCTGCGGCTGCTGTCTCAGCTTCTTTTTGCAGTTTTTCTTTTAATGCGGCATCCCGATCAGCCTGTGTCTGAGCTTCTGCTGCGGCCGGAGCCGAAGCAGCGGCAGCGGGCTGAGGAGCGGGTTCAACCGTTGTGTTGGAAACCAAAACAGGAACGGCTTCAGGAGTCTTTGCAAGTTCAGAAGCCGGAGCGGCTGCCTCAGCCGGCTGTGTAGCCTCTGCCTGAGGAACTTCGGCAGCTTTTTCGGTTTTTTGACTCATGTAGTAGTTGTAGCCGATCCAACCCAATGCGATTACAACTGCTAAGAAAAGCAGTCCGGCAATAAACTTACCGACAAAGTTTTTCGGCTGAGCATCGTGATAAGGAGCGAGCTCCTGAGTCGTGCGGCGGATGAACGTACGCGGGTCTTTATCGTCCGGAGCCAATGCCGCATTAAAGAGCGAAATGATCTTGGCTTCATCGACGCCTAACAAACGGGCATAGCTGCGCAGGTGGGCGCGAGCGTAAACAGGGGTCGGAAAAACTTTATAGTTGTCCGACTCCAATCCTTCGATCTGATCCGGTGAAATTCTTAGCTGAGAAGATACCTGATCAATACTCAATTCTTTATTTTCACGAGCAATACGCAACAAGCCGCCGTACGTCGTTGCTTCAGACGGCTGGTCTTTGGCTTCCAAGTTGATATTGTTCTCAGACATTTTTCTCGCCTCCTGTTGCCTTTGCCGGGCTCTTAATCTCTTTGATGATTATCTCGCGATTTGCTCTCTTTTCTGCGAGCTTAGTACGGTCTTTAATTTCCCCGGCCAACTGACCGCAGGCCGCATCGATATCGTCACCGCGGACCTTTCTCACAGTAGTGACAATACCTGCGCCGTTCAGTCGGTCGGCAAAGGCTTTGACCTCTTCGGGCTTACTGCGCTCAAGACCGGATCCCGGGAAGGGATTAAAGGGGATCAAGTTGAACTTGCAGGGAATGTCCTGAACCAAAGTAATCAGTTCTTTGGCCTGTGCGAGTGAATCATTCACGCCGCCGATGAGAATGTATTCAAAGGTGATGAAATCTCTCGGGGCGTGTTCCAAATAACGCTTGCAGGCCGCGAGCAGCTGCTCGAGCGGATGCTTGCGGTTGACCGGCATGATCTTGTCTCTAAGCTCATTGTTCGGAGCATGGAGACTTACTGCCAATGCGACCGGACACTGTTCGGCAAGCTTATCCATCTGCCTGACCAGGCCGGAAGTGGAGACGGTAACGCGGCGGCGGGATAAGCCGTAGGCGTTATCGTCGAGCATCAGTTTCAGGGATGGGATGACAGCGTCCAAATTCTGGAGCGGCTCACCCATGCCCATCATGACAACATTGGAAATTACTCTTTCGTTTTCATCGGTGATACCGAGATCTTTTCTTAAAGTGTGTTCGGCATGCCAAAGCTGACCAATAATTTCCGATGCTTTCAAATTACGGTTAAAGCCCTGCTTACCCGTCGAACAAAACAGACAGTTCATTGCGCAGCCGGCCTGAGAAGAGACACAAAGCGTGCCGCGGCCGTCCTGAGGAATATAAACCATCTCAACGGCGTTACCGCTGCCGACGTCAAGCAGCCATTTACGAGTTCCGTCAGCAGCTGTTTTATCCCGAATGATTTCGGGACCCCGAATCTCAGCAACCTTCTCGAGTTTGGCTCGGAAGGACTTGGCGAGATCCGTCATTTCAGAAAAATCGCGTGCTCCGCGGCGATGAATCCAACGCTCAAGCTGTTTCGCACGGAAAGGCTTCTCTCCGAGATCTTCACAAAACTTCTTCAGCCCCTCGGCATCAAATCCAAGGAGGTTCACTTTCTGAGGCAACTTTTCTTCTGTCATGATCGGGTGTTATCCCCGCTTGCGCGGGGATATTCTTTACATCGCTAACTGAACTACATGCGCGGTCGATTAACGGCCGGCGTAGATGTCCATCTGCGGGAAGAAGAAAGCGATTTCAACGGCAGCTGTTTCAGGGCTGTCGGAGCCGTGAACAGCGTTAGCGTCGATAGACTGAGCGAAGTCGGCTCTGATGGTGCCCTTGGCAGCCTTCTTCGGGTCGGTAGCGCCCATGAGTTCACGATTCTTCATGATGGCATTTTCACCTTCGAGAACCTGAATCTGAACGGGACCGGAAACCATGAAGTCAACCAGATCTTTGAAGAAGGGGCGTTCACGGTGAACAGCGTAGAAAGCTTCGGCTTCCTGGCGGGAAAGCCACTTCATTTTGGAAGCAACAATCTTGAGGTTGTTAGATTCAAAGCGGGAGTAAATCTGACCGATAACGTTTTTGGCAACTGCATCGGGTTTAATAATCGAAAGTGTGCGTTCAATAGCCATTTCAATCTCTTAAAAACGAAAAAAGTAAAAAATAGAAATGCAGAGGATTCCGCACTTCTTTTTGTCTAAAAGACAATCGGTTGATTTTATCATGCAGGGATTAAGGACTAAGGTTTTACGAGAGGCTGAAACGCCTGATTACTTAGTTTTCCGCTGTGCAAGGTTTCCTGCAGCCGGTCAAGGTGCAGGCGTATTCGAAGGTTTGAAACGGTAGGTCAGGCCGAGCAGGATCAAGTTAATCACAGCTACCACGATGAACGTCTCCAAACCGGAAGAAACAAGTTCTGTGGCGCGATCCTGCCAGATCATTTTCGGAACTTCAATAAAAACTACGGCGGCAAATGCGACCGGAAGAATGATCGCGAAGCGAAGTGCTTTGAGGGTCACGAGTTTGCTTTCGACATAGAAGCTTCTGGCAAACCAAATCGAGGGAAAGATAAAAAGCAGATAGATCGCGACAGAAGCTTTGACAAATGTGTAAGCGTGGATCATCAGTCCTCCGTTTACCGAAGCGATATCGTGCACTACCCAAACCAAGAAAGCCAGCATGCCCGGTTCAAACAGCATGATTAAAGACAAAATCAGCACAGCAGAAACCGGAAGTCTCGGACGATGGATCTTTAACTGCCGCGCCAGCCATAATGAGCAAAACAGCATCACAGTTGTTGCAATCAGTGTGCGGACAGCCATAAGAAATTCCATGCGTTCACTCCTATTTCTTTTCCCGATCTTTCTTCGGCTGGTGACTAATGGGATAATTATCCGCTACCTGCGGACTCATTCTCAGGTAAGCAGTGATCACCATGAGCACTGCAATATAAGCACCCATCGTATATCCGGCAGGAATCGCCACCGTAAATCCGTGAGAGCCCAAGATAATGAGCGGCAGAATGCCGGCTGCCAACACAATAAAGAAAGCCGAGGACCACATGATTCTCAGTGCCCGAACCAGGCTTTCGCGGTTGTGACGGATGTAAAGCAGCCAAGAAGCAAAAATGCTTTGACCGATGGCAACCAAAATACAAATCATGGCGAGCGCCACATACAGCTGGTCCAGCGTGGCCATCTTATGAATGGTTCCGTAAAGCAGCGATATGCTCGGAGACTCGTAATTGGCGCTGGTAAAGCTCAGCCACAGAGAAGGAAGAACATCGCGAATCAGACTAATTGAAAGGAGCGGCAGTCCAATAAACAGGAAGACAATACAAAGCGCCAGCCCCCACGTCGAGATGCCCTGCCCTTTGGTTTTGACGACATAGGTCGGAAACCAGACACAAAAGCCCAATGCAAACAAAAAAGCAAACCAGTACTCAAATACTCCGCTTTCTTCCACTCTCTTTCTCCTTAGTTTTTATTTGTTTATTCGTTGCTGAATGTTTTTCCAGCGGCCTCAGAATACTTTACGTAAATACCCACGCCTAAGGCAAGTACCAGCGACAGGCATAAGAACGGTAGGTCTTCTTTGGCAAGATTTACTCCGAAAGATCCGAACAGCAGATACGGCGCAGCTGCCTGAGACACCAGATTTAAGAGGTAGCCGAGACCCGTGAAGAGCAGGACTAAATTTATCGTCCCGCGGGCGCGGCTTTCCACGATAAGGTAAGCCGCATACAAAAAAGAAATGATGGCCCCGGTCGACAGTCCCCAGCTCATCCAAGAAAGCGTCAGTACCGAACCCACCCCCCAGGATGCAAAAGGCAGCATCGTGTTGTTGAGCTCGGCGTTATTCACGTACGTGAGCACGGGCAAAAGGATCATCAAAATAGAGGCAGAAAATGCCAGACCGAAACTTAAGTCCTTCTTGAAAAATTTTAGGGCGAAGGCCGGCACTAGAATGATGACCAGCAGCTCCGCCAAAATTTTTACAAACAGAATTACGATCTGAAAAACCAAAGACGTCATTTCCGTTAAATCTTCGGTTCCTCGGATCGAGCTTCCTGCTCAGCCTCTTCAGTCATTCCGCCGATTTCGATTTCATCGATTTCGTCGATTTTTTCCGGCTTGGGACCCGGTTCAAAAACGGCAATGCTTTCAACGTGCGCCGTATGCGGGAACATATTCATCACGCCGGCAGACAGCAGTTTCCAGCCGCCTTCCCTTACGAGCAGCGCAGCATCGCGGGCCAGCGTTGCCGGATTGCAGGAAACATAAACCAAACGAGCGGGACGCTTATCCGTGTCCGCGAGCGAGCGGCAAAGCGCCATAGCGCCTTCACGAGGCGGATCGATCAGAACACGATCCACGCCGCCAAGCTTGTTCCAGACGGCATCCCAATCGTCCAGCGTCCAGTCAAACAGGTTACGAGCCTCAAATTCAGTCTTGTCTGCGAGATTATTGTCTTTTGCACCTGCACGGGCACGATCAACCAGTTCGGTGCTTCCCTCGATACCGAGAACTTTTGCTGATCTTGTCGCCAGCGGCAGCGTAAAGTTGCCGAGACCGCAGAAGAAATCAATGACTTTGGACGAGGGTTCAAGATGCAGCAGACGAAGCACTCTGGTGACCATCACTTCATTTAAGCGATGATTTACCTGAGTGAAGTCTGTCGGTCTGAAGACGACTTCCACACCGGTTTCTCGATGGTGCAGTTTCAGTCGAGTCGCATTTTCAGGGTCCATCGGATAAATGGAATCCGGGCCTTTCGGCTGATACCAAAAATCGACGCCGTAGTCTTTTTGGAACTGTCTGAGTTTTGCTTCATCATCAGCCGTCAGTTTTTCCAAGACACGAAGAACTAAAGCCAGCGCTTCATCTGTCACGGCCAACTCAATCTGAGGAAGCTTCTTGCGAAGCGATAAAGAGGTAATGAGTTCGCGCAGGGGAACCAAAAGATCGCTGACACGCTTGGGAAGAATTTCGCAGCTCTTCATGTCTGCGATAAAACTGGAACGCTTTTCATGGAAGCCCACGAGCACGGTTCCTTTTTTCGCGACTTCACGCACAGACAGACGGGCACGATGACGGTATCCCCATACAGAGCCGTAGATCGGTGCCAGAACCTGTTCAGGGCGGACTCTGCCGATATGCCACAAGGCGTCCATCAAAACCTTTTGCTTCATGGCCACCTGAGCATGGGCCTCGAGATGCTGCATGGCGCAGCCTCCGCAGCTGCCGTCCTTGACGCCGAAGTGAGGGCACTTCGGCAAAACGCGAAGCGGGGATTCCTTATAAATTTCGGTTGTCAGTCCTAATTCAAAAGAAGGTTTGCTGCGGTAGACCTCGTATTCGACTTTCTCGCCGGGGAGCGCCCCCTCGATGAAAACGACTTTACCGTCACGGCGTGCGACACCGCGGCCTTCCTGATCCAGAGACTCAATAACGGCGACATACTTTGCCCGTTCTTTTTTAGCTCGTGCCATGAATTTTCCTAACTACTAACTTAGCGCTTTTGGAGCATTGTAAGAGGATCGATCGGTTTGCCGTTTTTACGTATTTCAAAATGGACACGGGGAGAAACATCCGTTGTTCCCATCACGGCAATCGCCTGGCCCTTACGAACTTGATCGCCCTGTTTTACCGAGATCGATTTCACCCGGCCATAGACAGAAACACAGCCGTCTTTATCGCGAATCATCACGACCTTACCGTAACCCTGGACCTGACCGTCAAAAAGCACCGTACCGTTCACAGCAGCGTGAACCTTTTCGCCTTCGGATCCAGCGATATCGATACCTTTATTCAAGCCGCCGAAATTCTGAATAATCTTTCCTGAAGCCGGCCAGCCGTAGGTGCCGTTTGCGCTGCCGACAGAGCTACTTGAAGAAGCGGTCTGGGTAGTGCTTGCAGATGCGGCAGGAGCAGCGCTTGAAGAGGTCGAGGGCTTAGCAGAACTGCTCGAACTCGTCTGTGTCTTGGTGTTGGCTTCAACTCTGCGGATATTGGCGTCCGTTGAAGACGATACGGACAAGCGAAGTTTCTGACCGACCAATAGGTGGGACGGATTCGTCAAGTGGTTTTCGCGCGCAACCACGGCGGGATCGAGGCCGTAGCGGGAGGAAATCGCATACAGCGTGTCTCCGGGCTTAACGGTATAGACGGATGCCGTCGCTGAACCGTCCGTTATCGGGGCATTGCCTCCGGTAAACGAACAGCCGGCTATCACCGAAGCAAACACCATCGGCCAAAGATACTTACTGCAATTCATAACTCCTCCATGAGCCTCTTTTATTTCTCTACCGAACAGATTTTAAGTAAAAACCGTCCTAATCGTCAGAACAAATCGAATTATTCTCAGGACTGAAAGCTGTTACACCACGTCCGAACGGTATCCAGCATCCCGTAATTCGTCATATCCACTTGAAGCGGCGTAACGCTGACGTAATTGTGCGATGTTGCCCAGAAATCGGTTCCCTGAGTGCTGTCACGCGCGTCACCGGCGGCGCCGAGCCAATAAATCGTCTCGCCTCGCGGATTAACCTGCTCAATCACGGATTGGGCGGCGTGACGACGACCGAGACGTGTCACGACTAACCCAGAGAGCTGGTCAATCGTTGTGTTGGGGATATTGACATTCAAAAGGAACGGCGCAGGAAGCGGACTTTTAATAAAGTTGTCCACAATATACTCGGCCACCTCCGCGGCGGAATCCAAACAAGACCAGCCCGAATGCACCTGAGAAAAAGCAAAGGACGGGCAACCGAACAAGAAGCCTTCCATAGCGGCAGCGACGGTTCCTGAATAAAGCACGTCGTCACCCATGTTCTGGCCGCAGTTGATGCCGCTTAAAACGATATCCGGTTTTTGAGGCAGCAAGCCGGTTAAAGCAATATGGACACAATCCGAAGGCGTACCGTTCACAAAGAAAACATTTTCCTGAACCTGACGAACGGAAAGCGGACGGTTAAGCGTTAAGGAGTTACTGGCCCCGCTGTGGTTTTGTTCGGGTGCAACCACTGTGACATTGCCGAATCGGCGGATACGACGGGCGAGTTCCTGAATACCGGGCGCTAAATAACCGTCATCGTTTGAAATCAAAATATTCATCGCTTTCCTCAGATAGCCGAAGTTTTCAGTCCTCAATTATCGCGATTTTCCGACTTCTTAGCCAATGCCGCGAGCGCAGACCGAGGACTATCAGAGGAAAGAATTTTTAGAGGCGCCCGAAAAAGCAAAAGCCGCAGGTATGCTAAATCTCTGCGGCTGTGCATCGATGTCGGCAATCGGCCGACGAAATTATTTGTCCTATCGAATAGATTAGGCGGTAGCCTTAGACAGGGTCATTCCTGCGGAAACAGCAACGACTTTTTGCTTCTTCTCTTTTTTCTCAGACTTCTTAGCAAGGGAGATCAACTGAAGAGAAGCCCCAGCTAATAAAAGACGAGTTTTCATTGGAAGAGATTCAGGCATTTAGTCCTCAAAGGTTGTTATGAAATCACCTTCCAATTTAGTAATTCAATATGACAGCTTTATGACAAAAATGACATAAATCTCAAAATTTAGTGTTTATCCTTAGACACTTACCATGACGCGGTAACCTCTTCTTTCAAGTTTGTCGCGGATTTTACAAAGTGACTCTTTATCTGCCTTTTTTAAACCGGCCGCCGGTGTGTCGCGGTCAAGGGTGTAAATCATGACTTCCCGAGGCTTGATTTCTTCCAGCACATCAATCCACGGATCTACAAACTCGTCTGTCGTGTTATCCACGGACTGTCCTTCAAACTCACCTTTCATGAACATCGTCTGAATAATCGGACGAACCGTCATGTTTTTGAGTTTCTCGATGACATCTTTTACATCGTACTTGGCGTTCGGACGATCAATGCGCTTGATGTAGTCCGCGTTTATGGTATCGAGCTTCATAATCGGGTTGTCCACTTTTGCCAAAGCTTTAACAACCTTCTCGCGCGCAAGGAAGGTAGAGTTGCTTAAGACGCTGATTTTTGCGTTGGGAAAATAGCGATCTCTAAGCTCAATCGTGTCATCAATGATGAGGTCAAAATCAGGGTGAGACGTCGGTTCTCCGTTGCCGGCAAAAGTAAAGACATCGGGAACGACGCCTGTTTTCTGCAGATAAATAAGTTTCTTTTCCAGAGCTGTTCGAACTTCTTCCCGCGTAGGGAGCTTGCGTTTGGCGTCGTGGTCTTTATTAAAGCCGCATTCGCAGTACACGCAGTCAAAAGAGCAGACTTTGGCTTCAGCCGGCAAAAGATTGATCCCTAAAGAAGTACCTAAGCGTCTGGAATGAATCGGTCCGAAGATTGGTGAAGGAAAAAGAATACAAGCCATGCCGACCTCCTCCGTGAGAACCGCAAATAACAAAAAAGGCTGCCACTTGGACAGCCTTTCGAGAATTTGTGGTCGGGGCGGCGGGATTCGAACTCGCGACCCCTTGCACCCCATGCAAGTGCGCTACCAGGCTGCGCTACGCCCCGACTCAAGAACCGTGATATTACACGATTTTTTTTAATTGTGCAAAAACTCTTCGATTTTTTCTAAGTTATAGACGACAGAATCAAATTCTTCCCAATCGATTTCCGGCTGAGAAAAGGTCCCGGCCCCTTCAAAACCAGGGAAAGAAGTCTCCGGAAGCTGTGGTGCAGATGCACCGGCTTTTGCTTCTCTGTCTTCTTTATTCAAAATTTCTCTTGCCGCATCAATACGATAGCCGTCTCCGTAGAGAAGCTCCCGTATTCTGCGGGCAATCAAAATATCTTTTGCGCGGTAAGCACGCTGGCTTCCGCGCTTCATCGGTCTGAGCTGAGAAAATTCTTTTTCCCAAAACCTCAGGACATAATCTTTTACGCCACAAAGTGAGCTCGCTTCCCGAATCGGAAAATACCTTTTCGAAGGTATCGGCGGCAATTCAGGAAGCTTTTTCTTTCTGGGCATCCGCTATCAAGCCTTTTGGCGGAGGTTGTAATCGATAAAGTCCGTCAGTTTCTTGGAAGGATGGAAGTAGACATCCAAACGGGTCGGAGCGTCAAACCATTCCTTGGCCTCCGGATCAAAGAACATTTTGTAGGCTCTTCCGCAGATTTCAAACCTGCCGAGTGTCGTGAGTTTTACTTCCTCTCCGGTTGCCAAAACATCCGAAATGGTCTGGAAAAACTGAGTCACAAAAACTCGAGACATCTCGCGGCTGAAGCCGAGCTCTTCGAAGAGAACTTCTTCGAGCGTGCTGCGGTTCATTGTGTTCTTATCCCCAAGCAACTCTTTGACGAGTTCAAAATTGTCAGGACCAATGTTTGCCATGACTTCCCCTTAATCTCTCAAGACTGCACCCTCTTTAGCGAGGGCTTCTACCACAGCGGCGACGGCCTCATCAGCCTCTTCTTCAGAAAGCTGAGCATCCGGGCGCTGGAGCAACATGTTAAACGCAAGGCTCTTCTTCCCTACATTAGCACCATCCTGGGGTTTGTAAAGATCAAAGAGTTTGAAAGATGACAAACTCAGCAGGCGCGGATCCTTCTTCGCAGCCTTGCGAACGGCATCCATCAGCTTCTGAACCGGAACTGCATCGTCAATGAATACGGCGATGTCGCGGGACATCGGCTGGAACTTAGACAGACTGCGGTTGACCGGTACTCCGATATCAAGAAGCGCTTCTTCCTTGAGTTCAAAGACTATCGGAGAATGCGGCAGCTCATACTTATGAGCCAATTCCGGGTGAAGCTCACCGATAAATCCGATTTCTTCGCCGTCGAGATAAGCCGTGGCGGCGCGTCCCGGATGGAGTGCAGGATGGTTAGATTTTTCGAAGCGGAGATTGCGGCCCGGAAGCAGCATCTCTACTGCGCCCTTTAAGTCGAAGAAGTCAAAGTTTCTGGCCTTCTCTCCCCACTGAGCGGGACGGGCAGAACCGTATACCAGTGCGGCAAGATGCAGCGGCTGATACACGCCTTCAACGGCGGAGTCGGAACCCTTAACGGAAGGCTCACGCCTGAAGATGCGGCCCAATTCAAACAAAGCGGCTCTGTCAGCCTTGCGATTGAGGTTGTACTTAAGGCGATCCACCAAACCTGAGATCAGCTGTGTTCTCATCACAGCCATTTGAGAAGCGATCGGATTCAAAACCTTGATCGGATCTTTCACTTCGGCAAAGTCTGCTTCAGCATCTTCACTGATGAAGGAATAGTTAATCAGTTCCTGGAAACCTAAACCAGCCATCTTCTTGCGAAGTTCATGACGGTCGAGTTTTGCTTCAGGACGTTCGAGCATAGCTACGCGAGCCAGCGGCGGAATTTCCGTCAGGTTCTGATAACCGTAAAGACGAGCAACTTCTTCGATCAGGTCTTCTTCAATCTCAATGTCAAAGCGATAGCTCGGCGCATCTACAACGAAGGTGTCTCCTTCTTTCTTGAAAGAGAAGCCTAAGCGAGTAAAGCACTCGGCCATTTTGTCGTCGGAGATATCTGCACCGATGACTTTCCTGCAGCGGTCAGCTCTCATGCGAACGGGTTCGCGAACGGGCAGCTCTTCGATTTCGTCGACAACCGGACCGACCTTGGTTTCAGAGGTACCGCAGATCTCGAGGATCAGGCGAGTGATGTATTCCATGTGATCCACATTGGACTGGAAATCCACACCGCGCTCGAAACGATAGGCAGCATCGGTCGAGAAGTTTAATTTTCTGCAGCGGCCCTGAATGGCTTTGGGCCACCAAAAGGCAGCTTCAATAAAGACATTCTTCGTCTCCAGCGAGACGGCGGCATGATCGCCGCCCATGATGCCGGCGATGGCTTCAATGCCGTTGTTGTCGCTGATCACTCCGAAATACGGATCGATATCGACGGTCTGACCGTTGAGCAGTTCGCCCTTCTCGCCTTCTTTACCCCAGCGAACAGTCAGCGGACCGTCAAGCTTATCGAGGTCAAAAATATGAGTCGGACGGCCGAGCTCGAGCATGACGTAATTGGAAATGTCCACCAACGCAGAAATCGAACGTTGTCCAGAACGTTCCAGGCGGTCCTTCATCCACTGAGGCGTCGGAGCCTTCGCATTTACGCCGCAGACCACACGGCCGGCGAACCGTCCGCAAAGATCCGGGGCCTCATTGCGTACTTCGTGAACGCAGTCGCAGGTGGCCGGAACCGGAGAGAAATCCGGGAGGGAAAGCTCGGCACCGGTCAGCGCTCTCAAATCGCGGCCGACACCGATCACGCTTAAAGCGTCACCGCGGTTCGGAGTTGCTTTGACTTCAATCTTCTTGTCATCTAGACGTTCGTAGACGCGAATGTCTTCTCCGACAGGCGCATCTTCCGGAAGAATCCACAAACCGGAATGATCTTCGCTGATACCTAACTCTCGGCTGGAGCAGAGCATACCGTTGCTCTCGACACCGCGGAGTTTGGCTTTTTTAATCTTGAAATCGCCGGGGAGAACGGCGCCGATGGTGGCGCAGGGTACCTTGACGCCGGCCTTAACGTTCGGAGCACCGCAGACGATCTGTACGGGCTCGCCCTTGCCGATATCGACTGTACAAACATGCAGTTTGTCTGCATTCGGATGCTGATCACAGGTCAGTACCTGAGCAACGATCACTCCGGTGAAAGCCGGCGCAATCGGTTCGGCGCCTTCAACTTCCAGACCGCCCATGGTCAGGGTTTCGCACAGCTCATCGCTGCTGAGGGCAGGATTGATGTAATGGCGCAGCCACTCTTCTGAAAATAACATTTTTATCCTTTCGCCGATTAGTTGAACTGTTTGAGGAAGCGGAGGTCGCCTTCGAAGAAAAGACGAAGGTCATCGATTCCGTAGCGGAGCATGGTCAGTCTTTCAAGACCGGAACCGAAAGCAAAACCGATGTAGCGTTCCGGATCTAAACCGAAGTTTCTGACGACATTCGGATGGACCTCGCCAGAGCCGCTGATTTCCAGCCATTTTCCTTTTCTAGGACCGCTGGTGAACATCATGTCCACTTCAGCGCTCGGCTCGGTGAACGGGAAGTAGCTCGGACGGAAGCGAACGATGAGGTCGTCCGTTTCAAAGAAGCGCTTCAGGAAGTCAACATAGACGCCCTTCAAGTCAGCAAAACTGATGTTTTCGTCGATCCAAAGACCTTCGACCTGGTGGAACATCGGGGAATGCGTTGCATCGGAGTCCACGCGATAGGTCCTTCCCGGAGCGATGACCTTGATAGGCGGCTTGTGCTGACGGGCATAACGAACCTGCATCGGAGAGGTATGCGGTCTTAAAGGAAGCTGTTTGCCGGTTTCATCCTTCATGTCCACGTAGAACGTGTCCTGCATAGAGCGGGCCGGATGATTAGGCGGATTATTTAAAGCTGTAAAGGTGTACCAGTCGTTTTCAACTTCAGGGCCGTCGGCAACATCAAAGCCAATCGTTTTAAAGATTTCTTCGACGCGCATCCAGGTTCTCATGACCGGATGAATACCGCCGTTGCCGAACGTACGTCCGGGGAGCGTGATATCGACCGATTCAGAGGTCAATTTACGGTTGAGTTCTTCACGGGCCAAAGCTTCACGTCGATTATTGAGCAGCGTTTCGACTTCACGTTTAGCTTTATTGATTTCGGCTCCGCGAGCGCGTTTTTCTTCGATGGACAGTTTTGCCATCCCCTTCAGCAATGCTGTCAAAGAACCGTTTTTGCCGAGATAGACCGCTTTCGCGTCTTCAAGGGCTGCCGGCGTTGCGGCCTGATCAAAAGCCTCTTTGGCAGATTGAATGATTAGACTGAGATCTTCCATATTGGGTCAGTTGGATTTTTAGTAACCTGAAAAAACAAAAGCCTGGCATATCAAACCAGGCTTTTGTAGGTATTTTAGCAGTTTCAAAGCACTGAAAGTGGCTTGAAACCTGCGTGTCTGAAGCTAATTAAGCAAGGCTAGCCTTAGCTTTAGCAACAACAGCGGCGAAACCTTCTTTATCGAAGATAGCCATGTTGGACAGAACTTTACGGTCGAGTTCAATACCGGCTTTCTTGAGGCCGTTCATGAACTGGCTGTAGTTCATGCCGTTGGCACGAGCACCGGCGTTGATACGAGCAATCCACAGACGGCGGAATACGCGTTTCTTGTTGCGGCGATCGCGGTATGCGTACTGACCGGCACGCATAACTGCCTGCTTAGCGACACGATAAACATTATTGCGGCGAAGGGTAAAGCCCTTGGACAGCGCAAATACTTTCTTATGACGGGCACGAGCCGTTACACCACGTTTTACTCGGGGCATCTTATTCTCTCCTCTAAATTAAGCGTAAGGCATCATCGCGCGGATTTCTTTTTTATCCGACTCGCTGATGGTTAACATGCCGCGCAGGTGACGTTTGTTCTTCGTCGTGCGCTTGGTGAGAATATGACGCTTGGTAGCGTGTGCACGCTTGATGGAGCCGCCGGAGCGAACTTTAAAACGCTTACTCGCAGCTTTTTTGGTTTTCATCTTGGGCATTTTGCCTAAGTTCCTTTTATTAGATGATTGCAGGCGCCCTCAAACACTGAGGATCTTGTTCAGCCTGATTTCACTTATTTTCTGCCCGAAAGCAGGGTCGTAATGATACTCCAAAACAAATCATTAATTTGTAAGAATACTATTTCTTTTTCTTAGGAGCCAGAACCATAATCATCTGGCGACCTTCAAGTTTAGGAAAGGATTCGACCTGAGCAATATCAGCCAAATCTTCTTTCACTTTATTCAGGAGATCTGTACCAAATTCCTGGTGGGCCATTTCACGGCCTCTGTAGCGCAGTGTGACCTTTGCTTTATTACCGTCGGCTAAGAAACGAGTCAAAGCACGAAGTTTCGTGTCGTAGTCGTTCTTATCCGTCTGCGGACGGAACTTCACTTCCTTGACCTGAATGACCTTCTGCTTGGCCTTCTGTTCCTGTGCCTTCTTCTGCTCCTGATAGCGGAATTTACCGTAATCCATCAGACGGCAGACCGGAGGACGAGCGTTCGGCGCGACCTCCACTAAGTCAACATCTGCCTCTTCGGCCATGGCTAAAGCCTGAGAGGTCCTGACGATACCGATCATCTCGCCGTCAAGACCCGTCAAGCGAACTTCAGGGACGCGGATCTCGCCATTGATCCGGTGTGTACGTTCTTGAGCTATTTTCGTCTCCAATTAGTTATTCAATTTCGTTCACGTTGCGGCGCGTTGCCACATCTTCCTGAACGAGCTTAATAAAGTCTTCCACGCTCATGGCGCCAAGATCCTTGCCGCCGCGAACTCGAACCGCGACTTTACCTTCTGCCTTTTCCTTAGCTCCGACAACGAGGATGTAAGGAAGCTTCTGCAGGCTAAGTTCGCGAATCTTATATGTAATTTTGCCGTTTCGCAAATCTGCTTCGGCACGAAGACCCGCCTTTTTGAGCATAGAAACCACTTCTTTGGCGTAATCGGCCTGGTCGTCGGTAATGTTGGCAACGGCGACCTGAACCGGAGCAAGCCACGGAGGAAGCTGACCGGCATAGTGTTCAAGCAACATGCCGATGAAGCGTTCCAAGCTGCCGACGATTGCGCGGTGGAGCATCACCGGAGTGGCTCTGCCGTTGCTTTCGGTCACATATTCGGCACCGAGGCGAGCCGGCATCTGGAAGTCGACCTGGATCGTACCGCACTGCCAACCGCGGCCTAAGGAGTCGCGCAGATGGTATTCAATCTTCGGACCGTAGAAAGCGCCTTCACCCGGAAGAATATCGTACTTGATGCCCGAAGCATCCAATGCATCCATCAGAGCTTTTTCTGCTTTATCCCAAGTTGCGTCGTCACCGATACGTTTTTCCGGACGTGTTGCAATCTTGTAGGAAATATCGGTAAAGCCGTAGTCGGCGTAAACCTTCTGAACGAGCTTGGTGTAAGCGGTGCATTCGGAAAGAATCTGATCTTCTGTACAGAAGATGTGCCCATCGTCCTGAGTGAAACCGCGGACGCGCATCAAGCCGTGCAGAGAGCCGGACGGTTCATTTCTGTGGCAGGCACCGAATTCACCGTAGCGGATCGGCAGATCGCGGTAGGAGCGAACGGCGCTGTTGAAAATTTGAATGTGGCCCGGGCAGTTCATCGGTTTCAGAGCGTAGTAACGGTTTTCCGACTCTGTCGTGAACATGTTTTCTTTGTACTTAGACCAGTGACCGGATTTTTCCCAGAGAGAACGGTCTAACAGCTGAGGAGCCTTAACCTCCTGATAGTCGTTGTCCTGGTAAACACGGCGCATGTACTGTTCAACCTGCTGCCAGAGTGCCCAGCCACGAGCGTGCCAAAAGATAAGACCCGGAGCTTCTTCCTGGAAATGGAAGAGATCGAGTTCCTTGCCGAGGCGGCGATGATCGCGCTTTTCTGCTTCTTCCAGCATATGGAGGTAAGCAGCCATATCGTCTTTCTTGGCCCAGGCGGTACCGTAAATTCTCTGCAGCATTTCATTCTTGCTGTCGCCTCTCCAGTAGGCACCGGCAAGTTTCATTAGCTTGTGAACTTTCAGACGGCCTGTGCTCGGGACGTGAGGTCCGCGGCAAAGGTCGACGTAGTCGCCCTGACGGTACAGAGAAATAGTTTCACCTGCGGGAATAGAACCGATGATTTCGGCCTTGTAGTGTTCGCCGATGGAGTTGAAGTATTTGACGGCCTCGTCGCGATCCATCTCTTCACGAACGATCGGAAGATCGCGTTTGACGATCTCGTCCATCTTCTTTTCGATGAGAGGCAGATCTTCGTTGGTCAGATGTTTCGGCAGAGAGAAGTCATAGTAGAAACCGTTTTCAATCACCGGCCCGATCGTGATCTGGGCTTCCGGATACAGTTCCTTGACTGCCTGAGCCATCAAGTGAGAGGTCGAATGACGAATGATCTCAAGGCCCTCAGGGTCTTTGTCAGTCACAATCGAAACCGTACTGTTTTCGGTAATCGGGTGAGACAGGTCCACGAGTTTGCCGTTAACTTTACCTGCCAAAGCAGCGCGAGCCAGGCCGGCGCCGATAGAGGCTGCAACGTCACCTACGGTAACCGGTGAATCGAATTCACGTTTGGAGCCGTCGGGCAGAGTTACTTCGATCATTAATCTTTCTCCAAAAATTCTTCAAATTATTCGATTGGTTCGAGCGCGGACGCAAAAAGGCCCAGCCGAACGTAAAAAGTAGATTTTACCGTCTAACCGGAGCCTAATGCTGAGTCGCGCCTTACTTTTTCAGCCTTTCAGAGGCTTAATACTTAGCTTTAAAACTTATTTCGTGGGTTTGTCCTTAAACGCTTTCCCGCTCAGGATGACGCCGAAAACCGACAGAACGGTAAGCCAAATACACTGACGGATAAACCAGTCGGTATTCACTGAGCCGATAACTTCGATCCAAAGGAGGAATTTAAGAATGATGTAGGTTGCCAAAATACCGGTAAAGGCACCTATGACACAAGCCAACACCACCCCGAGAAAATTAGGAACTCTCTTCCGAAAAAAGAGGCCGGACAGAATTCCGATGCAAAACGACAGGATCAGCGTCAAAAATGAAATTAGCACTTTCGCTCCTTATGCGATTTTCTTAATATGAATGTTGCAAGGATACCTATTCCAAATCTTCAATTACTGCAAAAAGGTCCGAAAATGGAACACTTCTCTCCCAAGATTGTCGAAGCTGTAGAAACAGTCAAAACCAGCCCTTCCGTACAACGTGCTTTCGACTATGTGAAAGACCATCTCGAAGAAACGATTCGTGATCAGAAAGAACTCGTACTGATCGAAGCGCCGACCGGTCACGAAAAAGCCAAAGCTGAACGCTACCTTTCTATGCTTCGTGAGGCCGGTCTGGATGATATCTACATGGACGAGCACTTTAACGTCATCGGCAAGCTGCAAGGAACCGGCAATACCGGCTGCAGTGTTTTACTCGAAGGCCATTTAGACACCGTATTTTCTTTCGGCGACGTCAAAGGGATTGAGACAGATGCCGAAGGACGTATCCACTGCCCCGGCATTTGCGACGACACCCGTGCTATCGCCGCCAACCTCGCTGTTCTGAGAGCTTTTAAAGCGGCAAATCTTCGACCCGTTCACGATATCTACTTCTGCGGTACGGTCTGCGAAGAAGGTCTCGGGGGCATGAAAGGCATGGCCTGGACACTTGACCAGCTCAAAGACAAAACCAATCTGCTGGCCACAATTTCCATTGACGGCGCGACGGCAGAAATTTTTTACGCCAACGCCACCGGCATGATCGACCTTGAGGTCACGATTGAAGGCCCGGGCGGTCACGCGTGGACAGCGTGCGAACGCGTCAGCGCCATCCATACCGCAGGCTTAGCCATCGCGGAAATCGCCAAGATCGTTCCGCCGAAAGATCCTAAGACAACTCTGACCGTCAGTTTGATCGAAGGCGGTCAGGCAATTCACGCCATCGCTCAGAAAGCAGTCTTCAAGATCAATGCTCGTTCAAATTCTCAGGCTGCACTGAATGAAATAGAAGAACAAATCTATCATGCCATCCGCCGCGGCGTTGAAATCGAACAAAAGAAAGAAGGCGGCGAAGGAGAACTCAGTCTTTCGATCGAAAAGACGCTGGACGTCCCCGCAGGATCTCAGCCGGATGATGCCGCGATCATTCAGCTTGCCAAACTGGCCACTCAAGCCGTTGGCAGAAATTACAAATTCCTGCCGGGCGGCTGCACCAATACCAACATGTCTATCGAGCGCGGCATCCCTGCCGTGACACTCGGACGCGGCGGCGAAGAATACGGCACTCACACGCTTAAGGAGTGGTTCAATCCGAAAGGCGTCTATGCCTGCGAACAGAAGTCCATTCTGATGCTGTCCGTACTCGCCGGATTAGACGGTGTTATTGCACCTCTGGACAAAGCCTAAAGGAGCGCATGAAGTGTTTTCTATGATTTATTTGTGGCTGATCGGAGCCGTCGTATTAGCCGGCGCCGACATTCTTCTCGGCACGATCTACCTGCTCATTATTGCTGCAGCCGCATTGGCCGCCTTTATCTTTGCTTTGATCGGAGCGGGAATACTGTTTCAGCTGCTCGCGTTTGCCGTCTTTGCCATTGCCGGCTGCGTTTATCTGTCCTATCGGAAAAGGAAAAACTCCGTAAGCACGGATGCCGACCATTTGCAGCACATCAACGACGGACACTCCGTCGAAGTCAAGGAATGGAAAAAAAACGGCAAAGCTCGAGTTTTCTATCGCGGAACCGTCTGGGATGCCAAACCGGAAAAAGGTTCACCGATGGTTCCCGGCCTTTGGGAGATCGTCGGGATGAGCGGAAATACTTTAATTATCAAACTCAAACAGGAGAAATAATATGGAAGCAATCGGAGGGTTCGCCGTATTCATCATGGTGCTGGCAGTCTTTGCCGTCATCTTCATTGCCAAATCGGTTCGCGTCGTTCCACAGCAGGAAGCCTGGGTCGTCGAACGATTTGGAAAATTTCATACCGTGCTTCAGCCGGGTCTGAATTTCATCATTCCGATTATCGACCGCGTTGCCTATCGCCAGACGCTCAAAGAAATTCCAATGGATACATCGAGCCAAATCTGCATTACCAAAGACAACACTCAGCTGCAAGTGGACGGTGTCCTCTACTTCCAGGTCACCAATCCGGAACTTGCCAGCTACGGAACATCCGACTTCGTGATGGCCATTACACAACTTGCCCAGACTTCTCTCAGAAGCGTCATCGGCACGATGTCGCTCGATAAAACGTTCGAGGAACGCGAAGAGATCAACGCAAGAGTTGTTCAGGCGGTAGACGAAGCCGCTCAGACCTGGGGCGTGAAAGTCCTCCGTTATGAAATTAAGGATCTGACGCCGCCGAAAGAAATTCTGCGCGCGATGCAGCTGCAGATTACGGCAGAGCGCGAAAAACGCGCTGTCATTGCCACTTCGGAAGGCCAGAAGCAAAAAGAAATCAATATTGCAGAAGGCGAAAGAGCGGCCATGATCGCCCAATCCGAAGGCGAGAAACAAGCCGCGATTAACAAGGCGGAAGGTGAAGCCCGCGCGATTGAAGCCGTCGCCAAGGCTCAAGCTGAGGCCATTCGTGCCGTTGCACAGGCTATCAGCCAGCCGCAAGGCATGCAGGCCGTCAATCTGCAAGTCGCGGAAAAGTACGTGGAAGCTTTCGGAAAAATTGCTAAGGAAGGTAATACGCTGCTTCTTCCGGCCAATCTCGCCGACATGGGCTCGATGGTCGCTTCAGCGATGACGATCATCCGCGAGCAAAACGGTAAGCCGGCCGCCGCCCCGGCCATCCCCAAGGTCGAATAAGACGCCTATACGAAAATGCCCGGGAGCTTACGCTACCGGGCGAAATCTTGGTAGGCACAATTGGACTCGAACCAACGACCCCCACCATGTCAAGGTGATGCTCTAACCAGCTGAGCTATGTGCCTAAAATTGTCGTCTCTCAACTCGAGACAGCTTCTTCAAACCAAAACAAGAGGTTTTGGTAGGCACGATTGGACTCGAACCAACGACCCCCACCATGTCAAGGTGATGCTCTAACCAGCTGAGCTACGTGCCTGAAGAAGTCGAAACTATACAGTCATTTTTTTAGTTGTGCAAGTCGAACGCAAGGCTGTTGCAAACTCTTACGTTCTTCTTGCTGAAAACACGCCTTTAACTTCGCGAATAGCGGCCAAAGTACGGTTCAAATCGTCCTTGCCGTGAATTTCGATCGTGAATGTCATATGCACGTCGCCCTTGACGCGAACCGTCTGCATCGCAGAAATACTCTGTTTTTCTCGAGAAAGGATTTCAGAGATATCTTTAAGCAAGCCCATACGGTCGGCTGCGATCACCAAAATCTGGACCGGGAAGACGGACGATTCATCCTGAGTCCAGGAGACTTCAATCAGACGATCCCTGCCCTCTTCGTCCAACGAACGAATGTTCGGGCAGTCGGCGCGGTGAACCGTTACGCCGCGTCCGCGTGTCACGAAACCGACGATCTCATCCGGGGGTACCGGATGGCAGCAGCGAGCCAGTTGAGTCAGCAGTGAGTCGACGCCTACCACCAGAATCTTGCCTTTCTCGTGCTCGGGGGTTTTCTTAGGCGCTGTCGGTTCCAGCTTTTCCTCTTCCTGCGGGTTCTTCTGCGGACGAGGCGCTAAAACGTTTTCGATCGCTTTCTGACCAAGTTCGTCTTTTCCGGCAGCCAAACACAGGTCATCAACGGTGTTGAAACCTAAACGCTTAGCCAAATCTTCGAGCTTGACAGCGGTTTTACCCAAGCGCGCCAAGTCCTTGTCGATTTTTTCTCGGCCTGCCGTAAGTGCCTGCTCCATTTCCTGAGCATTGAACCACTGACGGACCTTCGTGCGGGATCTCGGAGAAGCCGTAAAGCCTAAGTCCGGGTTTAACCAGTCTCGGCTCGGGGCACCGACTTTGGCCGCAATAATCTCAACTGTTTGGCCGCTCTGAAGTTTGGTATTCAGCGGAACCATCACACCGTCAACTTTGGCGCCGCGGCAGCAGTGGCCGAGTTCGGTATGCAGAAGGTAGGCGAAATCGATCGGCGTACTGCCGGCAGGAAGATCAAGGACTTTGCCCTGCGGCGTCAGAACGTAGATATGTTCGTCTTTAGCGGCTTCCGGCGTCGGAGCAGCCTGAACGTCACTCTTCCAAGCCAGCATCTGGCGCAGCCAAGCCACACGATCTTCTTCGTGTTCTCCGGCCTTGCGTTTGGAGCCTTCTTTGTAGCGCCAATGTGCGGCCACACCGAGTTCTGCGAACTCGTGCATCGCACGGGTTCGGATCTGGATCTCAAGGGGTTTTCCTCTGGAGCCCACAATCACGGTGTGCAAAGACTGATAACCGTTGGGTTTCGGTTTTGCGATGTAATCGTCGAATTCTTTAGAGAGAACTTCGAAAGATTCCTGAATCAGCGAAAGCGTCTCATAACATTTTTCGACCGAATCCACGATGATGCGGATCGCTCGCACGTCGAAGAGCTGTTCGAACTTCAGGTTCTTCTTGCACATCTTCTTCCAGATGGAATAGATGTGTTTCGGACGTCCGGAAACCGAAGCCTGAATACCTCGAGAAGCCAGCAATGCCTGAATTCTGCGCACGGCTTCCTGAATAGAAGCAACACGTTCTTCACGGGTTTCTTCAAGGTTATTGGCAATCGTGTGGAAAACTTCAGGTTCGGTAAAGCGCAGAGACAGATCTTCGAGCTCCCATTTCATCTGCCAAATACCTAAGCGGTTGGCAAGCGGAGCGTAAAGCGCCAAAGTCTCGGCACCGTATTCTTTTGCACCCGGAGCTTTGGTTGCTGCAAAGTAACGTAGCGTCTGAAGACGCGAAGCCAAACGCAGCAGTACCACGCGAAGGTCGGTACACAGAGCAAGCAGCAGACGGCGTACGGCGTCAGGCTGCTGACTGATGCGAGCCTCTCCCTCACGGGAGCGGGCTTTTTCGCTCACGTCAATAACGACTTTAAGATTTGCGACGAGTTCGCAGACTTGTTTGCCGAAGTGCTTGGCCAGCCATTCCCTCGGATTTTTGAGCTGGTTCCAAACACAAAAAAGATAAGCTGCAGCCAGGAGGTCATCGTCATCGCGAATGCCGCGAAGGATATCCACGACGCCCTCGGCATGAGCCATTACGGACTCGCCTGTGAAAAGTTTCTGACCCTCGTAAAGAGGCTCAATGATACGACGGACATCAGCCAAATTAAGAGTCGGAGCAGATTCTTCCATTCTTTTACCACTAAACAAAAGAAGGCAGTCCTGATACAGAAACCACCTTCTACAAAAGGATGCGTAATTTTACCGAATCTGTCTGATTTGTCTAAATTTCGGCGCGTTAATCCACTACAACTGCGACTGTTGAAATCTGTACTTTCCAAGACGGATCGGGAAGTGCAGACTCGAGGACGGATCGGGCCGGGGGATTGGTTTTGCTCACCCATTCTTCCCAAGCCTGATTCATCTCGGAAAAGTAGCCCATATTCGACAGGTAGACAGTGCAGCGAAGAATATGTTCTTTGTCCGACCCGGCTTTGGCCAACAGGTCGTCAATGGTTTTGAGAACTTCTGCGGTCTGTACTTTCGGATCTCGGTTACGGGCTAAATCCACTTGTCCGGAGATATAGACCACTCCGTCGCAGACCACCGCTTCACTGAAGCGGCGTCCGGGCTCGATACGTTTAATCTCGGGCATATTGGTTTCCTTCTCTTAGTTCTTGAAGCTGTGAATCGGGGCCGGGATGCGTCCGCCGCGGTTGATGAAGCCAGCCGCCGAACCCTTTTGAACGGCCATAATATCGGCGCCGCCGAGCAGACCGCCGAATTCGGCACGTTCACCGACGGTCTTGCCGGGAACAGGAATCAAACGGACAGCCGTGGTCTTGGCATTGATCATACCGATGGCGCTTTCATCGGCAATGATGGCGGAGATTACGTCAGCCGGTGTGTCGCCCGGGATCGCGATCATATCGAGGCCGACAGAGCAAACGCAGGTCATGGCTTCGAGTTTTTCGAGTGTCAGGAGGCCTTTAGCGGCGGCATCGGCAATGGCCGCATCTTCACTCACGGGAATGAAGGCGCCGGAGAGTCCGCCGACGGAAGAGGAAGCAAAGACACCGCCCTTCTTCACGGCATCGTTCAGCATGGCGAGCACAGCAGTAGAGCCCGGAGCTCCGATAGAGGACAAACCGACGCTCTGGAAGATTTCACCGACAGAGTCGCCGACCTCAGGTGTCGGGGCCAGAGACAGGTCAGCCACACCGAAAGGCAGATTCATTTTTTCGGCAACTTCGGTGCCGATCAGCTGACCGACCTTCGTTACCTTAAAGGCAGTGGTCTTAATGATTTCAGCAATTTCTGTGATTGAGACCTGCTCGCCTCTTCTGCGAACGGCGCGGTCAATTGCTTTTTTCACAACGCCCGGACCGGAAACACCGACGCTGATCACGGCATCGGCTTCGCCGACGCCCAGATAACCGCCGGCCATGAAAGGCACATCTTCCGGGATATTGCAGAAGACAACCAGCTTGCAGCAGCCGAGACCGTCGCGATCAGCAGTTGCGGCAGCAACATCCAGCACTCTGTGGCCCATCAGCTTCACTGCATCCATATTGATGCCGGTGCGGGTGCGCCCGACGTTGATGGAAGAGCAAACGTGATTGGTTGTTGCCAAGGCTTCGGGCAGCGCGTCAATCAGGTTTCTTTCTCCCGGAGTAATGCCTTTTTCGACCAAGGCACCGAAGCCGCCTAAGAAGTCAACGCCGGCGTCGGTGGCGCAGTCATCTAAAAGTTTGCAGACTTTGACCATCTGATCGCGGCTGTATCCGGCACAGACGGTTCCGATCGGAGAGACCGTAATACGTTTATTAACAACGGGAATACCATAGCGGTCGCCGACTTCGTTGCAGATGGCAACGAGGTTCTTAGCATGGCGATTAATTTTGGAGCGGACGCGATAAGCGAAAGTGTCGAAGTTATCGCTTGCGCAATCGAATAAGTTCAAGCCCAGGGTCACGGTACGAACATCCAAATGTTCGCTTCTGAGCATATCCAGCGTGGAGATGACCTCGCGTTCTGTAAGCATTTGATTTATTCCTTTTTGAATTAAGCGATAGACACACGATGAACCGCTTCAAAAATTCTGCGGTGCTGCATGCTCATGGAAAGATGACGGTCGTGGGCGATATCGGAAAGTGTTCTGCTCAGAGCCTTTCTGTCCACTTCGGGAGGAACCGTGACTTCAAACACCAGAAGAACACGCGGCTGCGGCAGAGGGTTGCCGGCATCGTCCAGTTTTACTTCAATTGTTCTGAAACTGTCGATGTTGATGCGGCCTTCATAAAACACTCTGGTAAACGCCGTCAGAATATCCCTGCTGTCGGTACCGTCCACAGTCAGAACGAACGGTTCGCCTTGGGTAACGGTAGCTTCGCCCGGAACGTAATCGCGGACGAGGACGGACATATCGAAGCCTTTGCCCCTCAGTGCTTCTTTAATAATCTTTGCGACTTCGTCGTCGCCAACACTCTCCGGCTTATCCACGATCATGATGGCGGAGTATTCATTTCTCACCGTCGTTTGATCCATATCGATGATGGAACAGCCGAGTTTGTTTAGAGTATCGGAGGTTGTGTAAACAACACCGAAGCTGTCGGGACCGGTGACAGCCACTAAAATTCGCTTCACGTTAATTTCCTAAAAGAATGAGTTTTGCCGCAGACTCGGATGTCATTTCCGATCTTGGCAATTTATAAGGACAAATTCTCCCAACTCGGCGACCGTAATCGTCGAGACAGTCTTTATATTAGCCAAGCAAAAGCCCTCTTTTAGGAAACAAAATGACTTTTTTCGTCTCAGGAGGCGGAAATTAACACTCCGAATTTCGGGATCGCTTTGAGTGTGTTTTGAATGCTCTGTTCCGAGATTTCTTCTATCGTCGTATTTCTTAATTCCGCAGCAACTGCGCCGTAACAGGCCGTGTCCGCAAGGGCGCTTTCGGGGTTCTCTTTGTTTTCTTCGCGCACCCAGCTCGGCGGCATATCCGGACAATCCGTCTCAAGTACCCAGGCGTCATCCGGGAGTTCAGACAAGATTTTGCGGATGCGCTTAGAGCCGTCATAGGACACCGCTCCGCCGTAGCCCAGCTTAAAACCGTTCTGCAGAAAAGCCTGTGCCTGGGCCATACTGCCGTTAAACGCATGAATGATGCCGAGCTGCGGGGGCAGACGGCGAATGTATTTAAGCACGATATCCATCGCTTCACGGCCGTGAAGACTCAGGGGGAGATCATATTTGCGGGCAAGTTTTAACTGCGTGGAAAACACTTCTTCCTGAACGTCATGCGGAACGCTGCAGGCTGCAGAGAAATCCAGTCCGCACTCGCCTACCGCTGCCAGACGAGGATCTTCTCTGTGCTCCTCCAGAAAGGCTTCCAACGCTGTCAGATCTTCTTTCCAGGAGTATCCGATGTAAAGCGGATGAATGCCGCAGGCGTAGGCTTGATCATATTCATAGGCACAGCGCCGAGCCTCTTCCAGATTACTGACACCGCCGGCACACACCAAAGAAGAGACGACGCCGACTTTGCGGGCCTCCGAAACTTCTTTTTTCTGCTGTTCTTCGGGAAGAACAAATAAGTGGTTATGGGTGTCAATCCAGCGAAGCATTTAGTTTTCCTCAGGCAAGATGCATCCGTTCTTTAAACGCACGACACGATCGCATCGCGCGGCAATATCCGGATCATGCGTCACAATGACCAAGGCAAGGCCCTGAGAGGACGACAATTTGAGCAGATAGTCGATAACGACTTCGGCCGTCTCACCGTCCAGGTTGCCGGTGGGCTCGTCGGCCAAAAGACACAGCGGAGAGCCGCTCACGGCTCGGGCAATGGCGACACGCTGGCGTTCGCCGCCGGAAAGCTGACTCGGCAGATGATCCACGCGGTCGGCAAGACCCATGGCTTTGAGCAGGCTTTCCGCTCTTTTTTGCGCGACGGAAGCTTTTTCACGGCGGATTTTGAGCGGCATCGCCACGTTTTCCATGGCCGTAAATTCCGGCAGCAGATGGTGGAACTGATACACAAAGCCGAGTTTGCGGTTGCGCAGCTCGGTTAAGCGCTGCTCGGAGAGTTCGGCGATGCTTTCTCCGCCGATTTCGATCAAACCTTTATCAAAACGGTCCAGACCGCCGATGCACTGCAGGAGCGTTGTTTTACCAGAGCCGGATGTGCCCACGATTGCCACCGACTCGCCCTCGTGAACTTCCAGATTGACGTCTTTCAAAACATGCAAAAGTCGGCCGCCCTCTTTATAGCTTTTCTGCAGGCCGACAGCCTTTAATACGACGCTGTTATTCATATCTCAGTGCCTCAGCCGGTTGAATGTTTGCCGCTCTCCAGCTCGGATAGACAGTGGCCGCAAGAGCCAGCAAGAAAGAAAAGACGGCGATCGGGATCACATCGGATGCCCTCGGATCACTCGGCATTGCCGAGATAAAGTAGATTTCTTTGGGCAGGAACTGAACGCCGAACAGCTGTTCGATCGCGCCTACGATGGAGCCCACATTGCAGGCAATGAGAAGCCCCACGCCGACACCGATCAGCACGCCGGCGGTTCCGATGAAGGCGCCCTGAACCATAAAGATGCGCATGATCGAACCGCGCGTTGCGCCTTGGGTTCGAAGGATTGCGATGTCGCTGCGTTTGGAGTTGACGGTCATCACTAATGAAGAGACTAGACCAAACGCGCCTACTAAAACGATCAGGAACAAAATGATGCCCATCATGCGTTTTTCGACTTGAACGGCCGCAAACCAAGTCCGATTCTGACGAGACCAATCGGTTGCCAAAAGACCCGGCGGCATTTGATTATTGAGTTCAGCGGCGACTCTCGGTGCATCCTGCATGTTGGAGAGCTTCAGTCGAATGCCTCCGGGTGTTTGAGTACGCATGAGTTTTTCGGCGTCCGTGAGATTGATGAAGCTCATTGCACTGTCAAACTCGTAGTGGCCGGAATTAAAGACGCCTGCGACCGTGAACTGGCGCATGCGAGGCATGGTTCCGGCCGGCGTGAACTGTCCCTGAGGCACCATCACGTTGACCTTTTCTCCGGGGATCACGCCGAGCATTCTGGCTAAGTCCGTGCCGAGAATGATCTTGAATTCACCGGGTTTTAAATCAGAGAGGCGCCCGATCTTCATATTTTTTGCGACATCGCTGACCTGAGATTCCGTCTCAGGATCAATGCCGTTGAACTGGACACCGCGCACGTTGGTGCCGCTCGTGAGCAGTCCCTGCCCCCTTAAGAAAGGCGCTGCGCCGATGATCTCCGGCTGCTGCTTCTTCAGTTCTGCGGCAGTCTTCTGCCAGTCCGGAATCGGAGCTCCGATCGAAAGCACTTCGGCATGCGAAAGCACGGAGAGCATCTTGTCTCGAACTTCTTTCTGGAAACCGTTCATCACGGATAAGACTATGATGAGGGCCATGACGCCCAAGGCTATGGAAGCCATCGACATGGCTGATATGAACGATACGAATCCGTCGCTGCGTCCTTTGCGGCGCGACAGTGTATATCGCAGACCGATCATCCACTCGAAGGGCAGACCGGATAAAGGTTTATTTTTCACAAATTTTATCCAACTAAACGTTCAGGCTATTCTAGCTGTGAGATCAAACAATTAGAATTTAAGGCTATGCCCGCATGTATATTTTTATTGCCCAATTCACTGCCTTCTCCTAATGAAATTAAAGCGTTAGGAAAGGACGCCTATCCGCCCGTTTTGCGGAATTTCCTTGAAGGTTTCGGAGAACCGAAGGTCGCCACGATTTTTGAAAACCCGGCGCTCAGCGGTTTTGCTTCGATGCAGTGGGTATGGATGCTTCTGACTCAGCGCGAAAATCTTGCCCCGTCCGCTCCCTATCTTTGGAAAGGTCTTGGAGGTCCGAAAGTCCATCAGGAATTTTGGGCTTTAAACGGCTACCGCAAAGAAAACGGCGTGCTTAAAAGCGCCGGTGATGTCTTTGATATCGATGAAGAGTGCGACCTCAGAGACCTTTTGAATCCGATTGCTCGTCAGTTTAATTTTGAAGTGCAGGTTTTGGACGGACGCTTTTTCCTCGCGCGCAAAAAAGCATGGCAGGTTCTGATTACTCCGTGGCTTGCTCAGGAAGACAAACCGGCAGCACAGCCGGCTGGTCCCGAAGCCGCTGAATGGACTGAAATCACTCGAGTCATCGAAGAAAGTCTTGCAAAAAGCGTTTTCAATGAATACAGAGCAAAAGCCGGACGGCCTCCGGTTGAAGGTTTCTGGATCAACGGCGGAGCTTTTGAGGAGCAGCTTCTTCCCTACACTCAGATTCGCTGTGCTCTGACAAGCGATCCCACGATTCGCGGGATCTCTGAGGCGGCGGGCATTGCGCGGGCCTACATTAAATCTTCGACGGCTGTTTGGCCCGACTGTCCTGAAGGCGACCGTCTCTGCATCCTGGATGACTTTAACGATCCATCCGTCAAAACGGATCCTGCGCGCTGGAGTGCCGCATGGACACGCGCCGTTAAGCGCATGGAGCACCTGACCGCCACGGCAAAAGGATTTGAAAAATATCATCCCCGCCTGGTCGCCTCCGATGGTCTGCGCGTCAGCGTCATTGAAAAACTTCAGGAACAAAAATCTTCTTTTGCCTTTTGGAAGAGCCCAAAAAATTACACAGAAGCATGGCTGAACTCCGGCCGCTAAAGAACACTAAAAAGTTATGACCAAAATAACGATTCGCCGATTTGACCGAAATGTCGTTCAGGCGCTCACCAACCGCGGCTTTCCCGAACCTCTGGCCCGCGCTTTAGCGGCCAGACACGTCACCAGCCCGTCCGACCTTGATTACGAATTCAAGGAAATGCTTTCTCCGTGGGACCTTAAAAACTGCAGAGAAGCCGGAGAAGCGATTGCCGATGCCATCTGGAAGCAGAAAAAGATCGTAATCATTGGGGACTACGACTGTGACGGCGCGACTGCTGTTTCCGTCGGTATTCTGGGACTGCAGGCGCTCGGCGCCTTCAATGTCTCTTATTTAATCCCGGACCGTGACAAGGACGGCTACGGCCTGTCTCCTCAGCTTGTCGATCGAGCAGCCGCTGCCGGCGCCGAACTCATCATTACCGTAGACAACGGAATTTCTTCGGTGGCTGCGGTTGAACATGCTAAAACCCTCGGAATCGAGGCCGTCGTTACCGACCACCACCTGCCCGGCGATGAAATCCCCGACACCCTCGTCGTCAATCCGAATCAGCGCGGAGATACCTTCCCGAGCAAATCTTTGGCGGGTGTGGGCGTCATCTTTTACGTGTTAATCGCCGTGCGCTCCGCACTCCGCGCCAAAGGCGCTTACCCGAACGGAAAACAGCCTAATCTTCAGCATCTCATTGATTTGGTGGCCTTGGGTACGGTTGCCGACGTTGTCCCGTTAGACCGCAACAACCGAATCCTCGTTTCCAAAGGCTTGGACAGCATTCGCGCCGGCAAAATGCAGCCCGGCGTGAGCGCCCTGCTCTCCGTAGCAGGCAAGAATGCGCATCGCATCAGTGCCAATGACTTGGGCTACATCCTCGGGCCCCGCATCAACGCCGCAGGTCGTTTGGACAGCATCAACAAGGGTGTTGAGTGTCTGACAAGCTACGACTACAACACGGCGCTCTTTTACGCAAAAGAACTCGACCAAATCAATGCCGAGCGCCGCAACCGCGAAGTATCCATGCAGTCCGACGCTATTCTGTCCCTACAGACGATTTCCGTCGATGACAGCAATTCCATCGTTCTTAAGGGTGACGACTGGCACGCCGGCATCATCGGTTTAGTAGCCTCCCGCATCAAAGAACAAACTTATCGCCCGGTCATTGCGTTTGCTCCGTCGGAAGAAAACGGCGAGCATGTGCTTAAAGGCTCGGGGCGCTCTATTCCCGGCATTCATCTGCGCGATGCATTGGATCGTGTCAGCAAACTGAGTCCGGGGCTGATCCTGAAATTCGGCGGTCACGCGATGGCTGCAGGTCTTACGATCCGTAAGGATGCATTTGATGAATTCAAGGAGCTCTTTGCCCGCGCTGTCAAAGAACTTTCCGATCCGGAAATGTTCGAGCGCAACATCGTCACAGACGGCGAGCTCAGAGCTTCCGACTTCAACATTGAACTCGTTGAAGCCATCCGCAAGCACGTCTGGGGTCAGGCTTTCCCGGAACCGCTCTTTGCCAATCAGTTCAAGGTACTTTCTCAGAGAGTCTTGAAAGATCAGCATCTGAAGCTCTCTCTTGAAGTCGACGGCAGAGAGATTCAGGCCATTTGGTTCCGCCACAAACGCGAACTGCCTCCGACCGTGCGTTTAGCTTACAAGCTCGACATCAATGACTTCCGAGGACGTCAGTCGGTGCAGCTCATCATCGAAGGTATGGAAGACGAGTTTGAGGACTGGACGGCCTAGCGGTTTTCTGTCGTGCAAACAAACTTACACAATTGACAAAAAACGGACCCATTTCCGCCCGCTCAACGAGTTAAGGATTGGGTCCGCTCTTATATAATTAAGGGTTCTTTTTAATATCAACGCGTTAAGAAATGGAAGTTGAACGTTTAAACCTAATCGGCACCACCGCCGAGGACCTTCAAGCTCGCACTGAAGAGCTGCGGAGGTATCTTTGACTACGACCAGAAAGAGCGTCGTTTAGAAGAAGTTAATCAAGCACTCGAGGACCCGAGCATCTGGTCTGATCAAGAGCGAGCTCAGCAGCTGAGCAAAGAAAAGAAACGTCTCGAAGACGTTGTCCTTACCATCAAACACCTAACTACCGGCCTTTCCGATGCTTTGGAATTATTTGAAATGGCCAAAGAAGAGGACGATGACGCCTCTCTGGAAGCGGTAGAAGCCGATATCAACAACCTCAAGAAAGAGGTCGAACATCTCGAATTCCAGCGCATGTTCAATCAGGAACATGACGAAGCCAACTGCTTCCTGGAAATTCAGGCCGGCGCCGGCGGAACCGAAGCGCAGGACTGGGCGAGCATGCTTGAGCGCATGTATATCAAGTTTGCGGAACGCCAAAGCTTTAAGCCCGAGATTGTTGAAGAAACCGAAGGAGATGTGGCCGGCATTAAAGGCTGCACGATCAAAATCACAGGCGACTATGCCTACGGCTGGCTCAGAACCGAAACCGGTATTCACCGCTTAGTTCGCAAGAGCCCGTTCGACTCCAACGCACGCCGTCATACTTCTTTTGCTTCTGTGTTCGTCGTTCCCGAAGTCGACGATTCTTTCGAAATCGAAGTCAATCCGGCCGATCTGCGCATTGACACGTTCCGCGCCTCCGGCGCCGGCGGTCAGCACATTCAGAAGACCGACTCCGCCGTCCGTATCACGCATATTCCGACCGGCATAGTCGCTGTCAGCCAGACCAGCCGAAGCCAGCATCAGAACAAGGAAGAGGCCATGACGATTTTGAAGAGCCGTCTTTATGAAGCCGAGCTCCGCAAACGCCAGGCTACCCAGCAGGCATTGGAAGACAACAAGAGCGATATTTCCTGGGGTCACCAGATCCGTTCTTACGTGTTGGATCAGTCCCGCGTCAAAGACCTGCGTACCAATGTCGAAACCGGCAACACGACTGCCGTTTTAGACGGTGCTTTGGAATCCTTTATCGAGGCCAGCCTCAAGCAAGGAGTTTGAGCGTGAAGACTCTCACCATTATTACCGGCGCCTCTAAAGGGCTCGGCTTTGAATTAACCCGTCAGTCGCTTAAGGCCGGCGACACCGTCGTGACGATGGAACGCCGTCCTTCCAAGGCTTTGGTGGAAGAAGCCGATAAGATCGGCTGCAATTTCATCCAGTTTACGGCTGACCTGCTTGACCGTAAAGGCGCCGTCGAGCTTTTGATGTGGCTGCTTTCCGATAAGGAATACGCCGAACATGACCGTCTGATTCTGATCAACAACGCCGGCGTGCTGGGTCCTGTCGGTCCGATCGAAAACGCTTCCCCGCAGGTTGCCGTTGACTGCATTCGCGTTAACTTTGAAATCCCAGTGCTTCTGACTCAGGCTTTCCTGAATGAAACGCGCAGCTGGAAAGGCGAGCGCCGCGTCATGAATATCTCTTCCGGCGCCGGCCGCAAGTCCGTTCCGGGCTGGGCCATGTACTGTTCAACCAAAGCAGCGCTTGACCGCTTTACCGCCGTCACAGCTGAAGATCAGCTTGGCAAACCCAATCCCGCACGCCTTAGCGCCGTCGCTCCGGGCGTTGTGAACACTGGCATGCAGGGCAGCATCCGTGCTTCGTCTAAGGAAGATTTTCCGAACGTTGACCGGTTTATCGACTTAGAGAAAGACGGAAAACTTCAGAGCCCCGAAGACACTGCCAAACGACTTTTAAATTACCTCAACAGCGACGAGTTCGGCAAAGAGCCCATCTCGGATATTCGCAATATTTCTGTTGGAGACTAAAGTGGAAAACCAGAAAGAAACCGTCAAAAAAGAAGACGTTCTTGAGACTGAGAACCATATCATTGCCGAACGTTTAGCCAAACTCGACAAACTCAGAGCCGAAGGCGTTGCTTATCCGAATGATTTCGTTCAGAAAGACCGCATTGAAGAAGTGCGCGCTGCCAACGGCAGCAAAACTCCGGAAGAGCTTGAAGCTGCTCCGGTCGAAGTCACTGTCGCCGGCCGCGTCATGCTCAAGCGCGTCATGGGCAAAGCCAGCTTCCTGACCGTTAAAGACGGTACCGATCACATCCAGTTCTTCATCACCAAGGCTGAAGTCGGCGATGAAACTTACGACTTCTTCAAGAAGATGGTTGATATCGGAGATATCGTCGGCGCTACAGGCACACTGTTCTTCACCAAGACCGGCGAGCTTTCCGTCCGCGTTAAGAACTTCCGTCTGCTGACCAAGAACATTCGTCCGCTCCCCGACAAATTCCACGGTCTCTCCGATCCGGAAACCCGTTATCGTCAGCGCTATGTTGACCTGATCATGAACGAAAGCACACGTCGCACCTTCATGATCCGTTCCAAGGCCATCGCCGAAACCCGTAAATTCATGATGGAACATCACTTCATGGAAGTGGAAACTCCGATGCTCCATCCGATCCCCGGCGGTGCGAACGCTAAGCCGTTCATCACACACCACAATGCGCTCGACATGGATATGTATCTGCGTATTGCTCCGGAACTTTATCTGAAGCGCTTAGTGGTCGGCGGCTTTGAACGCGTTTTTGAACTCAACCGCTCCTTCCGCAACGAAGGCGTTGACGTTCGCCACAACCCTGAATTCACAATGATGGAGTTCTATGCAGCCTACAAGGAATACCACTGGCTCATGGACTACACCGAAAAACTTCTGCGCACCGTCGCTGAAAAGACTATCGGTACCGCTGTCATTCAGTATCAGGGTCATACCATCGACCTCACAAAACCGTTTGATCGCCTGACTGCTAAGGAAGCCGTTCTGAAGTACGCTCCTCAGTACACCCCTGAGCAGCTCGAAGACAAGGACTTCATGCAGGAAGAACTCAAGCGCCTGGGTGAACCTGCTAAGGCTGACGCCGGCGTCGGCGCTCTGCAGATGGCCATATTTGAAGCCGTTGCTGAATCCAAACTCATTCAGCCGACTTACATCATTGACTACCCGGTTGAAATTTCTCCGCTGGCTCGCGCCTCCGACAAGGTTCCCGGCATCACCGAGCGTTTCGAACTCTTCATGGCCGGTCGCGAAACCGCCAACGGCTTCTCCGAGCTGAACGACCCGCAGGATCAGGCTGCTCGCTTCATGGCTCAGGCAAAACTGAAAGCCAGCGGCGATGATGAAGCCATGTACTACGACGCCGACTACGTCCGCGCACTGGAATACGGTCTGCCTCCGACAGGCGGCTGCGGCGTGGGCTTAGACCGCTTTGTCATGCTGCTTACCGACTCTCCGAGCATCCGTGATGTTCTGCTCTTCCCGCATATGCGTCCTGAGGCCTAAGAATCATGAGCGAAAGGAAGCTGAAAATCGCCGCTCTGTTAAAAGAGCTTTACGACATGGCCGAAGTTCCCGTGCCCTCCTCTCGTATTCCGTTTTACTTTAACGACGTACGAGCCGGGCACATTGAACGAACTGATACCGAGTTTTTAGCGAGTACCTTTCGCTTCTGTGACGTCCGTCCGGATGCTTTCGTATTTACCGCGGAAGACTCCGGACAGGCTTCGCGCCGTCTGGCAGCGATTTCGCACCTTTATAAAGGCACGGACAAAGTCTTTGCCTGGCGAGATGAACTGCTTTCCGTTACTGCTTCGGATGACATTGCCTGCGAGTCGCCTTTGACTGTTATTGAGCGTGCAATGTGCCGTCCCTTCGCCTTTAACACCTTTGCCGTTCACTTGAATCCGTTCACGCGTGACGGCAGGATGTGGGTGGCTCAGCGTTCTTTCAAGAAAGCGATCGGCCCTGGTTATTGGGATAACTGTGCTGCGGGTCTAGTCGGAGCAGGCGAGCCTTTCGGGCTTGCTATGGAACGCGAAGCATTTGAAGAAGCCGGTGTGACACCGGGTTCCCTTGAAATCTCTTTTAGCGCGCGCAATATCATTTCGCGTCCCGTTCATGAAGGCTGGATGCGAGAAATCGCTTACATCTGCAATGCTTATGTTGAAGACTCTTTCCATCCTCACAACATGGACGGCGAGGTCGAGCGCTTTGAACTCTTAGAACCCGAAGCGATTATTGAGCGCATAGAAAAAGGACGATTCACATTCGAATCGTCCCTTGCTGTTTTAGCCGGCTTAGCCTGGCAGGAAGGCCTGCTTGATCTTTTGGATCAGCCGGCCGTCTAAACGCTAATCTCTTTCGTCCATCCAAGCGACCAGGATGGCTTCCAGTATTTTTTCGTTGCTTGCTTCCGGATCATCATCAAAATCCGGGAGCGCGACGATCATTGCATGCATCTTCTCAAAGCTGATCGTCAGCGGATCTAAGTCCGGATTTTCGTCATACAGCTCTTCCGCAATCGCACGCGGATCCTTCCAAGTCAGCTTCATTACTCGTTCTCTCTGGCGTGATTACGGGAGTATTTCGGAATTTCAACGGTAATGTCTTCTTTGCCGACTTTTGTCTGGCAAGTCAGGCGTGAGTTCGATTTCAGACCCCAAGCCTGGTCAAGCAGATCTTCTTCATCGTCTTCTGCCGGTTCCAAAGAATCAAAGCCCTTGTCGATGTAGCAGTGGCAAGTCGTGCAGGCGCAGGAGAACTCGCAGGCGTGGTCAATATTGACGCCGTTTGCGACCAAAGCTTTAGCTAAGTTTGCACCTTCGGGGACTTCAAACTCAGCCCCGTTCGGACAGATTCCAGGATGCGGTAAAATGGTTACTTTCGGCATTTTTAAACCTCGTCAACAGATTTGCCTTGGAGTGCTTCCAAGATCGTACGGTTCATTCGACGTGCAGCAAAGTCTTTCGTTCCCTCGGACAGCGCTGAAATCGAATTTTTAATTTCATCTTTGTCATCTTGCGCGCGAACCGTCTCGAGATGTTGAATCATGGCGTCGATCTGAGCGCGCTCAGCCTCATTGAGAAGGTCGGCGTCGGACGACAATGCGGAATAAATGCTTTCCAAAAGGCGAGCGGCTTCCACTTTCTGCTCGCGTAATTCGCGAAGCTTCATATCTTCTTCGGCGTGACCAAAGGAATCTTCCAGCATGCGGCTGATTTCATCTTCCGACAGACCGTAAGAAGGTTTGACCGTGACAGATGCTTCCACGCCCGTGGTTTGTTCGCGGGCCGTGACCGACAACAGTCCGTCAGCATCCACCTGGAACGTCACACGAATACGAGCGGCTCCTGCAACTTTCGGCGGAATACCGCGCAAAGAGAATTTGGCCAAAGAACGGCACTCTTCTACCAAGTCACGTTCACCCTGAAGGACATGGATCGACATCGCGGTCTGACCGTCCTTGAAGGTTGTGAAGTCCTGAGCCATGGCTACAGGAATCGGCGTGTTGCGGGGAATGACTTTTTCAACGAGACCGCCCATGGTTTCAAGACCCAAGGAAAGCGGCGTGACGTCAAGAAGCAGCCAGTCTTCGTCGCTGCGGTTGCCGGCAAGCAGGTTTGCCTGAAGCGCAGCGCCGATTGCCACCACTTCATCCGGGTCAATATCGGTAAGCGGTTCGCGGTCAAAATAATCGGCCACTGCCTTGCGGATGCAGGGCATGCGCGTTGAGCCGCCGACAAGCACGACACCTTTTACTTCATCGCGTTTGAGACCTGCGTCCTTTAATGTCTGTTTCGTGGCTTCGATGGTTCTTGCTACTAAGTGGTGCGTGATCGAATCAAAGACTTCGCGCGTAATCGTGACATTGATGATTCTGTCGCCGGAAATCTTGGCGTGAATCGTTGCTTTCTTTTCCGTCGTCAGCGTTTCTTTGGCTGCCTTGGCTTTTGCCATCAGCATGCGGCTGTCGGAATGCGTCAGCAGCGGACGACCTGCCTGGTCAATGACCCAGCAGTAGAGACGCTGGTCAAAATCATCGCCGCCTAACTGGCTGTTGCCGCCGGTGGCGAGCACCTCAAAAACGCCTTTGCGCAGACGGAGGACGGAGACGTCAAACGTGCCGCCGCCCAAGTCATAAACGATGTAAAGACCTTCGGCGCCGGTATCGAGGCCGTAAGCCAAAGCGGCCGCCGTCGGTTCGCTCAAAAGACGAAGAACATTCAGACCGGCAAGCTTTGCGGCGTCTTTAGTCGCCTGACGCTGAGCGTCATCAAAGTAAGCCGGTACCGTCACAACAGCGCCGACAAGTTCGCCGCCTAAGGCGTCTTCGGCGCGTTTTTTAAGGACTTTTAAGATTTCTGCTGATACTTCAACCGGACTCTTCGCGCCTTGTGCCGTGTTGAGCTTCACCATGCCCTCGCCTTTGATGAAGTCATAGGGCATGTAGCGGTTATTCTGCAGCTCAGAAGCGCTTCGGCCCATCAAACGCTTGACACTTGAGATCGTGTTGAGCGGATCTGCTTCTGCACGTGAACGGGCTTCTTCACCAACAACCACGCATCCATTCTTTTCGTAGTGGACAACAGAAGGAAGCAGTTTCTGATTCTTTTCGTCAACGAGAACTTCGGGAGAACCGTTTCTAACGGTGGCCGCCAATGAATTCGTGGTGCCCAAATCAATACCGACAGCAAACCGCTCTTCGTGCGGTGCTGTCGACATTCCCGGTTCGGCAATTTGCAGAAGTGACATTATTCAAAATCCAGTAGCTGGCGATTTAAAAACATAACCTTTTTTAAATCTTCTGCCGCCAGCGAGACATCAGATTTCACATCGAACGCGTCTGCCACCTCGTTGAGCAGCTCGTCCTTTTCTTTTTCAATCGCTTTCTTCAGCACTTCCAGCTCAGCCGTATTCCCGGAATCCTTTGCATCTGAGATCGCCTCTCGGCGTTCCAGCTGCTCAAGAAGAAACTCTTCAGAAATCGAACCGCTGCTGTCTTCGTCAATGAGGTGTCCTCGCAGCGCGCAAAGGGCTTTACCTCGCTGGATCGGATCGCTGAGCTTCTGAAAAGCGTCATTAATCAGCGTTGCCCACTGCTGAGCAACGCGCTTTTCAGTATCGCTTGCCGAAGCAAAACGGTCGGGATGAACCTTTTTTTGGATTTCAAAATACTTTTCATCCAACTTTTGTTTATCGATTCTGAACTGTGGTTTCAAACCGAAAATTTCAAAAGGATTCATCGCCGCCATAGCGCCTCCGTTTCAGTTAGACATGGAAAGACTTGCCGCAGCCGCAGCTTTCTTTCTCGTTCGGGTTCTTGAATTTGAATCCAGTATTGAGACCTTCACGGACAAAGTCCAGTTCGGTTCCGTTGATATAGGGCAGGCTCTTGGGATCAACAATTACTTTGATCCCGTAGCTTTCGTACACCTGATCTTCGGGTTCGATTTTGTCTGCAAACTCTAATGCGTAAGCCATACCGGAGCAGCCGCTGGTTTTGACACCGACTCTGAGGCCGACGCCTTTGCCGCGTTTGCGAAGGAATTCTTCAACGTGAGAAGCTGCTTTTTCTGTCAATGTAACCGACATTATTTATCCTTAATCTGAGCCTGTTTCTGGCGATAGTCTTCCACTGCGGCCTTGATGGCGTCTTCCGCAAGAATGGAACAGTGGATTTTGACGGGAGGAAGCTCAAGTTCTTCGGCAATTGCCGTATTTTTGAGCTGTTCGGCTTCTTCCAAGGTCTTGCCCTTGATCAGTTCGGTGACCAAAGAGCTGGAAGCGATGGCACTGGTGCAGCCGTAGGTTTTGAACTTAGCGTCTTCGATCACGCCGTTGTCGTTGACCTTGATCTGCAGGCTTAAAACGTCGCCGCAGGCGGGGGCGCCGCGTGTACCGGTTCCGACGTTCGGATCGTTTTTATCCAGTCTGCCGACATTTCTGGGGTGCTGGAAATGATCCATCACTTTATCGCTGTATTGCATTCTTTTCTTTCCTTGTTAGTGTTCTGTCCATTTAACTTGTTTCATGTCCACGCCTTCCTTGTACATCTCCCAAAGCGGGGACATTTCACGAAGCTGTGCAACCTTTTCTTTGATGAGCTTGACGGTGTAGTCAATCTCTTCTTCCGTCGTGAAACGGCCTAAGCTGAAGCGAATGGAGCTGTGGGCGAGTTCGTCATCAATACCGAGGGCACGCAGAACGTAGGACGGTTCCAAGCTGGCCGAGGTGCAGGCAGAACCGGAGGAAACTGCGATTTCAGGGCAGCTGGCCATGAGGGCTTCACCTTCAACAAACGCGAAGCTGACGTTGAGGTTGAAAGGAGCTCTGTGTTCCATGCTTCCGTTGACATGAACGGCTTCGATTTCGCTCAAGCCTTTCCAAAGTCTGTCGCGAAGAGCGCCGATACGCTTCATTTCCTCGTCCATTTCCAGGCGGCACAGTCTGTAGGCTTCGCCCATACCGACGATCTGGTGTGTGGCGAGTGTGCCTGAGCGCATGCCTCTTTCGTGACCGCCGCCGTGAATGATGGCTTCAATACGAGCACGCGGTTTGCGGCGAACATAAAGAGCGCCCATTCCCTTCGGTCCGTAGAGCTTGTGGGCGGAAAGGCTCATCAGATCAACCTTGAGTTTTTCCATATCCAGAGGGATCTTGCCGGCGGCCTGAGTGGCGTCGACGTGGAACAGGATTCCGCGTTCACGGCACATTTCACCGATTTTTTCGATGTCTTGAATGACGCCGATTTCATTGTTGACGGCCATCACGGAAACCAAGGTAGTATCCGGACGCATGGCTTTGGCCAAAGCGTCGAGGTCCAAAAGTCCGTCCTTGCCGACGTCCATGTATGTCACTTCAAAGCCTTCGCGTTCAAGTTCTCGCATGGAGTCCAGCACGGCTTTGTGTTCGGTCTTTACCGTGATTAAATGCTTGCCTTTGTCCTTATGGAAACGAGCTGCACCTTTGATCGCGAGGTTGTCGCTTTCGGTGGCGCCGCTAGTCCAAACGATTTCTTTCGGATCGGCATTGATTAGTGCTGCAACTTCGGCACGGGCGTTTTCAACAGCTTCTTTAGCCTTCCAGCCGTATTCGTGGCTCGTGCTGGCAGCGTTGCCGAAATTCTCGTAGAGGAAAGGAATCATCTTATCGACGACACGAGGATCCACAGGCGTAGTCGCAGAATAATCAAGGTAAATAGGGAACTTCATGATTAGCTCCAATGAAGAGATAAATTGGGGATTTATTAAACCTTCGGTTTGATAATGGATACGGGGCTTAAGCCCTGATCTTTGAGCTTTTTCTTGTCAGCCAGGTTTTTCAGCGAGATCCCTTTCAGGAACTTGCGGATTTCCTCGTTGAGGCTTTCCCAAAGATCGAATGTGATGCACTCACCTTCTCCGTCGCAGACGGCTCTGTTTTTATCGCAGCTGGCTTTCTCGAGAGGGTCGTCCACGGCTTCCAAAATATCGATCACCGTGATCTGATCCGCAGGTTTGGCCAAACGGTATCCGCCGGCAGGGCCGCGCACACCTTCAAGGAGGCCGGCTCTGCGCAGCTTTCCGAAGATCTGCTCAAGATAGGCGCTTGAAAGATGACGTCTGTCCCCGATCGCAGCGATGGATACGTACTCTTCCGGGTCATGGAGAGCAATATCAAGCATTGCGGTGACGGCAAAACGGCCTTTAGTAGTGAGTTTCATCTTTATTCCGATTCATTTAGTCGGAAATAATAGACCGTTTTATTTCCGAGCGCAATAGTCGGAATTGAAAAAGCCCTCCGAAGAGGGCTAAGAAGGAAAATGAATTTTCAGCGGCTACAGAGCTGAGCCGGGAATGTAGACGGAAGCGCGTTTCTTAACAACTTCAAGCAGGCCTTCGCAGGCGTCCTCACAGTAATCAAGCACCGTGTTGAAGCCTTCGTTGCCGCCGTAATACGGATCAGGCACCACGGCCGTGTCGTATTCGGTTGCGTAGCGCATCAGGAGCGCCAGCTTGTGTTTGTACATCGGAGGGCAGATCTGCTGCATGGCGGTCAGATTTTCCCAGTCCATCGCCAAAATGAAGTCGCACTCTCTAAAGTCGTCGGATGTAATCTGACGAGCCCTAAGTTCGGATAAGTCATATCCGCGCTTACGGCCTGCAATCTGAGCGCGCACGTCCGGCGCCTCTCCGACGTGATAACCATGTGTACCGGCAGAATCCACGATTACTTTGTCAGTCAGTCCGGCTTCCTTCACCATTTTCTTAAAAACTGCTTCAGCCGTAGGGGAACGACAAATGTTCCCCATGCACACAAATAAAACTTTTACCATGTTTTTTGCATTCTTCTTAATTGACGAATTAATCACACCTCTCTCGCGTACACCGCAGGCAGGTTGCAATAGCTTACGAGCCCCAAACGCTTTTTGCAAAAATGTATAGGGTAATTACCAATAATTCAACTCAAAATGAGCACCTATACGTTCTCTTTTGCACCTTCCTCATCTTTTCCGGGCGTCGCGCCGAAAACTTGTTTACGAATTGAAGCCAATTTATCACGGACTTCCGAGGCTTTTTCGAATTCGAGATTCTTAGCATGCTCAAACATTTCGTTTTCGAGCCGTTTGATTTCGCGTGCCAGTTCCTTCGGACCCATTTTTTCGTAATCCTGACCGTCCACCAATCCGAATTCATTTTCGAGGTTATCGCTCTTGTAGACACCGTCAATAATGTCACGGATTTCTTTCTTGACGCTCTTCGGCGTGATGTTATGCGCCACGTTGTAAGCAGTCTGCTTTTCTCTGCGTCGAGCCGTTTCGTCCATCGCTCGGCGCATGGAGTCCGTAATCGTATCGGCGTATAGAATGGCTTTGCCTTCAACGTTTCGCGCGGCACGGCCGATCGTCTGAATAAGAGAACGTTCGCTTCGCAGGAAGCCTTCCTTATCAGCATCTAAGATCGCGATCAGTGCCACTTCCGGAATATCCAAGCCTTCTCTCAATAAGTTAATGCCGATCAGAACATCGAAGACACCGGCACGAAGGTCTCGAATAATTTCTACGCGTTCCACCGTATCGATGTCCGAGTGCAGGTAACGCACCTTGATACCGTTGTCCTGCAGGAAGTCGGTTAAGTCTTCTGCCATGCGCTTGGTCAGCGTTGTAATCAGAATGCGCTGGCCCTTCGGAATTCTTTCTTTGATTTCGCCGAGCACATCGTCAACCTGAGCCGTAGCCGGACGTACTTCTACTTCCGGGTCTACGAGGCCGGTCGGGCGCACCACCTGCTCCACGATCTGAGAAGAATGATTCAGCTCGTAGTCTGCAGGAGTGGCCGAGACAAAGATCGCTCGGCGCATCTTGCTTTCGAATTCGTCAAAACGAAGCGGACGATTGTCTTTAGCGCTCGGAAGACGGAAGCCGTAGGTGACGAGGGTTTCTTTTCTGGCACTGTCGCCGCGGTACATACCACCGATCTGACCTAACAGAACGTGAGATTCGTCGAAGAACATCAGCGCATCTTTCGGCAGATAGTCGATCAAGGTAGGAGGCGGCTCTCCGGGCAGACCGCCGGCCAAGTGGCGGCTGTAGTTCTCAATGCCTTTGCAGAAGCCCACTTCGTGGAGCATTTCTAAGTCAAAGAGCGTTCTTTCGCGGATGCGCTGCGCCTCAAGCAGCTTGCCGCTCTCGATGAATTTTGTCTCCTGGTCTCTGAGCTCATCCTTGATGGCTTCAATCGCTCGGAGAATATCGTTTCTCGGCGTGACATAGTTAGACGTCGGATAGATCGCGAAGCGGTCTACCTTCTGGCGTGTTTTACCGGTCAGCGGATCGAAGAAATACATTGCTTCGATTTCGTCATCAAAGAGTTCGATACGGAGCGCCATTTCCGAGTGTTCGGCTGGGAACACGTCAATCGTGTCACCGCGGACGCGGAACTTACCTCGCGTAAATTCCATGTCGTTGCGTTCGTACTGGATGCGGACCAAGTGCGAGATCAAGTCGCGCTGTTCAGTCTTATCACCGACTTTCAGGATAAGACGCATCTCGGTATAGGACTCCGGCTTACCGATACCGTAGATGGCAGACACGGTCGCGACAATGATCACATCACGGCGTTCGAGCACGCTCTTTGAAGCCGACAGACGCATCTGCTCGATGTGTTCATTGATAGCAGAATCTTTTTCAATAAACAGATCACGCTGAGGGACGTAAGCTTCGGGCTGATAGTAGTCGTAGTAACTGACGAAATACTCCACCGCGTTGTTTGGGAAAAAGTCCCTCATTTCCGCGTAGAGCTGAGCGGCAAGGGTTTTATTCGGCGCCATGATGAGCGTCGGCAGACCGGTTCGAGCGATAACGTTCGCCATGGTGTAGGTTTTGCCGCTACCCGTCACGCCAAGCAGCGTCTGGGCCGTCAGGCCGTCCTCGATGCCTTCGACGAGTTCTTTGATTGCCTGAGGCTGATCTCCGGCCGCCTCAAAGGGCTGATGCAGTTCAAACGGAGAATTAGGGAATCTGATGACTTTCAAGGTGGTGTCTGCCTAAAGAATCCTTTGAATTTGAAAAGTTTAGAACGAATCCTAAGACATCGGTTTTCCGATCATCCGATCTGGTCAGATTGCCTCGACCTCAGTCTTCTCTGCTTTAGATGAGTTCTAAGGAGACATCCATTTTAAGTTCACTTTCAAACCAAACCCCTCTCAATTAAGCTTCGGCACCTTATTTTCTCAAGCACGCAGGGTGATTTAAATATCAATAATTCAAATTTATAAAATCACCCTTGGCTGGACACTCTCGGAATAAAATAAAAATTAGCACATTACATAAGCTGATGAGGTTTGTTTTCGGAAAAAGTAAAACATCGGTCTGAAACAACTCCTTAACTTTCTAGAAGGATATATCCTTAAAAAATCCTCTCTATTCCAAATTTAATCTTTGTTTAATATTTATCAACAATTATCATCAACCCCTCTAATTATAAAATCCCATTTTGAGTTTATTTTTTGCTAATTAGCTAATTTATAAGAATTTTCATCTTCTCTAAATTTCGTAACAATCTATTGACTTCTAGAAATTTTGCTGTCAGAATGCTTATGTCTGTTGTTTGACAGACATGACAATTGGGATTACTGCTATGTGCATATTTAACATTGGCAAGTGCCTATTCAACATAGGCATGCGCCGCACGTTACACCTCACGCGGTTTACGATGCGTGATTGCTTCTCCTTCAATAAATTCCTCTCCGAATCCGACATCTAGTCCTCCGGCCGATTCTTTATCGGTTCGGCTCGAATTGCTTTTCTCTTAATTTCTTCCGCGAAATCTCTTAGTGTTCAAGCCTTTTTGACGCTTGTTCATAGGGAGGGGGTATTACCGAGAAAAGCCAATACCACAATTCATTTAATTACGATGCGGATTTATTTACCTTATTAAATAAATCTGGAGGACTACTATTATGCAAAAACTTAAAGTCGCAGCTTCTGCATTACTGAAAGATAAACTTCAGGTTGAACGTGAAGTCGTTTGCCTCTCAAATGCTGACTTTACTGAAGTCTCCGCTGTTGTTATCGACATTGAAGACTATCGGAAAGGCGGGTTAAACAAGGTTAATGCCACCGCCTTGGAAATTCCTGTTTTTCTTTATCTCCGCGATGAAGACACCACTCCGGAAGAACTCGTCGGTCACGTGGTCGGTGTGATCAACGATGACCTTACAGACAGACGTCTTTTCGGCCGTCAAATCGATGAAGCTGCCAAACGCTACGAAGACAAGCTCCTTCCTCCTTTCTTCGGTGCCCTCGCCCAATACGTATACAAAGGAAAGTCCCAGTTTGACTGCCCGGGACATCAGGGAGGCGCATACTTCCGCCGCCATCCGGCCGGCCGCGCATTCTATGACTTTTTCGGTGAAGAGCTTTTCCGCTCTGACCTTTGCAATGCTGACGTTGCGATGGGCGACCTTCTAATTCATGAAGGTGCACCGCTAACCGCTCAAAAAGCTGCCGCTAAGGTATTCAATGCCGATAAGACTTATTTCGTTTTGAACGGAACCTCCGCCTCTAACAAAGTTGTATTAAATGCGGCTTTAACTCCCGGTGACTTGGTTTTGTATGATCGAAACAACCACAAGTCAATTAACCACGGAGCTCTGTTGCAAGCCGGCGCTACTCCGATTTATCTTGAAACTGCCCGCAACCCCTTCGGATTTATCGGCGGCATTGACGAAAAATGTTTTGACGAAGAGTATCTCCGCAGCCTAGTTAGAGAAAAATGTCCTGAAAAAGCGGATGCCAAGCGCCCCTTCCGTCTTGCAGTCATCCAACTCGGCACTTATGACGGCACGATCTATAACGCTCGACAAGTTGTGGACAAAATCGGTCACCTTTGTGATTACATCCTCTTCGACTCCGCATGGGTAGGCTACGAGCAATTCATTCCAATGATGCGTGACTGTTCCCCGCTTCTTCTGGAGTTAGGACCGGAAGACCCCGGCATCTTCGTCACTCAGTCCGTTCATAAGCAGCAAGCTGGTTTTTCTCAGACTTCACAAATTCACAAAAAGGACTCTCACATTAAGGGACAAGACCGCTATATTCCTCACAAAGTGTTGAATAACGCTTTCATGATGCATGCATCAACCAGTCCGTTTTACCCGCTGTTTGCTTCCTTGGACGTCAACGCAAAAATGCAAGAAGGAGAAGCCGGCCGTAGACTTTGGGCTGACTGCGTTAAGACAGTTGTTGATGCTCGCAAATTACTGCTTGAAACCTGTCATTACATCAAACCGTTTATTCCTTCTAAAGTTCGCGGCTCCGATTGGAAGTCTTACCCAACGGATTTGATTGCCCAAGACCTGGAATTCTTCAAATTTGTTCCGGGCCAGAAATGGCATTCTTTCGAGGGATATGGGGAGAACCAATATTTTGTAGATCCCTGCAAATTTATGCTGACGACTCCGGGCATCGATGTTGAGACCGGCGAATACGAAGATTTTGGCGTTCCGGCAACGATTTTGGCTAATTACTTGCGCGATAACGGCATCATCCCCGAAAAGAATGACCTCAATTCCATTCTTTTCCTCATGACTCCCGCAGAAAATAAAGAAAAAATGGATCACCTGGTTAGCCAGATCGCTCGCTTTGAAAAATACCTCGATGATGACGCTCCCCTAGAAGAGGTTCTGCCCAATCTTTACAAAGCTTACGAATCTCGCTACCGCAACTATTCCATCCGTCAGCTCTGCCAAGAAATGCATGACTTCTACAAGGAGCGGAATATTAAAGAGATTCAAAAGGAAATGTTCCGTACAGAATTCATGCCTAAGAGCGTCATTAATCCTCAAGAAGCCCACTTTGCATTCCTGCGCGGCCAAGCCGAGCTCGTCCGTCTGGAAGATGCAGAAGGAAGAGTTGCTGCTGAAGGCGCTCTGCCCTACCCACCGGGAGTCTTGTGCTGCTTCCCGGGTGAAGTTTGGGGCGGACCCGTGCTCAAGTATTTCTTAGCTTGGCAGGAAGCCATGGGACGGATGCCTGGATTTGCACCCGAACTTCAAGGTGTTTATGTCGAAGACAACGGCAGGGGCGGTAAACAAGTTTACTGCTATGTACTAAAAGAAGATGCTGTCGAACGTCTGACTGCTAAAGGTAAATAAGCCGCGTGCGCGGAAGCTCGCGCTTCCGTGCTGCCTCTCTACACAGAACATACTTGAGGATATTTTTATGTCTCAGCAAAACCGTACCAAGATGTCAGTCACTCAGCTGACTCTTCTCACTGCTATTAATATGATGGGCTCCGGCATCGTCATGCTGCCGACCAAACTGGCTGAAATTGGAACAATTTCTATTCTTTCCTGGCTCATCACTGCCGTGGGCTCCTTGTGTTTAGCCTATGCCTTTGCCAAGTGCGGCATGTTTAGTAAACGTCCGGGGATGGGCGGCTATTCTGAATATGCCTTCGGCAAAGCCGGCAACTTCATGGCTAACTACACTTATGGTGTTTCGCTTCTTTTTGCCAACATCGCTATCGCGATTACCTGTGTCGGCTATGGGGCCGAATTTTTGGAAATTGAACTAACCCCGGTTCAAGTTTGCCTTTCTACGATCGTCGTACTTTGGATCTGTACGTCCGCAAACTTTATGGGGGCCTCGCTCACCGGAAAATTTAGTGCCTTAGCCGTTTGGTGCGTCATCCTTCCCGTGTTGCTTTTAACCGTTATCGGCTGGTTCTGGTTCAGTCCTACGATGTATGTCGAAGCCTGGAATCCGCACAACGAACCTTTCTTCTCCGCTGTCGGGGCTTCAATCTCTATGACGCTATGGGCCTTCTTAGGACTTGAGAGCGCCTGTGCCAACAGTGATGCCGTTGACAATCCCGAGAAGAATGTTCCTATTGCCGTGCTGGCCGCTACCATTGGTGTTGCTATTATCTATATTGTCTCCACCAATATCATCGCGGGTATCGTTCCGAATGCCGAGTTGGTTAAATCAAACGCTCCCTTCGGCCTGACCTTTACCATGATGTTCAACTCTACCATCGGCAAGATCGTCACTTTCCTTCTTGTTCTTTCCTGCGCAGGCTCTACACTGGGTTGGCAGTTCACGATTGCTAAGGTATTTCAGCAGTCTGCAATCGACGGTTTCTTCCCGAAGTGCTTTGCTAAAGTCAACAAATGGAAAGCTCCAGTGCTCGGTATGATTATCATTACGGCCATTCAAACCGGCTTCTGTTTCATGACGATTAGCCCCGAACTGTTCAAACAATTCAACCGGTTGGTAGATCTCGCCGTAGTAACCAATATCATGCCTTATCTGCTATCAATGGCGGCTGTTGCCGTCATCATGAAAGTCGCAAAAGTGGAGCCCTCCAAGGCCAAACTTTACAACGTCATTGCAATCATCGGCGCCATCTACAGCTTCTACGCACTCTTCTCTACCGGAATCACAGAAGTTTTCTACGGCTCTTTAGCCACATTCCTCGGATGGACGCTTTGGGGACTGATTGCACCTAGATTCGCCAGCAACGAAGCTTGATAGCAATTTGCTCTCAGTTAAAGGACTGCCCGTGCGGCGGTCCTTTTTATTTGCGGTCTCACAGGTTCAGGAGTTTAAATATTTCGTTAGAAAAACGATTTTGCCGCCAATTTTGAATTAGGCTAAGTAATTGACATTTTTTAACACCTCTAGAGAATCTCATGTCCAAATCCATTTTTGATGTTGTCGGACAAGCTCCCGACGATCCCATTCTCGGCCTCAACGAAGCTTTCAAATCCGACCCCCGCGACAAGAAAGTTAATCTGAGTATCGGCGTGTACAGCACCGAAGACGGCAAAGTACCTCTTCTGCGCGTCGTTGCCGAAGCCGAGAAGAGAATCCTTGAAGCCGGCGAGCCTCATACTTATCTTCCGATCTCCGGTATTCCTGCTTTTAACGCCGGCGTTCAGAAGCTGATTTTCGGTGCCGATTCTCCGATCATCAAAGAAAAGCATGCCGTTACCGTTCAATCTCTCGGCGGTACCGGTGCTCTTAAAGTCGGCGCAGACTTCCTTGCAGCTATTCTCAAAGATCCGGAAGCCGTTGTCAGCACACCGACATGGCAGAACCACGTTGCAATTTTTGAACAAGCTGGTTTCAAAGTCGGCAAGTATCCGTACTATGACAAAGAAAACAACGGCGTCGACTTCCCTGCCATGCTTAAGAGCCTCAGCGGTTTGAAAGAAAACACCGTTGTGATTCTGCATGCCTGCTGCCACAATCCCACAGGCTATGACCTGACTCAAGAACAATGGGCCCAGGTTGTTGACGTCTGCGTTAAGAACAAGCTGATTCCGTTCCTCGATATTGCTTACCAGGGCTTCGGTGACGGTCTTGAAGAGGATGCCGGCTCCATCCGTCAATTTGCCGATGCAGGCATTCCTTTCTTCGTCTCCAGCTCTTTCTCCAAGTCCTTCTCTCTTTACGGCGAACGTATCGGTGCACTGACCGTCGTCTGCAAAGACCAGGAAGAAGCCTCCCGTGTCCTGAGCAAACTGAAAGCTTTGATTCGTGCCAACTACTCCAATCCTCCCGCCCACGGCGCCAAGATTGTTGCTCAGGTACTCAATGATCCTGAACTCATGAAGCAGTGGCATGAAGATTTGGGCGAAATGCGCGAACGTATCAAAGAAATGCGTAAGGATCTGGCTTCCGAGCTCAAAGCACTCGGCGCCAAGAAAGACTTTGACTTTGTCACTCAGCAGAAGGGCATGTTCTCCTTCTCTGGCCTGAACCCCGAACAGGTTCAGCGTCTGAAAGACGAATTCGGCGTCTACATCGTTAAGAGCGGCCGTATGTGTGTTGCTTCTTTGAACAAAGACAACGTGAAATACACGGCAGAAGCCATTAAAGAAGTGCTCTAAGCTCTAAACTACGCGTTTCTACGGAAGGCTCCGAAAAAATCGGAGCCTTTTTACATTTTTAAATTTCCTTTTGAATCAAGGAGTTCATGAGAGAGTGAATATAAAAACAAAAAAGAATGAAAAAATTTTTAGTTTTTGATTTGCACGACTTCAAAAACTTGTATATAGTCTCGTCTTGTTGATTCCCCGATAGCTCAGTCGGTAGAGCGACGGACTGTTAATCCGCAGGTCGTTGGTTCAAGTCCAACTCGGGGAGCCAGAATTCTGAAAAGGGGATGTTGCAAAAGTCCTGAGAAGGACGGTTAGCGCATCCTCTTTCTTCTATACCCTCTTTTGGCTATTTCATTTGGTTGTAAATTCTTTCGCTTTTTAAGCCTATTTGCGATTCTTTTTGCAGAAGGTTTCTTAAATGTTTCTGCCTCTAAACCTTCCGGAACTTTCCAGTAGGTCGGCAGCTTGCCACTTTTTTTGAATTTAAGAAATTTCCTAATGTTTAGGCCGAGGCAGGTTAATGCAAATTCAA
>OOCY01000075.1_pt1 | contig 108661 bp, 103 predicted proteins | sample 1671291 | NCBI WGS metagenome assembly OOCY01 (sample SAMN06348141, study PRJEB24527) | human gut metagenome | biome: human gut; feature: ankylosing spondylitis patient; material: feces | host: Homo sapiens | place: China | collected 2015-10 | reverse complement strand
TAATTATTTTAATCATATGTCAAAGTAAATTTGAAATATTTTATATAAATCATATATTTATTCTTGCAATACAAATAAAATTTTCCAATATAAGCTTTCCCTCATTATTGGCAAAAAACTATAATATAAAAAACTGAAAGACACATGTCATTCTGTAAATCTGATATAACCTGACAATAGCTCTTATACCCCACCCCCTTGACAAAGAACCCTTAAATACAAAAACCCGCCATATATCAGTCATTCAACTGATATATGACAGGTTTACTAAAATCATTTTATATAAGCATAGATTTTTTATATGCATTTACTTGTATAAAACATTTATATCTATATTAATTCAAACATCTATCCAAACAGACTCATAATATTAGCAACTATAAGTCCGCCACCTGTTCCTATGACATAGCCTAACAGCGCCATAATAATACCTACTGGTACGAGGGCTGTTGAGTATGCGCCTGCAAGAACTGGTGCTGTGGCTGTACCACCTATGTTGGCAAGTGATGCAACGCAGCATGTGAATATATCCATCTTTAATACCTTTGCAAGAATAATCATAATAACTACGTGGATAACAAGTATTACAAAACCTGCAAGCAGCCATATTGGTGCATTACCAACTGCACTTAAGTCAGCTCTTGAAGCAATAAGTGCAATAACGATATATAACATAACATTAGATATTTCCTCTGTTCCCTTAATCTTACCAAATGGTGTAAGGGCGAATAATATACCAAGAACTGTGACTACAAGTACCGTCCATGTTGAGCTGTCAAATACTGGCATAAGCTTGTTAAGAGGTGTACCTAACTCCATAGATAAAGCTGATACTAAAAGTCCGGCACCAAGTAATAATATGATGTTCTGCCATACTAATGGCTTAGTATTAGCCTTTGCTTCCTCTTCGAGTGCAGTTCCAACGCCATCGATAACGCTTGTGTCTGCCTTTGTCCATGCATTGAACTTCTTGTGTTCTCCAATAGCCCATAAAAGGAACATTACGTATAATGTTGCACATATAGAGTCCATAACAAGCGCATATGCCATAGTAGCCTCATCTACGCCGATAGCAGCCTGAATAGCAAGCATATTACCGCCGCCGCCCATCCAGCTTCCGCAAAGCGCGCCGAGGGCTTTCCATGACCCCTCACCAAGCCACTGGTGGAATATCGCATATGAAACAATGAAACCAAGACCTATTGATAATGTAGCGGCAAAGAAACCTATAAGCATCTTAGGACCTAACTTAGCTATCTTCTTAAGGTCACAACGTAATAACATTAAGAATAACATCGCATATAATACCGGGTTTTTAACTGACTTATATACAGCACTTGTTGCGCTTAAGTCCCATACCTTTAAGGTACAAAGGAGCATAAGTCCAAGGTATATAAGTACGATAGGTGGTGCAAAGTTAAAAAAGACCTGAGCCTTTTTACCTTTGAATATCTTAGGTAAATTAACTAATATAGCCGCAGCAAATATAAGTGCAGCCAGATATAGAAATCCATCTTTAATCATAAATTAACCCTTTCTTAACTTAATAATAACATCATGGTCAAAAGTCTTAATCCATAGCCTGTTGATTAATGGATGAACGACCTTGGAACCTGCCCAGTATAAGCCTTAATGCATGATAATATTCATACAATGTGCGAATAACGGGTAAATTTCACGTCTATCATAGTTGGGGGCTTTAGACCACAACATCATATAATGTCAGAAGCAAAAAGCCTTATATATTTCTTAAAACTTCAAGAAGATAATTCCAGCTTCTCTTAACCGATGCAACATCCATATACTCATCTGGTGTATGGACGTCAACAAGTGTAGGTCCGAAAGATATCATATCAACTCCCGGCATCTTGCCTGAAAGTATGCCACATTCAAGACCTGCGTGTATAGATGTGACCTCCGGCTCTCTTCCGTATACTGACTTAAAGCTTTCTATCATAACATTTCTTAATCTTGAGTCACTGCTGTACTCCCACGCCGGATAATCCGATGTAGTCACAGCCTTTCCACCTGCAAACTCTGCAAATGCTGACACTTTATCAAGCACAAGTCTCTTGCCGCTTGCTGTGTTGCTTCTTATAAGATACCTGTATACAAGCTTATCATCCTTTATAAATACAGTTCCAAGGTTAAGTGATGTTTCAACCATTCCCTGTATCTGTGTGCTCATCCTGCACACGCCGTCTATGGCCTGTCCAAGTACATATATGATATTCTTAGAAGCCTCAAGTGAATAAATATCAGCGGCTATATCCTTTTTCTCAAGACATATGGCAATATCCGGCTCTACAGCCTTATATTCCTGCTGAAGAATAGCTGTATATTCCCTGAACTTCTTTACAAATGCTGGCGACTCATCACTGTTTATAGCTATAAATGCTGTTGCCTCTTTAGGTATTGCATTTTCCTTGCCGCCGCCTATTATATCTGATACGCATATATCACATTCTCTCTGTATACCTGTGAGCAGTGAACCTAATACCTTGATTGCATTGGCATGCTGCTTGTGTATCTCCACACCTGAATGTCCACCCTGAAGTCCGCCTACTGTTATCTCGTATACAGTATGCACATTCTTTGATGATGCCTCCCTGCTTCCAAGCTCTATCTCACACTGTGCCCTCACACCGCCTGCACAGCTTACAAAAAGTACACCCTCTGTTTCTGAGTCTATATTTATAAGCTTTCTTGCTGTAATATCGCTTGTATCAAGTGCCTGCGCACCAAGCATGCCTATCTCTTCATCACTTGTAAGCACTGCCTGAATAGGTGGATGTTCAATCGTATCTGATGCCAGTATAGCAAGTATATATGCGACCGCTATTCCATCATCTCCTCCAAGTGTTGTTCCGTCTGCCCATACTCTTTCGCCATCTGTACATAAGTCGATACTCTCAAGCTCCATATTCTTATGGCAGTCAGCACTCTTCTCACACACCATATCTATATGTCCCTGAAGTATAAGCGGCTCCTTGTCTTCATAGCCCTTAGAACCATCCTTAAATATAACAACATTATAAGCCTCATCCCTTCTTACTAAAAGATTGTGGCTGTTGGCAAAATCAACGCAGTACTGCGCTATTCTGTCTGTATTTCCTGAACCTCTTGGAATATCTGATATTTCTTTAAAATAAGAGAACACCTCTTTAGGTGATAAATCACTTACTAGCATAGTTCCTCCTGTTTTAATTCTTACTAATATACAATTATTATCTGATAGACTTTACTATAGTATTATACTAAATCATTTAAATAATTGTCTATATGTATAAGAATGAAATATTTTCATAATTATCCAATTCTATCCAAACTTTGTCATAAATCGTCAGTTTTTATACCTTTTTTGCTCGCATTATTACATATGATAAACATTTTTATCATATGTAAAAGCTTTCCATTGTGATTTTTTGTAATATATATTATCATAGTACCATTGCTGTGTAATGCGTATTAAATAATAAATGCGGCTATTATACGGAATTCATATTAAACATTTATACATTAAGGAGAAACATTTTTATGAAAAAAGGTTCTATTTTTCACAGCCTGCCCTTCAAGCTTCTGGTGGGCGTTATAGCAGGTGTCGTATTCGGACTTCTGTTTTCTGCCACTGATAGTAACAGGTTCACTGGCGCTGCTTTAAATATTGTTGTTACATTAAAGTATGTTCTCAACCAGATAATAAACTTTATCATCCCACTTATTATTATTGCATTTATTGCGCCTTCTATAACACAGCTTGGCAAAAATGCTTCAAAACTGCTTCTTATCGCAGTTTCGATAGCTTATGCATCATCTGTAGGTGCGGCTTTTTTCTCAACTGCTGCCGGATATGTGCTTATACCACATTTATCAATATCACCTACTGTAGATGGTCTTAAGTCCATACCTGATGCAGTGTTTGAGTTATCTATACCTCAGATTATGCCTGTTATGAGTGCGCTTGTATTCTCAGTTATGATTGGACTTGCTGCTGCATGGACTAAGGCAGAACTCATTTCAAATATACTGATTGAGTTCCAGAAGATTGTGCTTGCTATTGTAACAAGAATTATGATTCCTATTCTTCCACTTTTTATAGGACTTACTTTCTGCACACTCTCTTATGAGGGTTCTATCACAAAGCAGGCACCTGTATTCCTTAAGATTATTATTATTGTATTACTTGGACATTATATATGGATGGCTCTTTTATATACTATCGCAGGAATATACTCAAAGAAAAATCCTCTCGATGTTATCAAGTGCTACGGACCAGCTTATCTTACAGCTATCGGTACTATGTCATCTGCCGCTACTCTTGCAGTTGCACTCCAGTGTGCCGGTAAAGCAAAGCCACTCCGTAAAGATATGGTTTCCTTCGGAATTCCTCTTTTCTCAAACATCCACCTGTGTGGCTCTGTATTGACTGAGGTATTCTTCTGTATGACAGTTTCCAAAATTCTTTACGGCTCTGTACCGACTGTTGGAACTATGGTTTTATTCTGTGTTCTTCTTGGAATATTTGCCATAGGTGCTCCCGGTGTTCCCGGCGGAACTGTTATGGCTTCACTCGGTCTTATAACAAGTGTTCTTGGCTTTGGCGATACTGGTACAGCCCTTATGCTTACAATATTCGCCCTTCAGGACAGCTTCGGTACAGCCTGCAACGTAACCGGTGACGGCGCGCTTACTCTTATTCTTACTGGTTATGCTGAAAGACATAATATTAAAGAAGGCGCTGAAAATTAGACATCTTCAAAAATAATTATTAACAAATTATAAACTTTAGCACTCATCTGTTGACAGTGCTAATAATTAGGACTATAACATAGTCAGAACAAAGGAAGAGGAGTTAAGAAAAGGAAATAGCTTAACAAACCAACCTGAGTTTACAAAGAAACAAGGTAATAGTTCAGATGAATATGTAATCCGCAATGAACGAAATGTTCAGCCGAACAGACAGTTTATTAAAAAGGAGCGATGACTTATGTTAATGCCTAGTATTTTTGGAGAAAACTTATTTAATGATGATTGGATGAACTTTGGATTCCCTGAAGTTGACAAAGCTTTATATGGCAAGCATGCCGCACACGAAATGAAGACTGATGTCAGGGAGACTGACTCAGGTTATGAAGTTGATATCGACTTACCTGGATTTAAGAAGGATGAAATAGATGTACAGCTTGATAATGGCTATCTTTCAATAAGTGCCGCTAAGGGACTTGATAAGGAAGAGAAGGATAAGGAAGGCAAGTATATCAGAAAAGAGCGTTATGCCGGTTCTATGAGCAGAAGCTTCTATGTTGGCGATGCTATCACTGAGGATGATATCAAGGCTAAGTATGAAAGTGGTATCTTAAGACTTTCTATTCCTAAGAAAGAAGCTAAACAGGTTGAAACTACTAAGAGAATTGCTATTGAAGGATAATGTCATAGCAGACTACTATAATGATTAATAAAAAATAACCGCCGCCCTAAACAATGTCTATATAATATGTAGTCAAATGTTGCTACTATCTGCTGCTTATTATATAGAGTATGTTTAGGGCGGTGGTTTTTTTATTCTGATATACTCACATTTTCAAACTAAGCTCTGCGCTTCTTTCCTGCTGCAAATATAACTAATCCGCTGGCCAATAATAATCCTGCCATTATAGCTGCAACTCTCATCATAGTATCACCTGTCTGAGGTGTGCTTACATTACTATTACTATTACTATTGCTATCGCTGTTAGTATTAGTATTTTCTGCTGCATCTGTTGCTGTTGTTGTATCCTCAGTGCTGTTGTTAGCTGAAGCCTTTACCATAACCTTAACTACTGTCTTGTTACCTGCTTCATCCTCTGCAACAACAACCTGCTGTCCATCACTTACTGTAAGAGTATACTTTCCATCTTCTGCTGTTAATGCCTCTCCGTTCACAGTTACGCTCTTAAGATTAGCATCTTCAACTGTAAATGTTACTGAGTCTGTGTACTCAGCACCATCTTCAATACCACTGATAACTGGCGCTTCCTTGTCTGCATTAAGTGAAATAGCGTCTAATGGAATTCTTGTATATTCTACATATTCCTTACTTGTTGCATATGAAATATAAAGATAATCGCCTATAACAACTGACTTAGGGTAATGGAAACCTAATCTCTTGGCTTTACCTGTATACTTTAACTCTGGGAACTCATCATGAGTACGGAGTACATATGCTGTATCAAATGTCTTGCCATCTGAGCTTAATGTGATTGTCAAAGGCCATCTGCCTTTATTATTAACTGAACATCCAACAAGGTAAGCTGTTCCATCTGGAAGATTACCTGCACTCTGCTTTGCACGGCAGTCCGGCATATTAGTACTTACTGTTTCGCTCCATGTTTCACCCTGGTCCGTACTTATTGCTGCAAGTCTTACAAAAGAGCTGTTCTGGTCTCTGAAAGTCATAACAATAGTTCCATCTTCATTGACAAATAAGCTTGGTTCCATCTCTCTTGAAGTTGTTGCACCTTCGCCCTGTTCCATACAGGTATACTGTGCCTTAACCCAGCCTTTAGTACCTGATGGGTCATCTGTATATATTGGATATGCAAAAAGTCCTGGCTGGAAATGAGCTGCATTAACTATTCTTCCACTTGCAAGTACATGTGGGTCCTGTTCTATAATACCTTCCATAGGTGTTCCATCTTTCATTAATACCGGCTTCATCTCTGACCAGTGTTCACCATCTGTTGACTCTACATAATATGCAAAACCACCTCTTGGTGTAGTATCTGAATACCATACATTAATATATGATACAAGTGTATCACCACTTACAAACCATCCACCTGATGAACAATATCCATTATCTATTGTAGGAACAAGCACTTTAGGTTCGCTCCATGTAGCTCCATTATCATCACTTACGCTATATGCAACCCATGTATCTTCTGCATCTTCATCCTTTGCTGAACTCTGCCACTGTGTATACAGCTTTCCCTTGAATTCAGTCATAACAACACCATTGCAGTAATGGTCTGTATCATCTGTTGCTGTAAATACTGTAACAGTTTCTGCTCCTTCAATCTTAGGAAGTCCTAAATCTGACTCTGTCTTAGTCTGGTCAAATAAACCATCTGTAACAACAAATGGCTGTTTGGCAGTACCTGGGACTGTACTCTGCTCACCTGCAAATACAGAACCAATGCCTGTATTCATCGAAACAATAAGTGATAACGCACTTATTGCAGCTACTATTGACTTCTTTTTCATAATATTTCTCCTATAGTTCATTAATTAAACTAATCTTAAAGTTATAAATGTTAACTGATTATTTATAAAAACTGTGCACACGTTCTTATCTGTATTGTACTTATTTTAATACACTCAGTCATTAGATATTAACTCTTTAGAGGCATAATGTCAACCATATTGCAATAAGTTTACTAAAAATATTTTATAAAAGTCCCATAGCCGTCACTTTTTAACTATATATTATTATTTCTTCTTCAACGAATAATCATCCCCCACGCCAAATCTCACAATATTGATATCATCTTTTCTTGCAACAACAACATCAAACAATGCCTCAGTCGCGGTGCCCTTCTGTCTTCCCGAGTCCATATAGTAGCCTTTGTCCTGCATCCAGCCACGGCTCTGCACTGAAAACATCGAAGTCTGTGTATTAAGCAGTGGAAGTCCTCCTGTTTCGCTGTCGAACACAGCTCTTTCCATATGAAGATGTCCACTGTGGTACAGAAGCACATTTCCACTCCAGTTAGTGAAATCCTTTGCAAATGAATTAGCTGCAAACGGAGTATGCGTGTAAGCTGCTGCCATTATTGCACGGAGTGTATCCCTGTTAGACTCTGTAGAATAGCCTTCCGGATAATCAAATGCATCGTGGCATAGGAATATATAGTTACAGTTATCCCTGCTCATCGCATCATTAAGAAGCCAGTCTATCTGCTCATTCTGATAACCATAAAAGTACATTCCCATCTGGTTCTGCTTACCATCTGTCACAGTATCATCACTATCACTCATATTAAGACAGACTACTCTTGTATTCTTGCCCGGAATATCATAGTAATAATATCCGTTCTGATAATCTGTTGCATACTGGCTGAAATGCTTCATAGTAATCGAATACCACTCTTCCCTGTTGATGATATGGTCGGCATCAAACAGAAGGTCTTCATTAATCTGGGCTGAAAAGCTGTTGTCATCGTGATTACCTTTAAGTATGAATACTGGCTTATTACAAAGCTCAAGTATCTTGGAAATCGACTCTATCGTATCCATCGCAATGACTTTTCCGTTCGGGTCTGCATATCTTCCATTGTACATATCACCGCCCACGCACACAAAGTCAATATCGCTGTTGTTGGCTATGTCGACTATTGCATAAAGCTGGTTGTAGGCAACCTCCCTTGTTTCCTCGGAAGTATCTATATGCATATCTGTTATAAATATATATGAAATACTATCGTTTGTTTCATCATTTTCCACAGTTCTAATAGTCTTCATTATCTCGTCTTTATATGCTTCGGGATAATTCGCTGACTGTGTTAATGTTACACTCGTACTGCTCCTGCCATTTTTCTTATTATCTGATGCAGCATTTGTCTGTGAGTTATTATAATCTACATACTTCATTATCACTACAAATAAAGTACACAATAAAAGCATTACTGCTGACACCTTTAATATGAGTCTGTTTCTTGCTCTTCTCTTTTTCGCCTTCCGCCTGGCGGCACTTTTTTTATTATTCGCTGAATATGCAGGTTCGCTGCTTGTCCTTTTCATATATTTCTCCTTTCCCCGGTTATATTATCACATATCACAATAAGATATCAGGGTCAAAATGTATTCTGACCCTGACCGATACCTGCGGATTACTCCACTGCTTCACAATTCATGTAATCCTATAATAATAGTGTAGCAATTAGAGTTTACTCTAACCAAGGAAATATTTCTCAATTTTTTCTTAATTTATCTTAAGAATGGTACCACCTTTATATGCAGTGTACTCATAATCAGACTTTAAATTATATACTTTTAATACTTATTAAAAATATTTTTCTAATAACATTCTCACTTATATCTGTCAGGAATTTTCTTTCTTCAACAAAATCAGGCTCTGTTCCGTCACATATCAGTTCAATCATTTTAACAATATGACTGCACAAAGGCAAATCTTTCGGTATAAAAGAGGCTTCATATTCCAATGCGAACAGACCTTTTCGATGTGCAATACGTGCTAATTTCATAATCCAGTCATAGGTCTCTTTGATTTTTTTTTTATTTTTTCCAATAACATCATCAGTTACTTTAAATAAACACCTTTTCCATTACCCCATTCTCCATATCATCAATACTATAAACCGTATCCATAACTTCAAATGTTTCTCTCAAATTGCCTCTTGCACTCTTCCAGCCTGTTCCATCTGTAAACCATACAAATGTAAAACCATCTATGGTATCTGCTTCCTGCGAAAGCATTTTATAGCTTCTTGCAGTTTCATTGAGCTTCGAACCACCACTAGCATAAAAGTTTGTTTCAATGGCATAAATCATCTTATCAGTCTTAATTACATAGTCAAATCTCTTTGCAGCTTTACCCTGATTGGAAAGCGCTGACAAATCTATATTCCACTTTGACTCAATGTCTTTTAAATACATTTCCTTAAAGTAATTCTCATTCTTCTTAAAACCTGCTGCCACAATGTACTTCTCAACTAAATCTTCCATCTGATGTCCACCGCGGTTTTTGCGCCCATTAGAATCAAGTCCTGTTTCAATTCCTAACGCATAATCGACCAGATTATTCACAATATGATTCTTAATCATGTCAAACAAACCTGTTTTTCTCATAAATACTTTGTATTGCTCTACATTGTAATTCATTGTTTTAAAATCATACAGAAATGCGCCATCTTCATCCTGCGCATAAATTTCATTCCCCCTTACTGCTAATAACAGTGGAATACATTTTAATGTTTCCGGATACTTTGTCACTATCTTTTCAAAGTCATCCTCTATATTTTTTGAACCTATAAGCGTATTAAGAATATTGAGTTCAACCTTAATTTCATCAACATTTTTAACAACCTTTTCAAAATCTATGTAATAATCATAACCTGAAATACTTGGTCTGAACTTATTTAACCATTCGTCAAAATTTCTATTTGTCATCTGTTGCTTTCTCCAATCTTCGTTTAGATATATCAATATATTCTTCGCTTATGTCTATTCCTATGAACTTCCGTCCATACCGCACTGCCTCCACTCCTGTAGTTCCTGAGCCACAAAATGGGTCTAATACAATCTGTCCTTCTTCTGTCGATGCAAGTATAATTCTTTCAAGAAGATATTCCGGTTTCTGTGTGGGATGCTTTCCTTCTGTCTTCTCTGATGGCTTTGTCAATGAGCCTGTCCATACATCTTTCATCTGCCTGCCGCCATTCATTTCTTTCATTTTCTGATAATTAAAAAAATGCCGTGACTTCCTATCATCCTTTCTCGCCCATAAAATGGTTTCTGTAGAATGTGTGAAGCACCGACATGCTAAGTTTGGCGGCGGATTGGTTTTCTGCCATGTAATGTTATTGATTATCTTAAAGCCTTCCTGCTCCAATGCCATACCAACCGAATATATATTATGCAGCGTTCCTGATATCCATATTGTACCATCTGGTTTTAGTACCTTTTTACATAGTTTAATCCATTTTCTGTTAAACTTATGTTTTTCTTCAACACTACTTCCTTTTTCTGAAAGCTTATCCCACGAACCCTTATTTACTGAAACCATCTTCCCGCTCTTGCAGGTAATCCCATCATTACTTAAAAAATATGGTGGATCAGCAAATATCATATCTACCGACTCCTGTTTCATTCTAGTCAGAACTTTGAAAGAATCACCTACGATTAGCTGTGAGTCATCCGTGTCATAGTATAATGGCACTTTCTTTATAAATAAGTTATCCTTCATATGTCTCCTCATTTTCCGGAAAATGTTAATCTCTGTTAACAGCGGACATTAACTTCATCTAATAATTACATATTATTACTTCTTTCCCAACCCTGTTAGATGCATCAGAATTAATCATACGCTTAACACTTACAACATCTATTTTATAACCTTTATTTCCATATAACTCATTTATCAGCTCTGTATTATGATTAGTGAGCATACAATAGCAGCCTCTGCCTGTTAATTCATCATAAAGCTTTGCAACTCTTTTATGACTTTCTATATCAAACCCTTCTTTCGTGTATGACTCAAAAGATGTTGGATTAAGAGGTGCATATGGACTGTCAATAAATACAAAATCACCCTTCTTTGCATCCTTGCAGGCTTCTTCGAAATCACCATTAATAATTTTTACACCTTTAAGATACTTTGAAACTTCTCTTATAACATTTTCATCGGCTGAAGTTCTACGGCTGTTATTATATGGTACATTAAATAAACCTTTTCCATTTACACGATATAAGCCATTAAAACAGTGCTTATTAATAAATACAAACAATGCTGCCAATTCAACATCATATTCTGACTTCATAAGCTTATCATTATAATGCTCCCTGACCGAATAATAATATTTCTTTCCATCTTCCCACATTTCTTCATCCAGCCTGTTTACGGCTTCTAAAAATGCATCCGCTTCATTACATATTATATTGTAAGTATTTATCAGCGCTTTATTTATATCATTAATCAGTGCATTTGCCGGCTGCAATTCAAATAATACTGCTCCTCCGCCAACAAACGGCTCATAATAATTGTTATATTTTTCAGGCATTCTTTCTCTTATCTGTGGAATTAACTGGCGCTTTCCACCAGCCCACTTCACAAATGGAGCAACACTTGAATTAGTCATCTAAAATCCTCTTCTCTATGTCAAACAGACAATATTCTATTTGCTTATTATACTTTGAAACCAATAAAATAACAACAGTAGCTTTCACCCTTAGTGAATGGAAAATTTTATTTTTGAAACACTAATATATATTCACGTGCCCACAGCAAAAATAATTATTATAATTATACCAATATTCTATTAAACGACAATTGTAACAGGACACCTCAAAATCAAAACTTTCTTTTATAAATGAATACTTGTACAGAACATTATGAGATTTTTTTTTGATATCTGGCAGTCATCATGCATACATTTCCGTGAAAATTGGGTAGTATTTCATTAGGTCAATAGAATTATTGCACATAAAAACACCTCGGAACCGAAATTCCGAGGTGTAATAAATCATATGAAATTGTTACAAGAAGTTGGTACTGTATGGGTGCTACCGTCAGTTTTAGCGCACAAGCTGCATTACTATTTTTTGATTTCCGAAAAATCTATAAAATTCTTACCACTATATTCTAATATGCCAAGACTTTGCTCATCATACTTATTGTAAATCATTTCATTCACATCAAATTCTTTTTTAGAATTATTGATTTTAAAAACAAAAACATATCGTTTCTTTTTATCCAAAAAACTACCACTCTTTTCAGCTATCGCAAAATTAGAATAAGCTCCACCATAATTTACCATTGAACCTTCTGTCTGGTCTAAAATACATTTTGATTCTAAAATAGCTTCTTTTTTCATACTAATTTCCTCCAATTTACCCCAAATTACTTCTGTATATCGTCATTTATATTCCTATATTGTAAATGATATCTGCGAAGTCTGATAATACTTACTGTCAGTAATGCCAATGCAGCAATATAAATAACCAGGCTCATCATTACTGTATCAGGAGCTTTAAAATTTATAAATACTGTAATCACGGCAAACACAATATCTGCAACAGCTATAAAACACCATTTTTGTATATTCTGTTTATAATCTTTAATAAGTTCCTTACTATTCATTCCCTTATCATTATAACCATCATCAAGTTTATAAATATTAATTGGCATTCTTTCATTATTCATTACTAATCCCTCCTTTGAATATATATCTACTCTGTCACATAAATCTAATAAAATATAATCATATTAGCATTATCAGCTATATCTTTTACACTAAGCTGCATCATATATCTTAACCTCCCTGATTGGTTTTAAAAATGTTTCAGTATCATAGTACAACATATTAAGTATTGGAATTAAATCTATATATTCTTCAACTTCCGACATTTCTTTATACTTTGCCATTACAACCAGATACCCATTATCCCACTCAACTACTTTCGTATATCTCTCCAATTTATCAGAAGTGACAAAACGAACTCTTTGATTATTAAATTCAAAAATTGTATACTTTCCATCATTAGTTAGAACCGCATAATCTTTCATTTAAATCACTCCAATCAAATAATTTTTTATCATTATATTATAACAATAACACAGTTTACATAAAAAAACACCCCAGAACCGAAATTCTGAGGTGTAATAAATCGTATTGAAAAGTGTTCCAAGATACAATATAATCCTATCTCTTTGAGAACGTTTGTATATCCTGAAAAGCCCATAAATAGGGGATTTGTGTATAGTAGTGTTGCATATATGTTGTATGCGGTTGGATGTCCACACATTTCCATAACTGCTCATTACTTTGACAAAGAAAGGACTAATACTATGAAAATACATTTTGCTTACTACAACCAATACAAGAACGGAATTGACATTGCTTTTGCTGATAATACACTTCTATTCTTATCCTGTGCTGAAGCTGAAAAGAATCTCCATACTACACCTAACTCTCAAAGGCTTATTGATAACCTTGCAATTGATAATCCTCTAATGTATGCTGCACTTGCTCTTGATTGCGAGTTGCAGGCTTGGGCTGATGCTATGGATGAGGATTGGAGTCCTTAATCCAAAATATATTTAACTATATTACTCCGAAATATTTTTCAAAGAATCCCTTTAACTTATCAATTACTGTTTGTTTTTTCAAAGCCCTATTTGAGCCACCAGAGAATCTTGAAATTGGAGGTAATATTTTATCAATATCTGTTCCTGTGGTTTTTATTCCTCCATCTCTAAATGAATTCTCTATAAATTTTTGAGCTTCATCATGTTTTAGTTTTTCATCTTGAATGATTTTTTCTAAATCTTTCTCTTTCTGTTTTTTTACAAAATCTTGCCAATCCTTTTCAACATCTGTTTTTACTGTCATTTGGGTGACAAACCCTTCAATTAAAGCTTTTTTACTACGTAACTCAACGCTTGCATCTATTGATTTGTTAATATTAGCAAGAATCGTTTTGTCCTCACAATTTGATTTATGATATTTAGCAACAAGCATCAAAATATAATCTATATTGACTTCAACCTGCTTAATAAGTTCAATTTCAAAAACAATATCATCGTTGATTCGTTCTTTTTCACTGTCACTTTTTTTAGCATAATCTTGATATAAGTCAATGTACCTGCTTTGATAATCCTGCAGATTTCTAAATGATACAGAATTATCGTTTTCAAAATCGTCAAAGCACCTTAAAATATTTCTTAATTTCAAAATGCTACCAAACAGTTTTATAAATTCTTTTTCATTATCCTCACCTATGATTTGACTGCTTATTGGAAATTCATTCACAAGTCTAGCAACAAGTTCATTATAACCTTCATTATGCTTGCCCTTATCATCTTCATAGCCATTCATATATTCATTGTAAGTTTTTAGGATAACCATACCTCTTGCATTTTCGTCTCCAAAAAGTGCTAAGGCATTATTGGTAGCCCTCTCAAGATTTCTAAAGCAAACAATATTTCCGAATCTTTTAACGGAGTTTAAAATACGATTGGTGCGTGAAAACGCTTGTATCAGACCATGATCTTTTAAATTCTTGTCTACCCACAAGGTATTGAGTGTAGTTGCATCAAATCCTGTTAAAAACATATTAACTACGATCAGCAAATCAATTTCACGATTTTTCATTCTCAATGATACATCTTTATAATAACTGGGAAATTTATTGGTGGATGTATCATAGCAAACATTAAACATCTTATTATAATCATCAATAGCACTCTCAAGAAAATCCCGGGAAGTCTGGTCAAGACCGCTTGTGTCAAAATTCTCATCTTGCAAGATATCATCTGGATCTTCTTCGTTTGGATTATAACTGAATATAGTAGCAATATTTAATTTATGCCCCGTTTCCCCCATTTGTTTTTTTAATTCATTGTAGTATGCAATCGCTGCCGGAATAGATGCAACTGCAAAAATTGAATTGAACCCATTTACTTTTGTAATTATTTTTTTCTCTGATACAGTATTATTCTTTGACTTCGCCATTTTTTCTACATTCGTAATCACTTTATGGTCATAATAGGAACGACTTTGATTACGATAAGTTTTCTGTTCAAAATGTTCAAGAATGTATTGTGTAATCTCAGATATTCTTTTAGGATCAAGCAAAGCTTTTTCACGATCAATTGCCTTAACTTGCTTGTCATATAAAAACTCAGGGTTTTTGATTGTGTTAACATAATCAATTCTAAAAGGCAATACATTTCCATCATGAATGGCATCTACAATGGTGTATGCGTGTAGTGGTCTTACTTTATTTCCGTTTGCATCCGCTTCACCACCAAAAACCTGTGCTGTAGTACGCATATTAGGAGCATTGGAACTATTCGAGTTTATTGCAAAAATAGGAGTGCCAGTAAAACCGAAAATATGATAATTCTTAAAATGTTTTGTAATTGATTTATGCATATCTCCAAACTGAGAACGATGGCATTCATCGAAAATCATAACAATGTGTTTTTTATAAACTTCATGTTCTCTGTTCTTAGATATTAATTTATCTAACTTTTGAATGGTTGTTATAATGATTCTTGCATTATCATCTTCCATTTGTTTTTGAAGAATTTTAGTAGAGGTGTTGCTGTTAGCAGCACCTTTTTCAAATCTGTCGTATTCTTTCATTGTCTGATAATCAAGATCTTTTCTGTCGACAACAAACAATACTTTGTCAATAAATTTTAATCCTTGAGCAAGCTGTGCGGTTTTAAAGCTGGTTAAAGTCTTTCCACTTCCCGTTGTATGCCAAATATAACCACCTGCCTCTTTTCTGCCTGTTTTTTTGAGATTAGTAGAAACGATAATGCGATTTAGAATTTTTTCAGTTGCTGAAATTTGATAAGGACGCATTACCAATAATAAATTCTCTGAGGTAAACACACAATAACGAGTTAAAATATTAAGTAGCGTATGTTTTGCAAAAAAAGTTTTTGTAAAATCCACAAGATCTGGAATAATGTGGTTTTTCTCATCCGCCCAATAACTTGTAAATTCGAAGCTATTTGAAGTCTTTTTCCTTTTTTCTGCATTTTTCTCTGCATTGTCTTTTATATGCTGAAATCTTGTTGTGTTGGAATAATACTTTGTATGCGTACCGTTGGAGATTACAAACAACTGTATATACTGATACAATCCGCTGCCTGCCCAAAAGCTGTCACGCTGGTATCGATTGATTTGGTTAAATGCTTCTCGAATTGCGTTCCCACGTTTTTTTAGCTCAACATGCACCAACGGCAATCCGTTTACCAAAATTGTCACATCGTAACGAGTATCACGCTTTCCTCCGTCTTCTTCATACTGGTTTATTACTTGCAAATGATTGTTATGAATGTTGATTTTATCTATCAACTTAATGTTTTTTACATAACCATTATCAAGGGTGATGTTTTGAAGATAATCTTCCTGTATTTTGCGTGTTTTCTCTACAATTCCATCATTACCATTGGAAATAACGCCGTTGTAAAAGTCGTTCCACTCTTTATCGAAAAAGGTATAGTTATTCAATTTTTCAAGCTGAGTACGAAGATTGTCAATTAAGTCCTGTTCGTTTTTTATCGTAATGTATTCATAGCCCTGACTAACAAGGCGATTTATAAAATCCTGTTCAAGCGCTGCTTCACTTTGATAGTCGGTGCTTTTTCTTTTTTCGGGGGTGTACTCAGCCACAACCGTACTTTCAGTTGAGCTTGCTACAATTTCAAAGCTATTCATTTTCCACCGCCTCCTTTTTCTTAAAAGTTAAGAGCTCATATCTGTAATATTCATATTGCTTTTGTCTTGCCTCAATTTCGGCAGGCAATCCCTCGCTGATATCGTTACAAAGTTTATCAAAACGGTCAAGAATATCAACTATACGCTGTTGTTCTTTAAGTAATGGAATAGGAATTTTTATTTTTTCTATAATTTCTCTCTTTTCAATATTAGTTACTGCTCCACCCGAACTGGTCACTATCAGATTTGTAAAACATTCAAGATAATATTTTATATATCTAATTTTTACCTTGGTTAAATCAAGTCTTAAAATCAATAATGCTTGGTTTATTATTCCTTCTCTATCTTGAGGTGTTATAATGGATATTTTACCTATTGTACCAGAACAACTTATTATTAAATCATATGGCTTTACCATAAAGCGTTTTAGTTTTTCTGCCCGATTATTATCAATATAATATCTAAAATCTCTCTTATTATATATTGCGTGTTGTTGTTCATAAATTGGAACTCCTTCATTAACAAAAAACTCTTTTTTTAACGCAGAACCAAAAGGTCCTCGTATATATCCCTTAGGTTTCAATAACTCCTTTAATGATTTCCACTCTACATCATCTCCAAATGTAAACAATTGCTCTCTATAGTACTCATACTGCTGTTTTCTCGCAATGAGTTCCTCAGAGAGTTTCTTAGTGAGTTCCGTAAATTTATCTAATATACAAACAATTTCCTTTTGTATTGGTAAAGGTGGAAGCGGAATTTTAAACTTTGAATACTTTTCAATCCACTGACGAGTGTGATCTACTGGAGAGTATTGTATGTTTTTCATAACATGATATATATATCTAAACTCTGTATCGTGAGACCTATCCTTTTTTAATCTTAACATTTTCATTGCGGAAGATTTAACTTTAAAATTAAAGTCTACCCAATGAAAAGAAGTCGTAAAATCATCAAAAATTATAACCGGATTATCTGTTGACGCTTCAAATAAACCTGTACTCTCATTAGTATAACCTAAAATAAAAGATTGACCCGCTGTCAATACAGGTGTTTTAAATTCGTCATCGTATTTAGTATCTTTTACAATATATTTTGAGGGTTGCTCATAATCCATCACTGTATACAAAAAATCGTATTCTACACTCTCTGTGCAAAGTTCATTTATAAGTTGTTCTAATTTACTCATTTTCTTCACCTCCTGTATGCCATCCTAAAATCCCCATTGCATTCATTAACTCTTGTTTGTTTCTTATATTATCTAAAACTCCAGTTACTAATCTATAAAAAGCATCAAACTTTATCAAGGCTTCATCTTCGCTATAATTGCCATGCACAACACCGCTTAATTCCCGAAACAATTTATATCCGTCTGCAGAAAATTCAGAAGGAATTATATGACGCTTTTCATCAACTTCTTTTAAGTATCTTTCCGTTGTTTTGTAACGCTGCACACCATTTTTATCGATAAAGGTGTGCTCAATATTTTCTGCATCTCCAATTTGACTGATAACAGATTCAAATACCGTCCTTAAATATACAATTGAACCTGCTCCAAATCCTTCTCTGGCTGCTTTTTTGGCTTTTTCCAAATCTTCTGTAAAATTTCCATAAGCTTCTGTATTAAATGAAACTGCTTTCGAAAATTTTTCACTTCTTTTTGCAATACGCACATAAGGATATTGACTATGTATATTATCTTCCTCCCTACACTCAAGCAAAAACCACATTTGCACAGAGGCACCGCAACGAGGACATTCAAGGACACAGTCAACGCTGACAGTTTTTTCGTTTACACCAATACAAAATAAGTCTTCTCCTGAATAAAATGTTCGCTGATCGCCGCAATTATTACAATAATAATTTAATGCAACCTTACCAACCACAATTTTTTTAGAATTTCCTGTTTTAAGCTTTCTATTACCTAAAAAACCTTCTATTTGTACATAATCTGTTGCTATCGGTTTTGATAACACATCTGATAACCTCATATATTAGCCTCCTCAATTTCAGCTACAATTGCATCAATTTCGGCACGCAGTATATTTTCACGCTGAACAATTTGAGATATTCGCTCATTGAGGACAGTTATATCAATAGCTTCTCTTGTATCCTCGCTTTCTACATAAGTTGATACAGATAGATTGTAATCTGCATTTTCAATATCTTCCTGTTTAACAAGAGCAGTAAAATGCTTTTCAGTCTTTCGGTTGATATAAGCATTTAATATATTCTGAATGTTATTAGGTTCGTTGCTTGCAGTTCCATCACCCAATTTATTACTGTTGGTAGACTTCACAAATTCTTTTGAGGCATTAATAAACAAAGTTTGGTTATCAACCTTTGATTTTTTGAGAACCATAATACAAGTCGAAATGCCTGTTCCGTAAAAAAGATTATCGGGCAACTGAATGATACATTCAATATAATTATTATCAATCAGAAATTTTCTAATTTTCTGTTCTGCACCACCACGATACATAATACCAGGAAAACAAACAATAGCCGCTGTTCCGTCTGTAGCAAGCCAATGCAAACAATGCATAATAAAAGCAAAGTCTGCTTTTGATTTAGGAGCCAATACACCAGCAGGAGAAAAACGAGGATCATTTATCAGTGTTCCGTTGTCAGAGCCCTCCCATTTAATAGAATAAGGCGGATTTGAAACAATAGCTTCAAATGGTTCATCATCCCAATGTTTTGGATCTGTCAAAGTATCTCCGTGTTCTATGCTAAACTTATCATAACCTATGTCATGCAGGAACATATTAATACGACAAAGGTTATACGTTGTAATGTTGATTTCCTGACCAAAAAATCCATTCCGTACATTATCTTTGCCAAGAATTTTGGCGAATTTCAAAAGCAATGAACCACTACCCACAGCAGGATCATATACTTTGTTTACTTCTGTTTTCATTTTTCCACCATTATCAAGAAGTGAAATTTTTGTAAGAAGTTCAGATACCTCTTGCGGAGTAAAAAATTCTCCACCACTTTTGCCAGCATTTGAAGCATACATTCCCATTAGATACTCATAAGTATCTCCAAACGCATCAATAGAATTATCTTGATAATTACCAAGATCCATATCTCCTATAACGGTAATTAACTTTTTCAGCCTTTTGTTTCTTTTAATAACCGTTGACCCAAGTTTATTACTATTCACATCTATATCGTCAAATAAACCTTTAAAATTTTCTTCACTCGCTCTACCAATAGCAGATGCTTCAATATTTTTAAAATTCTCTTGTAATATTACGTTTAAGTCTTCGTCTAAATCCGCAACTCCTATTTCTTTTCTGTTTCTTTCAGCTTCATCCTTTGCAGCCTTATCTGCTTTTTTTATTCTATTTAACAGATTCCCAAACAATTCGCTAGGTTTAATAAAGAAACCTTTTTCTTGAACCATATCATCTTTTACACTTAATGCTTCTTCATCACTGATTTGGGCGTAATCAAAATCAGTATTTCCTGCTTCCCATTCGCCTTTGTTCAAATAAGTTGTAAGGTTTTCAGATATATATCTATAAAAAAGCATACCCAGAACATATTGTTTAAAATCCCAACCATCAACACTTCCTCTAAGTTCATTTGCAAGTGCCCATATTGTACGATAAAGTTCTGTCCGTTCTTGATCTCTTTTATTATCACTCATCTTGATTTTCTCCGTTTCTTAATAATTTTTTATAGTCTATATCATTTCGTAATTCTTTACACAATTCCTTGTTTTTTAAGATTTGTGCAATATCAGCAGGCACTTCATTTCTTTCTTGTGCAGCTAAGTCAAAAAACAATTCTATTTGCTCAGGTTTAGGTTTTAATAATTGAAGCATTGCAAATTGTCTTTCTGGAGGAGGTGGATTAACTTTACCACTTAAAATGTCGTAAAAATATGGTTTTTTTATACCAAGTGTAGTGTAAAACTTGACATTTGATAAGTTTGCCTCTTTTATCATTTGTGCAAGTAAATTACAAAATTTAATAGAATTATCACTATCCAAGTAATCACCACCATTTCTAATTTAGAATGTAAGTTTACATACTTACATACTATCATTTTTCTAATAAAAAATCAATTATATATTTGTTAATTTTTATAAACTATAGAGTTCTCATCTATTATATAGCACTTGCAAGCTCTTGATTTCAGATTGAAGTTCTGACTTCTTTTCATCAATCTCTTTAAGATATACGCCTTGATTCTCTGGTATTCATTTCTGGTAGCGATTCCGCATATGAAGAACGGTCAAAGCGTAAGTTTCCTACTATATCTGAATCTAATGTAAAAGGATACACAGCATCCTATAAATCCTGTGAATCTCTTTACAACAAAGTTTTCAAGGATATTAAATTAGTTGATTTACAGACTGTTATTGATACCTGCGGTAAGAATTTTCCTACTCTCAAGAAAATCAAAGTCCTGTTTAACCAGCTATTTGATTATGCTTTGAAAAATGATATTTGCAACAAAGATTATTCAAGCTTCGTTGATATTGTTCAATACAAGGATCGTAACCCTAACAAATACGATAGAAACAAGTTTGAGAAAAATGAAATTGATATTATCTGGGAACAAAAGGAAGATAAATATTATCAGATAGTATTGATGCTCCTGTATAGCGGAGTCCGTATCTCTGAAATGCTTGATTTGAAGAAAGAGAATGTTCATCTTGATGAACAGTATTTTGATGTTATCTGTAGTAAAACAGAAAATGGTATCAGAAAAGTTCCAATAGCAGACAAGGTTCTGCCATATTACAAGGCTTGGTACGAATCCTGCCCTGAATGTGAATATTTACTTCATACAGAAGATGGAAAACATTTTGAATACCGAAACTACTACGATAGCTATTTCAAGCCATTGATGGAACAGCTAGGTATTAATCGTACACCGCACTGCTGCAGACACACATGTATCTCAATGTTGGCAGAAGCTGGTATTAACCAGACGATTATCAAAAAGATTGTGGGACACTCAGGTGCAATGACACTCACCGAGAAAGTGTATACCCACTTTGATATAAAGGAGCTTGTAGATGCGATTAATAAGATTTAAATTAAGAAAGGACATTCCCCAGTATCTCTACTGAAAAATGTCCTATACATATCAATATCTTTGTTGCATACCTGCTGCATATGTGTTGCATTCGATGTAAATTCCAGCACATCTGACAGCATTCCACAACTTCTGTAACCCTTGAAAAATGGGCTTTTCTTGATATCTTCGTTCTTGAAAGATTATCTCTTTGAGAACTGAGGAGCACGACGAGCTGCCTTTAAGCCGTACTTCTTTCTTTCCTTCATTCTTGGGTCTCTTGTTAAGAAACCAGCCTTCTTAAGTGATGGACGATATTCGTCTGAATCAACCTGAAGAAGAGCTCTTGAGATACCGTGTCTGATAGCACCAGCCTGACCTGTGTATCCACCACCGTGTACGTTAACGATTACATCATACTTGTCAGCTGTTTCTGTAAGTACTAATGGCTGCTTAACTACAACCTTAAGTGTTTCAAGACCGAAATACTCATCAAGTGATCTCTTATTTATTGTAATATTACCATTACCTGGTACTAAATATACTCTAGCAATACTGCTTTTTCTTCTACCTGTTCCGTAGAACTTTCCGTTTGCTTTCTTAGCCACTGTTAATTCCTCCTTATGATATGTCCTTTAATTAAAACTTTAAAACTTCTGGCTTCTGAGCTGCCTGTTCATGATCTGGACCAGCATATACGTGAAGCTTTGTGTACATCTGTCTTCCTAAAGGTCCCTTTGGAAGCATACCCTTAACAGCAAGTTCGATAACTCTTTCTGGATGCTTTTCCATCATTTCCTTAAGAGTTGTTTCTTTCATACCACCAACATACTCTGAGTGATTGTAGTAAATCTTCTGATCTAACTTCTTACCTGTAACCTTAATCTTCTCAGCGTTGATTACGATAACGTTGTCACCACAGTCAAGGAATGGTGTATAAGTAGGCTTATTCTTACCTCTTAATACAGCAGCAACCTGTGATGCTAAACGACCTAATGTATAATCTGCAGCATCTACAACATACCATTTTCTTTCGATGTTAGATGCACTAGCCATATAAGTACTCATTAGTTTTCCTCCTAAATATTGCTTAAATGCATAATTAATTGTTCTGAATATAATTAATGTTAATATATATTAAATGCTTCTCCGGGGCATATGGTGAAACACCTAATCCGAATTAACCAAACTGGGCGCACTTATCACGCCACATTTAAGAATTATATAACACAGAACCGAGTGTGTCAATGATAAAATATATTTTTATTATATAATTTTAGCAAGTTATCCACAATAAATCTGTTTTTGTCTTCTTTTATTCACACATTAAATTGCTGTATTCACATTAAGCAATTTTGCATCTGCTTCCTTTTCTTTTGCGCCTATTAAATCATCTTTCTTCATCCAGATACTCTATCTTCATAAGTGTAAGCCCCTGCGGTGGCGCTGTCTGACCTGCCTGTGTCCTGTCACAGGCTTCTAACATCTGTCTGATATATTCCGGCTCATATTTTCCTTTTCCAACCTGTATGAGCGTTCCTGCAATTATCCTTACCATATTATAAAGAAAACCGTTACCCGATATTGTTATATGTATCTCATCCTCTTCTTTATTAACATCAAGTGAGTAGACTGTCCTGACTGTTGACTCTGCATCAGTTCTTACACAGCAGAAGCTTTTAAAATCATGCTCCCCGATAAGATACTGTGCCGCCGTCTTCATCTTTTCTATATCGATATTTCCAGCCACATTCCACGTATAATTTCTTTTCTGTGGAATACCGAATTGTGTGTTTAATATTCTGTAGCAGTAAGTTTTTTTCGTATCACAGTGTCTTGGATGAAAGTCCGCTGCCACCTCATCTGACTTCTGGATTATAACGTCATCCGGCAGGTATCTGTTAAGTGCATATGAAAACCTGTCTGCCGGAATTGTTGAATTCGTATCAAATACAGCCACATTTCCCATAGCATGCACACCTGCATCTGTGCGGCTTGCACCTATAACGTGTATATTCTCACCTGTAAGCTCATATATTGCTTCATCTAACACTTTTTCTATAGTTACGGCAACCGGCTGTATCTGCCAGCCTGAATAATTAGTTCCGTCATATGCCACCCTTAGTCTTATTCTTCGCATACTGCCCTCCATCTCTTTTTTATTTCATCTTTTCTACATTAATCAATACCCGATTATACAAAATAATCATTATATTAAAAGAACTGCTACATAAAGCACCATCTATATAATATGCGGCTTTTACACCATATCTCCATCTACATATCACATAAATAATTCTCTACGAAGCAGCCTTTTATTTTATTGTAATTTTTTATTTAACATTTTTAAAGTCAATCCAGTTCCCGATACATCTCTGAACATCTTACCACTACACAATCACCTTAATCGCAATCAACACCCCAAGATATGCAAACATACAAAGGTAAGCTATCTGGTCCCTCTTGGCATACCTGAGAGGTTTCATCTTGGTTCTGCCCTCTGAACCGTGGTAACATCTTGCCTCCATCGCCATGGCAAGGTCGTTGGCTCTTCTGAAAGCTGACACAAACAGTGGTACAAGAATAGGCACCATAGCTTTGGCTCTCTTTATAATATTGCCATTCTCAAAGTCAGCACCACGCGCCATCTGCGCTTTCATAATCTTGTCAGTTTCCTCAACAAGAATAGGGATGAACCTTAAAGCTATCGACATTATCATAGCTATCTCGTGTACCGGCACTTTGATGTGCTTGAGGAAGCCTAGTCCTTTTTCAAGGCCGTCTGTTAAGTTATTCGGCGTTGTTGTAAGTGTCATAAGGGAAGTTCCCAATATAAGGTATATAAGGCGTACAACCATAAATACAGCGGTTTTAAGACCCTCATACGTTATTGTCAGCTTCCATATCTTAATAAGCGTTTCGCCGGGTGTTAAGAACAGATTAAACACCGCACTGATTATGATAAGAATAACTATTGACTTAAGTCCTCTTATCATATATTTAAAAGGTATTTTTGATATTACTATGACGGCTGCAAGTGCTACAGTTATAAATGCATATATCCATATATTCATGCCTAAGAATAATGATATGATAAATATTAATGTACCCATAAGCTTAACTCTTGGGTCAAGTCTGTGTATAACTGAATCAGCCTGATAATATTGTCCTATTGTTATATCTCTAATCATATACTTTCCAATCCTGTGCCTGCGCACATTTCCTACATTTTAATGTTAAAATGTCTTAAAATACTATCTCTTGCCTCATCCACTGTAATCGCATCAGGATTGACATCCATCCCAGCCTTTACAAGGTCATTCATAATATAAGTTACCTGAGGGGCGGCAAGACCTATCTGTTCAAGCTCCTTATAGTGTGCAAATACATTCTGCGGTGTATCATCATACTTAAGGATACCATCATCCATAACCATAATTCTGCTCACATAGCGCGCAACATCCTCCATGCTGTGTGAAACAAGTATTACAGTTATTCCCGTTTCATCCCTCAGCGCCTTGATACAATCAAGAATATCATCTCTTCCCTTAGGGTCAAGACCTGCTGTAGGCTCATCAAGTATGAGCACATCCGGCTTCATTGCAAGCACTCCGGCTATTGCAACTCTTCTTTTCTGTCCGCCTGACAGGTCAAATGGTGACTGATAATACAGATTTTCGTCAAGTCCAACCAGTCTTAAGCTCTCAAATGCCCTTATCTCATATTCCTGCCTTGAAAGTCCCAGATTTTTAGGACCAAAGCACACATCCTTAAATATATCTGTTTCAAAAAGCTGGTGCTCAGGATACTGGAATACAAGTCCGACTCTTCTTCGCAGCTCTTTCATATCATATCCCTGCTCATATATATCCTTGCCATTATAATATATATGCCCCGATGTAGCCTTTAAAAGTCCATTCAGATGCTGTATAAATGTTGATTTTCCTGAACCTGTATGACCTATAAGTCCTATGAATTCTCCGTCCTCTATCGCACATGAAACATTATCAAGGGCTTTTCTTTCAAAGCCTGTGCCAATTTCATATACATAGCTAATCTTATCAACTATTATTGACATTTAGTTTCCTCATTTCCGTGTGTATGCCGCTTTCTTCTTATCTTATCAGACTTTATATTCTAATAAATCTTATGCGGTCACGCCACTTATTTTATTACTAATTGTTATCAAGTCTTTTTAATTCTTCCACAAGCTCTTCATTTCTAATAATGCCATCCTTAACTGGCAGACCTGCTTTCTTTAACTCATATGCAAGCTCTGTGACCTGTGGAACATCCAGTCTTAAGCTTTTAAGCTTATCAACCTGTGAGAACACCTGCCTTGGCGTTCCCTCCATAACGAGCTTTCCGCCATCCATAACAAATACGTGGTCGGCATCAATAACCTCTTCCATATAATGGGTTATGAGAATTATTGTTACTCCCTCTTTTTGGTTAAGCTCATGCAGTACATTTATAACTTCCTTACGTCCAAGCGGGTCTAACATGGCTGTAGGCTCATCAAGCACGATACACTTAGGCTTCATTGCCACTATGCCGGCTATCGCCACTCTCTGCTTCTGACCTCCAGACAGCTTATTAGGTGATGCATTTCTGAACTTATACATACCAACAGCCTTTAAGCTTTTCTCAACTCTTTCCCATATTTCCTCTGTTGGAACGCCTATGTTCTCAGGTCCGAAGCCGACCTCTTCATCTACAAGCGTACCTACTATCTGGTTATCAGGGTTCTGGAATACCATTCCTGCTGTCTGCCTTACCTTCAAAATGTTGTCAGCATCCTTCGTGTCCATGCCATCCACATACACAGTTCCCTCTGTCGGCATAACAAGTGCATTAAGATGCTTTGCAAATGTCGACTTGCCTGAACCATTATGTCCTAATACCGCCACAAAATCTCCGGCTTTAATATCTATATTAACGTTATCAACGGCAGTTGTAATACCCTCAACATTACCTTCCTCATCACGTCTTATATATTCAAATGTTAAATTCTTAGCCTGTACTATTCCCAAAACATTCTCCTATTCCCATATCCGTATTATACCGGATATACTTACTGTTATTAATCCAGCAGTAATTTCCTAATTGCTGTATTTTTTACGTCTTTATTTGCTTATTTATGTGTTTTTTTTAACTCCTGCTGAAATAATTTTTCTTTCAAATAATTGCATATTACTATATAACTTTATAAAAATCAATTTTATCTATCAAATTCATTGAAATAACCTGAAAAAATACAAAAAAGCGGATATGAGCTTACCCCATATCCGCCATAAATACGCAATAATATATTATACTAATTCAAGAAGTACTTCCATTGCTGCGTCACCTTTTCTTAAACCAATCTTAACGATTCTTGTATAACCACCCTTACGGTCAGCATACTTTGGTGCGATCTCGTCAAATAACTTGTTTGTAAGGTCAACTGTCTTTGTGTTCTTCTTCTTTCCAGCAGCGTCAGCAGGAACTTCTGTTACCTTGTAAAGAACCTTATCCATCTGCTTTCTAGCATGAAGCTTTGAAGGAAGGTCTTTCTTGATTTCCTTCTCTACTGTTTCATATACAGTAACCTTCTTGCCATCAACAACTTCCTTAACTCTCTTGCCTTCAGCATCCTTCTTTGCAACCTTAGCAGATACTGTAACTGTTTCGTAGTTGTCCTTTTCCTTAACTGCAAGTGTAATAAGCTTTTCAGCCTGCTTACGAACTTCCTTAGCTCTTGCCTCTGTTGTAACAATCTTACCATTCTCGATTAAAGCTGTTACCTGGCTTCTTAATAAAGCCTTTCTCTGGCTTGATGTTCTACCAAGCTTTCTATACTTTGCCATTGATTTAACCTCCATTTGTAACGTTTATACATGCGCATATGGTCTTATTGTATAAATGTTTTTTCTACAAATTCTTATATTACGCTTTAATGTTGTAATTAGTCTTCACTAGATCTGAGATGAAGATTTAACTGCTTAAGCTTTAAGAGTACTTCATCTAAAGACTTCTTACCAAGATTTCTAACCTTTATCATATCATCTGGAGTCTTATTGCAGAGTTCCTCAACAGTGTTGATACCTGCTCTTCTAAGACAGTTAGATGAACGAACTGATAATTCAAGGTCTTCAATGCTCATTGAAAGAGCCTTTGTAGATTCATCAACTGGCTGTTCAGCCATAATTTCTGCGTTAGCAGCATTTTCTGAAAGATTGATGAATCCCTTAAGATGTTCACTAAGAACCTTAGCTGCAAGGCTTAAAGCCTCATCTGGAGCGATTGTTCCGTTAGTGAATATATCAAGTGTGAGCTTGTCAAAATCTGTATCCTGACCAACTCGTGTATTCTGAACAGCCATATTAACTCTCTCTACTGGTGTGTAGATAGAATCTACAGCGATAACGCCAACTGGCTGGTCTTCCTTCTTATTCTTTTCTGAGCTTACATAACCACGTCCGTTAGTGATTGTAAGTTCCATAGATAACTTGCTATCTGCACCGTTAAGATGTGCAATAACAAGGTCTGGGTTAATAATTTCTATATCAGGATCAACCTGAATATCAGATGCTCTTACTACACCCTCGCCCACGAAATCGATATGTGCTTCCTTAGGCTCAACGGAATTACCATTGTTCTTGATTGATAACTGCTTGATGTTCATCACTATCTCAGTAACATCTTCCTTAACACCAGGAATTGAGCTGAATTCATGAAGCACACCTTCAATTTTGATACTGCTAACTGCTGTACCAACTAATGATGAAAGCATAATTCTTCTTAAAGAATTACCAAGAGTAAGTCCATAACCTCTTTCGAGAGGTTCAACGACAAATCTGCCATACTTTCCATCTTCTGACTGTTCAGTCATCTCAATCTTTGGCATCTTGAAATTAAAATCTGCATCAACCATGTATAGCCCCTCCTTTTATGGGTTTTAATAAGTTTATTCCTTCTATCCATAAGACAACAGAACGCATATTTACAGCATTCTGTTGTCTTATATAAACGTCTATGTTCACATATAACCTGTAAAACGCAACGTCCAAAAATCTCATTAATGGATTACTTAGAATATAACTCGACGATAAGCATCTCGTTTACAGGAACGTCAATAGCTTCTCTTGTAGGTAATGACTTAACAGTACCCTTAAGAGCTTCCTTATCTGACTCTAACCACTCTGGAACTAATCTTCCGTTAGTAGCTTCAAGTACTTCCTTGTATCTTGCACAAGACTTTGACTTTTCTCTGATTTCAATAACATCTCCAGCCTTAACTAAGTATGAAGGGATGTTTACGCGCTTGCCATTAACAAGTACGTGCTTGTGATCTACGATCTGTCTTGCTTCTTTTCTTGTTCTTGCAAAACCTAATCTGAAGATAACGTTATCAAGTCTGAGCTCAAGAGTAACCATAAGGTTTTCACCAGTCATACCCTTCTGCTTCTCAGCCTTCTTATAGTAATTAAGGAAAGGCTTCTCTAATACGCCATAGATGAACTTAGCCTTCTGCTTTTCGCGAAGCTGCATACCATATTCGCTAATCTTTCTACCAGCATTCTTAGCCTTTCTGTTAGACTTTTTATCTATTCCTAAATATAAAGGATCTAAATCAAGAGATCTACATCTCTTGAGCACAGGTGTTCTATTAACTGCCATTGTAATCTTACCTCCCTAAATTAAACTCTTCTACGCTTTGGTGGACGACAACCGTTATGTGGAACTGGTGTAACATCCTTAATACTTGTAACTTCAAGACCGCAAGCTGAAAGGGCACGAATAGCTGCCTCTCTACCTGAACCTGGTCCCTTAACCATAACGTCTACAGACTTTAATCCATGAATTAAAGCAGCCTTTGTTGCTGTTTCAGCTGCCATCTGTGCTGCATATGGAGTAGACTTCTTAGATCCTCTGAATCCGAGTCCACCTGCTGATGCCCATGATAAAGCATTTCCTTCTGCATCTGTTAAAGTAACTATTGTATTATTGAAAGATGACTGAATATGTGCCTGTCCTCTTTCAACGTTCTTCTTAACACGCTTCTTTGTCACTTTTTTTGTAACTTTCTGAGCCATGATAAATAACCTCCTGTGAGTTTAACAATTATTTCTTCTTATTTGCTACTGTCTTCTTAGGTCCCTTGCAAGTTCTTGCATTAGTCTTAGTCTTCTGACCTCTTACTGGAAGACCCTTTCTATGACGGATTCCTCTGTAGCATCCGATTTCCTTTAATCTCTTGATGTTCATGGCAACTTCTCTTCTTAAGTCACCCTCTACTAAATGTTCTGGATCAGCATCTATAACCTTAGCGATCTTAGCAACTTCTTCATCTGTTAAATCCTTAACACGAGTATCTGGATTAACACCAGCCTCTGCAAGAATCTTAGTTGCTCTAACTCGTCCAATACCATAAACATAAGTAAGTCCGATTTCGATACGTTTTTCTCTTGGTAAGTCTACACCTGAAATACGAGCCATGTGTTCTTTAACCTCCGTTAATCAAATATATATGTTATTAATTAATTCTGTGTAGCGGTGTATACATGCGCAGCCCGTCAGTCTCCTGCCGTCTGAAATGTGTGCGCTGCCATAACAGCTACGATAATTTATAAAATAGCAATGACCGCCTTACAACTTAGCCGGGTGGTTCATCGCTGCAGCCGCAAAACTACATAAGTCTGTCTGTTTAGTGAATAACAGGACAAACTGTTCAAATGTTATGACATCAACTAGTGATATTGATACCATAACGCACAAACATGAGAAGTATTACTACTTCTCTCCATAAGGATTAACCCTGTCTCTGCTTGTGCTTAGGGTTTTCACATATAATCATGATTCTACCCTTTCTCTTAATGACTTTGCATTTTTCACAAATTGGTTTAACTGATGATCTAACCTTCACTGCAAAAGCCTCCTTTCAGACAAGTTCGTTAGCTATTATATCATAGCCATATTTTTAAATGCAAGAAAAACTTTCAAATTTCTCTAAAAAATATTGCACAAACTTTACAATATTTTTTAGATACTTTTTGAAAGATTTTACTTTAAATGTTAATTACTTATCTCTCCAGATAATTCTTCCCTTTGTAAGGTCATATGGAGAAAGTTCAATAGTAACCTTATCTCCTGGAAGAATTCTAATGAAGTTCATTCTTAACTTTCCACTTATTGTTGCAAGAATCTGATGTCCATTCTCAAGTTCTACCTTAAAGAATGCATTAGGTAACTTTTCAACAACTTTTCCTTCGATTTCTATAACGTCTGCCTTTGACATTGATTGCCTCCTCAATTAATCTCTGATTTACATTGTTTATGCTAAATTATTACATATCAGCTATATACTTTTTAATAGCATACTTGATATCTTCATTCGTTAATGCAGCATTATCATTAATCCTGCCGGTTATTGTATCGTCAGTTCTTTTAATTAACTGAACATGTTTTAATTTTTTCTTTTTGGGATTATCAACTTTTTTAAGTTTTCCATCCGCAAGATATACATACTCATCATCTGCATCAACAATAATATACACATTGTTATGGTCATGTCCTGCCAGTGATGTGGCAAAACATCCTATATATTTATTCAATCCGCTTCCTCCCTGTATTCAGTATTCTGTAACTGTTACCATTTTTATACATTATCAATCTGACATTTTTACGGTAGTATCATAATATGATAACCTTACCGCTGCTATGATATATTTATTCTTATATCCTATTCTACAAGTGATAATATCACTGGTCCATCTTTAGTTACCAACACTGTATTCTCATAATGGGCTGACAACGAATTGTCCTTAGTTGATGCAGTCCAGTCATCGTCCATCCATTTAACTCTATAGTCACCTGCTGAAACCATAGGTTCTATGGCGAGCGTCATACCTTCATATAACTTCATTCCACGTCTTTCCTGTCTGAAGTTCGGTATTTCTGGGTCTTCGTGAAGCTCTGTTCCGATACCATGACCTACAAGGTCTCTTATAACGCCATATCCGAATGACTCATTATAATCTGCAATCGCATTGGAGATTTCATATAAGTGACAACCTTCTTTAGCAAACTTTATTCCCTCAAAAAAACTCTGCCTTGTCACTTCAATCAGTTTAGCTGCTTCTTTGCTTATATTACCTACAGCATAAGTTCTTGCAGCATCTGAATGATACCCCTTATATATTACACCAGCATCAAGACTTACTATATCTCCATCCTTAAGTACCCTTGACTTAGATGGGATACCGTGTACTATCTCTTCATTTACTGATACACATATAGAGGCTGGATATCCCTGATATCCATAAAATGATGGTATACATCCGTAGCTTTTTATCATTTCATCGCCGATTTTATTAATGTGATAAGTTGTTACACCCGGCTTGCACTCTTTCTCAAGCTCATTAAGAACTGTTCCAAGAATTCTGCCTGCTTCTCTCATTAATTCTATTTCGTGCTTTGACTTAACTGTTACAGACATAACCAGCCTACTTTCCTAAAACATTTACAATCGCATTAAATACGTCATCCATTGACTGTGTACCATCTACTTCAGCTAATACACCCTTCTTTGAATAGTAGTCAATCAATGGCTGTGTCTGCTCATGATATACAGATAATCTGTTCTTAACAGTTTCTGGCTTATCATCATCTCTTAATATGAGCTTTTCTCCACAAGTGTCGCATACACCTTCAACCTTAGGTGCATTAAACTGGATATGGTAAGTTGCACCACAACCTACACATGCTCTTCTTCCAGACATTCTGTTAATGATGTTTTCATCTGGAACTTCTACATTAATAGCGAAATCTACAGCTTCATTATTAGCAGCGAGTGCCTTATCAAGCGCCTCTGCCTGAGGAATTGTTCTTGGGAAACCATCTAATACATAACCGTTAGCACAGTCAGCATCCTTAAATCTGTCCATGATAAGGTCTACAACTAATTCATCTGGAACAAGTTCACCCTTATCCATATATGTCTTAGCCTTCTTGCCAAGTTCTGTATTATTCTTAATATTAGCTCTGAAAATATCTCCTGTTGAAATGTGAGGAATTGAATACTTCTCAGCGATTTTCTTTGCCTGTGTTCCCTTACCAGCTCCTGGAGCTCCTAACATAATAATCTTCATATGTCTACCTCATTTACTTTCATTTGCTTTTATACACAAAGGACTCGCCCAACATTACTGTCAGGCAAGTCTTCTAATACTAATAAGCTTATTCGCTTAAAAATCCCTTATAATAACGATTAACCATCTGAGATTCAATCTGCTTTAATGTTTCAAGTACTACACCAACGATGATGATAACGGATGTACCACCGAACGAAACGCTTGCATTAAAGAATCCTGTACACATAATTGGTATTAATGCAATGATGAGTAATCCAACTGCACCGACAAATACGATGTAGTTAAGTATATTATTAAGATAATCACTGGTTGACTTACCAGGTGTTATACCCGGGATAACTCCACCAGCTTTCTTAAGATTATCAGCAACCTCTATCGGATTGAATGTAATAGATGTATAGAAGTAAGCAAATATTATAAGTAATACTACATATAATATTAAACCTATTGAATACTTAGGTGCTGATACTCTGCACCAGTATGAAGAGCTTAAATATCTTGTCCATTCGTATGACTTTCCGAATAACTGCGCAATAATTACAGGGAACTGCATAAGTGATGATGCAAAGATGACTGGCATAACACCGGCAGTATTAACCTTTAAAGGAATGTTAGTAGACTGACCACCGAAAGTCTTTCTACCGCTAACCTTCTGTGAATATTGTACAGGAATTCTTCTCTCTCCATCCTGTAAGAAGCATACTAAAACAACCATTACTACAAGAATTGCAATAATAATTGCTGCTGCTAATACACCCTTTGCAATAGTTCTAGGTGCAACAAATGTGCTATACAATGTAGCAAAGTCACTTGGCATACCAGAAATGATATTAATTAAAAGAACGATTGAAATACCGTTACCAACACCATTTTCTGTAATTCTTTCACCAAGCCACATAAGCATTGCAGAACCTGCTGTAAGTGCTGCAACTACTACCATAATACTTACAATATAATGTAATGTACTAAAGCCCTGATATCCCTTGATAAGACCAGATCTACCAAAACCTACAGCCATTGCTATACTCTCAATAAGAGCAAGACCTATTGTTACGTATCTAGTAATCGCTGCAATCTTCTTTCTACCATCCTCGCCCTCTTTCTGCATTTCCTCTAACTTAGGAATTGCGATTGCAAGGAGCTGCATAATGATAGATGAAGTAATATATGGCGTTATACTTAACGCAAAGAGGGACATTCTTTCGAATGAACCTCCTGTAAATGCGCTAAGATAGCTCAAATCACCAGTATTAATTCCACTAAGTAAGCTACTGAAATACTCTGTATCTACTCCTGGAATAGGAAGTAAACTTCCCACTCTGACAATAACAAGAATCATAAGAGTATATAAGATCTTTTTTCTTATGTCTTTGTTTTTGAAAGCGCCTACAAGTGTCTTTAACATATTAGATCACCTCGCAAGAACCACCAAGAGCTTCGATCTTTTCCTTTGCAGAAGCACTGAAAGCGTTAGCCTTAACGTTGAGTTTCTTTGTGAGTTCACCATTACCAAGAATCTTGATACCATCCTTAGGATTCTTAACGATACCTGATTCGATTAATGTATCAACTGTTACTTCAGCGTCATTGTCAAATCTTTCTAATGTGCTGATGTTGATAGCAACGAATTCCTTACGGTTTCTGTTAGTGAAACCTCTCTTAGGAATTCTTCTATATAATGGCATCTGACCACCTTCAAAACCTGGTCTTGGTGCTCCTGAACGAGCCTTCTGTCCCTTGTGACCCTTACCAGCTGTCTTGCCATTTCCTGAACCATGTCCACGGCCTCTTCTGAAATTATCGCTCATTACTGAGCCCTCTGCTGGGCTTAAATTAGATAAATCCATTACTGCACCTCCTTATCTGATTTATTTAATTAGATTTCTTCTACCTTTAACATATAACCAATCTGCTGAATCTGTCCTCTTGTAGCAGCATTATCTGGAAGTTCAACTGTCTTATGCATCTTTGTAAGACCCATAGCTTCAACAGTTCTTCTATGCTTAGGAACAGCACTGATTGGAGACTTAACTAAAGTTATTCTTAACTTCTTATCAGCCATTTTAACCTCCATCTGTCGATTAACGACTATATCAATGTTTATTTGTTAATTAGCCAAGGATCTCGCTAACAGACTTTCCACGAAGTCTTGCAACTTCTTCTGGAGTCTTCATAGACTTAAGACCTTCGATTGTTGCTAATACAGCGTTCTGCTTGTTATTAGAACCAAGTGACTTTGTACGGATGTTCTTAATACCTGCAAGTTCAAGTACTGAACGAGCTGGACCACCTGCGATGATACCAGTACCTTCTGGAGCCTTCTTAAGAAGAACTGTTGCTCCTCCGAACTTTCCTGTGAAGTCATGTGGAACTGAACAGTTCGCATCCATAGGAACTTCAACTAAGTGCTTCATAGCATCTTCTTTTCCCTTGCGGATAGCTTCAGGAACTTCAGCTGCCTTACCAACACCAGCGCCAACATGTCCGTTGCCGTCACCGACAACAACTAAAGCTGCAAAACGCATGTTACGTCCGCCCTTTACAACCTTTGTTACACGCTTGATTGATACTACATTATCTCTTAATTCTAAATTGCTAGCATCAATTATTGTACGTTTCATACTGTCTGTTTCTCCCTTCCGCTTAGAATTCAAGGCCAGCTTCTCTAGCTGCCTCTGCTAATGCCTTTACTTTTCCTTCATATACAAATCCGCCTCTATCATAAACGACAGTTGTAATACCTTTTTCTAATGCCTTCTTAGCAACTACTGTACCAACTACTGTAGCAGCTTCAACGTTATTAGTCTTTTCAAGTTCTGCCTTTACATCCTTATCAAGTGTTGAAGCAGAAACAAGTGTCTTACCAACTGTGTCGTCAATAATCTGAGCGTACATATGATTATTGCTTCTAAATACAGCTAAACGTGGTCTTTCTGCTGTACCGCTGAAACGATTACGTAATTTTCTGTGCTTATTTTCACGAACTACTGTTCTTGACTTCTTACTAACCATTTTGTATTCACTCCTTTAATTATTTCTTACCAGTCTTACCAACCTTACGTCTAATAACTTCATCAGAATACTTGATACCCTTGCCCTTGTATGGTTCTGGAGCTCTCTTAGCTCTGATTTCAGCTGCGTACTGGCCAACTTTTTCTTTACTAATACCTTTTACGATGATAACGTTTGTACCATCAACTGTTGTTTCGATTCCTTCTGGATCTTCCATTTCAACAGGATGAGAGTAACCTAAAGCTAATACAAGCTTCTTACCCTGCTTCTGAGCTCTGTAACCAACACCGTTGATTTCAAGCTTCTTCTCATATCCTTCTGTAACACCGATTACCATGTTATGAATTAATGTTCTTGTTAATCCGTGTAATGACTTCATCTTCTTTAAGTCGTTAGGTCTAGAAACGATGATTTCTGAACCTTCCATCTTAATGTCCATTTCAGCAGGTAAAACTCTTTCGAGTGTTCCCTTAGGACCCTTTACAGTCACTTTGTTATTTTCTGCGATTTCAACAGTAACACCTGCTGGAACAGCGATAGGCATTCTTCCTATACGTGACATGCCGTGCACCTCCTAATTATGATTAAGAAAACACTTTAAAATAGGAACATGTTTTCTTTGTGAGTGAGTATCTATTATAAATTACCAAACGAAGCAGAGAACTTCTCCACCAACGCCCAGCTTTCTAGCTTCCTTATCTGTTACAACACCTTTGTTTGTTGAGATAATAGCAACACCAAGACCACCGAGAACTCTTGGAAGTTCATCCTTGCTTGCATAAACTCTAAGACCTGGCTTAGATATTCTCTGGAGTCCTGAAATAATCTTTTCGTTCTTATCAGCACCGTACTTTAATGTAACACGGATATCGTTGAAATTACCGTTCTCAACAAGCTCATAAGACTTGATATAACCTTCATCTAAAAGAATCTTAGCTATAGAAAGCTTCATCTTTGAAGATGGAATATCAACTGTGTCGTGCTTTGCTGTGTTTGCGTTACGAATTCTTGTAAGCATATCTGCAATTGGATCTGTCATTGTAAATGTTCCTCCTTAAATAATTCACTGGTTTCCCTTATCGGGACTACGTCAATTGTTCATGCATATATAGCATACGGCCAGAAGCCGTATAACTATGTCAATGCATATATATCAAGGTAATAGTGGCAAACCACTGTAAATGTGGCACATCTGCGCCATCATCACATCTTACCAAGATGCCTTCTTAACTCCTGGGATCTGACCCTTGTAAGCTAATTCACGGAAGCAAATTCTGCAGATTCCGTACTTTCTTAAAACAGAATGTGGACGACCACATATTGTACAACGTGTATAAGCTCTTGTAGAGAACTTAGGTGCTCTCTGCTGCTTAACCTTCATTGAAGTCTTAGCCATTGAAATTTACCTCCTTCTATTAATTCTTGAATGGCATGTTGAACATTCTAAGTAATTCACGTGCCTCTTCGTCTGTATGAGCTGTTGTTGCTATAATAACATCCATACCTCTTACTTTATCAATCTTATCGTACTCGATTTCAGGGAAGATAATCTGCTCCTTAATACCTAAAGCATAATTTCCTCTACCATCGAATGATTCAGCGCTTACGCCTCTGAAGTCACGAACTCTTGGTAATGCAAGATTAACAAGTCTGTCAAGGAATTCGTACATCTTCTCACCACGAAGTGTAACCTTGCATCCGATTGCCTGACCTTCTCTTAACTTGAAGTTAGCAATTGAATTCTTAGCTCTTGTAAGAACTACCTTCTGACCTGAAATAGTCTCGAGTTCTTTAACTGCTGCATCGAGAAGCTTTGAATTTTCCTTAGCTTCACCAACACCCATGTTTATTACGATCTTGTCGATCTTTGGAACCATCATTGGGTTCTTGTAACCGAACTTATCTGTCATTTTTTTAGTGATTTCGTTTTCGTATAAATCTCTAAGTCTACTCAAAATTATTGCCTCCTTCCTTTATTAATCGATAACTTCGCCAGTTGCCTTAGCAACACGAACTTTCTTACCATCCTTGAAGTCATAACCAATCTTAGATGTCTTATCACCCTTAACTACATAAGCGATGTTTGAGATATCGATTGGTGCTTCCTGGTGGAGAATTCCACCCTGCTGATTAGCTGCGCTTGGCTTAGCATGCTTTGTTACCATGTTAACACCCTCAACTAATGCTGTATGGTTCTTAGCGTTTACAGACATAACCTTGCCTGTCTTGCCCTTGTCTTTACCTGCGATTACCTTAACAGTATCACCCTTTTTAATTCTTACAGCTGACATTGTGGTACCTCCTATAATACTTCTGGAGCAAGAGATACGATCTTCATAAACTTCTTATCTCTTAACTCTCTAGCTACTGGTCCAAAGATACGAGTTCCCTTAGGAGTCTGATCATCCTTGATGATTACAGCAGCATTTTCATCAAATTTAATGTATGAGCCATCTTTACGACGTGCGCCCTTTACAGAACGAACAACAACGGCCTTAACAACATCGCCCTTTTTAACAACGCCGCCTGGTGTTGCTTCTTTAACAGTAGCGACAATCACATCACCGATATTTGCATATCTTCTTGTAGATCCACCCATAACTCTGATGCAGAGGATTTCCTTAGCACCTGTGTTATCGGCAACCTTAAGTCTGGTTTCCTGTTGTACCATAATACTACCCCTTTCAGTAATATCAATTCTAATTCTAAATTATCAAAATTATTTAGCTCTGCTGATAATTTCAACTAATCTCCATCTCTTATCCTTAGATAAAGGTCTAGTTTCCATTACCTTAACAACGTCACCGATTAAACATTCATTGTTTTCGTCATGAGCCTTTAACTTGTATGTTCTCTTTACAATCTTGTTGTAAAGTGGATGCTTAACGTTATCTTCTACAGCAACAACGATTGTCTTGTCCATCTTATTGCTGATAACCTTACCTGTACGAGTTTTTCTTAAATTTCTCTCTTCCACAGTTATTCTCCTTTCTTAGGAAATACTTACACACTTATAAATGTAATTTAAGCATTCTTCTGAGCAATTACAGTCTGAATTCTAGCAATGTTCTTTCTAACTTCTTTGATTCTGCTAGTATTGTCTAACTGATTTGTTGCGTTCTGGAATCTTAAATTGAAAAGTTCCTTCTTAGCAGCTACTAATTCTTCATTTAACTCTGCAGCTGATTTTGCCTTTAAATCTTCTACATACTTATTAATTTTCACTGTTATCACCGCCTTCTAAGTCTGCACGTGAAACGATCTTGCACTTGCAAGGAAGTTTATGAGTTGCAAGACGTAATGCTTCTCTTGCTGTTTCTTCAGGTACACCTGAAATCTCAAACATAACACGTCCAGGTTTAACTACTGCTACCCAGCACTCTAAGTTACCTTTACCTTTACCCATACGAACACCGATAGGCTTACCTGTTACCGGCTTATCTGGGAAAATCTTTATAAATACTTTACCGCCACGCTTAATGTATCTTGTCATAGCTACACGGGCTGCTTCTATCTGATTTGACTTGATCCAGCATGGTTCTGTTGCAACGATACCATATTCACCATTAGTGATTCTGTTACCTCTTGTTGCCTTACCTGCCATAGAACCACGGAACTGTCTACGATGTTTAACTCTCTTAGGTAGTAACATTACTTATCGCTCCCTTCCTTGTTTGTCTTTGTTGGAAGTACCTCACCTTCATAGATCCATACCTTAACACCAACTTTACCATAAGTTGTGTTAGCTTCTGCAAAACCGTAATCGATATCTGCACGGAGTGTCTGAAGAGGAATTGTACCTTCGCTATAGAACTCTGTACGAGCCATATCAGCACCGCCGAGACGACCTGAACAAGATGTCTTGATACCCTTAGCACCCTGCTTCATTGTTCTTCCCATGCAAGACTTCATAGCTCTTCTGAAAGAGATACGATTCTCTAACTGCTGTGCGATGTTCTCAGCTACTAACTGAGCATCCTTATCTGGTCTCTTAACTTCCTTGATATCAATGCTAAGTCTCTTAGCGCTTGTAAGCTTTTCAACCTGCTTCTTAAGTGCTTCGATTTCAGCACCACCCTTACCAATAACAACACCTGGCTTAGCTGTGTGAATGATAATCTTTAATCTATCTGAAGCTCTCTCTGTCTCTATCTTTGAAATTCCTGCAGCATATAACTTATTTTTAAGGAATTTTCTAATGTTATAATCTTCTACAAGGTTATCTGCAAAAGTTTCTTCTGCATACCACTTAGAGTCCCAGTCTTTGATAACGCCGACTCTTAAACCATGAGGATTAACTTTCTGTCCCATAAAATCTCCTTTCTATTCTTTAGGAAATGTAATTATCTTTCATTTAATATTACAGTGATATGGCTCATTCTCTTTTCGATTCTATAAGCTCTACCCTGTGCTCTTGGATGGACTCTCTTCATTGTTGGTCCCTTGTTAGCGTAGCATTCTTCTACATATAACTTGCTTGGGTCCATACCGTTATTGTTTTCTGCGTTAGCTGCAGCTGACTTTAATAACTTCTCTATAAGTGATGAAGCATATCTTGGGTTGTACATAACGATACCAAGTGCTTCTTCAAGGCTCTTGCCTCTAATAGCATCTAATACGAAACAAGCCTTCTGAACAGATACTCTTGCGTAAGATAACTTTGCGCTTGGTCTTGTGTCCTTAACAGCGTTTCTTTCACGTTTAATCTGGGATCTATGTCCTTTAGCCATCGATTAAACCTCCTTTCAAATAATACAAATTATCTACTCTTCTTTTCGTCTTTGCCGTGTCCTCTGTAAGTTCTTGTAGCAACGAACTCACCGAGCTTATGACCAACCATATCCTCTGTAACATATACAGGAACATGCTTTCTTCCGTCATGAACTGCAATTGTATGGCCTACGAATGAAGGGAAAATTGTTGAACGACGTGACCATGTCTTAATAACCTGCTTGTCGTTTGATGCGTTTAATGCATCTACCTTCTTAAGTAAGCTTTCGTCCGCGAATGGTCCTTTTTTAAGTGAACGAGCCATAGGTTGAAACCTCCTTATAATCTATCAAATCTTAGTCTAATGTTTGTTGTAATATTGGTTGGGCTATTAATTACTTAATAGCCTTTCCATCTCTTCTTCTTACGATAAGCTTGTTAGAAGACTTCTTCTTCTTACGAGTCTTAAGACCCATAGCAGGCTTACCCCAAGGTGTCATTGGGCTTGGACGACCAACTGGTGCTCTACCTTCACCACCACCGTGTGGATGGTCGTTAGGGTTCATAACAGAACCACGAACTGTAGGTCTGATACCCATATGTCTCTTACGTCCAGCCTTACCAAGATTAATAAGGTTGTGATCTCCATTACCTACAACACCGATTGTTGCGCGGCAGATAATTGGTACCATTCTCATTTCGCCAGAAGGAAGTCTTAATGTTGCATACTTACCTTCCTTAGCCATTAACTGAGCTGAGTTACCAGCAGAACGAACAAGCTGTCCACCCTTACCTGGATATAACTCAATGTTGTGTACCTGTGTACCTACAGGAATTTCTGTAAGTGGTAAGCAGTTACCTACTCTTACTTCTGCACCAGCACCGTTCTGAACTGTCATGCCGTCTGTTAATCCCTGAGGAGCAAGGATATATGCCTTTTCACCATCTGCATAGCAGATAAGTGCGATATTAGCTGTTCTGTTTGGATCGTACTCAATACCGATAACCTTAGCAGGAACGCCCTCTTTATTTCTCTTGAAATCTATTAATCTATACTTCTGTCTGTTTCCACCACCATGATGTCTAACAGTGATCTTACCCTGGTTGTTACGACCAGCAGTCTTACTCTTCTTAGCGAGTAATGACTTCTCAGGAGTTGTCTTTGTGATCTCTGAGAAATCTGATCCAGTCATGTTTCTTCTGGAAGGTGTATATGGGTTATAAGTTCTAATTCCCATTATATTCTCTCCTTTCGAGCCTGTGTAATATTGTTTTCTACACTTCTAAATGTTGCTAAATCTTAAAGTCCTTCAAAGATTTCGATATCTTTGCTGTCTGCTGTTAACTGAACGATTGCCTTCTTAGTCTTAGCAGTTGTACCAACAGCTCTTCCTCTTCTCTTCTTCTTGCCAACACTGTTCATTGTGTTAACGCTAGCAACCTTTGTTCCTTCGAACATCTTTTCAACAGCTTCTTTAATCATAGTCTTGTTAGCATCTGTATGAACTAAGAATGTATACTTCTTATCAGCCATATCTGCCATAGACTTTTCTGTGATAACTGGTTTGAGGATTACATCATAATACTGTACGTTTGCCATTATGCATACACCTCCTCTAATTTCTCTACAGCTGCCTTAGTAACAACTAATGTTGTGTACTTAAGAACATCATATGTGTTGATTTCGTTAGTAGCTGTAACCTTAACTGAAGGGATGTTTCTTCCTGAAAGAACTACGTTCTTATTCTCGCCTTCAAGAACTACTAATGCGTTCTCAACCTTTAAGTTGTTCATAACTTCTACGAACTTCTTTGTCTTTATTTCATCTAACTTGAACTCGTCAAGTACAACGATCTTGCTTTCTGCAACCTTTGAAGATAAAGCAGAAAGAAGAGCGATTCTCTTTTCCTTCTTATTCATCTTGAATGAATAATCTCTTGGCTTTGGTGCGAATACGATACCGCCGCCTGTCCACTGTGGAGCTCTTGTAGAACCCTGTCTTGCATGACCAGTTCCCTTCTGTCTCCAAGGTTTTCTTCCGCCACCAGAAACTTCTGAACGTGTCTTAGCGCTCTGTGTTCCCTGACGATTATTTGCAAGCTGGTTAACTACTGCCATGTGTACAAGATGTTCATTAACTTCAACACCAAACACTGCATCGTTTAATTCGATTGAGCCAACTTCCTTGCCTTCAATATTGTAAACAGATACGTTTGCCATCTGTGTGGTCCTCCTTCCTTAGCAAAAACTACTTGCTAGCCTTTACTGTTTCTTTCAGTGTTACTAATGATTTCTTAGGTCCAGGTACAGCACCCTTAACTAAGATTACGTTGTTTTCAACATCAACTCTTACTACTTCAAGATTCTGGATTGTGATTCTCTTAGAACCCATATGTCCAGGCATTCCTTTTCCCTTGAATACTCTACCAGGTGTTGTTGCTGATCCGTTTGAACCCTGATGTCTGTGGAACTTAGAACCATGAGCCATAGGTCCTCTTGACTGGCCTAATCTCTTGATTGCGCCCTGGAAACCTTTACCCTTTGAAATAGCAGTTGCATCTACCTTATCGCCTGCTGCGAAGATATCAGCTTTGATTTCATCCTTTACTGAGTATTCTGAAGCGTTTTCAAACTTGAATTCTCTTAAGAATCTCTTGTAAGGAACCTCTGCCTTATCAAAATGTCCTTTAACAGGCTTGTTTACTAACTTTTCTCTAATGTCAGCAAAACCAACCTGAACTGCATCGTAACCGTCGTTTTCTACTGTCTTAACTTGTGTAACAACACAAGGACCAGCCTGAAGAACAGTTACTGGTGTTAAAACACCGTCTTCGTTGAAGATTTGAGTCATTCCGACTTTTGTAGCTAAAATTGCCTTCTTCATTGATATTCCTCCTGTTTAATCTACAGCGGACAAGATGATTATGCCGTTTCCGGCATCATCATCTGGAAGCAAAACCCTGGCGGATTTTCTTCCGGTTTCAGTCCGGAATTTTTATATTCATAAATCATACGTCATAAGCGCATCCTGTCATCCTAGAACAGCTAATATAAGTGGAACCTGCACCACTGTGCTACACTTTCGTGTGTGTTACTTCTATATTAAACCCTTAGGATTATTGCTCTTAAATAATAATGAAAAATGTGTAATGATTAGTTCATTACCTTAAGGTTGATGAATACACCAGCTGGCATCTCTAACTTAGATAATGCATCTACAGTCTTCTGTGATGGTGATAATACATCGATGAGTCTCTTATGAGTTCTCTGTTCAAACTGTTCTCTTGAATCCTTATACTTGTGAACAGCTCTAAGGATTGTAACTACTTCCTTCTTTGTTGGAAGAGGTACTGGACCACTCACATTTGCTCCTGTCTTCTTAGCAGTTTCGATGATTTTCTTAGCTGACTGATCGATTAACTGATGATCATAAGCTTTCAGTGTAATTCTTATTACCTGATTTGCCATAAAAAAAGTCGCCTCCTTCGCACTTTATTGTTTAAGTACGACAAGCGGTGACTGTACACACTCCCACGTGTATCGAGAATCACCTGTTGGGTTATCCCGATTACCAACGTGTCATTTCTGCATCTTGCAGATGATATTAGGTACAGTGACTTGTCGCCAGATTCTTCGCCGGTCTCTTACCGGCCTTGACATTCGCTCCACGGAAAACCTGCTCTTATGAGCAGCAACCTCACGCTTCTACGCTATCAATGTCACAGCAAGTATTAATATACACTACACTTAATATAAAATCAACCAGAAAAATATTATTTTATTGTATTTTTTTTGATACAATTCAGCAACATTTTTCTGGTTAAATTTTTATCCATATTTGCTGCCCTTTATCCACAAATATACATTATTTTATGAATATTTATAAACATTTATGCCACATTATAAACCACGCAAAGCACAGAAACTATATACAGTTACCACCATACACTCATTTATGCAATTCTATTGATTAGCAATCCTTTCTGCGAGGTCATTAAGATATACCCATCTGTCAATCTTTTCCTCAAGCTGTTTTTCTTTTTCAGCTTTTTCCCTGGACAGGTCGTTAAGCTTTCCATAGTCAGTTGCACACTTAGCCATCTCGCTATCAATTCTTTCTATAGCACTTTCTAACGCTGCTATATCATCATCAATAGTTTCATACTCTTTCTGTTCCTTATAAGTAAACTTAAGTCTTTCACTTCTTGACTTGTTATACTCCTTACTTGTAAGTGTCTTATTGCCCGATGCAGCTTTCTGCACACCGTCCATAGATATATCGCCGTTACTTCCTGTCATACCGCCTGCTGCCGCACCGCTGCCTGATACCAAACCATTACCTGACAATGCTGTACCTTTCGATATTCCATTTCCTGACACATTATATATAGAAGAAACACATTTTTCCTTATAGTCAGAATAGCCTCCCTCATACTGTGTAAGGTGGCCTCCCGCCTCAAATGCAAATATTCTGTCGACTGTTCTGTCAAGGAAATATCTGTCGTGCGAAACTGTTATGACAATTCCTGCAAAACCATCGAGATAATCCTCAAGAATTTCAAGAGTTTCTATATCAAGGTCATTAGTCGGCTCATCAAGGATAAGCACATTTGGCGCACTCATAAGCACGCTCAGCAGATAAAGTCTTCTCTTCTCTCCTCCGGAAAGCTTTCTTATCGGTGTCCACTGCTGCTTAGGTGAGAATAAGAACTTTTCACACATCTGGCTTGCCGTTGCCTTGCCATCTACAGTCTGCACATATTCGCCTATGCTTCTTACAAACTCAAGCACAGTCTGATTTTCGTCAAGCGGCTCATTTTCCTGCATAAAGTAACCTATATGTACTGTATCACCTATCTCAACATTTCCACTGTCTGGCTGTATCTGCCCTGTTATTATCTTCATAAGTGTCGACTTGCCGCAGCCGTTGCTTCCTATTATACCAATTCGGTCATCTCTTAAGAAAATGTACGAAAAATCATTAATGTATGTATGTCCGTCATATGCTTTGGTTATGTTGTTAAGCTCTATCGTCTTCTTGCCAAGCCTTCTGCTTACAGAGCTCATATCCATAAGACTCTTGTCAAACTTAGCCCTTGCCTCACGGGAGGCCTCCTTCATATCCTCAAAACGGTCTATTCTTGCCTGCTGCTTTGTGGAACGCGCCTGACAGCCCCTTCTTATCCACTCAAGCTCACGTCTTAAGGTATTCTGCCTCTTAGCTTCGGTTGCCCTTTCCATCTGCTCTCTTTCAGTCTTAAGCTCAAGGAAACCGGAATAGTTTGACTCATAACTATAAAGTGCGGCATGGTCTATCTCAACTATCTTGTTAGTTACATTGTCAAGGAAGTACCTGTCATGCGTTACCATAAGAAGCTCGCCCTTAAACGCCTTAATATACTGCTCAAGCCACACAACCATATCATTATCAAGATGATTAGTCGGCTCATCAAGTATAAGCACTTCTGTTGGCTCTACAAGTGCCTTTGCAAGTGCAACTCTTTTCTTCTGTCCGCCTGACAGCATATCCATAGGTGCATCAAATGTACCTATACCAAGCTTATTAAGTATCTCCTTTGCCTCTGCTTCACTTGCATGCGCCTTTCCTCTTAATACATAAGAAATAACAGTCTCATCCTTTATATGGTCTGGTGACTGTGCAAGATATGTAACAGTAACATTTCTTCCTTTTATGACATTTCCCTCATCCGGTTCCTCAATCCCTGCTATTATCTTAAGCAGTGTCGACTTTCCAGTTCCGTTCACACCTATAATTCCAACCTTGTCGCCCTTGTTTATTCCAAGTGTGACATTATCAAGCAGAACTTTCTCGCCAAATGTCTTGCTTACTTTTTCTACATTTAATATATTCACAACTATAACCTTTCTATAATATTCTCTTTTGACACTTACATAATAATTAAGTGCTTATCATTTATATAAACTATCTGCTCTCTTATTCTTCATCAATTATATCAACTGCTTTATCACCTATATAATCTTCACCAACATCATCCAGCTTATAGAGCTTCTTCATCTTGACAGCAAGCTCCGGCTTTTCCTTCTCAAGCTTGCTTATATGCTCCATTCTGCGCTCCATCATATGCTTATACGCCTCAGGATTATTCTCCTTGAAATGCAGCATAACTTCTTTTCTGTGCTGTCTAAGATGCGTAAGGGCATCCGGATTAAGCTTCGCAATCTTTGCCTCAAGTCTTAATCTTCGCTCCTCTATTCTTTCTTCTAACTCTTCAGCGTTACTGTTATTCTGTGCAAGCTCTGATAAATGCATCTCAACTCTTTCAAGAAGCTCATCCTCATCAAACAGACCGATACGTCCCCACGCATTTTTACTTTCAGCTTCTATAAGTACATTATCCGTGAGATGTTCACTGTTTTCTTCCATATGTGTAATATCATCAGTCATCTGCACCGCAAACTTATCAAGCCACTCAGATGCATCCTCGCCAAATGCCCACTCTATCTCAGCAAGTCTTTCATTGTCCTCTATGAAGTCCTTATGTACTTCTGTCTGCTCAGGTGTGCCTACAAGCGGATAAGGTCTGTCAACGCCTGCATCTCTTAGGGCAAGCGATATTGTTCTTCGCGTAACACCCTCTTCCACAAGACAGCCTGCACCAAGCTTTCTTAGCTGGTCATTAACATTGTCAACATGCTCTGTTATATAGAAATGTATCCCTTTATCTTTAAGCAGCTTATTAAAGGAAACTAGCCTGTCTGCTGCCGTTATATCTATACTTCCGATACCACTTGCATCAACTATTACAACCTTTGTATCGTCTTTAATTGCATTTTCAATATCCTGCAAAAATGTAGACACATTTGCAAAGAAAAGATTACCGCTAAACCTATACAAAAGAGTATGCTCTATCTCAAGCGCGTTCTTATTACGGTTAAGATTATAAAAGCCCTCGTGCCCCGGTATGCATCCAAGAAATGACCTAGGAGGAACAACTGCTCTTATAATTACTGCAATAAATGATAAGATAACACCTATAATAACTCCGTATATCGTTCCAAATAAAAGCACTCCGAACATAGCTGCAAGGAATATGAAGAACTCTGCCCTGTTGACTTTTCTTAGCTTACCCGCAAGCTTATACTCAACTATGCCGATAAGTGCCGCAACGACTATTCCTGTAAGTATAGGAACGGGAAGATACTCAAGCAGCGGTGTTGCAAAAAGAACAACAACAAGCATAGTTACCGCCGCCGTAACAGACATAAGCTGTGACTTGCATCCAAACTGGTCTGCAATACCCGTTCTTGACACACTTCCGTTAAGCGGACAGCTTCCTGAAACTGCTGATGCAACATTGGCAAGTGAATACGCAAGAACTTCCCTGTTATTGTCGACCTTGTATCCGTACCTGTTAGCATAGTTATTAGTAGCAAGCAATGTCTGCGCCATAATGACAAGTGCGCATGTAAGTCCGAGAATAATTATATCAGATGTATTATTACGAAGTAATGTAATATCAGGAATAACAATCTTAGGAAAGCCTGCATCAACGTGCGGAAGCAGCCTTACACCGTATCTGTCTATATGTAAAAATGCTGTTGCCATAGCTCCAAGTGCCATAAGCATGACCGACATCGGAAACTTTGGCATATATTTCTTGCATACAAGAATTATTATAACTGTTCCAAAACCAAGAACCGCTGACAATACGTTAAAGTACTGAAGCTGGTCTGCTATATGTAGAAGCAGTGCTATAAGTTCGCCTGTGCCTGCCGCCCCACCAAACAGCTTAGGAACCTGCATAAGTATAATTGTTATTCCAATTCCGCTTATGAAGCCTCCCATAACCGGAGTTGATATGTAGTTGACTATCCTTCCAGCCTTTATAAGACTGAATATAAGAAGCCACGCCGCAACCACAAGCGTTATAACGGGCACGAGTCGCATAGCTTCATCTGAACCGGTCGTTATTCCTAGTGTCGCAAGTGTTCCGCCGACAAGCACTGCCGGAGTTGCATCCACGCCAAATACAAACTGTGGTGAGCTTGTTGTAAGTGCATACACAAGCACAGGAATTAATGAGCCGTACAGACCATACGCCGCTGGAAGTCCCGCTATCTGTGCATATCCCATAGATATAGGTATTGACACAAGCGCCACAATAATACCTGCTATAATATCGTTCTTTGCCGTCTTAAAAGATATATTCTTCAAATGCATATTCCCCTTCCTTATTATGTTTTCTTATCCGTTTATGTTACAGTAAAAATATGGATTTTTCAATAAAATTTGTCTTAACAATATGTTACTGTACAGAACCTATGCTATGCATGGCATTTTGGTGGCTGGTTCTGAGCAATAACCAGCTTTACACAAAAATACCTGCATAGCCATGCTTAAAAACATTTCCTTGCCCTTATCATATGGAATGTTATATACTTATATAAGGATACCAAGGTCTAAAGGTCATTCACCCGCATGAGCTTGCTCATAAGTGGGTGAATGACCTTGTGACCCGCCCCAATATTCGCATATCGTGGGATGATAGTCCCACGATATGCGAATATTGGGTAGAATTGTGGGAGTGCGTAGCACGGAACAATTCGTAGGTATCATAGTTGAGGGCTTTTGACCCCAACATCATATAAGTATTTTATAATCAGCTACAATTATATAACGAAAGGAATTACATAATATATGTTTATTGCAGATAACTGGAAAGACTACGAAGTTATAGATACATCCTGCGGTGAAAAACTTGAGCGATGGGGAGATTATATCCTCGTCCGTCCCGACCCTCAGGTTATATGGGATACACCTAAGGACGATAAAAGATGGAAGCATATGAACGGTCACTATCACAGAAGTTCTAAAGGCGGCGGTGAATGGGAATTCTTTGACCTTCCACAGAGCTGGACTATCAACTATCAGAGTCCTTCCCTTGATGTACCTCTCACATTTAACTTAAAGCCATTCAGCTTCAAGCACACTGGTATATTCCCAGAACAGGCTGCTAACTGGGACTGGTTCTCTGGAATTATAAAGAAAGCCAAAGAAAATGACCATGAAAGACAGATAAAGGTTCTCAACCTTTTTGCATACACAGGCGGCGCAACTCTTGCATGTGCTGCTGCCGGTGCCCATGTTACACATGTAGATGCCTCTAAAGGTATAATTGCATGGGCCAAGGAAAATGCTACATCATCCGGTCTTATCGACAAACCAATCCGCTGGATAGTTGACGACTGTGTTAAGTTTGTTGAGAGAGAAATAAGACGTGGCAACCACTATGATGCTATTATCATGGACCCTCCATCATACGGCAGAGGGCCTAAGGGTGAGATATGGAAGATAGAAGAGGCTATCCATCCACTTGTAAAGCTTTGTGCAAAGCTTCTTTGTGACAAGCCTTTATTCTTCCTCATCAACTCATACACAACAGGTCTCCAGCCAGCAGTTCTTACATATATGTTAAGTACTGAACTTAAAGACTTTGACGGATATTGCAGTTCTAATGAAGTCGGACTTCCTGTATCATCCAACGGACTTGTGCTTCCTTGCGGAGCTTCTGGAAGATGGTGCGGTTCTGAGTATTAATAAATTAAGAACCTGTCGATCATGTTAATTAACTTATTGGCGTATGCGTATGGTTCAGAGTATTAATAAACTAAAAAATTTCTGATTATGTTAATCAGCTTGTTGACGTATGCGCACAATTCAAAGTATTAATAAACTATAAATGAGAGAATTTAAAATATTGTTCAATTATGTCTGCGCTACAAAGACATATTTTTTGTGTAATCTATTGAAATGTATCTATACACAAATAAAGGTAACTTACTTTTGTACTTTTTTCTTTATTCGTTCATTTATAGTTTAATTTAAAAAGCTGGACATGTATTATAATACACATCCAGCTTTTTTGTTATAGTTACCCAAGAAGCTGCATCACCTGATTTTTACTCTGGTTGCACAGGATGAAATTGTTGAAAACGCTAATTCCTTAATAAACAATTATTGTTCCTTAGATATCAGCTCATCCATAAGCTTCCTATATTCATCCGCATCCAACGGCAGCTCAACCTGTATGCCCCTGCATGCAGAATAATACGCTCCTGCGCACAGCATAAGTGAGTTAATTCCCTCTTCTCCCCTTGCTACCAGATAATCCGAATTTTGTTCAAGCGATGCCTTTGCAAAGCCTTCAAGCAGTCTTGTATATGGCTCTGGCTCTTTTTCATATTCTATTATTTCCTGTGTAAAATGCATATTCTCCCTTGAATTAACATTTTCGGTCTTTATATATTCCCTTACATCCTGATGCCTTGTGATAGTAAGTGTGTTATCTTCAAGCAGAAGCTTTGCCTTTGTTCCTATAACCTCCAGTCTTTCCTCATAACACGCCTCGCCTGTTGTAAGCACAAATGATGCCGTCATCCCATTATCATAACTCATAATAATTGTGTCTTCATCATCAACCGCGAAATTATTGTACTTTCCAAATGGAATTACCGCAAATATTCTCCGTGGCATCCCAAACAGATACTGGAACATATCAAGAATATGCTGTCCCTGATTAATAAGCGCACCTCCGCCCTCGCCTGCAAAGCTGCTTCTCCACGAACCTGACTTATGGTAATGCGTTGTCCTTAAGTACCTTGAATTGATAAGGTTCACTCTCACTAACTCACCAAGTTCATTATTATCAATCATTTCCTTAATCTTTACGTACTTAGGATATAATCTCTGGTGAAATACCATCCCATATATTCTGTTACTCTTACTGGCAGCCTCATTCATTTCAAGTGCTTCACCTATATCCGCCGCTGCCGGCTTGTCACACAGTACATCTTTTTTAAGTGCAAATGCTTTTAATGCAAGCTCTTTATGGGTTTTATGTGGTGTTGCTATTATAACCGCATCGAATAACGAAGTTTTATGTATTTTATAATTATCTTCTTTATTATTTTTATAATCATTTGTATTTTCTTCATTTCCTTTGCAATTATCGCTACTTTTTTCTGGCTTCTTATCATTTAATTTCTGAATATAATTACCAATAATATTTACATTTATATTTTCTGCCTCAGCAGCAAACAGTTCTTCTGCACTTCTGAATATCTTTACTTTTTCTCCATCTGTATTCACAAGCGACTTACCCCACTCCATAAGCTCATCTCTCCTGATAACAACCGCCGTCAGCTTCATATGTGGCACCTCACCCGCCGTTATCATTTCCGCATACTTCCTCCCCATATTACCTACCCCTATAAGTGCTGTTTTTAATATATTGTTCTGCATATAAGATGATGTCCTTTCTTAAGTATTAGATATATAAATTTTTATAACCCATTATATGATGTCGGGGCAAAAGCCTCCAACTTTGATACCTACAGATTGTTCCGTGCTCCGCACTCCCACGTCTACAATCCGCTTCGGTCCATGCTAAACAGGTACCACTGCCACATAGCACTCCACCCTGATATTTGCATAATTTTTAATCTGCTCAGTTATTGTTACCAGCTTTTATTTGCATTATATTATTTTATCCTATCATCTATAAACAAGCTGATTTACCATATTACGTAAGACCATTTATGTCGCAACTCCTTACTTTCTTTCCAGTTCTTACCGCTTCATTAAGCAGTATGGCAGCGTAAGCATCTGCAAATGCGTCCTCCATGCTATATGGTGGTTCTCCCTCACCTCTGCTATACTTTGCCGTATCTATCATAAGAGCAGCTATGGCAGTTTCATCCTCTGACAACCCACGCAGCCCTGATTCCGGCTCATACAGTACATTCTCACCAAATGATATTTTCTTTACTTCACGCACAGTCGACAGATTAGGATTAGTATCTTTGGTGTGCATTATATTCACATCTGTCACTATTTTCTGACACTGACCTTCATTATTGTTATCAAGGTAATACACCGTATCATCTATAAGCTCACCTCTTACACCCTGCACCTTTATGGTGTTTTTTCTGATAGAAGACCTGTACTGTTCAGAGTCAAAATCATACCATGCCACTTTACCGCTCTCAAATTCAAATGTCGCAACACACCTCTTTTTATCGGCTATCCGACCGTCCAAGAGCTTATCATATCTGGTAAATGTCTGAGTTGTCGGGAATTCATAAGTTTTACCTGACACAATATAGTTTTCATCAGGTTTTATGCCAAGATAAGCTCGAATAAGGCTAAATCCATGATATTCGTGAGCCAGCGATATATTTACACAGCTTACATCGCCTATCAGTCCGCTGTCCACAAGCTTAAGCATTGCACGGTTAGATGGATACCTCCTGTATTGTTCAGCAACCACCTGCTTTTTCTTTGTATTATTATATATCTCTAAAGATTTATTATTTATTTTACCTATCTGCTTATCCAAACATTCACTTGCCGATTTATTTTCTGGCTTATTGGCTTTATAATTGTCCATCATATGGTATCTGTACAGTTTCTTAAGTGACTCTATATCTATTGCCGCTGGTGTTTCCGAAAGCACCGTTATCCCTCTGTCCATCCACTCTATTGAAACATCACATATGCTAGCTTTATTGACTGCTATAACAGCAAAATCCGGTTTATAAGCAACACATTCCTCTATTGAGGTGGTCGTATGTATATCATATTCCTTTGCCATTTTATCAGCCTTCTCCTGTGTACGGCAGTACATTGCATCAAGACAGAATACATTCGGCATTGCTTTGGCTATCCTTACATAATAAAGTGAACGCCAGCCCGAACCTACTATAATAAAATGATACTTTCCTAATTTCATCAATCGTTACACTCCCATCACATCACAATATATTTTATTGACTATACTATCTTTATCATATTCCTGCCCAATAATTCTTTCATCCAGCACGTCCGAATAATCCTTCTCCCGCCACCATTTTCTCATAGCTTCAGCACCAAATTCATTACATTTATCTCTCATTTGATGCCGCCTCACTATTCCTGCTTCCATATGACAGCATTTCTTTCATAAGAGGCAAAGCCAGTGTATCATTTCCATCATCGACCATAAGAATTTGTCTTCTTACCATATCCTGAGATATGTACATAGTATTTTTGCCAAACTTTTTCTGTAATTCCTTGGAAACTGTCGTCTTGCCACTTCCCGAATTACCTCTTAGTATAATAAGCTTATGCATATAACTCTCCTTATAATATAATTTCACAATACCGTATATGTATATTATAACATTCCTATTCTCTATCTTCAATTATAAGAGCAAAGAACCGATTTTACCCCCACCCTTGACAAAGAACCCAAAAAGGGACCTACGTGCAAACACGTAAGTCCCTTTTATTATCATAGCCTTTTCAGGCAGCTATTTGATTGCTTTCGCGATAATTATTCAATGATTGTTGCAACAGCACCAGAACCAACTGTTCTACCACCCTCACGGATAGCGAAACGAAGACCCTGCTCCATAGCTACGTTATGGATAAGTTCAACTGTCATTTCTACGTTATCACCAGGCATGCACATTTCTGTACCAGCTGGAAGCTCACAAACACCAGTAACATCAGTTGTTCTGAAGTAGAACTGTGGTCTGTAGTTGTTGAAGAATGGAGTATGACGTCCACCTTCGTCCTTTGTTAATACGTAAACCTGAGCTGTAAACTTGTGGTGTGGTGTGATTGAACCTGGCTTGCAGAGAACCTGTCCTCTTTCGATTTCGTCTCTCTGAACACCTCTAAGAAGTGCACCAATGTTATCACCTGGTTCTGCCTCATCAAGAAGCTTTCTGAACATTTCGATACCAGTAACAACAACCTTACGGATGTCTTCATGAATACCAACGATTTCAACTTCCTCGTTAACCTTAAGAACACCTCTTTCTACTCTACCAGTAGCAACTGTACCACGACCTGTGATAGAGAAGATATCTTCGATAGGCATAAGGAATGGCTTATCTGTATCTCTCTGTGGATCTGGAACATACTCATCGATTGTGTGCATAAGTTCAAGAATCTTGTCACCCCATTCGCTGTTAGGATCTTCAAGAGCCTTAAGAGCTGAACCCTGGATGATTGGTGTATCATCGCCTGGGAAGTCATATTCGTTAAGAAGTTCTCTGATTTCCATATCAACTAATTCAAGAAGTTCTGGATCATCAACCATATCACACTTGTTCATGAATACTACGATATAAGGAACACCAACCTGACGAGCAAGAAGGATATGCTCTCTTGTCTGAGCCATAACACCATCAGTAGCAGCAACAACGAGGATACCAGCATCCATCTGAGCAGCACCAGTAATCATGTTCTTTACATAATCAGCATGGCCTGGGCAGTCAACGTGTGCATAGTGTCTCTTCTCTGTTTCATACTCAACGTGAGCTGTAGAGATTGTGATACCTCTTTCTCTTTCTTCTGGAGCCTTATCGATATTTTCGAATGCAACAGCTTCACCTGTACCAAGTCTCTCATGAAGAGTCTTTGTGATAGCAGCTGTAAGAGTTGTCTTACCGTGATCTACGTGTCCAATTGTACCAATGTTGCAATGTGGTTTTGTTCTTTCAAATTTAGCCTTTGCCATTGTTTAAAATCCTCCTAATTAATTAAATAGAATAATTGTCTGCAAAGCAGACTTCTCATAGCTGAAATCTATTATATTATCTTTTCAAGAATATTTCAACCATATTTTATATAAAAGCATTATAAACTACTACTTTTATACGAAGAATGTGACATATTTACATATTTGTATAAATCTGTCATCTATATACCACTGCGAAATATAGTGACCTATATTCCGCAGTACATTATATAATTAAGATAATTATCGGTTTTCTGACATACGCCAGACACTTTTAACTATCATCTATCACTTAAAAACTAATTACTTAGCTCTTGAAGCGATAACCTTGTCCTGAACAGACTTTGGAGCCTGCTCATACTTATCGAAGAACATAGAGTAGTTACCACGACCCTGTGTCTTAGAACGAAGGTCTGTAGCATATCCGAACATCTCTGAAAGTGGAACGAAAGCCTTAACCATCTTACCACCACTGATGTCTTCCATACCTTCAATACGTCCTCTACGTGAGTTGATATCACCGATAACATCACCCATGTATTCTTCTGGCATTGTAACTTCAACCTTCATGATAGGCTCAAGAAGAGCTGGAGCTGCCTTAGCCATAGCATCCTTGAATGCCATAGAACCAGCAATGTGGAATGCCATTTCTGAAGAATCGACTTCATGGTAAGAACCATCGTAGATATCTGCTCTAAGTCCAAGAACTGGGAATCCAGCTAAGATACCTGAGTTAGCAGCTTCTCTGATACCATCAGCAACTGAAGGGATGTATTCCTTAGGAATAGCACCACCAACTACTGAAGACTCACAGAAGAGAACTGGAGGCTCATTAATTAATACTGTATTCTTTGTCTCAACATCGAACTTATCAACGTTAGCTTCAAGTGGTGAGAAACGAACCTTACAGTGACCATACTGACCACGTCCACCTGACTGCTTAGCGTACTTGCTATCGATATCAACAGCCTTTGTGAAGCACTCTCTGTAAGCAACCTGAGGAGCACCAACGTTAGCTTCTACCTTAAATTCACGAAGAAGTCTATCAACGATGATATCAAGGTGAAGCTCACCCATACCAGCGATGATTGTCTGACCTGTTTCCTGATCTGTATGAGCACGGAATGTAGGATCTTCTTCAGCAAGCTTTGCTAAAGCTTCACCCATCTTACCCTGGTCATTCTTAGTCTTTGGCTCAATAGCAAGTTCGATAACTGGCTCTGGGAATTCCATAGACTCTAAGATAACTGGATGCTGCTCATCACAGATAGTATCACCTGTAACTGTTATCTTAAGACCTACTGCAGCAGCGATATCTCCTGAGTAAACCTTATCTATTTCTTTTCTCTGGTTGGCATGCATCTGAAGGATACGTCCAACTCTTTCCTTCTTGTTCTTATTAGCATTAAGTACATATGAACCACCGTTTAATGTACCTGAGTAAACTCTGAAGAATGCTAACTTACCAACGAATGGATCTGTCATAATCTTGAATGCAAGAGCTGAGAAAGGTTCATCATCAGATGACTTTCTAACTACTTCGTTACCGTCTTCATCAACACCTGTGATATCTGGGATATCTGTAGGAGCTGGCATATATTCGATAACTGCATCAAGAAGCTTCTGAACACCCTTGTTCTTGTAAGCTGTACCGCAAAGACAAGGAATAGCTGTACCTTCGATAGTACCCTTTCTTAAAGCTGCCTTTAATTCTGGAACTGTAAGCTCCTCATCATTAAAGAACTTCTCCATAAGGTCTTCATCAAGTTCAGCACACTGCTCGATAAGCTTATCGTGGTATTCTTCTGCCTGATCCTTTAAATCAGCTGGAATTTCACCAACTTCAATATCATCACCCTTATCGCCATTGAAGACATAAGCCTTCATTTCAAATAAGTCGATGATACCCTTGAACTCGTCTTCCTTACCGATAGGAATCTGTACAAGTACAGGGTTCTTTCCAAGCTTAGTAATAAGCTGGTTGCATGATCCGAAGAAATCTGCACCCATCTTATCCATCTTGTTCATAAATGCCATACGTGGTACGTTGTACTTATCAGCCTGACGCCATACGTTCTCTGACTGTGGTTCAACACCGTTCTGTGCATCGAATACACCTACAGCACCATCAAGTACTCTAAGTGAACGCTCAACTTCAACTGTAAAGTCAACGTGACCAGGAGTATCGATAATATTGATACGATATTCTGGCTGTGTCTTATCTGGCTTACCTTCTTTTTCAGGTGTCCAGTGACATGTTGTAGCAGCTGAAGTGATTGTGATACCTCTTTCCTGCTCCTGGGCCATCCAGTCCATAGTAGCAGTACCTTCATGAGTATCACCAATCTTGTGGTTAACACCAGTATAATAAAGGATACGCTCTGTTAATGTTGTCTTACCAGCATCAATATGAGCCATAATTCCGATATTTCTGGTTCTCTCCAATGGATATTCTCTTCCAGCCATGGATAAAACCTCCTATAATTATTATTAGAATCTGTAATGAGCAAAAGCCTTGTTTGCTTCTGCCATCTTGTGCATATCTTCTTTTCTCTTAACAGATGCACCTGTGTTATTAGCTGCATCAAGAATTTCGTTAGCGAGTCTTTCTTCCATAGTCTTCTCGCCTCTTGCTCTTGAGAATGCTGTCATCCAACGAAGAGCTAAAGCCTGTCTTCTGTCTGGCTTAACTTCGATAGGTACCTGGTATGTTGCACCACCGATACGTCTTGCCTTTACTTCGAGAACTGGCATGATATTGTTCATAGCCTCTTCGAATACTTCTAAAGCAGGTCTTTCAGTCTTTGCTGCGACTCTGTCAAATGCTCCATATACAATCTTCTGAGCTACTCCTCTCTTACCATCAAGCATAATGTTGTTGATAAGCTTAGTAACCACCTTGTTATTGTAAATAGGATCTGCTAATACATCTCTTTTCTGAGTATGTCCTTTACGTGGCACGGTTCTTCCCTCCTTAACATTGTATTGTCGTTATTGTCTGCACTAATGAACGTCTTAAGACCTCACCAGTCTGTAAACAATCACGACGTTTCATTAATTCATAGGTACTCACAAATTAAATTGTGTTCGGGCCGTATATCTTAAACCTGCAACCTTCGGATTAATCTAATTCCGGCACTTTTAATTTAATTGTTCGTAAATTATTGTATGCAATAATCTGCAAATATTCTGACTTACCTTGTAAATCAATCACCGAAACTCTAATTACTTAGCGTCCTTAGGTCTCTTAGCACCGTACTTAGAACGAGCCTGTCTTCTCTTTGCTACACCTGCTGTATCAAGTGTACCTCTGATGATATGATATCTTGTACCTGGTAAATCCTTAACTCTACCACCTCTTATAAGAACAACGCTATGTTCCTGAAGATTGTGGCCTTCACCTGGAATATATGAAGTAACTTCGATTCCATTAGAAAGACGTACTCTGGCGATCTTTCTAAGAGCTGAGTTAGGCTTCTTAGGTGTTGCTGTCTTAACAGCTGTACAAACACCTCTCTTCTGTGGTGCTGATACATTTGTAGCCTTCTTCTGAAGTGAGTTATATCCCTTCTGAAGAGCTGGTGCTGTAGACTTCTTAACTGTTGACTTTCTTCCCTGTCTTACTAACTGGTTAAATGTTGGCATTCCTTTTTCACCTCCCGGAATTAGAATAATGAATGGTTGCACTTAGTATAATAACTAAGAAATGTGTGAGCTGACTGTAATCGTCCGCTCAATCTATATCTCAACGTGCTAAATAAAGCGTTCGCCTTTTCGCACGCTTTATTAGTATATATTTTAATTCATAATTCGTCAAGGGGTTTATTTAAAATTTACTTTATTTTATAAAAAGACTGCCACACCAGCCAAAACCCATACAAAATATAGAGCTAATTTTATATTAATTCTATATTTTATATAAGCCTTGTTGATATGGCAGTCATTTTCTATAGCTGATTATAAATAATTATATTAACCTGACTGACTATTGAAAACCCAAAGGATTACTCCTCTGTATTCTCATCTGCCTCTGTATCATCAACCTCAGCGAAGTCATCTGCATCGTCAAGAGTTTCTGCTACATCTGCATTTTCAGTAAATTCAAGAGTTTCCTCTCCGTCTTCTGTGAAGCTTAATACTTCATCTTCTTCTATATCATCATAAGCTGTAGCTGTATCAAGCTCTACGCTCTGATATCTCTTCATACCAGTACCAGCTGGAATAAGCTTACCTATGATAACATTTTCCTTAAGACCGATAAGTGGGTCAATCTTTCCATTAATAGCTGCATCAGTAAGAACCTTTGTAGTTTCCTGGAATGAAGCTGCTGACATAAATGATGTTGAAGCAAGTGAAGCCTTTGTAATACCAAGGATAATTGGAGTACCTGTAGCCTTCATCTTACCCTCTTCCTCAAGCTTCTCATTAACCTCTGTGAACTCAAGAGTATCAACCTGTGAACCAGGTAAGAACTCTGAATCTCCAGCAGAATCAATAACTATCTTCTTAAGCATCTGTCTAACAATAAGTTCGATATGCTTATCATTGATATCAACACCCTGAATACGGTAAACCTTCTGAACTTCACGGAGCATATAATCCTGAACAGCTCTTACACCAAGAATTCTTACGATATCATGTGGGTTCTCTGAACCTTCTGTGATTTCTTCACCCTTAGCAACAACCTGTCCTTCCTGAACCTTAACTCGTGTATCCCTTGATACAGGATATGCCTTTGAGTTACCCTCATCATCAGTAATAACGATATCTGTCTTCTTCTCAGTCTTAGAGAAGCTTACAGTTCCACCGAACTCTGCAAGGACAGCAAGACTCTTTGGCTTTCTTGCCTCGAAAAGTTCTTCTACTCTAGGAAGACCCTGTGTAATGTTATCACCGGCAACACCACCAGTATGGAAAGTTCTCATAGTAAGCTGTGTACCAGGCTCACCGATAGACTGGGCAGCGATAATACCAACTGCTTCACCAATCTGAACTGTCTGGCCTGTTGCAAGGTTAGAACCATAACACTTAGCACAAACACCGATATGTGAACGGCATGTAAGGATTGTTCTAATCTTAACCTGATTAACACCTGTCTTGATAATAGCTTCTGCTCTCTTAGGAGTTACAAGGTGGTTAGCTGCAACGATAATCTCACCTGTAGCTGGGTCCTTGATATCTTCAGCAAGATATCTTCCTGTAATTCTCTCCTGTAATGGCTCAAGAATATCTTCCTTGGCATCACTTGAGTTAGTTGCTCTGTCATTGACAAATGAGTAAACATACATACCAGGTATAGCCTTGCCAACACTACAATCTGTCTCTCTGACGATAAGGTCCTGAGAAACATCAACAAGTCTTCTTGTAAGGTATCCTGAATCGGCTGTTCTAAGCGCTGTATCAGAAAGACCCTTACGGGCACCATGAGCTGAAATGAAGTATTCCAGTACGTCAAGACCTTCACGGAAGTTTGACTTGATTGGAAGTTCGATAGTGTGACCTGAAGTATCTGCCATAAGACCTCGCATACCTGCAAGCTGCTTAATCTGCTGGTTAGAACCACGGGCACCTGAATCGGCCATCATGAAGATGTTGTTGTACTTATCAAGACCATCAAGAAGTGCCTTAAGCAATGTCTTATCTGTTTCCTGCCATACTCTGATAACGTTTTTATATCTTTCTTCATCAGTTGAACGGCCTCTGTTGTAGTTCATGTTGATTCTCTCAACCTTCTGCTCAGCTTCTGCAATAAGCTGCTTCTTAACTGGAGGCACAGTCATTTCTGATATAGAAACTGTCATGGCTGCTCTTGTTGAATACTTATAACCCATAGCCTTGATATCATCAAGAACCTCAGCAGTTCTTGTTGTACCATGAGTATTAATAACGTGCTGTAAGATATCCTTTAACTGCTTCTTACCTACATGGAAGTCAACTTCAAGCTTTAAGAAGTTTTCTTCCTTGCTTCTGTCTACATATCCAAGGTCCTGAGGAAGTATTTCATTGAAAATGAAACGTCCAAGTGTAGACTCTACAACACCTGAAATCTCTTCTCCATCAGCATTTTTCTTAGATACCTTAACTTTAATCTTAGAATGAAGTGTAATAACACCATTCTCATATGCTAAGAGTGCTTCATTAACACTCTTAAATATCTTGCCCTCACCCTTAACACCAGGTCTTTCCTGTGTAAGATAGTAGATACCAAGTACCATATCCTGAGAAGGAACGGCAACAGGACCACCATCAGAAGGCTTAAGTAAGTTGTTAGGTGAAAGGAGCATGAATCTACACTCTGCCTGAGCCTCTACAGACAATGGAAGATGCACGGCCATCTGGTCACCATCGAAATCGGCATTGAAAGCTGTACAAACAAGTGGATGAAGCTTAATAGCTTTACCTTCTACAAGGATTGGCTCAAATGCCTGAATACCAAGTCTGTGAAGTGTAGGAGCACGGTTAAGCATAACTGGATGCTCTTTGATAACATCTTCAAGTACATCCCATACTTCTGTTTCAAGATGCTCTACGCTCTTCTTAGCTTTCTTTATATTCTCAGCAAGACCACGTCTTACTAATTCTCTCATAACAAATGGCTTGAATAATTCAATAGCCATTTCCTTAGGAAGACCACACTGATATATCTTAAGTTCTGGTCCAACTACGATAACTGAACGTCCTGAGTAGTCAACTCGCTTACCAAGAAGGTTCTGTCTGAAACGTCCCTGCTTACCCTTTAACAAGTCTGATAAAGACTTAAGAGCTCTGTTACCAGGTCCTGTTACAGGACGGCCATTTCTACGTCCATTATCTATAAGTGCATCAACAGCCTCCTGAAGCATTCTCTTCTCGTTACGAACGATAATCTCAGGTGCTCCAAGTTCCATAAGTCTTGCAAGACGGTTGTTTCTGTTGATAATTCTTCTATAAAGGTCATTAAGGTCAGAAGTTGCAAATCTTCCACCCTCTAACTGAACCATAGGTCTTAAGTCTGGAGGGATAACTGGAATTTCTGTAAGAATCATCCATTCTGGCTTAGTACCAGCAGCGATGAATGCATCCATAACTTCTATTCTCTTAATAAGTCTTGCAGCCTTCTGTGAAGTAGTAGTAGCAAGCTCTTCCTTAAGCTTTGCTACTTCTTCTTCAAGATTAACACTGCTAAGAAGCTCTAAAATAGCTTCAGCACCCATTCCAACCCTGAATGTGTTACCATACTGGTCGTAAAGATCTCTATACTCTGTTTCAGTAAGAATTTTCTTGAATGGAATATCTGTTTCGCCTGGGTCAATTACGATATAAGAAGCGAAGTAAAGAACCTTTTCAAGATTCTTAGGTCCTATATCAAGGATAAGATCCATACGGCTAGGAATTCCCTTAAAGTACCAGATATGTGAAACTGGAGCTGCAAGGTGAATATGTCCCATACGGTCTCTACGTACACTTGCCTTAGTAACCTCAACGCCACACTTATCACATACGATACCTTTATCCTTAATCTTCTTATACTTACCGCAATGACACTCCCAGTCTTTGCTAGGTCCGAATATTCTTTCACAGAACAGACCATCTCTTTCTGGCTTTAAAGTTCTGTAATTGATAGTCTCCGGCTTAGTTACCTCGCCGTGAGACCACTCTAAAATACTCTCAGGAGAAGCAAGCTTAATCTGAATTTTATCAAATTTCATTGACTTATTTGACTTAATCTCTTCTGCCATTATAGTGCTCCCTTCTATTATTCTTCTCTATTTCCGTCACCGTAATCATCGAAGTCATCCTCGAAATCGTCAAAGTCGAAATCGTCGTCATCTTCTGATCCGAGTTCTTCCATTGTTGCCTCGCCATCATCACCCTGCTTTTCAGCATGATATCCAGCGTTCTTTAACTCATTTTCCTCATCACGGCTGTTTCTCTTATAACCACCATCATCAAGAACCTTCTTGAAGTCTGTAACTTCGTACTCTGAACTTTCAAGAAGCTGAACTTCGTTATTGTCCTGATCAAGAACTCTTACATCAAGTGCAAGAGACTGAAGTTCCTTAAGAAGAACCTTGAATGACTCAGGAATACCTGGTTCAGGGATATTCTCACCTTTGATAATAGCTTCATATGTCTTAACTCGTCCAACAACATCATCAGACTTAACTGTAAGGATTTCCTGAAGTGTGTATGAAGCACCATATGCCTCAAGAGCCCAAACTTCCATTTCACCGAATCTCTGTCCACCGAACTGAGCTTTACCACCAAGTGGCTGCTGTGTTACAAGTGAGTAAGGACCAGTTGAACGTGCATGAATCTTATCATCAACAAGGTGATGGAGCTTTAAGTAGTGCATGAATCCGATAGTAACAGGACTATCGAAGTACTCACCAGTTCTACCGTCACGAAGTCTTACCTTACCATCTCTTCCGATAGGTACACCCTTCCACTCTGCTCTGTGATCTCTGTTATCTGAAAGGAACTGGAATACATCATCTCTTAAGAGATCCTTGTATTCAGCTGTAAATGTCGTCATATCTTCTGGATATTCTTCACCGTTAGCCTCTGCATCAGCCTTTTCTTTTGCAAGCTCTTCATCATCAAATGGATGGTTAGCATATGCATTAGCCATATCAAGTGTATCCATAATATCATTCTCGTTAGCACCATCAAAGATAGGTGTTGCTACGTTAAAGCCTAATACCTTGGCAGCAAGGCTTAAGTGAATCTCAAGGACCTGTCCGATATTCATACGTGAAGGCACACCCAGTGGGTTAAGCACGATATCAAGTGGACGTCCGTTAGGAAGGAATGGCATATCTTCTACTGGAAGCACTCTTGAAACGACACCCTTGTTACCATGACGTCCGGCCATCTTATCACCAACAGAAATCTTTCTCTTCTGTGCGATATAGATACGGACATTCTTGTTTACACCAGGAGCTAATTCATCACCATTTTCCCTTGTAAATACCTTAACACCTACTACGATACCATAAGCACCATGTGGAACCTTAAGTGAAGTATCTCTTACTTCTCTTGCCTTCTCACCAAAGATAGCTCTAAGGAGTCTTTCTTCAGCTGTAAGCTCTGTTTCTCCCTTAGGAGTAACCTTACCAACAAGGATATCACCAGCTCTTACCTCAGCACCGATACGGATAATACCGTTCTCATCAAGGTCCTTAACTGCCTCAGAACCTGTTGAAGGAAGATCTCTTGTAATCTCTTCAGGTCCTAACTTAGTATCTCTTGCTTCTGTATCATATTCTTCTATATGGATAGATGTATACACATCATCTCTTACTAATCTTTCACTAAGAAGAACAGCATCCTCGTAGTTATAACCTTCCCATGTCATGAAACCGATAAGAGGGTTCTTACCAAGAGCTATTTCTCCGTTAGATGTTGATGGACCATCAGCGATAACATCTCCTGCCTTAACCTCATCACCCTTGAATACAATAGGTCTCTGGTTATAGCAGTTACTCTGGTTACTTCTTGAGAACTTAGTAAGCTTGTACTCATGAACCTTACCGCTTGTTTCTTTCACAAGAATTCTGTTAGACTCTGATGAAAGAACAACACCATCTTCTTCTGCAACAACACACACACCTGAGTCGCATGCTGTCTTATTCTCTATACCTGTACCGATAACTGGAGCCTCTGTCATAAGAAGAGGTACTGCCTGACGCTGCATGTTAGAACCCATAAGAGCTCGTGTACAGTCATCGTTCTGAAGGAAAGGTATCATAGATGTAGCTACTGAGAAGACCATCTTAGGAGATACGTCCATAAGGTCAATCATACTCTTATCGAATTCAGATGTTTCTTCTCTGAAACGTCCTGATACTGAATTCTTAACAAAGTATCCGTTCTCATCTATCTCTGCATTAGCCTGTGCTACATGGTAATCATCTTCCTCATCGGCTGTAAAGTAACGCACTTCATCTGTTACTCTTGGATTCTTAGGATCAGTCTTATCAATAATACGATAAGGTGCTTCTACGAAACCATACTCATTAATTCTTGCATATGATGCAAGTGAGTTGATAAGTCCGATATTAGGACCTTCAGGTGTCTCGATAGGACACATTCTTCCGTAATGTGTATAGTGGACATCTCGAACCTCGAAACCTGCACGGTCTCTTGAAAGACCACCAGGACCAAGTGCTGAAAGACGTCTCTTATGTGTAATCTCAGATAATGGATTGTTCTGATCCATGAACTGAGAAAGCTGTGAACTACCAAAGAATTCCTTGATAGCTGCTGTTACAGGCTTGATATTGATAAGTGACTGTGGTGAAATACCGCTTAAATCCTGAGTTGACATTCTTTCACGTACAACTCTTTCCATTCTTGAGATACCGATTCTGAACTGGTTCTGTAAAAGTTCACCAACGGCTCTTATACGTCTGTTACCAAGGTGATCGATATCATCCTTAGTACCAATACCATACTCAAGATGCATATTATAGTTGATAGATGCAAGTATATCTTCAACTGTGATATGCTTTGGAATAAGGTCAGCCACATTCTTTTCTATAGCATCCTTGATATCATCAAGTGACTCATTATCAGCTAATATCTGTGAAAGAACTGGATAGTAAACTGCTTCATTTACACCAAGTTCCTTAGCTTCATCCTCTGTAATATCTACCCACTTAGTAATATCTACTGAAAGGTTAGATAATATCTTAACTACTCTTTCACGAACTGTACCATCAGAAGACTTTAACTCAGCCTTTAAGAATACAGCAGGAACAGCAGCGTTCTGAATCATATCTGCTGTCTCTCTTGTGAGCTTGTCACCAGCCTTAGCGATAACTTCGCCATTGCCATCAACAACATCCTCAGCAAGAACGTGTCCGGCAATTCTGTTTCTGAAAGAAAGCTTCTTATTGAACTTATAACGACCTACTCTTGCAAGGTCATATCTTCTTGGGTCGAAGAACATACCTGAGATAAGTGCTTCAGCACTATCTACTGATAAAGGTTCTCCTGGTCTTAACTTCTTATAAAGTTCAAGTACACCTTCCTGATAGTTAGTAGAAGTATCCTTCTCCATTGTCGCAAGAAGCTTAGGCTCCTCGCCAAATATGTCAATAATCTCTGCATTAGTTCCGAAGCCAAGAGCTCTTATAAGAACTGTGATAGGAACCTTCTTGTTACGGTCAACCTTAACATAGAAAACATCGTTAGCATCTGTTTCATACTCTAACCATGCACCTCTGTTAGGAATAACTGTAGAACTGTACAGGAATATCTTACCATACTTATCTTTCTGTATATCATAGTAAATACCAGGTGAACGCACCAGCTGGCTGACTATAACTCGTTCTGCACCGTTAATTACAAATGTACCGGTCTTAGTCATCAAAGGAAGGTCACCCATGAAGATTTCATGTTCACTGATATCTTCATTCTCTTTATTATGAAGTCTTACACGTACCTTGAGTGGAGCTGCATATGTAGCATCTCTTTCCTTACACTCTTCTATAGAGTACTTTCTCTCTTCTTCACATAATGCAAAATCAACGAATTCAAGACTGAGTCTACCGTTGTAATCTGCAATTGGAGAGATGTCGTTAAAGACCTCTTTTAAGCCTTCATTTAAAAACCACTGGTAAGAATCTTTTTGTACCTCAATAAGGTTAGGCATCTCAAGAACTTCCTTCTGTCTTGAGAAACTCATACGCATCGCTTTGCCTGACTTTACTGGACGTATTCTGTTTTTCTCCATTGACGTTTCACCCCTTAGTTTTCTTTACATTAATTTATTACATTATAGATATGAGTGCAAATACTATGCACACCATACCATAATAGTGCATTATTCATAGTAACAAAAAAAGTCCCGATTGTCAATACAACAACCGGAACTTTTTTCACATTTATCATAATATACCAAATATATCTTAAAAAATCAAGCGATTTCCAACATATTGCTATAATTACTTAAGTGTAACCTTAGCGCCTTCAGCTTCAAGCTTCTTCTGGATTTCTTCAGCTTCTTCCTTAGAAGCAGCTTCCTTAACAACCTTAGGTGCGCCATCAACAACTTCCTTAGCTTCCTTTAAGCCAAGACCTGTGATTTCACGAACAACCTTGATAACCTTAACCTTGTTAGCGCCAGCTTCTGTAAGCTCAACGTCGAACTCTGTCTTTTCTTCTGCTGCTGCGCCAGCTGGACCTGCTGCTACAACAACACCTGCTGCTGCAGAAACACCAAATTCTTCTTCACATGCTTTAACTAAATCGTTTAATTCTAATACTGATAAACCCTTAATAACTTCGATAATTTCCTGTGTAGTCATTATTATAATCTCCTTTTAATATTCTAAAATCTTTGTTTACGCCGCGTAATTATGCAACCTCTTCGTTCTTCTCAGCGATCTGCTTAATAACACGAGCAAAGTTTGTAATAGGTGACTGGATGCTTCCAAGGAACTTAGCAAGAAGTTCATCTCTTGAAGGAATGCTTGCGATAGCTGCGATTCCTGTAGCATCGTAGTAAGTACCTTCAACAACACCACACTTAAGTTCAAGTGCATCTGCTGTCTTAGCAAAGTTAGCTAAAACTCTTGCTGGAGCTGTAGCATCATCCTTGCAGATTGCAATAGCGTTAGGTCCTTCAAGAACTTCTGCCATTGGCTCAAATTCTGTACCTGCGATTGCTCTCTTTACTAAAGTATTCTTATAAACCTTGTAAACGACACCAGCTTCTCTTAACTGCTTACGAAGCTGAGTATCCTGCTCAACAGTTAAGCCACGATAATCAACAACAACAACGCCCTGAGCGCCTTCTAAGTATGATTTGATTTCGTCTACGATAGGCTGCTTAAGTTCTACTTTTGCCATGAATATTTACCTCCTGTTAGATTAATATCTGTTTCCAGATAATATTCTGCCCAGACGTACAATGTATCAGGCTATCAAAAAAGCCCTCCTGCCGCTACGACAGAAGGACTGAATAAACTGATAAACATATCTTAAAATGTAACATAGTCATTAGCTTGCGCTTTCAAACCGGTACACCTTAAAATATAAGTCTGTCCTCGGTAGGCGTATTACCTTTAACCCTTTCGGGACCTGCTGTCTTAGGCAAAATGTGAAATATCACTTTCACTTCATGTGTGAAAAGCCACACACAGCTGATAGTATACTATCATAATATATAGGTTGTCAACCGTTTTTCACAAAATATGTTGAAAAATAAAATTCTGTTTAACCAACATTTATTACAGCATAAAAATGCCGAACTTAAATATCAGTCTATTCAACACACAACAAAAATATTAGCCAACATACTTAGCTGTGCTAACCTTAACACCAGGACCCATAGTTGCTGTAAGAACAACACTCTTTAAATACTGACCCTTAAGTGAAGATGGCTTAGCCTTAACGATTGCATCCATAATAGCCTGGAAGTTGTCTGATAACTGCTCCTCTGTGAATGAAGCCTTACCAATTGGCACGTGAATGATATTAGTCTTATCAAGTCTGTACTCGATCTTACCAGCCTTAATATCATTAACAGCTTTTGTTACGTCCATAGTAACTGTACCAGCCTTAGGGTTTGGCATTAAGCCCTTAGGTCCGAGTACACGTCCGAGACGACCAACAACGCCCATCATATCAGGTGTAGCAACAACTACATCGAAATCAAACCAGTTATCGTTCTGGATTCTAGGAATAAGTTCCTCGCCACCAACGAAATCTGCACCAGCTGCTTCAGCTTCATCAGCCTTAGCGCCCTTAGCAAATACTAAAACCTTAACAGTCTTACCTGTTCCGTGTGGAAGAACAACAGCACCTCTGATCTGCTGCTCAGCGTGACGTCCATCACAACCTGTTCTGATATGAGCTTCGATAGTCTCATCGAACTTTGCAACTGCGCTCTTCTTTACTAAAGAAACTGCTTCAGCTGCTTCATATAATGTCTGGCGGTCAATATTCTTGGCTGCCTCTACGTATTTCTTTCCTCTTTTCATTATAAACCTCCTAGTGGTATTATCGGAAGGATTCTATCTTTCCTCCCACATATTGAACAATCCCGGATAATCATAGGATTAATCTTCCGCATGTTCTTCTATGAAATCTTTAATAATCAATGAATGAAAGTAATTAATATAAAATCAATTACAGTCTTTATGGATACGTAAGAACTAGTCTTCTACAACAATACCCATACTCTTAGCAGTACCTTCGATCATAGATGTAGCTGCTTCGATAGAAGCTGCATTAAGATCTGGCATCTTAAGTTCAGCAATCTTCTGAACTTCAGCTCTCTTGATTGTAGCAACCTTAGTCTTGTTAGGAACACCTGAACCTGACTTAATGTTGCAAGCCTTCTTAAGAAGAACTGCAGCAGGTGGAGTCTTTGTGATGAAGCTGAAGCTTCTATCAGCATAAACTGTAATAACTACAGGGATGATTAAGTCACCCTGATCTGCTGTCTTTGCATTAAACTGCTTTGTAAATTCTACAATGTTAACACCATGCTGACCAAGTGCTGGACCAACTGGTGGAGCTGGTGTAGCCTTGCCGGCAGGAATCTGTAATTTAATATAACCTGTTACTTTCTTTGCCATTGTGGCACCTCCTAATTATAAATGTGGTTTATGGCGGCTATTAAGCCTCCCACAGGTAACGGAAATACATTACCTTGATTACAGTACCTTCACATCTGTGAAGTCAACTTCGACCGGTGTTTCACGGCCGAACATTTCAACATTAATAGTAACACACTGCTTGCCCTCATTAATGCTTGTGATCTGACCAACTGTATTCTCCCATGCTCCTGAAAGAATCTTTATCTGATCACCAACCTTACCAGCAAATTCTACTACTGGCTTAGTTTCTTCAACTGAACCATTCTCATCATCGATGCCGAATGATCTTACCTCAGCTGGAGATAATGGCACTGGCTTTGATCCAGGACCAACGAACCCCGTTACACCTCTGGTATTTCTGACAACATACCAGCTGTCATCGTTCATAACCATCTTTACAAAGACATAACCCGGGAATATCTTTCTCTCAACCGTCTTTGGCTTGCCGTTATTAACTTCAACTACTGTTTCAACGGGAACAAGCACATCAAAGATCTGGTCCTGAAGATTTCTGTTCTCAACTGTCTTTAAGATATTAACCCTTACATTATTCTCATAGCCAGAATAAGTATGAGCCACATACCATTTTGCTTCGTCCATCTGATCACCTTTTCCTTACTTTACAATGAATTCAATTCCAAAGCGAACAATCAAGTCCACAACTGAAATAATTACACCTAATAATACGGATACAACCAATACAGCGATGGTTTCCTTAGTAAGTGATTTCTGGTCTGGCCAAATGATCTTAGAAAACTCTGCCTTAAGTCCCTTGAACCAGCTCTTTTTCTGTTTCTTTGTCTTAACAGCTTCACTCATCTTAATACCTCACTGATACTAATTACTTTGTTTCCTTGTGTAATGTGTGTGACTTACAGAACTTGCAATACTTCTTAGTTTCCATTCTGTCTGGATGGGCTTTCTTTTCCTTAGTCATGTTGTAATTGCGCTGTTTACACTCTGTACATGCCAATGTTATCTTTACTCGCACAACTTCCACCTCCAATTATTTATTTTGCAGGTGTTATTAACACCAATTGGTTTTTTCCTACACTCTGAACTGTTGGGTCAAATCAGGGCATAAAAAAAAGACCGCTTCCATAGCCAGCCTAATATATCACATATGAAGACATTTCGTCAACCCATTTATTATTAATTTTATAACTTTTATTTCTTTTTATAATATGATTAAAGGGTCAAAAGGTATCATCGATGCATGCTTGCATGCAATTCGATGTATACCTTAGTGACCTGCACTACACCGAGAAAGTAGCAATTTACTATGCGAAGCTAGTAAATTAGCGGATTTCGAGGTGGAGTCAGATTACGGGAATGCGGAGCATGGAGTAATCTGATTAATCATAAATGAGGGCAAAATACCTTTTGACCCTCATATCATAATAGATGTAAGGTTCACAAGTTCAAAAGTCTTATCGCACAGACACGCATGACTTTGTAACCCTTACATTAATACATAAATATAACCAATTCTTATGTATTACTTCAACAAATTTTTGTTATAAAATTTCAGCATAAAGGGATTGCAAAATCAACATTATACTTATAAAATAAGAATAGACATTTATTGGACACGATGTATTATTGATATATATTTGGCTCACATATCATTTCAGGAAATGGACTTCCTGTTATTATGCGCTGTCTTGCATATGCCGATAAATATTATGTGATGCACTTCACATACCTACAATAGATAATTGTACAGATTGATTATACAGACAAGGAGGTGACTGTTATGATCAGTAGTGTATATAGCTACTACCTGTCCCAGTACGGACATAGAACGAATTCAAAGTATGATACCCATACCAAATCACAGCTTAAAAACACATACAGCAAGGTAGTCAAGATTAACAGCCAGACTCCTGTATACAAGCTTGACTTATCAAGTGCTGCGCAGAAGTATGCCATTGATTTAAAGGAAAATGCGCGTGCCCTCGAGAATATAACACAGGATTTATCTGACAGCTCAAGCGGCGAGATGACATTTAAGAAGTCAGCCGTTTCAAGCGACCCGGATGTTGTATCAGCAAGCTATATCGGTGATTCAAGTCTTGCTGCCGATGATGAAACATTTGACATTGATGTTAAGCAGTTAGCTTCAACACAGATTAATACAGGTAATTACTTACAGCCTCGTTCTAAGATGATACAGCCGGGCGATTATTCTTTCGACCTGTCTATTAATAATGTAACTTATGAGTTTCAGTTTGCTGTAGAGAATAATGAAACTGTCAACAACATACAGAACAAGCTTGCAAGGCTTATCAACCGTTCCAATATCGGACTTACTGCCAACATTAAGGAAGATAATCTTGGCAATACAGCTATTAACATAGAGTCAGAAGCGACCGGTATCAGCGGTTCAGAACCTGTTATATTTAAGATTGAGCCAAGCAGCTTATCTAACAACAACTCATCTGACGACAGTTATTTGAGTGATACTAAAAGCATTGATAATAACGCTTTTGTCGCAAGAAATGCTTCACTCATTAATACTCTTGGATTGGACAGAGTTTCACAGTACCCATCCAATGCCATATTTGATGTGAATGATGAAGAACGAGCTTCAATGAGCAACTCTATTACTATCAATAAGTCATATGCACTTGAGCTTTCTGATACTACCGACAAGCCGGTGACTATAAGCCTTAAAGCGGATGCCGACTCAATAGCCGAAAGTATCAGCGAACTTGTGTCAGGATATAATAACCTTATATCAGTGGCTGGCGATAAGGATAACAGCAAGTTTCAGGGAACAGAGCGTTTATATAAGGAAATAACCGCGATAGCACGCTCTCACAAGAACCAGCTTGAGAACAACGGACTTACACTTAACAAAGACGGAACTATAAGCACGAACAAGGAAGTAATAAGCGAAGCTGCCGAGAGCAATCAGTTAAGCAGTGTCTTTGAAAGTCTTAATTCCTTCAAGGATTCTATCAAAACAAAGGCAGAAAATATAGCACTTAATCCTATGGATTATGTAAATAACAAGATTATTGCTTACAAGAACCCTACACGTACATATAATGACCCGTATAACCTTTCAGCTTATACAGGAATGATGTTTAATGGATATATTTAATTGATAATAAAAAAGGCCTGGCACTTTACCAATTACAGTAAAGCACCAAGCCTTTTTGGTTATTATCATATTATTATGTAATGCCCAAAAGACTTTTGACTTTTAGCCCCGCCTAATACATAAAACGGAATAAAAAGACACAAAAGACAAACATAAACCATCATTACATACATAGTTACGCAGCAGTGATATTCTTAGCTGCCTCACCATAAGCCTGTATGAACTTCTTCATACCATCAAGCGCATCTGCCTTGGCATCATCTACGCCACTCTTAAGTGCTGTACCAAGTGTACTTACAGCTGCATTAACCTCTGCCTCATCTATATCAGAATGTTCCTGAACAAGTGAACGTGTTGCGTTATACATCTCTAATGTATTGTTAACAGCATCAACTGTCATTCTGAGATACTCATCAGTATCATCCTTCTTATCTCCCTTAAGCTCTGGAATAACAGTATCTATGCAATGAAGTACCTTCTGGCAATAATCCTTAGCCTCTTCTAATACTTCTAACTGCTGCTTTTTCATATCCTCCATGATAATTACCTCTCATCCTGTAAACTTTGTAATATAATTCAGAAAATGCAGACACAGCCATGCTGCCTGCACCATCTGACTAATAGCCTATAATAAGTATATCGGTACATCGCACATATACTTAACCCCTGTTCCTGTTGTACATTGTATAACGATTGCAGCTTCTTTTCTTTATGCTTTTATTTTTTATCTAATCTTTATCTTTTACATTCGCATATCAATTGTCTTCAAGCAGTTCGTCTATCGCTTCTGTATCTATATCGCCATTGGCAAGTCTTGGAAGTGGCTCCCTTACAAACTTTATCTTCTGGATTTCCCATCTGAAGCCTTTTCTCTCATTATATCTGTTGATAAGTCTTACAAATCTGTCTTCCCTTGCTTCCTTATCAATAGGAACTATTATCGCTGTAAGCTTGTCATCGTGAAGTGTAACATAACTTTCTGCCACTCCGTCAAGCGCTGTAATCTCCCTTATAGTAACTGTACGGCTTATCTTCTCTCCTGTAGGAAGAAGAATAATCTCAGGATTACGAAGAAGAAGCACCAGACGTCCCCTTTCATTAATTCTTCCAAGGTCGCCTGTGTGATACTTTCCATCCCTTACAACACGCTTTGTATATTCCTCATCCTTATCATAACCCTTCATAACACAGTCTCCGCTGATAAGAATTTCTCCATCTTGAGCTATTGTAACCCGTGATTCATCAAAAAGCCTGTATGTTCCATCCATCGTATCATTTATACCTATACAGCCTGATGTCTCCGTCATTCCATAGACATTATATACCTTTAAGTCCCTGTCCTTAAGAGCCTCAAACAGTCTGAACGGACAACTTGCACCACCAATAATAATAGTTTTTAACTGGCTGTTAAATGCCTTTATCCTCTTTAAGTAATCAACCATCGAAGGTGAGCCCGGAAGAATAGTAGGATTATAATAATATGTGTCCGCATCTATATGTCTTAAGCCTCTTCCTATGCACACGCACGCACCATTGTGGAGTGGAAGTATAAGGCTGTATATATATCCAAATATATGATGAAGCGCAATCTGTGCAAGCACCTTATCATCCGGTTCACATATGCAGTACTCATTAAGCTCATTTACAGTATTAAGAATATTGGCAACTGTCAGCACGACCGCCTTATCACACTCCTGTGGAACTGCTGTGAGCATAAGTATATTGCCCTCATTAACGCTGTCAGCCTCATATACAAGACCATCAACATCATCCTTCTCAGCATCCGGTATCATAATCGCATCACTATTTGCAAGAATATACTGGTTTGTAGAAGTGAGCACATAATCGACGCCAACCTTTTCAAGAATAGCATTTCTTGTGTTCTGTGGAAGGAAAAAGTCGACAAGCATAACATCCTTACCCGCAAGAATTGTACCAAACATATTAACTATCCATCTGTAAGAAGCCGGACCATATAAGGCAATCCTGCTGCCCTCAAACCTCATAAGATGAAGCGCCTTCCTGCATACATCCTCAAAAAGTTTACTATAAGTTATCGTCATCGTATCATACACGATTGCTTCCTTATCCGGATACTTCTCTGCATTATCTTTAAGCATTTTATAAAATGAATTAAGCTTTTCCATACTCTGTACACCTTACCTCCTCTTATGATAAAATACATCCTATAATGTCATCTCTGTTTTTATAAACTAGCATTATTGTAAGTTAATAATTGATTTTATACAAGCCTAATTGTAATATTCCCTCAAAAATAAATATTAAAAAATAAATATTAAAAATTTTTATAATTCTGTTTTTTCATCATATTATTGTGGAGAGAAATTTCACATACATATTTGTCACAAAACATTCAATATTGCTTTATAATATAAATACATTTATATTATGATATAGGTATTAAAAGTGTTTTTCAGCACTTACATTATATTACTTATGACAGAATTGGAAAGGAGATGAAGCTGACACAGAAGACATATTTTTATATGTGTCTAATATATAAACACAGCATATTTACAGCAGTTCTATATTGTATAGTTTATGTTTAACATGTCAGTTTCAATTATTCATATGAAAATATACATATACCGTTACGGCAGTATCTGTGAGCCTGACGTAATAGATTCCTTTAAAAGACTGGGGCTTGAAGTCCACGAAGAGTGTATGGAAATGTTCAACAAAAATCTCACACCATCCGAATGTGTAGCTCATACTTCCAAAGACATTTTAGATGGCGGCTATTCATTTGTATTTTCCATCAATTTCTTCCCATGGCTTTCAGATGTGTGTAACATTGCAAGAATTGTTTATATAAGCCTTATCGTTGACAGCCCTGTTCTTGAATTATATTCAAAATCACTGTCAAACCCTTGCAACCGTGTATTTCTTTTTGACAAACTGCTTTATAAGGAATTCGCGCCTTACAATCCGGGACATGTTTTTCACGTTCCTCTTGCAACCAATGTTACACGAACAGATAAAGTTATAAATGAAGCAACTGCCAGTGAGCGTAAGCATTTTCAAAGCGACATATCATTTATCGGTTCAACTTATCAGGAAAAATGCGACTTCAACAAAATAAAACTCAACGAATATGACACTGGATACGTCAATGGACTTATCGAAGCACAGCTTAAAATATATGGTTACAACTTCATAGAAGATGTCATATCCGATGAATTCGCCGATAGATTTCTAAAAGAAAATCTTGGCACATATGTATTTCCAGAAGGTTCCCGCTGCAACAACAGGGCACTTGTTGCACAACATTATATAAGTGTCAAAGTTGCCGAACAGGAAAGGTTAAGAATACTTAAAATGTTGTCCGATTTTTTCAATGTTGATATATATACCGGAAGCGATACTTCTTCCATGCCTCACATACACAACAGAGGCTTTGCAAAATCACTTGAAGAAATGCCTATTATATTTAACAACAGCAAAATCAACCTGAATATTACCGCAAAGTCCATCCGCTCTGGACTTTCACTACGTATATTTGACGTGCTCGGCTGCGGTGGTTTTCTCATAACCAACTATCAGGCTGAACTTCCAGAATTTTTTGAATTAGGAAAAGACCTTGTCGCCTATGAAAGTATGCAAGACCTTAGGTACAAATGTGACTATTACTTAAAGCATGATGACGAACGAATGGAAATTGCCGCCCACGGATATGAAACGGTAAAAAAATTTCATACATATGATACACGGCTTATCCAGATGATAGATATGGCGTTTCCGGCTGTGAAGTAATGTGAATTTCATTACAATTTTTAATATACTTATTTGCTATAATTAATATTACGTCTGCAATCCATTTTAAAAATATAACTGCAATTTCTTTGTATATTTATTAATCTGTCATACAAGATATGAAGTTATAAATGAGCAAATTTAAAATATTGCACAATTGTGTCCATGTCAGAAAAACAGATTTTTCATAATCTTTTAAAATGTATCTGAGATACAAACAAAAGCAGATTATTTTTGTGCATTTTCTGTATTTGCTCATTTATAGTATGAAGTTTACTCTAAGTAAATTATAATATCTAAAATAGCCGGTTATTATTGACAAAGGATATTTTAACCATACATTTATGAGTGCAGTATAACAATATTAAAATCATTAAATATATTTAACATTTTATAATAATACTATAAGCAGAAAGGAATACCACATAAACATATGAACATTCTTGAATTTGAGAACAAACACTTTGGGGTTGAAGACTTAAAAGAGATACTTCCCACTATGGGACACAAGCTTACAGTTATATCAACTCCACTTATATTAGAACGAACCAGCGATGAATTTGACCAGTTATTTGATAAGGCTATTAGCAAATGTAACTATGATGCTGTATTTACATTTAATTACAGTGTTGTTGTATCCAAATGCTGCAACCGACATAATATTCCTTATATTGCTTGGGTATATGACAGCCCGCTTATGACTCTTTACTCATACACAATTACCAACCCCTGCAATCACATTTTCCTGTTCGACAGCGCACAATATCTCGAACTTAAAAATGGAGGAATTGACACAGTCTACTATATGCCGCTTGCTGCCAATACTGACAGACTTGACAAACTGACACTTAACGAAAATATTCATCATGTATTTGACAGTGACATATCATTTGTCGGCTCAATGTATAATGAAAAGGGAAACTTCTACGACAGAATATACGACAAGCTTGCACCATGGGCAAGGGGCTACCTTGACGCCATAATAGCTGCACAGCAGAATGTATATGGAATGAACTTTCTTGAGGATATGCTCTCAGGCACACCTGATACAAACAGAATTCTTGGGGAGCTTATGCGTGTTGAACCATACACCCCCAACGCAGATGGCATAGAAACTCCTGCATATACATATGCCAATTATTTCCTTGCAAGGAAAGTAGCTCAAAATGAGCGTACCGCACTACTATCGGCGGTATCAGAACATTTTACAACTAAGTTATATACACACAATAAAACACCTGATATGCCACACGTCATCAATCAGGGCGCTATTGACTTCTATGACAATATGCCATATGTATTCAAATGCAGCAAAATCAATCTCAATATAACACTTAGAAGCATCAAAAATGGTATCCCTCTGCGCTGTATGGATATTATGGGGGCTGGCGGTTTCCTTATAACTAACTTCCAAGCGGACTTTCTCAACCACTTTACGCCTGATGTTGACTATGTTTACTTTGAATCTAAGGATGACCTTATAAACAAATGTGATTACTACTTAAAGCACGATGACGAAAGAATGACAATCGCAGAAAATGGACACAAAAAAGTGCAGCAGTTCCATAATTACAGGATACGGCTTGAAGAAATATTTGAGATGTGCGGGCTTTTATAATTTATCTAATTAAAACAATATCAGACTTTTCTATATTTATTATTTAATTATTGTCTTATTCATACATGGCAAAAAACCAGATGCCCTCACACATCTGGTTTTTACCCGCCTACATCATTATTGAAAATACAAACTCTCCATTTTTATAATCAATAATATATTCTGCATCATATTTTTCCAACGTTGCGACTATATTTCGTATCCCCCATCCATGCTCTTCCTTATTATTCTTAGTTGTTCGTATATATCCATCTTCAGTGAGCATAGGTTCCGTTTTATATGCATTAGTTACCGCTATACTAAGCACATCATCCTCACTTAACAGCTTTATCTTTACTGTCCTTTTCCCTACGTCACACTGTTTTGCTGCCTCTATTGCATTATCAAGAAGATTAGACAATATAGTAACAATATCCTCATCTGATACCTTAATATCCGACAAGTCATTTATCTTAAGCACAAATAAAACATCATTCTTTATAGCTTCGTAATACTTTGCATTAAGAATTGCATTTACGACATCATTGTTTGTATCAACCATGTCTAACTGCGCATCCAGTCCGTCTGATATATTACCTATGTAGTCTTCAAGCTTACTGTAATCTTTTTTCTTCATAAGCATATCCATACATACAATCTGATTTTTGTACTCATGTGTTCTTTGTCTTTGTATATTATAATTCTCACGCATAGAATTATACAGCCCAACTTGACCTATGGACTGCTGCCTTAAAATCTGTGCCTCCTTCATCTTACGTGAATGCTCAAGAATTTCACTGATAAGATGGAACACAACAAGATTAAGAACAATAAGCCCAATAGCTATAATATAATAAACAGGAACTATATCACTATGATACGATTTCATTACCGAATTCACCATAAGCATAACTGCACATATCGTAAATATAGGAAATATCAGGAATTGAATCCACTCTTTATTACTCATATCAGCAGTAACATTGTTCCTTTTCTTAGAACTAATCCTGCTTATAACAATAAGTATCGCAAATAGTATTAACCTGCTTAGAATAATAATGAGTCTTCCAACTAAACCTGATGCACCTTCTAATACAGTTATATCTCCATAGATCTTTGTTAATATCATAATTACTATATAGTCAATAATTGCTATTATACCCTGCACAAAAAGCACTAATATTATTGCTTTAATAATGTTAATTTCATATAAAAACAACATTACTAACAGCATTATAACAATTATTAACAGCATCTTAACAATAATATATTTTTTTAGGAAATGTATACAAAATCGTGATAATAGCATTAATACAAAAACTGATAATATTACCGTTCTCTTGTCTCTCTTTCTTTTCACCACAAAAATATTAAAAAAAGTAAGATAGCATACTATTTCAGTAATCAGTATTGTTACATCAGTAATATATTCAAGCATTCAACTACTCCATAAAATACTACTGCTTATCTTTTACATCTGGTCTTTTAGGCTGATGTAAAATAACAGTACATTCTGGTGGCCATGTTTGATTTTTTCTCTCGACCATTTTCTTAGTTGCCTTATTCACTGTTTTAAGTACATTTACCTTTAAATCACTCATTTTTTACCTCCATTAACTTATAACTTAGCTTTAAACTCTAATATTGCTTTCTTTACTTCCTTATACCTTGCCTTAGGCACTCCAATGTCGACACCATTATCCAGCAATATATGATAACTGCTGATTTTCCTGACATACATCATGTTAACTATATAGCTCTGATGTACCCTTATAAAATAATTATAGTCACCTAATTCCTTTTCTATATTATTAAGCTTATCGTTAATAATATAGTTATTCATCTCTTTTCCCACTATGTGGAACTTGACTTTATGCGCGCTGCTTTCTATGTACATAACATTATTAAGTATAATCTCTTTTTTCTGCTGATTGCATACGAATACTTTCCTGTCTGCATCAAAATAATTCATCCTGTATAAGACTGCATCCATACATTCATATATTGATTGTTCCAGCTGATTAGTATTTTTCGGTATATACCTTATCGCATTATAATTATATCCTTTTAAGGAGTAACTAATCATAGCTGTTATGAACGCTATAATTATTTTGTCTGAAAACATTCTTATCCAGCCAGCAACTTCAAAACCATCTGCATCTGGCATATCGACATCTAAAAACACAACATCATAAGTCAGTATCTCATCCTGAAGTGTCATCATGGCTTCACCTGAATTGTATAATTCAACACTATACTCCAATGGTTTATCTTTAAAATAAGCCTCCAGCACTCCACCAATATATTCAGCAGCAACTTTTTCATCATCACATACGGCTATCTTCAACCTTACTTACCTCATATCACTTAATATTTAATATGATAATCATATCTTTTACTGCTTTTAATTATACACTAACTTATGGTGTTCTAACATGTCCTAAAATGTCATAACATATGTTATGTTAGATATAATGTATCACTAACATAACTTTATAACAATAACGTTTGCAAAAAAAGACTATAAAATGCAAAAAAAGACCATATTTTAATAGTATTAATTATATTCTACCTTCCAAAAATGCATTTTGATAAATATAAGCCACATCTTGTTAAACATACATAAACAAAATTAACAGCTATTAAATCTGCACTCATTTATCTACACACTCATCTTCTCAATTCTGCACTTATGTCTCTTAAACTCTCCATCCCCATCTTTCCCAACGGCATAATTAACCCCAACAAGAATATTATCAGGATATTTTCTAAATATACAATCCCACTCGTCTATGATTATGACGAATGATTGTTTTTTTTACTATATATTGTTTCAAGGACATCTACAAGGTCATTCCAGTCAAAGCAGTCAACGTCTGAGTATTCTTTCTTAATATCCCACAACAATCTTCTTTGCATATAATCTATTAAACCATCCATTGACTCTGCTAAGAAAATCAATCATATTAATGTGAATTACATTGTATTTATTAAGATGTTCTTCGTAGTCTTGTTCTTCTGCTAATTTAAGACCATCAAATAATTCCTTTGACTCACAACCTTTACTATAATATGCAACAAGCATATTTGCAGTCATAGATTTTCCAAACCTACGTGGACGGCTTACACATATATCCTTTTGTTCACCACACAAAACAGAATTAGTGAATTTTAACAATTCCGTCTTATCAACATATATTTTAGATTTTTTAACTGCATTGTAAAATTCATCATTTCCCGGATTAAGATATGTTCCCATTATCTATGCCCTCCCCTTAATTATGTATATATACATCCGATTTTCCAAAATAATTACTATCCTACCAACTCCATAAACTCCATCCCCCTTACTTCCCATGTATGCTTATCCTTTGCCAGCATATATGCATTGTCCGCTATATTCTCCCTGTATCTGTCATTACAAAGCACTTCATTAATAATCTCTGGCAATTCCTCAAGCCTGCTCAATTCATACATGATAATATTCTCATTATTACTGAAATTTCTCTGCAAATACTTTGATGAATCCGTAAGACATACTGCCCCTGACAAGCATATATTAGCTACTCGCTCTGTCATTCCAGCCTTATGCCACGTCATAATATTAAGTCCTATCTTAGAATGTCCCCATACATTAAGAGCTTCTTTTACCGACACTGCGTTATGAATTATCAGATTATCTTTATAAATGCCTTTGTACTCCTTCCACGTATCACCAAAAACATCTATCTTTATACCTGATTTAATAATTACTTCAATAACCTTAATCCTGTAATCATATACTATTTTTCTGCATACATTCTGTAGTGAACACAATATGTCTACGAATCTGTCTTTTTCAACAATTATGTTCCTGGCTTTAAAAATATTTTCAAGTCCCTGTTCAAATGTATATTCAGGATTACATATCATATAATCATAATATTCCTGCTGAAACTCATCCTGTATAACCCAATCACCCAGCACATGATATGAACCTATAAATACAACATCATACTCCCTATCCTTATTACTTATAAAACCTGCATCCTCGCCAGCTGGAGGAAACTGGATTGCATTATTTATATGATAATATTTTCTCATAAATTCTGCATAATACTCATCCTGACACAGCAGATAATAATTATCATCCGTTCTTTCCAACATATCTTTAAAATACACCGGATGGTCAAACCAATACACATACTTAGGACATGCAATATTCTTAAAATATTCCTTGAATAAAACAGGTGCCTGAAAACCTATTATTCCCTTTAATGCCTGTTTTTCAATCTCCTGAAGTTCTGAATTTTTTCCATATGAGCCATCTGATGTAATAACAGCCTGTCCACTATTTATAAGCTGTTCTGTCAGACATATTGCAAATCTTTTGAGCACACCATAACAGATATCATCACCCATTATTATATAAAAAGGTGCTGTATCTGTTTCTATCCTTTGATACAATTCACTATTGTTTAAAAAATCCATAACATATGAATTAAATATATCTGCACAACCTGCCTTTATTACATACTCGGTCATATTGTTTAATACTTTTTCTAACAGTCCACTCTTCTTAAGAGGCTGCATATATTTTCTTATAACATATGCATATGTTAGTACTATTTTATTATTTTTCTCTGTGTCAGATAATTTACACTCGCTATTATGGGATATTTGATACTTTATACTGCTTAATCCACCATCTGATACTTCCGGATTAACATATTTTAAACTCCTATCTGCTACATCAGGTCTTGTATTATTCCCACTGAGGTCTATTACTTCCTGCCCTGCTTCTTCCTGAGTAAAGTCTGCTGCCTCTTGCTTTATATCTTCCTGACACTCTACCCCATATACACCACACAAAGTATCTTCATAATGTTCATATGCCACCCTCAGCGCCAGTTCGTATATATCCTTACATTCTAACTGCTCATTAAAACACCCCGTTATACTCAAAACAGATCTTTTAATTATCACTGCATATAGCTTAACATTAAGGCAATTAATAAACACATTAAAATGTATGTCACCCTGCAATACATTTTCTCCAAATATAACCATATCATAATTCATAAGAAACTCATTTTCAGCAATAATCTGTTCTATTTCTTCACCATTGGTATATCTGGAATTAATAAACACTATGCATTCTGACTTACAAGACTTTATCAGATGATTTTTATATTGTGGATTGTTCATCTGCTCATTGGTCATTTCATAGTATATTATTTTTATATTTTTATTATTATAATCCTGCATACACTACCCTCAGTAATTTATAACTGACTAATCAAATCATCATACAACTCATGCGCCCTTACTTTCCATGTATGATTTTTCAATGCTGTATCATATCCCTTCTCTGCTATAAACTGCATTTTATTATCATCATTTAATAAATCTTTTATTTTGGCTGGCAAGTCATTTATTTCTTCAAGTTCAAACATTATGAGTTCATCATCAGAAAAATTCTCTTTCATATAAATAGAATAATCCGTTACCGCTACTGCTTTTGCAAGCATTCCATTAAATACCCTGTCATGCGTTCCATCCTTAAACCATGTCATTGTATTAAGAACTATTTTACTGTCATTCATAACATCTATCACATCATCTGCTGCAATTCGTCCTCTGTAATCAAGATTTTCATTATCAATCCAATCGCATACTTCCCAGCCTGTACCATATAATGTTACTTTAATTCCTGATTCAACAAGAGTTTTAATAACTTTTTCTCTATAATAAGATACAGCTAACATATCAACATATCTTAATTTTTCTATTACATATAATAATTGTTTGTCATTTAATTTTATTCCATTCTTTAATAACTTTTCTTCTATCACCTCTTCTGTTGTCCTATAAGGATGTATTAAAAGCTCATCATATGACTGCTTTGCAATCAACTCAATATCAAACGAAAATTCTTTAACATCGGGCTTTATCTGTTCTATGAATTTATACGATATTCCACCTGCATACAATACATCTATATGTCTGTCTTTAATAGGTTTATATTGCAATCTTTTTTCTTTTCCACCATGAGGAAGAAACCCTGCAATCTGAATATCTGGATAAAATCTCTGAACAAATTTCATATGATTTCTATCAGGACATATAACTATCGCATTATCAGGAGCTGCATCTAATGCATTTTTATGAAACATTGGGTGATCCATCAATATATTAATACATGGAATTCCCAGACTCTCCCATATATTTTCTCCTTTTTTTAATTCCATATTAAACCCAAGATTATTAAAAGTCACAACTGCATTAACAGGTTTTTCTATAAATTTCATTAGAGAATACAGGGATTCTTTCATATCCTTTGTATTAAATTCCATAACCTCTAAGCCCATATTTATAAACTCATGTTTCAATTCATAAGTAAATATATCCAATGTATCATACAGTCCTGTCATTAATATAACTCTGGCGCTCATAATTTCTCCCTCGTCTTTGCAATAATTTAATCTTTAAATATGTAAATACAATAAATAATCCATTCGTAATATTTATATGTTATTTATTAAATACCCATAATACGTTGTCTGTCCTATTATATTTTTTTCCATATTATTATCATTTTTAAGTTTAAAAATATATGTATCATTTAAAATATTTTCCCATGCATCACATCTAAATATCTTGTTACCATTAGATATAATGTAAGATATATTTTCATTACTATATTCACATTTATCTATACATTCACGTACATCAGATAAATCTTCATAAGCTATCTCAATAAAATAATCAGCCATATCCGGGTCTATTATAGTGTCCGTATAACTGTAGTATGCATCAAAAGACTCCATAACCATACCAAATAATGAAAAACCAGCATTACCTTTTACAACATCGGTATTCCATCTTCCTTTAACAACTAAATCGTCCCAACTTATTCTATCTGACTTTATAGTATAAAAATTCTTTTCTAAAATAGCATTTATTCTATCATCAACTACGCAACATTGTGAATCAATCCATAATCCACCGTATCTATACAATAATTCCATCATTATTCGTTGTGATAATATTTTTTCTGGTATTTTACCCTCATTAAATTTATCAATAATTATTTGTGATAAATTTACATATTCCATACAATTATCTAATGTTATAATATGCAATTCTGCTTTAGATATATCAATATTGTTTTTTATATCGGCTATACATTTTTTTACAGCTTTTGAGGCATTATTCTCTCCCTCACAACACCATGTCCATACTAATACCTTTTTATTTTCTTTACTATTATTTATATTCAAATCTGTATTACATTTTAATTCATATATTGTTTTATCTAATTCTGGTGTTTTTCTATTAATATATCTGTCAACTACTGAGGCTGTTAACTTTCTAAATAATTTTCTTTTTAATTCCGCACCTTCAACATATCCGCTTATTCCATCAGCTCCCATGATTACCATACTTTGCTCTTTAACTTTATATTTATTAGCTAATATCCACACCTTCAGTAATCTCTCTGATAAAAAACCCATTACCCTTTTCTGATAATCATCTTTATCCTGTATATTAATTCTTTTTTCCACCTCAAATAATATATCAAATAACCATTGGCAATAGCTGTCATATATATTTTTTCTTGTTATAAGCATATTACATATATTTATAGTACGCGAATTTTCCATCCATTCAAATGCATCTGTATATTCAGGGTACTTTTCTATAACAACCTGTTTGCACACTTCCCAGTCTTCTGCACTATGCTTACAATAATACTGTTCCTTTACAGAATTCTGTGGCACCAGTTGATTATTAGGAATAATAATATCATAATCTTTTAAAATGTTTTCTATATAATCTTTAGTAATCAGCTCTGTATTTTCCAAAAAAAATCTTCGATAATGACATATACCTATAATGTCACATTTATAATTCTTCCATAACCAATACATACCTGTCAGTTCACAATAGAAAGGATTTTTATATGATATATTATCTCCTGTATCATCTCCTACATATCCCAAATCCGTACCTAAACTTTTTCCAACCTGTATTGTTTTATGTAAATCATCATCTATTTCTTTATACTTTTTATGTGTAACAACCCATATTTCTGTTTTCATATATTTTTTCCTCTTTTTAATCCATAAACAATCATATTATGTATCAACTTAATTTTTTAATAATCTCCTGACACTTTGAATTAAAACACCACATATAAACAATACCTTTTATTTATACATATTATATGCTTTATCAAATATACCATAACAATAACTATCCGGTCTTTTGCTATCCCATGGCTTTGTTTCTCCTATATAATGTATTATGCTCGCATTGTCATATATAGCCATTGTCATATCCACATAGTCACTGATATGCTCATTAACCTGCGTTGTTTCATCTGCTTTTATTGGTTGTACAATTCCCTGCTCTATATCAGACTTTTTACATACGTACATACAAGGTGTACAATTAAACATCTCCCATTGAACAAGTCCAACACTTTCTTCAAGTATTACATTTAATGCATCCTGATCCTGCCATATTATAATATCTGAATGTTCTTTTATGAAATCAATAGTTTTTTGACATATATTATGTTTCCTGCAATATTTGATATTAAATAACATCATTCCAGCATTGAAATACCGTCCCTTATTCTTTAACCCAAGACGTTCCTCACTCTTATTTCCCACACCATATATATACCCATATATATCTTTGCATGCAATTGCTGATAATTTATCTATATTAATATTATATAAGTCCTTCAATGATTTTTTTACAATCATATCTGCATCCAGATATAAAACTTTATTAACATTTTCAGGTAACATATCCAATGCAATTATTCTAAAATATGTTTCTAATGGAAGTCTGTCATTATCCTTTAAACCATTAAGTTTATCTTTATCAATATATAACAACTCAAGTTCATTATCGCCAAGACATTTCCTTACATCTTCTATTTCTTCCTCTTTTAAATCCCTATATGCCAGAAAAACTCTAATTTTTTCGTCATTACTTTCCATCAAAGACCTGAGCATGTTAATTCCACATTTCACATATTTAGAATTAATCACTAATAATATATTCATATCTTATCAATCTCCTTCTCTTTTGATATTTTATTATTTTTTATCTCAATCCAACAACACCAGTTTGCACTTTACATCATCCAAACCAATATCCACACTATTATGATTATATGCCAGATACTTAATATCTTCATTATACATAAGCATATATCTGGCTTTATCCTCAATATTTTTGATTAATTGTTCTTTATCACCATTCCCCACTAAATCACTTAATAATATAGCAAGGTCATACTTTTTAACTTGCTGATTAATATCTTGATAACATCTCTGTTTATCCTCGCATATCCCATTTTTACTTATAATCTTATTATATACTCTGCTATATACATTAAGTCCGTTAGTTTTATCTGTATCCACTCCAGTTATATATATACTATCCGATATTTCAATACCAAGTATCTGCCTTGATACCCCTCCTATTGATTTAAAAAACATCCCAATATCTAATATACTCTCTGGCTCAAGCTGATTAATAACTTCACAAAATATATACATTATATTCTTATCTCTTACCATAACTTTACCTGCCTATTTATTTTTATCTGATATTTTTATCTCATTAATATCTTAGTTAAAATTAATTAACTACGTCATCCTCATCCCATACCTCATTATACCCCTCCGATTCCTCCTGTACTATCTCAACCATCTGACGTGCCGTAAGCTTATCCTGATATCTGGGATTATTAAAAAGATTTTCATGGTCCTCTCTGACTGTATGGAACTTCTCAAAAGATATGGCATAAAAATCACGTCCCATCCACTCATAATCATGCTCTGTCATCTGTTCTGGATGGAAATAATAACCACCATATCTGAATGAATGCCAGTTTCTATAAACATATACATCTGGATGTTTTGTCATCATATATGTACCATATGTTTCAAATTCGCTAAAGCTGTTTTCCTGTATATGCTCAAGCCTTATTGAATTAAGAATTTTCTCCCAGAATGTTGTACCTTTAATACTTTCATTAGACTCTATAGCTTCTATCATCTCTTTCATATATCTGCTGTTAAATATCATATGCTCCGATATAAAAGACTTATCAACAATCTTTTTAACAGACGGCAGGATTGTTTCCATAGTTATAAAATATTCCTCATGATATTCATGCTTCATATCAAAGTAAGGTCTTCTTTCACTATCAAACATTGAAAAATCCTTACAAGGAACTGTATCTCCATCCCAGCTCATATAATATTCGTCATCACACAATGCTGAATACTTCATCTTAAGAAACTGCTGGTAATACCATCCAACAAGCCCTCTTGGAAGTTCTCTACCAAGAAGAATATCTGCCATAACATCTTTCATGCAGTTATAAACATCCTCAAATGGTATAATGTCATTTTCATTGACAAAGCCAGCCTTATCACCAAGATTAGACTGCCTAACAAGCTCTTTAAGTTCTTCACTTCCAACAAACAGCACTTTCCTTACAGGTAAATATTTTACTATTCTTTGATTATTACACTCAACACGCTTAAAATCAGCAGGTGTTACTATTACTATCGCATCATATATCTTTGTATCCATCATGCACTATTCACTTTCTTATTCATTTATTATACTTATGTCTTACAATACTGTGTTATAATATAAAATATTATACTATGAATTCATTCATATATAAATATGTATTTTACGACATATATAACTGACAATGTTTTCAATTATTAAAAATTATATTCGATAGAAAGGATTAATAAAAACATATGAGCAACACCAAAGATATACTAATTAAATTAAAAGATGCTACAATAAACCAAGCTTTACCTCTCAATGACCTTCCGGTTGAAGATATCAAGGAAGCCATAAAAGCTGAATATTCTATAAGTTTTGGAGAAAATTCTTCTGAATACGATAATCTGACACAATACTGCAATAGAACTGCTGCAACATTTACAAGCATTTCAGATGCAATAACATTTTTAGATACTATGATTAATTACTCTACTTCAGTGGACAATATATCTTCTAATAATATAGAACTTCCAGATAATATTAATCCGGATGACCAATATCTTACATACCTTAATCTGGCAGAACAATATAAAGATAACAACATTAACCAATATTATCTTTGCATAGAAAATGCATACTACCATTGTAAAGAAGCCTCTGTTAAAGATAACCTGTATAATACACTTAAAGCTATTAAAAGTTCTCCACTTTGTATTGTAAAACCAGTCAGCATTGTAATAATATCTTATAATAATATGTATCTGACTCAAAAATGTATTGAAAGCCTGCGCTCTAATCTGTTAAGTGACTCTTATGAAATAATAGTTGTCGATAATGCTTCAACCGATGGCGTAACTTCATGGCTGGAAATGCAACCCGATATTAAACTTATAAAGAGTGATGTTAATCTTGGTTTTCCAAAAGGCTGTAATGTTGGAATTAATGCAAGTGTTCCTGATAATGATATATTTCTTCTGAATAATGATACCCGTATTACTCCTAACGCTTTATTCTGGCTCAGAATGGGACTTTACACAAATGATACAATAGGAGCAACAGGTTCTGTAAGCAACTATACCGGAACTACCCAGTTAATAGATGTTTTCTATACTTCTATAGATGATTATCAGCGATTTGGATATCTTAATAATCAGATTATGGATAATCCATTAGAAGAAAGCACTATATTATGCGGCTTTGCAATGCTTATAAAACGCTCTGCCCTCAATAAAACAACACTTTTATCAGAAGAACTGTCACCAGGCTATTTTGATGATGATGATATCAGTTTCCAGTTAAAATCAGCAGGCTATTCTTTATATGTATGCCATAACAGCTTTATATACCACGCAGGCAGCCAGAGCTTTTCAAAAGTAGATACTGATTACCTGCTTGAAATAAGCAAAAAGAACCGAACCTTTATGTATAATAAATGGCACTTTGATAGCGTATGCAACAGAGTTGGAAATAAAGTTTACGACACAATAAAACCAACCAATTCCGATATGCATGTATTAGAAATAAACGCACATGCAGGTGCGAATTACGCGCACCTGAAATATATATGTCCTAATATTAGTTATATAGGAATTGAAGGAAATATTAACTACTCAAATGTTGATATTAAAGAAGCTCATATTAAATATATGAACTATCTTGACTTTAATTATTCAGATTATAATGAATACTTCGACTATATTATATTTAATGATACATCGGATTACTCTGATAATCAAAAAAATGAATTCTTAAATCTTGCCAGAACAAGTCTTAAAAAGAATGGAGCTTTATTATGGTGTGATAAAAATACTCTTAATTAATATTTAATCTGAACAAGGGGGCTGTCACATTAAGTATAATCTATACAATATGCAGATATTAATAACACACTTATTATCTACATATTGTATGAATAATGTTTCATGTGACAGTCCCTAATAAACTATCCATATGATTATTAAAATCCTGATACCTAACAATCTACAGATAAAATCATAACAGGCTTCTTTTTCTGACTGAATTCAAGTGCAATATGACTTTCACATCCATAATAAGCATCACATTCTTTTACTATTTCTCCAATACTTATATCTTTTTTTCTTACTGTTTTACCTATATTCATATTATTATATTGCTCTTTTATCCTCATATATCCATCACATAATACTTTATAAGAAGCTGCATTATTTAAATATTTCTCCTGAACATCATCAAGTATCCACACAATCTCTATGCTGTCTTTATATGCTTCAAAAACTGACATAACCCTTTGCATTTTATCAAGCATATCACTATCATACTGAACAAGTATTCCAACCTGTATATAAAAAGCAATTTTCTTTTTCTTTGAATTAATATTTAAAACACTTTTATTATTATCAGCCTCTAATGCAGTATTATATATACCTTCATCCACCATTATTTTAGACAACCATATATGCCTTGTAGTCTCACCTGCAAATTCACATAACTTCTCAATATATAGCTCTCTCATATTATCAGATTGTACATATACTTCATCTGAATATACAACTCCTGGCACGGTACAGTAATACTGCATATTATAATATTCCCTTTCACTTTCCTTCGTGAACTCCTCAAGAACAAATGGCGGTATATATACCAGTTTTCTAGTGCAATCTCTTAAATTTCTACTGTAATATTCTTTTGGCAAGGTTATCGTTGCATTCCACTCATCATAAGGATTTTGAATATATATGACATCCGGATGATGTAGTTGTATATCAAATGTATTATATTCAGCTATGCTGCTTAAGTTATAAGAATTTTTAATTTTATTTAACTCATATTCTTCGCAAATATACGAACCATCATACCTCTTATAATAATATGGTACAACAAGAATATAACAGTCTGTATCATACATACTTTTATATTCATCATACACTTTTCGTATATACTTTAACTGATTTTCTTTATAAACAACAAATACGGCTTCTTTTCGGTCTAAAATATCTTTTCTTACTGACTCTTCTATGTGATGTACTGATTCTCCAAGCTTATTAATAATATCTGTTCTACTAATATCCGTAGACTGCTCATATAATAATTCACAGTAGTCCTCTATCTTTTTTACAATATATGAATCTTCTCCCTTCATATATTCAATTACTGTTCCCATATCTATTGCTGCCTGCTGTGATTCCTGTAATATAAGATTTATATTGTCAGCATTTACACTTTTATCTGTACAATTATATTCATCACAAAGTTTCTCATACTTAGATAATATATCATTCAGCCTCTTATATATCTGTGCCTTATATCCATAATACAATTCCTGCTCACCATGTCTTAGCTGGCTATAGTCAAACTTATACGCTGGCATATCAAAATCAAGCACTGACTGTAGTTGTTTTTTCTGACTTTCAAAAAATGGATAATCATGTCCACCTACATTACGCACGAGCTTCATATAGTCACCATATTTTTTACCAAGCATTTCACAATATCTTAAAGGCACCGGAATAGTAGTATTTTCATAAGAAAGCTCTATCGCCTCCTCATAATATTTTTTCGGAACCTTTGAATTCTTGTTTTTCAATCCAAACGGAAACAACTGACTAAGTGAATCTGATTCCTCATTGCTAAATCTTGCAAAAAGCAATTCAGCCACACCATACAAATGTCTTCTTAGTTCACTTCTGTTTTCCATATACGGAACAAATATATTACACTTCTGTTCAAGTATATGAAGCCAGTTACGAACAACTTTATCCTCACACCTGTCATCTCCTATATGATCTGCAAGTGCAATAATATATAATGCCAGCTTATCTCTTTCACTTTCTGCCTCTTCATCACGAGACACATAATCAAGAACAAATATATCAACTCCTGCAATATATGGAAACTCATGAAACCTTCTAAGATGATCATCCTCAAAACATATTCTCTGTTTACCAACAACTCTTGCTAAAAACAACCAGAAGTCATCATGATTACTGTAATTATAAACTGAATACCCCGGTAGCATCTCATCTGGTGCAACCTCTAAGAATTTTTTATAATCCTCTCTCTTCATAACTATATCAAGGTCGTCATCCCATGGTATGAAACCTTCATGCCTTACAGTTGCCAGTAATGTTCCCCAGTCTGCATAATAATTAATATTATACTTTTTACAAATCCTATCAACTTCTGATAATACCTCTAATTCTGCTGCCCACGCATGCTTAATTTCCGCTGGCACAAAAAAGCCATCTCTGACCTCATCCTCAAAAAATTCATGTTCAAAGTTCATATAATAAAAACCTCTTACTATAGTTTATCTTTCTACTAATGCTATGATATAATTATACAAAGGTATTATACTATGAAAGTGTTAATATATGAATACTTAATTACCTAGTCAGAATTACACTTACTACATAAACATGGAGGTTACTTTTATATGCCAGACTTAACAAAATATAATTACACCGGTGAAACACCTAAACCTGTATTTAATACAAATTTTTATTCAGGAGAAGACCTTTACTCTGATGGCGACATTGAAGATAAAATAATCAGTCTTATTGCACAGAAACCAGACACCGATTATGAAGAAGTTATCAGCCATAATTTCTCATGGCCTGTATTCTATCACCTTACACGCATACGTCAGAATCTTCTTAACTGGTATCCTATAGATAAGAATTCTGATGTCCTTGAAATAGGATGCGGTATGGGTGCAATAACAGAATTACTATGCAAAAAATCTAAAAATGTTACTGCTGTTGAATTATCTAAAAAAAGAGCTACTGCTACATATTTAAGATGCCGCAATTATGATAATCTTGAAATAATTGTAGGCAATCTTAATGATATACAATTCAGCAAAAAGTATGATTATATTACATTAATAGGTGTTCTTGAATATCAGAATAATTTTACTAATTCTGACAATCCTTTTGTTGACTTTCTAAATACAATAAGAAATCTCTTAAAACCTGATGGCAAGCTTCTTATTGCTATAGAAAACAAATATGGATTAAAATACTGGTGTGGTGCTCCAGAAGACCATAGCGGAATACCATTTGATGGAATTAACAATTACAAGTTCAGCAATATAGCACGTACATTTTCCAAAGCTGAACTGAATTCTATAATAAAGACAAGTGGTTTTAAAAATACATATTTTTATTACCCACTCCCTGATTATAAAATGCCTCAGGTCATATATTCAGAAAAATACCTTCCAAAAAATGGCTCTTTAGATAGCTGGATTCCTTATTACTCTATAAATAATAATTCAATGGTATCTGATGAAAAGCGCCTTTATAATGACATTTCAGACAATAATGTATTTGAATTCTTTGCCAACTCATTTCTTGTTGAATGTTCGATTAACAATAATAAACTGGGAGAAGTAGATTACGCTGTTTCATCACCATTCAGGGACGCTGAATTCAATATTATAACAACTCATTCATGTAAGAACGGCTTCTGTAAAACCGCCACTGATAAAAGCATTGACTTACTCCACACGATTGATTCTAATCACAAATCTCTTGCTTTAAGAGGCTTACATATTTGTAAAACTAATATTAATGGTAACACACTTACCACTGAAACCATAACTGGTAAATCTTTAACCCAACTGCTTCTTGATGCATTTAAATCAAGAGTTAAAGATAATGTATATCACATATTAGACAAATTGTATGATGAAATTAAAAAAAGCTCAGACTCCTCTGACACTCTTAATTCTATATTCAACAGCTCTAATGAATTAACATTAGATGCTCTTGATAAAAATGACAAACTGCTTGCTAAAGGTTTCGTAGATATGATACATAAAAATTGTTTTGTAGATAAAGACGATAACTATGTATGGATAGATCAGGAATGGTGCTTCGACAATATACCTGCCAGCTATATACTGTTTCATAACATCGTGGAATTATACTATTCTAATGCCTGGCTTGGCTCATATATAACTGTAAGAGAGATTTTCGAGCACTACAACCTGCTCAACAAATCAACATGTTACTTTAATGTTAAAAATATAATACTTAATACTGTCCAAAACAAATATTCAACCTTTAATTACTGGCAACTATCAGATTTTGATTATAAAAAAGTAGAAAATAATATTGTAATGCTTCACAATAATCTTATTAATAACCAGAATAATATATCTGAAACAGAAAAGGCTATTAATAATATATTAAACAATGGCACCATAGATGAACTTGTAAGCTATGTCAATACGCTTACTAATGACGTTATACTAAAAGATATTCCTGACATTCCTAAATTTATCGTTAAATACTTTAACGCTAATGAGAATGAACAGATGCAGCTTAGCCTTGCTGTGAAATGTTATAAAGATATATCAAATGTACTCTAATGCTATAACCACTTAGGAGATTATTATGCTTAACAATGATAATGAACAATATGTACAATCCTGTATAACAGAAATGAATGAATGGAACAATATGCACGCTGATGAATTAATATCACTTAGAGCATCCATCAACCAGTTTCTGTCAACGAATACAGAAAACTCTATCTATACACTTTGTACATTTCTTAATGACAAAACTATAATAACAACATTTCTTGGTGTATCGGATATAGCTTACTGTATTCTTGCTGCTGATATGACAGCTTATGAATTTAATATGCATAGTCAGACACCCAAGTTTATGTATAATACTTTAAACATAGATAATCTCATACATAAGCTTCAGTGTTACAGATTTCTTATTCTTAATATAGAATATGACGTTGACCGAAATAACGCTATTGATAACATAATAAAAGCTATTAATGACCAGTATATATCTGTAACAGCACTTGCAAGGTTAATTCTTAATATAGCTGTCAATAAAGCTCTTGTTATTGACACTATTATTAAAGCACTGAATACAGCTGATATGTCAGAAACCGCCACTATGCTATACTCAACTTATAAAAATATGGAGAAACAACTATGAACTCTAAGAAATTCTGCTTTATAATGTGTTCCAATGATACACAATACGAACAGGAATGTATAAAGTATATTAATAACCTTCTAATTCCTGAAGGATACGAATTGGATATAAAGGTCATAAGAGATGCTGCCTCTATGACAGAAGGTTATAACCGCGGTATGAATTCTTCTGATGCCAGATATAAAATATATCTGCACCATGACACATTTATAATAAACAAAAATTTTCTTACTGATTTATTAAGCCTTTTTAGTAATCCAGCCACAGGGATAATTGGCGTTGTCGGTACACCACGGTTAGCTAAAACATGCGTTATGTGGCTTGGCGAACGTGTAGGCAAGCTTATATCAAGCTGTATATATCGCACAACCAATGCTACTATCGGTGATATTGACACACCGACTAATGTTGAGGCAATAGATGGTCTGCTTATGGCAACCCAGTATGATATACCGTGGCGTGAAGATATATTTAAAGGATGGGACTTTTATGACGTATCTCAAAGCTTTGAATTCAGAAAAGCCGGTTATAATGTTATAGTTCCTCCTATGACAACTCCATGGTGTTTTCATGATGAAGGTGTTATAGAACTTTCAAGCTACTATAAAACCCGTGATATATTTATGAAAGAATATAAAACTATGCTTAATAACTAAGTCAACAAATTATCAACCCCCGTATGTACCTGAATAACTCTCATCCAAGTACATATGGGGTGTATTATAACATTATATCTTATTTTTTATTGCTCATTGTTAACATACATAATCTTTACATAATCTTCTGTCTTATCCCTCATAATTTCCATGCCTTTCTGAAGCTCTGACAGCCTATACTTATGTGTTATAAACCATTCCGGATGAATACGTTCACCTGCAAGCCTGTTAAGAACATAATGCCAGTCATCTATGCATACTTCTTTATTATCACCTGCGCCACCTTCAATATTTCCATAATATGAAGAATTCCATGTTCCACTTAGTTTAATCTGCTTTCTCAATATATTCCAATATACATCCTTATCCAATGTCATATCAGAATATGGATTGCCAACCAGAACAATATGTGCTGCTGGTGCTGCAAGCTGTATGGCTGTCTGTATTGTTTCATTACATCCCACACACTCATATATATAATCGTATTTATAATTATAATTTTTATCACTTGCAACATTACCATTTATACCCGATGATATCATAAAATTATTGCTGCCATTACCCGAAACCATATATATATCATCTTCATATATACCAAGCTTCATGGCGTTTGCTTTCTGTTTTTCCTTATTGCATATGACACTTATATGTTCTATTCCCATTTCCTTTAAAAACATGGTAAGCAATAATCCTATAGTCCCAAGACCTATAACACACACCTTAAGATTATATATGTATTGACCTGCCATTCCTATCATATTGCCATAATCTGTATCAACAGCACCTATACTCCTGCATATATCAAACTGCCTTAAGGCATGCACTGCCACCGCCATAGGCTCCATCATAGCTGCCTGCTCATACGTCACATTATCTGGAAGCTCTATAAGATTCCACTCTGGAACTGCTACATATTCTGCAAAACCACCATCACACCTTGAGCCAAGATAATTGTAATGACTGCACATCTCATATTGTTTTTTCTGACAGCACTCACACTCTCCACATGGAATAAGCGGAAACACTCCTACTCTCTTTCCAATCCACCCTGATTCTGTATCATCATATACTTCTACAACCTTACCTGAGAATTCATGTCCCGGAATGAGCGGATGAACATGTGCTCCCGTTTTGTATATTCTTGGTATATCAGAACCGCACACACCTGCTGCCATCACCTTCACAAGCACCCAGCCTTTTTTAAGCCGTGGCTTTGCTGCACCCTCATATCTGATATCTGCTATACTATGTAAAACCTGTGCTTTCATTGTGACAATCTCCTAATTATCTGCTATAAATCTTTCTAAATCAGCCTTAGTTGTTATCTTATAATTCCCCTCATCGCCTTGTATCAATGCTATATTCATACCCGCCATGACTGCCGGCTCACTTGAACCATTAATACTTAATATTCTGTCCGGAAACAATGCCATATTAGAATCCATATATTTATCCAGAATAAACAGCTCAGGAGCCTGACCAGCATATACAGTAGCCCTGTCTATAAGACTATCTACTTTCCTGCCATCATTACTTACATATATAGTATCCTTCATTGGAAGAACCGGCATAGCACCATCATATCCATCCTTATATATAGCCTCCATACATAGTCTTATAGTATCTTCTTTAAGTAACGGCCTTGCAGCATCATGAATTAATACTGTATTTATAGTACTGCTTATCTCCGTCTTTGCAGCAACTTTATTCTTATATATATTTTTATTGTCATTATATATAGGTGCACTTAATATATACTCCTGTATGTCTTTAAGTCCATTATATATAGACAACTGCCTATTCTTTCCCGATCTTGAAAAACCTATAAACTTTTCCGGCACCTTAATCTTATCCTGCCATACTGGCTCAGCTACTATCCATATAGCATCTATATAATCTGATTCATTCAGTGTCCTAAGACAATAATCTATAATCATTCTCCCATTTACTTCTATATATTGCTTTGGAATATCTGCTCCCAATCTTGTTCCTGTTCCACCGGCTAATACAAGTGCTGTATTCATCTCTTGAGACTCTCCTATTTTCCTATCTAAACCAATATAATGTACTAATATATTATACCTATATAATACATTTACCTGACTATACTTCGTATCTCCTTAAGAATATCTGCATAAGACCTGTTCTTACCAAAAAGTACTGTTGTACCTAACACAAAGCCTTTAACCCCCATAGGGGCAAATGTTTGTATCTTATCCATACCACATGCACCATCCCAGTACACTTCAAATTTCATCTCTTCACGTATCTTAAGGAGTCTTTCTATCTTCTTACCTACATAAGGAAGATACATCTGTCCAGCATTACCGGGATTAACCGACATAACAAGTACCTTGTCAACTATCTGTAACATCTCTATAACAGTTTCTATACTTGTCCCCGGATTAATCGCAATCCCTGGCACAAGACCTGCATCTATAATCTTCTGCAATGTAGTTGATGGATGGTACTCTGCCTCTGGATGAATATATACAGTATCACCCTTCTTAAGTGACTTAAGAAACAGATTAATATGTGTACTTGGATGCTCAATCATAAGATGTACATCCATCGGCTTATCCGTAGCTGACCTTATATATCTTAAATCATTCAAAGACATAGCAAAATTAGGCACATATCGTCCATCCATAATATCAATATGAAATGAATCAATACCTGCCTGTTCTAATTCTTTAACTTCTCTTTCCAGATTGCCAAAATTGGCACACATCATAGATGCTGTTAGTTCTGTGTACATATGTAATCGTCTCCTTACGTTTTATTGGCATATCCTATATGCTATGTATTTGTTTATACTATTTCATCATGTTAATAAAAGCCTCTAGGGATATTATACCCTAAAGGCTTTACTTCTACAATATTAGATAAATGAATTGTATTACATTAAAAATTTAAAATCAAAATAAGCATTATAGTTCTCCTAACTTCGCGAAACTGCTTTGTATAAATGTGTAATTCTCCCAAGGTACACTTTTAAGAATATCTCTTCTTTCATTAAACTGTTCAGCTGATGTTCTGATTGAAAAGTAGACGTCAAATTTAGCCTTTGTAATGTATCGGCGCTTATTAAGGTATCTTTTTTGTTCATCCACACCATCAACAAACATATTACATTTAGAAATAATCTCAGCATCATATTCATCATTATTAGCAATAGCATTTAATAGAAATGTTTCCATTGCTCCTGTATCCTCAAATGGTATAACTAACAACAATAACTTAACCTGTTGTTCATCACCATAACCATTCTGATATGTATAACTCTTCCACATATTATTGCTAAGCATTATATCATGAGATTGCACAGCATATGTATTCATTTTTGTTTCTATACTATTGGAAAATTCCGCTTCTGTAGATACTTCATCTCTATCTGTTATAATAACTATATTATCAATACACTCGCCAGGTGCAGAAACACTATTAAGTTCAAGAACATAATCTAAAGTTTCAATTATACGGCTGCAACCACCACAACCAATTATACTAAGTATATTATCATCCTTAACAAGTTCACACTCTCTTACTTTTACACCATTTATTCTAATTGGTTTATTACTCTTATATTCCCATCCATTCACTTTCCTCATATAGTACTGTAACAAAATAAAATCCGTTGAACCTTCACATAAAATAACACTTCTCATCTATCTAAGCTCCAATCCCATATTATCCTGAACCTCTATAGCTTTATGTCCATCAAGTCTTCTTACTACAGTTTTATTTTCACGTTTATTTAATGTATATACCGCAATCATATCTGTATATTGAGGTGAACATTTTAATAGCTTATCTATTGCTTCCTTACTATGAGATGTCATAAACACCTGGACATTCAACTTCATACACATCTCTATTATCCATGCAAATGTTCTGTCCATTGCTGATGTATGAATTGCAGTTTCGAATTCATCGATTAAAAGAACCCCATCCTTAGCTGCTATTGCAGCACTCATTAATAATACAGCCTTTTTCATTCCATCTCCATATACATTAAGTGGTAAAGCTTTCTTATGAGATTTCGTCAATATTTTGTATATCCCTCTAGATGTTGTACCCTCCACAGAAGAATTATCATAATTAATGCTTATAATATCCTCATCATATTCTTTAAGTACAGCTAACATCTGCTCATACATATCTGAATTATTTAGAACAGCATTAAGATATACATCTCCTGTTGTATGTTTCTCTGGAGTTATATATACAATTTTATCTTGATTTGCATTGGAATCTATATTCCTTAAATCCGGCTTGAATCTGAACTGACCTTCATACACACTATTTTCAGACATCTTTTCCCCATTTACCGCAATATTTAAAAGTATTTTTTGAGGGTTAACAATGTAATCCTGAATACCATCTTTTGATGGAGCTATTCTCTGAAAATGCGTATATCCAATTATTTTTAGATATTCATCTTCAAGTAATTCTTCTTCCGATACTTCTGCATTTATAACAACTTCATACTTTTTATCTTTATATTTAACATCATACTTTATCAATTTATCCATCTGATCAATGTCAAACAAATCACAAAATCCTTCAAAATATGATAATCCCTCTCTTATATCATTAGAATTCCTTCTAATAAGTGTTCTCCAAAGTCTGAAGTCAGATGGATTCTCAATACTACGCAAAACTTCTAAAACACTTGTTTTTCCACAATTATTATCACCTGTTATTATATTGATAGGCACAAGGTTATTCAGTTTTAACGATCTAATTCCTCTATATGTTTCAATATTTAACTCTGTTATATGAATTGCCATAATCAAGCCCCCACTTATAATACATTGATATTTTCAATCTTATTAATAAACTCGTTATATATTATATTCTAAAAATTTTTAAAGCTTTTAGGGATATTATACCCTAAAGGCTTTACTTCTACAACAATCATATTGACAATTAACAATTATATTCTTCATTTATTAAAGTCAAGGTACACGGGTTGGAGTGTTTACTATAGTTGACGATTTATAATTATTAGTATCTATTTTACGTATTTACTTTTTCACTATTCAATTTAAGAAATTTTTATTAGCATACACTACCCTATAACTTTCTTTCCTTGATTCAAAAAAATACGTAATAAGTCTTTCAGAGATAAACCCTGGATACCTGTTCATATATTTGTCATCCTTAACACCACCATGTTTCCAAACTGCATCTAATATTGGAAACAACCATGTACACATATCATTTAGTACATTTTTCTTCATAATAAACATATTACACGGATTAAATAAATTTCCTGCAAATATTTTTTTTGCACTATCATATTCATCTGGTAAATTATTCTTAAAATACTCCATTAAATAATCCCAATCTTCCGCTATATGTCGCTCTCTATAATTTTCTGCAATATTAGGTCCTATATATAAAGGTACCGGCAATACTACATCAACATCGTTTGATATCAGTTTAGAAATCCAATCATCAGGTAGTTCAAAATGCCTCCGATAATGTGCCAATCCAATATAATCATCGTTTGCATGTTTCCATAACCAATAAATGCCTGTTAATTCGCAATACTGCTGATTTCTATCTGATATATTATCCCCTTCGCAATCAACAAGCACGTTTTCTAATACCCTTTTATCTGTAAGTGCTGCGCCAACCTGAATTATTTTCTCATATGGTGCTATCTTATAAACACTCTGCAATTCTTTATCAAATATTGAATTAGCCACATATATCGTTGCAGAAATATCATTATATTTTAACCGCTTAATACAATCATTCTCATCAGCTACAATAAGATTATTAATAAGTTCATACTTTCTTCCTTGCGATTTAAAACGCTTCTTAACATAAGCATTTCTTAACTCAATGTCTAACTGCACTGTTACTGGAATAATATTAGTAAAACCTACTTGTCTTAATTCAGTTTCAATCTTAGCATGATTTATGCCACGTGTCGCAATATACACCTGACATGAAGTATCTAAGCCTGTATCTATTAACTTTACAGGAATATTTTCAACATATTCTTTATTATCCTGCATGTCATCAACAAGAAATGCAATAATATCGGTCTGCGGATAAAGATATGTAATATATTCTTTTAATGTTTGAGCTCTGGAATGAGCTCCAGCAATATAAACTTTCATATTTCTCCCATTATAATTTGTATACAATTATCGTTCCGCACTTATCAGCAATCGGAATTTTAATTAACTCTCCATATTTTTGTTCATAAGATACCACCGCTTTTTTTACACCTTTCAATGTAGGTTCATTATAATCATGTATAAATATATAACCCCCCTTAACCATTCTAGGATAAAACCATTCTAATGCATCATATATAGATTTTTCAAAATCAAAATCAATAGAAACAAATTTAAATTTTTCCTCTATTCCTACAGCAGATTCTGGGAAAAACCCTTTTTTTATTATACATTTATCTTTATGTGGCATTTTTTCGATTACTTTATCCGCAGATGTATCTTTAAATATTTCTATAAATTCTTGATTACAATGACCTTTAGCTTTTTCTAACAATGCCTCATCATGTTCAAACCCTTCGAAAGAATCAAACAAATACAATTTATTATTTGGAAATTTACTATTTATTAATTTTGAAAAAAATCCTTTAAAAACACCAGCTTCTGCAACTTCTCCTGGTAATTTATTAATTGTATCTGCTATTAATTCAAATGTTCTATATCTAAAATAATCCCATTGATACAATGGATACTCATTACAAAACGGATGTACTATAGAATCAATTCCCATCCTAACCCCGCTTTCACGCATTGCAATATTTATATAATCAGGTGCTATACATTGCATAGCGTTGATACCTCTAAATTGTGCATCTATCTCACTCATCATTTGAAAAGGTCTTAAAAATATAAGTCTTTCATATTCTATTTTATAATTATGTATTTTCTTGTATATATCATTCGAATACACACTTGCAATTACTATATAATCATAACCTAGATACGTGCATTCAAATAATTCATCTGGTGTATACACTCTCTTATTTTTATAATATTCTTCTTTTTTATTTGTATCTACATATGCTATAATTTCTACATTTGAATTTAGATAATTACAAAATTCTTTTTCAATTTCACCAACACCCCATATTATTATCTTTATCATATTCATAAATTTTCCTTCCGAATGGTTTAAGCCTCTTTCCAATATCATTGTTGCATAATCAATTTAAAAAATTTTTTTCTGCATGTACAATATTCCATTTATTCCAATTATGTACAAAAAAAATGCTCAACAGTCTTTCTGACAAAAAGCCTAAATATCGACCTTGATATTTATCTTTTTTAGGACTGCATCTTTTTTCGCATTCAAATATGATTGAAAATAGCCATTCACAATATTCATCAAAAATTTCTTTTTTTGCTATAATCATATTATATGCATAATAATAAATTCCATTTTGTATTTCTATTGCTGAATTATAATATTCTGGATGTTTTTCTTTTATAATCTGTATCATAATATTCCAATCATCTTTAATATGATCATTTGCATACATAACTCCAACAGATGGAAAATTCAAAATCGGAATTGTCAAAATAACATCTATTTTAGAATTACCCAATTTTTCTATAACTTCTTCATCTAATTTAAAATGTCTTCTATAGTGTCCTAACCCCTTGTAATCCGATTTATCATTCTTCCATATCCAATACAAAGCTGTCAATTCACAATATTCTTTGTTTTTTAATGAAATATTATCCCCAATATTGTCTTTAATATCACAAATACTTTGTTCTGTAAGTGCTGCCCCTACTTGTATAGTTTTCTCCCAAGGATATATCTGTTTTTCTTTCAATTTTTTATCCAAGTGACATTTTGCTGAATATATACCTACACAGGAATTCGATTTTTCTTGAACTTTTCCAATTTCTTCTTCAAGAGTTTTATATTCACCATATTTTTCTAAACATATCTCCCTAAAATAATTTCCTCGTAAACCACTCCACAAATCACTTTCAAAGCCACATATTATTACATTCTCAAAGCCATTATATTTAAGTTCTTTTTCTATTTCATCTATATACTTTTCTAATACAGCAACAATAATTAAAGCATCTCTATACTTATACTTACCTTCTTCTATAGTAATTACTGGTTTGCCCATTAAAGACTCCGGATTATTTGTTTTATTTGTAACCATAAAAGCCTCTATTTGTTTATTATATGGCTTTCCTTCCAAGCAATTAGCCACTTCATTTGCCACTATTCTTGCCCCATAAATTACTATTCTATCACTTTTAATTATCCTATTTGCATTTTCTTTACAATAATACAATTCTTTTGTCACCTCATTTTATAATTTCCTAATAAATACCATAAACCTCTTCTGATGTCTTCCTTTTTTAGAACTTTTTGATTGCCACTTTGGGACCATTTAAAGCAATTTTTTCATTTTATCTTTATTAATCCTAAATTATTCACAAAGCCGTATTTAAATTAAAAACTGCACCATGAACTTATAAATTGTAAACGCACCAACGGTTTACTATAAATTCAACCCATGCAGCTAAAACTTATTTCTTTTGACCGAAAAAAGGGCATAAAATCCCTATGACAAGGTTTTAAGTGATTATCCATCTATCAAGATTCGTTACTAGTTGCTATTCCAGCTGCACCTGCAATTTGCTGATATTATATAGAGTCTCATAGAACTCATCCTTATAAGGGCAACTACTACACAGCTTGAATGTTATATATCGTGCTGAATGTATTGCTTTTGCAGTAATCTTCAGCAGCATTAAACGTATGTGGTATCGATGCGTTGTTTACGCATATTTGCTGATAGTGCCAATCGTCTAAACCAATTAAATATGTTATAAGCAAGTACATGTATTTGAAGTCTATTGGCATTTACTATTCTTGTATGACTACTTACAGAAGCAAAGTTAAAACATGATTTGATTTCTTTGATAAAGTTCTCCATCAGACCTCTTTTGCAATAAACCTAATGAGGTATTCCGGCGATGAGTCCATGTTTGTGACAATAAATGTATACATGTAAGTCATCTGATTTTCAGGTTTCTCTAACTTATAGACAACACGTCTTTCATAAGGCCATGTGGCTGCCTGATACATGAATTCGCCATAAACTACAGCTTAATCAACTTTGTTTTCTCTGGTGATATCATCAAGCTCACCAACCAAATATGCATCCAGGATAGGCTGAAGAAAATCCGGTACTTGAATACATGGTTCCGTCTCTTAACTGGATTTTAATTAAATCACCTGTTATTCCGTCATAGCAGACAAGTGGGTGATATCCATTGCTTTGATAATGAAAGTTAAAGGATCTTCCTTCCTGTTTACAATAAGCGTCAACAGGTGTTGAATCTAAATCCAATATAACAGACTTAGGCATCTGAATGCTGTAGATTTTCTTTCTAAGAATTTGGCTTATCAAAAGGAACTGATTTAAGTAATCTTCATCCAGACGATTATGAAATCTTGAAATAGTTGGCTGTGATGCCAAAGTCTCTTTGTTCAGCACTGCTTTAAACACAGGATCATTGATAAGTTTATCTGAAGCATCATCTTCAAAGTTACCAGCAATGATCATATATATCATCTGAAGGAGATTATCCTTGTCAGTGTGATATTTAAATGATGCAGAATCAGTGACCTTAAAAGAATGACTAAAAAGTCTGTCAATAACAATTTTACTTACGAATTCTTTGATAAGAAGTAAGCCTGCATCGTAGGATAAATCACATCCATCGAAATTAATTTTAATCGGTCTATTGCTTTCTAGTGATAAGGTGTTTACAATACTCATAAAGGGCTCCTTTGTTGGTATTTATTTTGATTTGTCACCTTAATTTTACCACAAATGGATGCTCTTTTTTCATTCACTTAATAAGTGAAAAGCAATATTCAATTTAAATTATAGAAGCCATGCAGCTTTCAGCCACTTTCACAGCATTGCCGTGAATAATTTAGGTTAATACATGCATATTTTAAAATGCACGCTAAATCATATACATTTTTATATCGAAAGAAAACACTCCATGGAACGTTTTCGTCCTAATCTTACATCTAAATTTGAAGAATTATACTGCGATGGATTATGTAGCACTTACGATATAAAAGCTCAAAGTTAATCAAAAGCAATGTTAATAACACTATTTAAATTATAAAATAGGTGTTTTTCAAATCCATGTTCTAATACCGTCAATATTTCTGCTTATTTTACGTTTCTCCATTATCATATTTTTCTATAAATTTATCAATTTGTAAATAAAAGTCATTATATCTTTCTCTTATTAATTCATCTGACCAATCCCACCATTTTATTCTGTTTAAGGCATCTATTTGACTTTTATTGTACCTATATCTAATTATTCTAGCGGGAACTCCTACAACTACAGCATAATCCGGAATATCTTTTGTTATAACTGTGCCTGCTCCAGCTATAACACCATTACCTATATCGGCACCATTAGTAATTATAACATTCCTACCAAGCCAAACATCATTACCAATACAAGATCTCTTATTTTTTTTCACATATCCTTTAGGTTTAACGCCCTTAAAAAACCATTTCTTATTTGAATAATCTTCATAATCTGCAATTCTAACTTCATCATTTTCACCAGCTTCATATATAAAAGGATGCGTAGAAATATAGTTAGTGGGATGATTTCTAACAACCATAACACCATCTGCGAAACTACAAAATGAACCTATTGATTTTATTAAATAATGATTATTTTCTGTTAAAGGACCATAACTATATTTACCTATTTTAGTATGTGTATTTTTTTTTTCTTTTTCAAGTAAATATTTTTCTTTTTCTATTTTCTTATTTTCTTGCATTCTCACTATTTTCATTTTAGGAGACATAATTTCTTTCATACTGTCCATTTCAACTATATCATCTTCTTGAAAATAATTTAGCGCATTTTTTTTTAATTCATCATATATTTCAATATTTGTACTAGCAATAAATATTACATAATCATCTTTGTTTAATTTCTTACAATAGCTTAATCCATGAATCTCTGAATTATATTTACTTATTTTATTATCCAATATTATAATATCCTTGATTCCATATACGTCATGCATAATTTTCTTATATTCTAATCCTACTTTACCAAAAGGATATATAATAAATTTTTTTCCCCTATCAAGTTGTAATTCTATTATTTTTCTAATTTCAGATTCAATGTCCATATTAATCACCTATAAATTTTATAAATTTTTCTAGCATTTGTTTTGTTTCGCTTTTTTCTTTAACGTATCCTCTTTTTTTAATTTCCCTTTTAATTTCTGTTTTGATTGCAAATATACGCATATTTTTACATTCTTTATAGAATATCCCTTTTCTATCTACTGAATTGTTTTCATTAACAATCACTGCCTTATCTTGCATTTCACTAGTAATACCCATATTTTTTTGCGAATACAATACTAATTTTCTATTTATTTTATATCCTACAATATCTCCAACCCAATCTTGTGATATTATTATTCCAGAATTCACAAATTTATTTTCTTTATAATCTAATTTATATACAACATTATTGCTTCCAGGCAAGACAATTATATCATTATTCCATTTCTCAACAATTAATGGAATCTTATTATTGTCATTTCCATATTCATAATTTATGATAACCACAGAAAAATCTTTTATATCAACTCGGGCAACTTTTTTTCCACAACAATCCGTTAACCATATATAACCATCTATAATATTTATATTTCTAATATTACTCATCTCTTTAATTGTATGTTTTTCAATATCAAAATTCAGAAGATTTATTGAATAAATTTCATTTGTACCTCTATTAACTATATAAATTTTTTCATTATATTTCACAGTTCCAAACAAATCAACTGTAATAACTTTATGATTTTCTTTAAAACATCTAACTTCTTTTAATTCATAATTTTCATAATTTAACACATATATATTATTTTGAATATTTGCTGGAATAATTATTATTTTATCATTATAAATAAATGTAGATGCTACACAAAATAATTGTTCTTTTTCTCCAATATTTTTAAATATAAA
>OOCY01000057.1_pt1 | contig 120936 bp, 137 predicted proteins | sample 1671291 | NCBI WGS metagenome assembly OOCY01 (sample SAMN06348141, study PRJEB24527) | human gut metagenome | biome: human gut; feature: ankylosing spondylitis patient; material: feces | host: Homo sapiens | place: China | collected 2015-10 | reverse complement strand
ATCAGATTCATTAAGAAATGTCTCTTGAAGTGTCTTAAATTACGATACCATTATAATTTATCTATGTAGAACATTTCCGATACTTCTCTGGAGCGATAGTTATCGGAAATGTTCCACTCCACCGCTACTTTTCATTTTTTGCTTTGTGGTTGAATGCACCCCAACTAATTGCAGTTTTTTGCAATTCTTCTAATAATTCAAGATGTTTGCTGTAATTAATAGTATTAAGACATCTACGTCTTTCTGTGAGCTTTATTACATTGCTCGCTTTTCCTTCCATCCCAGTTTCTCGTTCAGTTCCAACAATGACCTGCCCCTCATCAGACGAAAATAATTCTAATGATTTGAATATGCTCCCTAAGTTTTCGGCATCTTGACCTTGCTGATTAGGAGTGTCAACCACATAAAAATTGAAAGGGCTATTTGTTCTATATAAATTATATAGATACAGCGCCGACTGATACATATAAACTAATCGTGGAGTTTCGCTTCCAGTACGGTCTATTATTTGCACAAAATCCCTTAGTTTGATGAATGTTTTAGGAAGATTTATCGCATCTGCTAAGGTGCGGCAATATCCTTCTATATCTTCTCTTATATCTTTGGAACGCTCTTTGGATTTCTTTTCGTTTATTTTCTCGTCAATTATTGCAATTTTAGAAACATATGAATCTATTTCTCTTTGTAGAACTTCCAATTGCCTCTTGCAGGATTCATATATCTCATACTGTCCCTTGTTTTTATAAAAAGAAGAATAGGATAGAAGTTGTTGAGAGTTCCGAACTTTTTGTTCAATAGACTGAATTTCTAAAGAGACACCGTTATATTTCTCCTTAAGTTCTTCTAATTCTTCTGTAGCAATAGATATGCTATTTCTCAGTTCTGTTATAAGCTTTTCACAATGAGCATAATCTGAAGTTATATTTAATTGTTCCTCCAATCCATTTGAATAAATAGTTCCACAAATTGGGCAGACCAACTCATCTTTTTGAGTCATTGCAAATTCAATGTCCTTTTTTGTTTCTATGAGATTGTGTTCCACAACGTGCAATTTGTGTTGATTGACATATATATCATTTTCCAAAACTGTCATCTCTGCATTATAAGAAAATTGCATTTTCCTTAATTCTTCCGCCTTAGCAAGCAAAGCTTCAATATCTGTTGTGACCTCTTCAACGGATTCAATATTCTCAATTTGCGTTAGTGTAGATGTGATACGGGAAACAAAGCTTTGATTATAATTCAATTCTTTTTTCTTATCATCTTTTTCAAGTATATGTTCTGTTTTTTGTGCTTGAAGTTCATAATACGTATCATCAAGGTAACCGCATACATATTTATTTGTATTTGGTTTCCAATCTTTAATGTACGCAACATTACTGAAAGAATCAGCTATTTTGCTCCATCCTTCATCTTGGTCAATATACTGAAATCTAAAGAGTAATGGCGGTGTTACATTGAATTGTTTACCATCTTTTGAAATGCAGGGCATTTTGATTTCTAAAATATCCATTAAACAGTTACTATATTCGTGAAAAGCTTCCGTTTCGATAATGCAAGAATAGGAATCCTCATTATTCTCAAAAATCTGAAATTTTTTTCCTTGGCGAACAACACAAAACAGCTTTTCTCCATATTTAAAGAACAACAAATAAGCGGAAATCAGTTTTTTCCAATCAGTTTCAATTCTTTTGCATTCACATCCTAAAGTAGTAAATATACTTTTGATAATTGAAGATTTGCCTGTTTTATTTCCTCCCAAAATAATATTAAGCCCATTTTCAAAAGGAACCTCTAACGACCGAGACTCACTTTGACTGATTACTATCAGTTTTTTTATCGTTAGCCTTTTCATTATCTTTTTCCTCCTGCTGTTTTCGTAAATTTCTAATTAAAATTTTGTACTTTTGCTCTTGTTTAACTTTTTCAACTGAATTTTTGCTCATAATACAACACCTCAACTAACGATTTATCAAGAGAATCCGATAGGAGATTATGCTTTTGTAATTCTTGAATGCATAATCTTTTCAGATCATTATTAAACCCATTTGTCTCACATGATTCACAATATGTAGAAATTGTTTTTCGCAACACAACAACAATTTCTTGATATTTAACATCATTAACATCAAGCCACCTTGTATCGTGGAGCGTTTTTGCTGATTCTATACGATTAATATCCTTGTCCGACAATGATTGAGTAATCAAGTAATCGTGAAATGCATCATAATTTCCGCTGTTCTTTATGTTACCATCAATTTTCTTGCTTATTTGAGCAATATCCACACCTTTTTTTTCAACTAAACTTTTCATACTAATAGGTACTTTGATTTTTTCTTTACTCTTTTTTCTTACATCATTTAGCAATTGCTGAAAAATAAGATTGGCAGTATTGGACGGAATATTTTTGTCTGCCAAGTGGTTGAAAAATTTACCCATAGTTTGAGATTCATACGTTGTTAGTTGTAGTTCCGATTTATGGACAAAAGTATTCTGAATAAACTCCTCAAAGATAGAATCAAAATTGCTCGGCATATCATCTAAAAATTCATTTTTAATCCTGTTTTTGATTTTTTCATATAACGCAATATTTTCTGTCTGAAGCCTTTTCCCGTCTTCAATATATGACTGCCATAACAAAACCTCTTTATCAAAATCATTATTTGATACAAAATGGCAATGCGAACATTCAGCACCAAATGTCAAATAGTTGTAGAAAATAAAACCTAAAAAAGATTTTTTGTAGCTACCACTTTTTTTCTTTTCCCTTTTAGACATTTCCGCAATAGTCCAGTCCGAAGAATCTTCTTTTGTCTTTATTTGAAAAAACTGATACTGCTGATTATTGGTAGAAAATTCAGCCATATCATCGTGAAATTCACAAAAAACAATACACTCTGCATCTTCTTGAAGTTTACCTATTATATGGCATACAATCCAATGAACTTGATATTCAAATCTATTATAGGAGTCAGAACCTGCTTGCTCACGCTGTTCAACAGTAAGTACGCTACTCATAATTTGGGACTCCTTTCATTTTTATTCCATTTCATAATAAAGTTCCACTGCTCTTGCCATTCTTTCTCATTCACTATCGTATCAAACACAGGCTCAAGAAAAGTCTGGATTTCTTCAATGACAAATGGAAACTCAAGTGTGTTATCTTTTATGGTTTTCAAAAAGAATTTCCAACGCTTCTGCATATCTTCATCATCGGCAAGTGCAACAACACGCTTAAAACTATCTCTGTCATAGGGAGTGCCACGCCGCTGTAAGGTTTCAAATATAGCTGCCTGTAATTTTGCACCCTCAAAATCGAATGTCCTTGAAAGATAATAGATGTCATAAAAATCTTTCATCCTGCCTGTCAGTTCAAAGCGTTGCAGTATGGCATCAAACTTCTCAGCAATAGTGCTTTCTAGAGAATATGTTTTGATTACAGGAGCTTCAAAATCAGGAAGCTGAGTGTTGATTGTACGTTCTTCAGCACGAGGAACTATAATATCACCCACACCTATATCAACATTAAACGGCACACGCACATTTTTTATTTGAGCAATAATCTGCGTACTGATACCGTGATATTTTCTTTGCGGAGAAATTTCCTCAAAGCCTTTTGCTCGCATTTCTATATAATCGTTACCTGTCGGTGTGTCGATGATTTTACAAATCAACTCTTTTACATCATTTATTGAATTAGAGTATCCACGGAGCAGGAAATCGACATCGATTGTTGCTCTACTTTCAAAATTAGTTAAAGTATAAATGAACAATCCACCTTTGAGTATTAGCGTATCCTCACACCCGGATTTTGATAGTTTTCTCAAAAATTCTTCCTGCACAAAAAGCTGCAAGCATTGCTGGTAGCTGATACCAGAAGCTTTTGCTTTATTTCTCAGCTTTGCCAGAACGGAAGCTGCAACATCTGCCATTACAACCACACTCCAATCAATTCTTTTACACGCGTTTGAACACGCAAAACTTTTGCATATTCTATAAGATTCGGTATATTCTTTTTCGGGTCTTTAACATAGCCCTGTACTGCTTTATTAAAAACCTCCTTATCCATCTTGTTCATATTTCGCAACACATCGCAAATAGTACGGTCACGGTCATAAATGCGGACTTTGTGGAAATCAATTTCACCTTCGGTTTCGCCTAGCGTAACCAACTCTGACTCTACACGATATGCCTTTATAAACGGATAATCGATTTTTGTACGCCGCTTAGAGACATTTTTATCTATTGCAAAGTTCCATTCAGCAGGATTTCTGTCACTGTATCTATAATAGAATAGAGCAGTCTCCATACAAAGCACTGCATCGGGAAACAATCGATTGATAATGACAACTTCGCTTTCTCCATAATCTTGAGTCCAGTGATAGTAACCTCGCCTGACTCTTTCAATCAATCCTTCGTCTAAAAGTTGTTTTATATCTGCATAGTATAACTTTGAAGCTGTAAGTTCAGCAGTAGTCATAATATAATTATGACTGCTAAACAACATTCTCAGTGTCTCAATATCTTTATTCTGAAGCATATCTTCACCTCTATTTAATCGCCCCTAATCAAGTCAACGATTGGGCACTTTACTATATTATATTTGATTTTTCTCTTTAAGTCAATAATAGCAAAGTGAACGCTTTTAATTCTATCAATTAGGCAGTTTAGTATAAAATCTGTCCTCCGCTTTTATAACCAAATAAAATATTGGTCAACGAAAAGACAACTATGTAAAAAAATAAGCGTACCACTATTTCTAATGATACGCCTATCCTCATTAAATCACTTCAAAATGCTTCAACGCATCCTTTATCGCTTCCACCTTCTCTGCTGTCGGATGCTTCCTCGGCTGTTTCAATTCTTCTACCGCATTAGGAGCATCATACATTGGCAAGCCTAAATCTCTCTTTACCTCTGCGATATATGCGGTATGTACTTTGAAGCCGTATTTAGCTTCTATGTACTCCTTTATCATTTTGTAGGTCACTCGTTCTTTGGGCTTATAGCTTTCCGCTCTTTGAGCGATATCATCAAGCGGAACTTTTCCCTCACCTTCGCCAAACTCAACTTTTACGTTGATATGTCCGTCTGGCTTTTTGTGGGAAAGCAGTACTACCGTCTCCACATGCTTCGTCTACGACTAAACAAACTCTACCATCCTTGCCAATGCCATAATTACATGATGCTTCCACAGCTTGTAGAAAACAATTTCCAATTTCTTCTGCCGATAACTGGCCAACTACACAATGCGGAGTAATACGGTCAATCGAGCGAGTTCGTCTACCACTATTATAAGGACTTCTTAATTCGCAATCAATTAATAAACTATTTGTATATTCCATATTTCACTTTTTCCTTCATAATGCAAGTTATTTCATCTCAACAAATCTTCATGTTCTTTTAACTGTTTTAGTGTTTCCTTCAATTTCTTAGGAATCGGAATAAAGTATGCTGCATTTTCAAGAATACTAAGAGATTCATTGAAAATGTAAAACATAATCACTGTTTCTCTAAGAGGAATTTTTTGATTTAATAATCCTTGGATAATATTAGCTAAGACTATTACAATAAATATAACAATCTTTTTAATCACCCCCTTAAATCCAATATCAGATGACAGGTTATGATGATAAATGGCTTTTATCCATCCCGTTATAAAATCCAATATAACCAAAACTAAGATCGCTTTTAATAAGAAATCCCAATCTCCAAAAAAGTATATAACCATTCCAGATACAGCACTTTCAATAATATTAGAATCTATGATGTTTCTTATACTCATCTTTTCACCTCCCTAAATTAAAGAAGATGATTCTTAAAGATTTAGAAACTCTTTATATAAATATATTTTTTCTATTACTGAAACAGGTTATAATTGATTTACAATAATTATTTCTCCAAAATAGAATCTTATTTTTTTGCTGTATTTTTCCCATTGACATTTCATAAATAACATCACATAATTCCTCTATGTCTTCATAATTATGACTAACTAACAAAATTGTTCTCCCTTGTTCCTTCAATTCAACAAGTAGTTTCTTTACTTGTTGTATCCCGTCAATATCCAAACCATTCATTGGTTCATCTAAAATTATTATTTCTTGATTCTCCATAATAGCTTGAGCTATTCCTAAACGCTGCTTCATACCTATAGAATATTTTTTTACTGCCTTTCTTTTTTCAGGATCTAACCCAACGTTTAACATAATTCCTTTTAAATATTTTTTATTCACTTTATTATGAATACCGTATAATAATTCTAAATTTTTCAATCCACTACAATTTGACAGAAAATCTGGTGTTTTTATTAATGCTCCTATGTACCCTGCTCGTAATGCCTTTTCAATAATACAGTTTTCCCTGAACCATTCCTTCCAATAATTCCCGTAATACTTTTACATGGACATTCCATATCTACATTGTTTAGAATTTGCTGATCCCCCATCTTTTTTGAAATCCCCTGTACTTGAATCCCTAGTCTCATCCTTACTTTTACGCTCAAAACCCATGTACTATAAACTTTTTGCAAGCAGAGGACTTATATTATTCTATACATTTAGAATTGAATATCTCCTTACTATTAAGTCCTATTATCGTGTTTATTTGGTATGATTTTCTCTTTATTTCTTTCAAATTATAGGTTACATTCTTTTCTCTATTTTCTTCTTATAAAGTAGATAATCGATTATCAAATAAATTTAAACAAAAGGAGATGTTTTTATGCCATTAGTTGGAGAATGTTGTGTTAATTTAAGCGGAAGAAATGTTACCGTCACCGATGGTAATAATCATGCGATTGGTGAGTTAATGAATCGTGAATTTTTTACTGTTGTTGGTGCTGAAGGTAGTTTAGTCGCTATCTATTTCTTAGGACCTTCCGGACAGCCCCTTAGAGGATATTTGAATAATGCTCCTGCAAGTTCAAAAACCCCTATCCACACCCGTCCATATGGAACAGTTTCGCTAAACGGACAAAATTACATTGCTTTTATGATGCGTCAGACGATGAACCTTTATAATTTCAATGGACAGGTCGTTGGGAGTGTCGCTGCTGGAAAAAGAGTTCTATGCAAAAGCAGCATGGCCAGCATTGACTCACCGTTCCTAAAGGCAATCAATTTTGCCGAAAAACGTACTGGTGGATGGGATTCTATGGCTGATTCAACGGGCGCCTATGGATATGTCGACACTGGATTAAGAACCAGTTCTTCTGCAAGCGGTATCGCCTTATATGGGAACTGGTAATTACATCAACTTTATAAAATATTTTCTAAAATGAAAAGGAGAATTGAAAAATGGCTCGATATCACATGATTGTAAATAGTGGAACCATCCCTGTATATCGAAGATCAGATTGTTCCGGTCCTTGCGGAGAACTGTATCCGGGAGAAGTATTTGTTAACCTTGGTGTAACTACAGGTTATCTTAATGTCAATGAAGTACGGTTTATTGATCCGGATGGACGCTATACCCTCGGGTTTATCAACTCATATGACGGCAGCTACGGGAACCTTGCATATTCCGGTACTTTACAAAATATGACAAACTTAGGATCTTGCTATTGTTTCAGACTGAGACACGGATTAAACATTGTAGATGGAAATAATAATTATGTAACAAGTTTAGCTGCTGGTAATATGGTTTATACTAAATCAGCTACTGCTGGTGCAAGTGATGAAAAAAATATGTCCATTATTGCCTATAACCAGAATGGCAAGATCGTTTCTGGCAATTATTTTATCAAATTGAATTATGCTTATGGGAGCATGTTTGCATCCAATTTCTGTCTTATGAAATAAAATTGTAAACTCTAAATAAGCATTTGTATACTAAAATCAGGATGCTCTTTCCTAAATAGAATTGAATAACTTAGGAAGGAGCATCCCTCACAAACTCGATATACTTATCAGAAAGGAAATTAATTATGGCTGATGAAAATGTTAAAAAAGCTCAAGCTTATCTCAATGCAATGTATGGACATCGTTCTGAATGGATTCCTTTAGAAGAAAACGGTTACACAGGAACTGTAACTGTATCTGGAGTAATCCGAGCTTTCCAACTTGAAAACGGATTAGATCCTGTTGGATCTGTTGGTCCTGCTACACTTAAAAAATTCAAAACGCTACCAGTAATCGAGAAAATGAACCCTGATGATTCTTCTATTCCTAATGTCTGTTTATTACAATGCGCATTATTTTTTAAAGGGTATGCTGCAGGAGGAATAACTGGTATCTATTATACATCTGGGGTAAACGCCGTAACACAACTTCAAAAAGATGCTAACATTGGTGTAACAGGAAAAGTAGATTGGAAAGTGTGGGCTGCATTGCTATCTTTTAATTGGTTCACAGAACCTGCCAATCCTTCCACGAAATGGGATCGCAAAATCCAAATAATTCAAAGACAATTAAATAAAGAGTATTCTGACTATTTAAGCGTACGTGCATGTGATGGTATTATGTCCAGGGAAACAGCACTTTCTGTTTTGGGTGCACTTCAAGCTGCTGAAGGTATTCTTTCTCCAAATGATACACTCACAAATTTAAATGAACTGAACTTTGGAGAACAAACAACTGCTTTATTCCCCGGACCTCTCGTATCCGGAAACTCAAAAACAAAATTTAACAAACTAGTTCAGTACGGACTTTATTTTAATGGATATGATCCTGGTAATTTTGATGGAGTATTTGATGACGCAACAAGAGCTGCTGTTACAAATTTCCAAAATTTTTATGCGTTATCCAAGATTATTGACGATAAATCTGGAACAGTTGATGTTTCTACCATGAAATCACTATTGCTGAGTTGTGGAGATACCGCTCGTCCTGCCCAGGCTTGCGACTGTTCCGTTATTCTCAACGAACAGCAAGCTCTTGATTTGTATAATGCAGGATATCGATGTGTAGGAAGATATTTGACAGGTACCGTTGGCACAGATTTTAGACCAAAAGCCTTAACTGTAGCTGAAATCGAAAGAGTTACTTCTGCTGGACTATACATTTTTCCAATTTATCAGGATGGTGGCTATTATCTAAACTATTTTAAAAATCCCTCTCAGGGTTCAACAGATGCTATTATCGCAATTCAAGCCGCAACCCGCCTAGGTTTTTTACATGAAACTACAATTTATTTTGCTGTTGATTTTGATTGTTTACCACATGAAACTGATGATTATATCATTAAATACTTTCAAGAAATTTATGGTGTTTTCAGTTCTACTCTAAATGAAAAGCAATACAAAATAGGCGTCTACGGTCCACGTCAGATTTGTATTGCATTAGCTGATAAAATGTTAACCACATCCTCCTTTGTATCTGATATGTCAAGTGGATTCACAGGTAACTGCGGCTATCCTCTACCAAAAAACTGGGCATTTGATCAATTTTTTGAAACTACATTTACCTCTTCTCCATCATTTGCAATTGATAAAGTTGCCCGTTCTCCCGAGCCAGGCAAGGATCAGGGATGTATAATCTTTGATGAAGTCGAATACATTACAGAACAAGAACGAATCAACGCTTTATATAAAAAATATTTAAACAGGTTTACTACTGCAACTGCACCTTTGGAAAATATTTTTACCACAAACATTGATTTATATGATTGTCGCATACAAGTTGCACATTTTCCAAGTACAAATATGGAGATAAACTTGTTTATTGAAACAAAAGGAAAAGCAGTCATTGTTCCTGATTCACCATCTAAGATTTCAATACCTATAGAGCTAAAATCTGATGGAACGGTAACTGCTAATTTTAAAGAAACTTTAAAACAAGTACTCTCTGAAATTGATACTTCTGGATTTTCAGAACAGTTTTACAATATAGCATTTGAAAAATGCATCTCGATCGCTGAAGAAATGCAAGAAGGCAGTGTAACTTTACAAGTAGAGCTGAAAGAAGCTAACTGTGCCGAACTTTCCGTTACATGGGAAAGCAATGAAGTATACCTTCCAGGTGATGGGGAAGGCAGTGAATCTCGTTATCTTGAGCTTTCTATTGGCTGGATTGTTCAAGTTGTGATTTATACTCCCGAATATAAATTAGCCGGCCAAATTGTAACGTATGCCTCAGTTGCTTGCGTAGCTTGTATTGCTGGATGGGCATTGGTTGAACTAGGTGTTGTAGCTGGAGCCGGATTAGGCACCGTTACCACTATCTATTCTGGCCTTGACGCTATTCTCAAACTTCTAGAAAGGGCAAGTATCATTTTACGCAATTAATTACTAGTTTAAGCTTAAATACTGTTCCCTTTTGAGCCCAAAAAGGGCTCCTAAAAGGGAACATATAAAAAACAACTATGCTCATTACATTAAGTCAATCTCTCATCATCAAATACCACTCTAATTGAAACCGTAAATGTTGTTCCTGTAGTTTGATCGATCAACTCAAAAAGTTCAATCGGATCAGATTCACTTTTGGCTTTCTTATTCCCTACTCGTACACAATCATCCAACCAGATTCGATAATCTTCCCTCAACGGATGAAGTTTCCAGGCAGCTGTCTTAAACAATTCATTCAAAAGACTTTCTTCCTCAGAATAGCCATTCGTATTTTCAGTGGATTGATACACTGTTTTATTCGGTTCAAAATATAAATTTCCCATTTCCCATTGATTATTTCCAGAAGTCTTGACTCTGATCCCCACTTTTCCATTTTTAGAGCTAAATGACTGACTGAGTCCACTATCTGGATAAGTATCTGAAGTAAAATTCATACGAAACTGAAAAGAATTATATTCTTTCATTTCGATATCCTTATATGCAAAATACATATTGATCTGTTGATCTGTAGCAACCTCTTCCACTCCTTGAAATCGTTCCTGCTTCAGTCTCTCTTCCGCATCATTCTGATTCGTACTACACCCCATGCTAAGTGTTAAAATATAAATGATTCCACATAAAATAACAATTCTTTTTTTCACTCCACAATTCCACTTTCTTTCTGAGACTTCCATCCATCCATTATCATATCTATATCTGTAAGACTTACAATAAATTCAGTACCTGACGTTTGATCTATAAGGCGAAACAACTCTACAGGCTCTATTATTGCTTCTGTATTTTCTATATATTGATCTATCCAGATGTGATAAACATCTTTTGATGGTTTTAATTTCCATTCTGCATTTTCATAAATGCTCTTCACAGACTCTTTTACTTCACCCCCTTGCGTAGGAAGTTCATTTCCTGATTTATACACAACTTTTTGATCTTTCCTATATAGGTCTTCTATCATCCACTCCTTTCCTTCTGCTCTTATTTTCACTCCTAATTTTTTGTTAAATGGTGAATATGTCATGCTTGGAATCATGGACTCTCCCCATGGAGATTCGATACTTAATCCTAGTAAGTAAGAATCTAATTCATGCAACGGTCTCTCTTTGAGTGCAAAGTGTATATTAATCTGCTGATCCGTAATGATATCATCTACGCCTTTAAAAGCCTCTTCTTCAGTCAGTTCTACCTGCCTGTTACACCCTGTACAGACAAGCATACAACATATCACAACTAAAATAATCTTTCTCATTTTCTTCTCTCCTCTCATATCCATACCTTTAATAATGAATGATAACTGGTGTTCCCACTTCTACCTTACTAAATAAAAGTTGTGCCTGATCTACCGGCATATTGATACAGCCGTGGGAACCTGTTCCCGAAATTTGATTGAGAGTACCGCCAAATGCACTTTGCCAGTCTGCATCATGAAATCCAATCCCACTCCATGTTACTCTCATCCAAAATCTTACAGGCTGAATGTATTTCGGCTGTCCTGTCGTTGGATTAGTTTCGCCGACCAACGTAGAATCCGCTTCTTTTTCTAAAATCGTATAGACCCCTTCTGGTGTGATTTTTTCTGGAATCGGTTCTCCAGAAACAATATCCGTACTCAATTCTACGGCTCCATTGATCACATACCACATATGCTGCGCAGTGAGATCTACGTCAATATAGGTACCTCCCCAATCCGGCATTGCATGAGCTGCTGCCATTCCGCCGACATAATATGCCGGCTGTCTTGTCACAATTGCCTTATTTTTGATATCATTCTTCAAATTTGTAAGCTCTGTTTCTTCGTCGATTGACCATCCATAGGTTCCCCCTGAAACCTGAGTAGCTCGTCCATCGGGTGTTGTGAATGTACGGGTAGCTCCAACAGTGTCATATTTATTTCCAAATTCTTCCAGCCATGCTTTGATCAGATCCGTCTGAAATACAACTCCCATATTCTGATCGACCGTAATCCAAGTGCCAATCAGAGAGCGGTCTACTATCACAGGTTCTGTCATTTCATATGTAACAGATGCTTCCAGATAAGAATTCATGATATCACATGCTACACGTACCTTTTCTGATTTTTCTGTATATTCTGGTGCAAGATAACACTGTTCCTTTTCCAGATTCAAATTCGTATCTTGGGCCTTTAGCTTATTTTCGATTGCTTTTCTTAATTTTACGTAGTCAATCCCCGTACCATTCGTTTCCTTCTGAATCACAAACTGTTCCCCGTTAAATACCGGTTTTGCATTTTCTCCTGGAATCTGATTTTCTTTTAGTATTTTCAGCTGATTGATCTGCTCATCCAAAAGTGTTTCGTCATATTCCACGTTAAATTTCACTGTTTTTGTTTTCTTCTCAAAAATATCCACAATCCATGACCAGACATTCTGCTGTTTTAAGACCTCTTGAATTTCTTTATTGGAAGCATACTTTAAATGAATATTTTTTCCATAAATGCTTTCTTCTTCCACACCCTCATCCTCAATAGTCACTGCGTATGTTTCAATCACTTTCTCAAATTGCTTTGTTGCATCTAAAAGAGACTTTCCTGATACGTCTATTTTATTGATTGTTGTATTTGGATAAAAATGTTTAGAAAAATAATATGCCACACCAAAATAAGCAAAAATAAACATACATACAACACAACCAATGATTACCCCAATTACTGCTTTTTTCTTCATTTAACATACTCCTTCGTGTTATCCAGAATCCATCTCATATCCCATTTGTTTTTAAAGTATATATATACTATTATCTATATACTTTGTATTATACAATAACCAACCAACATTTACTATCTTTATTTTGTTTGCTATTATTCATTGCTTTCTTTCTGCACAGGTCTAAGTAATCCTTCGGATAACTCAAAAGTCTCATCACATAACAAATTTATATCTTCTTTATTATGGCTTGCCAATAATACAATGGTTGTTTTTTTTAACTCCAACAGCAGCTTTCTAATATGTTCTATTCCACTTTTATCTAATCCATTAAATGGCTCATCCAAAATTAATAATTGTGGAGATTCCATAATAGCCTGCGCAATAGCCAAGCGTTGTTTCATACCCATTGAATATTTTTTCACCTTTTTTGTATCATCTGGATCTAATCCCACCATACTCATATATTTCTTTATAACTTGAGTATCCGTTTTATTATTGATGGAATATAACATAACTAAATTCTGAAAACCACTGTATTGTGGAAGAAATGCAGGATTTTCAATGATAAACCCTACTCGTTTATTCCCCATTTTACCATTTGATAAAACTTGGTCATCTAAGACTATTTCACCACTATCAACTTCAAGAAATCCACATATACACTTGAACAGAACAGATTTCCCTGATCCGTTACGTCCCATAATTCCATAAATTTTTCCACGTTCACATAACAATGAGATTTCTTGCAGTATTACTGTTTCATTAAATGTTTTTCTCACACTCTTTATTTGAAGCATCTTAGTATATTCCTTTCTTCTTTATTTTTAATAAACTCATAACGGAAAGAACACCAATTAATACACACAATACAAATATAATATACCCCATTGTAGGACAATCCCAATTATACTCGTATCCAATATTTGAAATACCTATCCATGATGCAGGAGAGAAAAATTGTACAATAGGAGTTTTTTGAGAAATATTATCCACAACCAATGGGGAAATCGCAAATATTTCTCCAAAAATAATCGCAATGCTATTTGAAAAAAATATGCTTATACTAAACATAGCGACTCCTAAAAAGGTTAAAACTAAAAATACCATTCCCATTGTCATTAAAAGTGCTTCTATTGCTTTATAATGACTCAATATTTTATATGGAGATAAAAATAATAATTCATATTGTGAAGATGCATCTGTTAAAGCAATTGTATAATAAATCCGTCCCCAATTTTTTTCCCCTACTATATTGGGCAATAGAGTTACAACACTTACCAAAAAACTTAATAACGTAATAATTAGTGCAAGGAATACAATTGTAATCAGCTGCACAATTCCCCATTTTATCCTTCCCAATCTAATATAATGAAACATACTTTCTTTTCCACCGTCTGGAATATCAGAAAAAACATATACTGCGCTCCCTAAAAAGAGTACTGCAAAAAATACATTTGACAGTAATAACGGATAACCCCAGGGAGAAATTCCATAACCTGTGATATTAGAAATTTGTTTCAGGGGATTTAAGAACAGCCAAAAAGAAAATCCCACAAAAAATACATAGAAAAAAAACTTTCTGCTTAATAATTTGTATCTAAATATCCGTAATATGTATTGTAATCTAATCATTCTTTTTTACCTTTCGTAAAATTCTGGAACTGATTAATATTGTTAAAATAGCAAAACCCACTGCGCCTATGCTAATAGCATAAAAATAAGACTTCATATCATCATTCCATATATTTACTGAAGCGTTAAATATATTGTACAAATCTGCAGTATTATTCCTGAAAATTTGGTTAACAAAAAAAGATACTATATAAAAACTAATTATTGGTATAGTAAATATTAAAAACTGATCTGATACAAACAAAGAGATCAATGTCGATAACATCGATAGCAAAGCTGTCAAAATCCCATACTGCAAAGCATATAATATGTAATACAGAATAAATTTTTGATTGATTAAAAAAAATCTAAGTCCACCATATTGGGATAATATTTCAAATGTCGTATCATTATCTGCAATCCAAGGTAATCCCATCTTACACATCACTACAAAACATAAAACGCCTAATACAATCGTAAGAATAGAACTAATACTTATAACACAACATTTCGAAAATGTATAACTTATAATATTACCTCTTGAAATCAGTAAATACATATATCCATTTTTTTCATCATCCTGTATACTAATTGCATATGGAAAAGCAGAAAAAATCGTTACCAAAAGAAAAGGAATCCCATATGTAACAGCATCAAAAACATATAAAACTGAAATATTATATCCACCATCAACACACATTCCCAAGCACATACATAAAAATACTCCTACAACTCCGATTATAAAACGTCTGGAACAAATTGCCCTATAAAAGTCAACTCGTGCATATTTAAAAAAGTTTTTCATAAGACAATCTCCTCTCCTGTTAATGCATTATATAATTCTTGGTATTCGTATTCTTTCTCCTTAGTAGACTCTTTTATAAATATTACCCATACAGGAACTAATTCTTTTCGTTTTCCACAATTCAAAATAAAATATCCAAATTCTGTATCATTCACTTTATAACTTGATGAATTAATCAACTGACTATATTTATATAAAATTTTCTCATTTATACTTGAAAATGGAATTAATTTCTCGGAATTTAACTCCGTATCTATATCATATAAATCAGAAATACTCATATACTCAATGCCGCCTGACGAATATAATATTTGTATAGGTGCTGTACTCGGTGCCAATGATATATATGTATCGAAAAATTGAAAAATCACTGGTTTTTCATCTATTATTTGCCTTATTGCGAAAAAATAATACCCATCTTTCCCTTCCCTGGAAGAACTGACTATATCTTTCTGTTCTATAGCATTTGGAGATACTACATAACAAGAATACACTAGATTCTCCGTTGGTATTTTCATATCTTCCAATATAGTATTTATTTCTTCCTGAGCAACTTCTTTTGGCGCAAAAGATAAATCTTCGTCACTGCTACATCTCTCAAGTTTTTCTCTAGAAATACTATTACTTATCTTTTGATAAACGGTAGTCGAATATATTAAGGATGTTGTATCATATTCTAAAACATTCCCCTTACTATCCTTATAAATGTTCCTTGTATCATAAACACTCTTTTCACCTTTTTCAGAGAACAAATTGTCAATAGCATTTTCCCCATAAATAGATCTCTCTGATATAGTTTTTGCTCTATAAATTTCTTTTGGAGACTGCGCTTTTTCTAATATCTCCATTTTATTTTTTGTCACATTTTGTTCTGAGAAATTTATATTTGTTGTACTATAATAGGTCATCATTATAATAAGAATCCACAACAATACAAATATTCTCTTTTTTTTCCCTTCATTCATAAAAAACCTCGTTTAATTATGGCGAAAATACAAAATGTATTTTCGCCACCTGTTTTTTTATCTTTCCTGTATTCTACTTAACTATTTTTAATACTCTCCATGAATGTCAATTACAAAATAGAAATAGCAACATCCACGTCTTAACGCCCCCCCTTTTTTTTACTTTCACATAAATAACCTTTTTCTCAATTAGACCTAATAATAATTTTCTTTAGTATAAAACTGTTTTTAGACTTCCTCAATTGCTACTGGATAAACGGAATAAATCACGGTATAATTGGACTCTTATTTCCATTTGTCCTGAAATGTCATATAATAAAAAAGTTTGAAAAGAATTTCTAAACAAATCCCTTCCAAACTTCTTCTGAATAAAATTAATACATCATACTTTTAATACAATTTATGGAGTGTATCTACCTGTTACCCTAAGAACATTTGTTACACTTGATTGTCCCCAATATGTAGAAAGGCAACACCACTGTCCAACTGGCCCGTTCCCTAAATAAGGATTATCAACTGTCACATTTACTGCATTACTTCTCATCGAAACAGGATATGAAGTATTAGACCAATCTAATGTTTTTGAAAATCCTCGTATTTCTCCAGTATTACTAAAACTTGTTGGTGTAACATAATACCTGTTTTCCGAATCCTCTTTTTGCATACGTGGAGATAATGGATCTGGATGATTTCCATTTGCAGCAACTGTTACATCAAAATTCACATATCCAGCTTGAGTCATCGTAGCAAAAGAAAAAAATAGCATTAAACACATCCCCATAGATACCAAAACTTTTCTTTTCATAAACAAATCTCCTTTCATTTTTTATTAGGTCTAATGGATAACTTTAGTATAATATTGTAATTTTGTATTTTCAATTATACCTGTGCATATAGCTATAAATAGAGTATAATTAGACAAATCCTATTCAACTTTGCAGAACCTATATAATGAAATGCCCTCTTACAAGTAATATTTCCAGGATCCACTCTGCACTGGCGACTCACCGCACCGTAATATTCACCAGTAATCTATTAGCTATAACTACCTCTCTTGAAGGATAACTCTCAAAATCATGAATCCAGAAATTTAGAAATTAGAATTCTGGTATCCGGAAATCGCCTTTTTTGTACTTAATTGCACATTTCCATTTCTATAAGAATATTTGCCAAATTGTTGCCCACATCTGCGATGTAGAAAAGCCTTTACGAAGTAAGCGCAAAATAATTCAACGGATTATGTTACCCTAAAAATCATTAGAGAATGCAAGCATTTCACTTCATCTTCTCTTGCTAGAAATGATAGATGCGACCATTTTACTCTATTCGATTTACGGGGGTGTGCTCATGAGAAGCAAAAGAATATCTGCCGAAAAACAGTATCGTCTCATCGCGGAATGCCATCAAAACAGATTAACAGATCATCAATGGTGTGTAGCATACAACATCAAACCAGGCACATTTTACAACTGGGTAAAAAGGCTACGTCAGAAAGGCTGTGTGGATTTACCAGCGTCAACCGGTCGCAGCTATAGCGCTCCGGAAAGTCAGGAAGTTGTCAGAGTGGATCTTCATGATACTGACAATTTTCCTATGAACAGCAGTTATATAGGATTCCGGCATCTGCGGAAATAACTTTTCCGTGGCAGAGCCAATGAAGCTGTCTGTTGAAAGTTTCTTCTAACGATACCAAATGGAACAGATCCGCAACTCTTGGTTCAACCACTTCGCATTGTGAAGGAACTGGAATGTTAGGGGATATCACGATCGACAGATACACTTTTTTGAACCCAGAGCCATCATTGAGCATTGCCGATCACTCCCAAAAGTGTTTTTAAAATGGGGCAGATGCCTGCTCGGTGATTTCCAAAGTGAAGTTGTTTCTGATCACAGTAGCGATTTTATGCTCCGATGTCATATTTACCGGATGGATCGCAGAAGAAGGAACTTCTACAAATATTTGTGTCTGCTCTGCAGTCTCCAGATAAGCCTCACGAGCTTTCCGAAATCTCCACTAATAACTCGCTTTTGTAATGTCGTGCAGCTGACACCATTCATCGTTTTTCATTCCTTGCGGGTGGTTTTGGTAGTCTCTGATCAGGTCAGCCCATTCACTCAGACGGGTTTGCTCTGCTACTAGACTTATATGAAATTCATGACTCACCTCCTGTAGCAAAGTCTAAAAAGTTGAATACTAAACTATTTGGACTTTGTAGTGATAAATCTATTATCTCACATTGGATAATTTTGAACAGGTACTTGCTATTTTGCGTTTACTGCCTATGAATAAACTTATGCTACCTTCAGTACATATAAATTTTTCTTTCCTTTACTTCGCATACATTGTGATTATTTTTCTTAATTAGAACCACTGGGAATTCTTTGAATATTCCAAAACTCTTTCCATAAAATATTTCTTTTTATATTTACTAAGCAACACTGTTTCTCCGTTTCTTAATAATATTTCTGACGAATTCATAGATGCTATATACTGTATATTTACTATATATGCCGCATGACTTCTTACAAACCTTGCTTCTGCTTGTAACATAGTTTCTAATTCTCTCATCGTGTGTCGCACTCTGTAAACCTGATTTATTGTATGGACTCCTACAGTTCTCCCCAACGTATCTATATACATCAACTCACTATACTTAATCATCACATAATTACATTCTGTTTTTATGCATAAATATTTTTCTTCATAATCAAGCTGCGCTAAATATGTTTTAAATTTCTCTTTAAAAACATTATATTCTATAGGTTTCATTAAATATCCTACTGTATTCATTTGATACCCTTGAATAGCAAACGAATCATAACTTGTTATAAATACAATTTTCACTTTATAGTTAATTTTTTCTATTTCTTTAGCAATTTTTATTCCATTAACTTTGCTTCCTGTAAAAATAATATCCAAAAAAATCAACTTAATCTCCGAATCTGTTTTAACTACATCTAATAAAGCTTCCGTATTATTGAAACTTTGAATCTCTAATAATAAATTCTGTTCAGATTCTATCTGTTGTAAAAATTTGTAAATACATTGCGCAAAATAAATATCATCATCACAAATCAAAATCTTCATAATGATTTCCTACATTTCGCTTCAACTCTAATAATTTTTCTGGTAACTTATCTTCTCCTATTGCAAATGGACATCCATTTCTTTCGATGTATGCTCTTTCCAACGCTACTTTTTCTAACCAATTTCCAATTTTATTTATTATATCTTTTTTCATTTTCCCTTTGTTTACCTATACCAAATAGCACACCACACACTATAACTCCACATGCTGCAAAATAACCCATATCTATATTCAATATTGAGACCCCTCCCAATAAAAATATTCCTATTTGACAATAGTGCTTCAGCTCTTTTGCCATAATCACTTTTACGCCATTGGGAATGGGATTCTGAATTGTACCACATGGAACCTCATAACTTAATTTCAAGTACACCACAAATGCACTTACTATAATTATTATCTTATGTACATCTAAAAATATGCCATCTCCTAATATAGTAATGAATAAAAAAATCCCAAACAAAGTACAGCATATTTCTTGTGTAGGTGCATGATATCCACCACACTTCTTTCTCAGTTTAATAAAAAAATACACATATATACCTGTATTCATTATTTTTTGAGTGACACTCCCTATTGCAATAGCAATTACTAATGTCTTTATAACCTGCAGAACATACTTTATTCCGTAAGATATGATTTGTTCATCATACTGAAGAGCATATCCTCTATTCAATAATATTTTTATTATATATTTCTCTACGTCCTATTCCTCCATTTCCTTATCTCATATCTTCTCGGAATCTTCATCCCTTATTTCACAAGGCTTTCTGTGTCTCTCTTTTAAAAATCACCCACTTTTTTGCAAAAACGTTTGACAAATCATTCAAATTTTGCAGCGAAACCAATTGATAATATTTTATTTCAATCGACTAAAGGCAATTTTTTGTTACCTTGTAATCCCGACAGCCATGTCGTCTATCCGAATACTTTTGTATCCGATTTCCTGAAGTTTTATCCTGAGCTCTTTGCGCTCCCTAAAAGCACCTGGAATTATATCGTGCAGTTCTGGTATCTTGATCTTTCCCCGACCGATTCCATCATACAAGAATGTATTCTGTCTTTGCCCCTAAACCAAGACCCCTTCCTGCATGCTCGTTCCTACCTGCTGTCTTTAAAGCTGAAAGTAACTTCTATCACCGTCTGATGCCGCATGCTCAAGGACAGTCCTCTTTATACCATTCTCAGCGGTTTTTCTTTTTGTGATACCCCTGGAATTGGGACTTTTTATGATTTCTTTTCCCGTATCTGGCAAGATGGCAGAAACACTCTTTCTCCCAATGGTCGTTTCCCTAAAATGAGATTGCCTAAAGGAAAAAAGACAAGGCATAGTACCCACTATGTCCAATATTTATGTCCATTTCTCGGAATTTTCTTTTCCTGCACAATATTCGGTTATCAATTTTCAATCGGAATCTCATTCAGTGAGATTTCAAGAAGTTATTATGTTATGCATAATATCATCATTTCCATATTTTTTCTGTTTCTTTGTTCAATTAGTCTGTTTTTGTGTTTAATTAGACGTTTTTTGATGGAATACAAATCGTAACATTAAATAATTTTTCTTTTACATAAATTTTACAGCTTCCTCCATAACGCTTCACAGCTTCATTTAAACATGTTAAACCTAATCCATGATTTTCTTTACTTTTCTTTGTAGTCATAAACTTAGACTGTTCAATAATTATTTCATTTACCGGATTTATTACTTCTATAAGTAAACAGCCATTTGCTTCCCATACTTTTAATCCTATTTCTTTCACACTATTTTTTTCACATGCTTCTATTGCATTATCAATAACATTTCCAAAAATAGAAATAATATCTAATGCATTTAATCTGCTTAAGTTCTGTGTTGTCAGATTATACTTAAAATTTATACCTTTTTCTTTACACATTTTGAATTTATTCATTAACAATAAATCTAATATTCTATTCCCACTGTTTATATAATTGTTAAACTTATCAAAATATTCATCAACATCCTTTAAATACTCTTTTCCCACATTATTACTTGAAAGTATCAAAAAATTTTTTAAATCATGCTTTATTTTTCGGATCTCTTCATGTAACGCATCAGTCTGTTCATAATAACTAGCTTCTCTTTTTACTTCATTAAAAAAATTTTCTAACTCTATTTTTTCTTCATTCATATGATAGTAACGGTTCATAATATTTAAGTACGCAAGCAAAATGACTCCAAGAATCACAAGTTGAATAAAAAACACCTGTTCTACTTCTAATTGTCCAGCATATACAATTATATTATTCAGATATATATATAAGCATGTTAATACTCCACCTAAAAAAATAATATTCCAAATTACTATTTTCCCAATTTTCTTTTTATCTATATTATCAGAAATTTTATTCATAATATTAAGAATAGCGCACTCACAAATTTTTGAAGCGCTATAAATAATCCCCCATCTTATATTTACTGCGTCTAATATCAGATCAAAATCATAACGCATTGTAAGTAACATTGTTACTAAAATAACAAAAATTTCTCCAATCATCACTCCCGCAAGTATTTCCATATTACGAAACATTATCGTTCTTATCTTTTGTTCATAACTAAGGCAAAATATTACAACATACATAACAAAATTATTGCACATAAGCAACAACAAATTACTTACATGAAAGTAATCTTCTACTTTCACCACCCCAAAAATTATAATAAAGCTTATTATTTTTCTTAAGTTTTCATGTTTTTTAATTTTATACTTTTTATTAAACCAATAAAATATACTCAACTCACATACGCTGCTTATAACCTGATTCACTTTCCCACCTCATATATTCCTTTTCTAAAAACTTCTTATTTATAGAACTTTTCCGTTTCTTCCTTTATTACAATAGCTATTTTGCTTATTAGCTCTTTTTCCTCAAAGCTACAACCATCTAATATACTGGCATATCCATCATTTATTTTATGAACAGTCAAACTATCATAAAATAACTCATCCAGAGACACTTCCAATGTATTAGCCAAAGCAATCATAAAATCTATGCTCATTTTTGTTGTTCCGTTTTCAATATGAGATAAATGCTGTACAGAATATCCTGTAAGTTCCGCTACTTCTGCTTGTGTGTATCCTTTTCTAGCTCTTGCGTATTTAACATTTCTTCCTAATTTTATCCAATCCATACATTCACCTTCCTTTAGTTCATAATTTTATAAATAATCGCTTCTGTTAGGAATGTATTGAAAAGATATATAGTATCTATATAGTTTAATTATTTCCAGAAATACAAAACTTTATAAATTATCTTGTTCTTCTATGATCTTTTTAAAAATTCTTTTTTTACACCTATTAACATATTGCCTGGAAATATTAAGTCTGTTTGCAATATCTGTATCAGAAATTTCTTCCAAAATACAGCATTTCATTATTTCTTTTTGTAAATCTGATTTGCACTCTGCTCCGGATATCATATCTATAAAAAACTCAATTTCTGAGTAATAATTTTTACTGTCTACTATATTCAGTATCAAAAGCTCGCTATTTCCAAGTATTTCTATTTTTAACGCTTTCCACGATCTATACATTTCATAAAATCTATTTCTTATCGCATTTGCAAAATATTGTACACATTGTCCCTCATTTTCAATTTTTTTAATTTTATGTATAGATTCTAAGAGTGCTAAACACAGCTCTTGCTGCATATCTTCATATTCTGCTAAATAACTATTTTTTGAATATTTGTTAATAAGAGGCTGCATATATCGCACTATTTCTAATATTGCGTCCGCATCTCCTTTTTCTTTTGCTACCTTTACCAGTTCCAACATTGTTCTCTGCTTAACTTGATCCATAGTAATTGCCCCCTTTTTCCTTAAAAAGAACTAATTACTATGGATAGAACTTTGATTTCTCAATTGGCTCTTTATTGTGCATAATTGGATAATTTTTCCTGTTTTTAATATTTTTATCGCCATTATGCACACATTCCCCCCTTATTGTATACGCTTTTTTCACTATACTTTAATATATCAGAATTCATTGCAATAGCATAATTACGCTTTTCATACATAACTACTTAAACTTCTTCAGGCTTTCTTTTCTGTAACAAATATGCCCTCTGATAATTCTTCATTTCATCCACCGTCTGGAACATCAATCTTTTGATCTGCTCTTCTGTCAGCCCCTTTTCCAAGCACTCGACAATCATTTCTTTCTGCTCTATACTCAACTGCTCTGCATACCGCTCCATACATTCCAAAATGCTGCCTGACAGATCATATTGTTGTGCATCTGAAAATTTTTGCTTTTCCTCCAAATCCTGAAAGAATGTTACATCTTCTGGAACCTGTGATTGCCCCGCTCCTACTGTTTGTCTGACGGATTCTGCCCGCTCTTTTCTTGCCTGCATAAACTGTGCTTCAATCTCCTGTTCCGTTGGCTTTGGATACTTTCGGAAATTCAAATACAAAAAGGCTTCCCGATCAATCTCCCGATAATAAATCCCATCCTCTTTTTTTGCCATCTCCTGATAGGCATCCCGTTCTTCCCGATTCAAAAACTGAATCTGCTTTTTCGGTTCCAGGGTGAAATATGCTCGCTGTTCTTCATCAAAAATTACTTTCACCGGGTGATGATATCCCATCTTCCCTGCCAATTGTTCCATTTGCTTCCACTCCGGGGTGTGAAATGGGATTGCTTTTTCATCAAAAATAGGATACTGACCTTCGATAAAGATCAGACAATTCTTTCGGTTCATTCGTTTGACCGCCGCAGGAGTCATCAGACTTCTCCCCAGTTTCTGGTTTTGAATATTGGAGTTTCCGTGTGCCCCAAATGTCCGCCCATCATTCCGGACATCAATGGTCATCTCCCCCAACAGCTCCGAAATATATTTGTGGGTACTCTTGGCTCCTGGTCCGGATCCCATATAGATTGTGACTGCACAGTTCTCCACAAAAATCTCCCACTTATCCTGTTGAAACAAGGCTTTGATCTGCGCAATGGATTGCAAAATAGGGACAATAGAAATATTCCTTCCCCGGATCGTTCCCATCAAAGATTCCGTTTTACTTGGTTTTGGTCCTGCATAAAATTCATCGGCCCACAGTCTGACATGAATGGGCAATGCCCCTCCACATTCATGATCTGCCGTATGGATCAGCACATCAAACATGGTGGTATAAAACATGGAAATCAAAAAATTAAAAGACGGATCATTGTCTGGCATGACCAGAAACAACACCGTCTTTTTTCCCGGAATATTTTCTGCCCCGGTTCCCAGACTTCGAATCTCCATATCATCAGCTTCTAAAATTCTTTTGATTGCAGGTGTTTCGCACAATCGCAACATAGCGTTTACCATTAAGATTACGCAACTGACTGTTTCTTGGGCTTCCATATTTCCCTTTAGTTTCCGGTAATCCCGTACCGGTGGATATTCCGGGCCATATCTTCTTGCAAGATCGTCCATTTTTTCCTGTAACCGGGTACTGTTTTCTTCCGATCCTGGCTGCATCTCTAAATTTGCCAATGCTAAAACCCGTGGCAATGTAGCGGCCTGGTACTGTTCCGGATGCTCTTTTTTCTCCCGCTCTTGCCGCAGCCACTCATAGGAAAATAAAGACATGAGATACAGACTGACGGCCTGATCCCAAAACGGCTCCCCTTTCATTGCATCCGGTGGCTTTACGGACTCCTGCAGGTTAGTAATCAACTTTACCAGTCCCACTTCATCCCGAATATACACAAAAGGATTCCATCGGTCAGACTCTTCCGGATTGATGAGGTTTAGCACCTTTACTGCGATATGCTTCTCTTTTAAATAATTTCCTGTTTTTCGCAGCAATTCCCCCTTAATATCCAACACAACATTGGTCATAGAAGCTAACAGGATATTGGGAATAACTAATGATGTGGATTTATAACTTCCCGACCCTCCCAGGATCAAAAGATTCATATTTGACAGTTTTCCATTATCTACAGCCACATTTTTGCTTAACAGTGTATTCTTCGTTTGATCTTTATTCATTAAATTTCGCTGAATCTGTTTTAAATCTGCCCACTGCTCGGAGCCATACTCCACTCCCATCTGTCGGTTCCGGTAATAATCCATCAGATAGGTAACAATCCCAATCCACACAATCAGCGCAATTCCAAGAAACGTAAATGTCAGATCATTCCACCAATTCTGCAATGGATGCAACAAGATGTAGACAAACTGATTCTGCCAATTTTCCAATGTTACCCCTTCCAGTTTTGCCAGACCACTCAGATAATACGCAGTAACCATCAGCAATACAAATAAACTGAGTAAAAGTCCCCATGGTAATTTTCGTCTCTCTACCATATCTTAGATTCCTTTCTTTGGAATGGTCGGAACCTTGGATGGAGCCTGTTTTATTACATTTTGAATCATTTCTTTTTCTGCAGTATTTTTCTGCAGGGATTTTTTCTTACCAAATTTTCTGGACACAGGTTCATACCGTTCTGCATACAACCGTTCTCCTGTACTTCTTTTTTCAGATGGAACCATACTTCCATCTGCATTTAAGATTAGCTGCTTCTCTTTTCGTTCCACAAATCCGATGTATGTTTTTCCATCATCTGTTCGAAATACCTGCTCTGTAGGTAACACCAACGTCTGCTCTCCATCTCCCCAGGTTCCTGGAATTCTGCTTGCAAACATTCCACGCCTTTCCATATCCCAGCTACTTGCCAATTGAGACTCCTGGACCAGTGTCTCATGATTGATTGTGATTTCAATAAACTCTGGATTATTATGAAACTCCTGATACTGCTCATTATTCATTGATCTGATCGATTGTTCCTGTTTCAATACCTTTTGTTCTAATTCTCCCGGTTCTTGCCCCTCGTATTTACGAACCGCTTTCTGGATTGCTTCTGATGATGTATCCACATAAGCTTCTTCCTTCATCACACCAGTTTCCCAATACTTTCCCATATCCATGGTTTGAAAGTCCGGAATCTCTTTTCCCTCTGACAGACACTGCTCCTGATACATTCGGTACCAATGTTCCACTTTTGCCAGATCTGCATTGGCTACCACAACCTGGATTTCCCCATCCCCCACCTGTAAATCTGGCAGAATAGAATAGTTCACCTGCAGTACTGCAAAATCATCTGTTAACAAGTCTATCTTCTGTTCCACCGGAATACTGACAATGCTGGTTCTTCCACTGGTCAGATGGTTTAAGTTCTGCAGTTCATGTTCTCCCCCTTTCATCTCTGCCATTAAAAACCGGTCATACCAAGCCTGAAATTTTAGTTGATCCTCTCCATAAATTGCCACCTGAACCAGCCCATCTGTCTGATTCAGATCTGGCAGTTCCACATACCGCACTCCCCGCTCTTCCATCTGATGGACAAATCCCGTCTTTTCTAATTCCTTCCAACTTCCAACCGGAATATTTATGATCTGGTAATTTCCTTCGGTCAGTTTGGCAAATTCCTGAAAATTCTGAAATTCCCTTCGGTTTAATAGTCCTTCTTTATACATTCTCGCAAAGTGCTGGATCAGCAGGATTGTTCCTGCCGCTGTTAGTTTAAATACCGGATCCATCATAATCCCCAGTCTGCCGACGCCTTGCAGTGCCATCAATACTTCCTGTTTTCCTCGTTCGTTCTCCATATCTACTCCTTTTGTCGTTCCTGATAAGTTTCCAATACAGTCTGAAAAATCGCATCCCGTAGCCGTTTGGAAGGACTGTATATCACATCTTGGTATCCCTTTTTCTCACTGTAATATTGGGGCATCTGGCAAAACACCCCATATTTCCCTTGTTTTAATAGAATCCCTTTCACCGTAACTCCAAGGACACGGATCGTTGCTTCTCCTACAAGGAATTTCTTCTTTCCTTTCGGAAATACCTGCAGATGCACAACTTCAATTGGGGGAAGATACAAATCTTTTGTGATTTCCATCTGGATTGCTTCCCGGACTGCCTCTGTGATCTGGTTTCGTAGTGAATCCTCCACGATTACCAAGTCCTCCCATCGTTCTCCCTGCTTTCTTCTGGGAAAGCTGACAAAGGCCTCCTTGATTCCTGCTCCTTTTTCGCATGTCAAAATCCGTATCTGAAATGTCAGCAGCTGATCCAAGGTAATGGTTCCATACCCCCAGACTGTTCCCTGATTCTGATCTGGCAGGTAGATCTGTACCTGTATCTTCATCACGCTATCCCTCCTTTACCTTTTTCTTTTGATTCCATGGCTTTCTCCGACTGCCCCAAAACATTTGTGGATGCTCGGAAAGCAACTGCTTGATTCGCTCCATTTGTTCCACAGAAAGGCAGGATTTTGCCAAATACAACACTTCTTCCATTTCCTCGCCTTGTTCCAGACAATCCAGCAAATAACTCTTTTGCTCCTGGCTAAACTTCTCTTCTTCTAACACCTGTTTGACAAATTGATCCATTTGCGCCTGTTTCCTATGTAGCTGTGTTTTCCGCCGTTTTTTCTTCCACAGTCGGTTCCAAGTAACCGTCTGGAGCTTCACTCTCAACGATACGGAATTTTCCATAAGGTAAAAGGTCAGCAGAAGTAGAAGCGACACCCTCAATGTCTGCATGGATTGTTTTTACCACTTCATTTTTCTTGTATAGCTTGCCCTCAACCAATACCGCATTATCATTTAAGGAAATGATGTCAAAGGCAGTATCTTTCAAAGTAGCACTTCCTTGTGGCTTTGTATCGCCAGTTTCTAAATCTCGTTTCTGAATTTTCACACCGCCACGGATAACCTTGTCTGATACGGAAAACTGGTTACTTCCAGTTAATACGGCAAGGTCGCCGTCCTCGGTAATCTGTGTAAGGTATAAGCCTTTTATCTGTTCGGACTTATCGCCAGCCTGCATATATGCACCGTCTAACAAGTAGCCGTTTGGAGCTTTCGTTTCCTCTACGGTTAGCGTTCCAAGTGGAAGAACTGCTTTGCCGTCCTGCATATAGAAGCTGTCGCCAGATACCTTGTATGCGTCCGCTAATTTTGTAATGTAGTGGGCTGTCCCGTCGCTGTCTGTTTCAGCGATTGTCTTTGTAACCCATGTACGAGTAGCTTCGGCAGGGAGATTGTCTTTATTGTAGAAGCCAGCATAATACTTCCATGTAAACTCTGCTCCCTCTAAAGAAGCGTTCCCCTGCGGATTGTCTTTCTGCGTTTCCATATCAATCTTGAAAAGCTCAATCAAAGTATCTGTTACTTTCGGCGTATCTGATACTTTTAAGGTTGCTGTTTCGCCAGCTTTGATTGTCAATGGATAAACTGTTTTATCCACTTTATATCCTGCTGGTGCGGATAATTCCTTGATATAGACTGTGCCTGCTTTTACCTCTACAACATCTGTATTTCCGTTTTCATCAGTCGTAAGGGTGGCAAGCTGTTTCGTGCAGTCCTTATCAGCAAAGACACCGTATGTCGCACCAGCGATAGAGTAATTCCCGTTACCGTCTGTAATGCTGGTATTACTGGAAGTCTTTTGAAGTTTCGCATTTCCAACATTGAGTTTCGCCCAGAATTGTCCCAATTCCTGCCCCTCGCCAGAGTAGATATAACCGCCACATTCATAGCGTCCTTTATTCTCTTTGACAAAGGCTCTTGCACCAGCGAAAACTTCGTCCTGCGTTGCCTTTGGAATTTCATTATAAGAAGCTCGCACGTTATCACATTGCCAGCCAAGATGTACGCTCAATCTCTGCCAGACTACACATTGTTCCAACAGATAGACTTGTTTGTAGTTCAGTTCCTTGTGAGCTTCGCCATACTGTTTGACATACTCTAAGGATAACGCCACATCTGAAATCTGGTCAGCACTCATGCGTGAGCTTGCGTCAGCTCTGGTCTTGTAACCGTTCTTAAAGTCTGTGTTAATATCAATACAGTAAGCGTCCTCGCCCTCAACGGTCAAATGTCCCTCATTAAAGGTAGAACCAATCGAACCGTCATTCATTACTTTTTCAACGATACCGACACGCTCTTTTGACTCCGTCCAGTATTGCTTACTTTCTGCATGAACGGGTATTGTCGGCAAAGCAGTAACGACAGTCGCAAGAGCTAAGAAGCCCGTACACAATCGTTTTAACATCTTTTTCATAAGTCTAATGCTCCTTTCATTTTTGGTAAAAAAATAGACGCTCATTTCTGAACGCCTTACATTGAAAAGGGATACTTCTTTACAAGTACCCCTAAAGTTTAGTATTTAATTGTTTGTGTTCCCACACTCTATATCAACTACTACTGAAACATTGATATAGTTTTTTATCTCTTTATTTCTGATTTTATCGCCCTCGCTCGTAAAGACGATATGCTTGAAAAAGTGCCTAAAATTAAGGATTTCTACATAGTTCGTCTTTGTAGCAACACACAAGTCTCCACATGCACCGTCTGACAAAACTGATCCACCGCCACACTCTTCACAACCTCATATCCTCTTGCCTGTATCATCTCCAGATCCCGTGCCAGACTGGTCACTTTACAGGAAATGTAGACAATCTTGTCCACTCCGTAATCCAGGATTTTCGGCAAAGCCTTTGGATGAATCCCGTCTCTTGGCGGATCCAGGACGATCACATCCGGTTTTTCCTCAATCTCATCCAACACTTTAAATACGTCCCCGGCAATAAATTTACAGTTGGAAAGTCCGTTGTGTGCAGCATTTTCTTTGGCTGCCTCCACAGCTTCCTCGATAATCTCCACACCGATCACCTGTTTTGCCACCGGCGCCAGCACCTGCGCGATCGTCCCAGTTCCGCTGAACAAATCGAACACTGTCATATCGTTGATATCTCCGATATAATCACGAACTGTACTGTAAAGCACTTCCGCCCCTCTTGAATTTGGTTGAAAGAAAGAAAACGGCGTGATCTTGAATTCCAAATTCAACAGCTTCTCATAAAAATAGTCCTGCCCGTAAATGATTCTGGTCTCATCACTCTGAACCACATCAGAAAGAGAATCATTTAAAATATGAAGAAATCCCACGATTTTCCCTTCCAGTTCCAAATTAAGGAGTGCCTCTTTTAATGGAGACATATCGTGTTCTTCCTGTGTAGTTGTAACCAGATTGACCAGGATTTCTCCTGTGCGGTCACCTCTCCGAAGCAGCAAATGACGCAGATAGCCTGTATGCTGCATTTTCTTATAATAGCTGACATTTCGCTCCTTAAAATATTCCAGCACACAATTTAAGATTTTTGTCATGTCATCATGTACCAGCTTGCAGTCTGACGCTGTCAGCACATCATACGTGCTGCCTTTTTTATGCAGTCCCAATGTCAGAGGCCCGTCCTTATACTCGTCGCCGAACGAGAACTCCATCTTATTGCGGTATGCAAATTCTTTCGGACTTGCCTTCACTCCTTCAAAAAGATATTCACCGTTCACTGCTTCATTCAGAATGTTTTTCACCTGTTCTGCCTTCATGTCCATCTGTGCTTCATAAGACATGGTCTGGTACATACACCCTCCGCATACCGGGAAAATGCTGCACACCGGTTTTCTTGTTTCCAGCGGAGATTTCTCCAGCACTTCCAACAGGCGCCCCTCTGCATTTCCTCGCTTAAACTTATTCACACAGAATTTTACCTTCTGTCCCGGAATCCCGTTCTTTACGATCACAGATTTGCCTTCTTCTGCAACTGTGACAACTCCTTTATTGGGAAACTCCACTTTTTCTATCGTTCCTTCTAATACTTGTCCTTTTTTCATTCTCTTTTATCCTTATCTTTTCTTTGTTTTTGTAATACTTCCTGACGAAAAAAGAGACAGGGTGCAGTGTATTCCGACCACATCCTGTCTTCTGTTCTCTTTTCGTTCTGATTAAACCTGATCTTCCTCACTGAAATAATCATCGAAATCATCATCAAAATCTTCTTCGAAATCTTCCAGATAATCCGGTGTAAAGAAGCAATATACCGCATATGCGATCGCTGCCACTGCTGCAACAGCACCTACAATCGCCAATACCCAGATGACTGTCTTTTTCACTTTTTCATCATCTTTCTTTTTCAGTAATTCATTCAGTTTTGACTCTGCGATCAATTCCTCAACTTTACTCATATATTCACGTCCTTTCTCCTTGCCGCCGTACAGGTTTGCTTTTCATTATTATAACACTATCATTTTCAGATTACTACTGATTTATGCCAAATTCACATAATTTCTATAATTTTACCAAACGGGCAAATCCGGCAAACATTTTTTTCACTCCGGCGGTGTCAAACTCTACGGTTACCTCAAAATCTCTGCCGCCTTCCGTAATCTGTGTCACGGTTCCTTCTCCAAATTTCATGTGCCGGACACGGTCACCCACACCATAATCCAGCCCCTTTTCTTTGCTGACTGCAAACTGTTTTGGCGCAGCCGCAGAAAATGCCTTTGCCTTAAAGGTCTGTTTTGCCTGCGTATACGCAGTCTGTTTCGGAATCTCCTGTCTTTCTTCAAACATTTTCGAAGAACGGTTGCCATTGTCAAGCAGTTCCAATGGAATTTCTTTCATAAACCGGGACACTTTATTGTACTGTGTCTCTCCCCGCACCATCCGCCGCATAGCACTGGTCATGGTCAACTTCTGCTCTGCTCTTGTGATTCCCACATAGCAGAGGCGCCGCTCTTCTTCCATATCCTCCCTGTCATCTGATGTAACTGTCATATAACTTGGAAACAGTCCGTCTTCCATTCCTGCCAGATACACATGTGGAAATTCCAGACCTTTTGCACTGTGCAGTGTCATTAAAACTACATAATCCTGTTCCTCATCCAGACTGTCAATGTCTGCCACCAATGCGACTTCTTCCAAAAATCCGCTAAGTGTCGGTTTTTCATCCTGATCCAGACAGGATTCTTCATAAACCGCAACCTTGCTTCGAAGCTCGTCGATATTTTCAATTCTTGTCTCTGACTCTTCTTTTCCTTCTGCTTCCAGACTCTCTATGTATCCCGTCTTATCGATTACTTCCTGCAAAAGATCCGACAGACTTAAGGTTTCTGCCACTCCCTTAAAGTACTCGATCAATGCCACAAATCCTTCCAGCTTTGCAGCACCTCTTGCCACCCCCGGTATCAGATCCAGCCCTAAAAGAGCATCATAGAATCCGATTCCTCTGGACGCCGCTGACTCCTGAATTCGATTGATCGTAGTCAGGCCAATGCCTCGCTTCGGTACATTGATGATCCTTCTGACTGCCAGATCATCTTTTCCATTGTCGATGGTCTTCAGATATGCAAGCACATCCTTGATTTCTCTTCTCGCATAGAAATTCACACCGCCGACAATCTTATATGGAATATTCTGTGCCACAAACCGTTCCTCAAACAGACGGGACTGCGCGTTAGTCCGGTATAAAATCGCATGATCATTGTAAGATGCCCCGTTTCTGACTTCCCTTTCAATGTCATCTGCAATATATTCTGCTTCATCATATCCGGTATCAAACTGGCAGAACTTAATCTTCTCTCCTTCTCCATTATCTGTCCAAAGCTGCTTGTCCTTTCTACCCACATTGTTGCTGATCACTGCATTTGCAGCATCCAGGATATTGCCTGTAGAACGATAATTCTGCTCCAGTTTGATGACTGTCGCATCGGGAAATTCCTGTTCAAAATTCAAAATATTTTTAATATTGGCTCCCCGGAATTTATAAATGGACTGATCATCATCACCGACCACACAGAGATCTCTGTATTTGCCCGCCAGCAGACTCACCAGCTGGAACTGCACGGTATTTGTATCCTGATACTCATCCACCATAATATAACGAAACCGCTCCTGATAATTCTCCAGCACATCCGGCTGAGTCTCAAACAGTTGCACCGTCTTCACGAGCAGGTCGTCAAAATCCAGTGCATTATTGGCATGCATCTGCTTTTCATACTCCTGATATACCTTGGCGATCTTCTCTTTTCCAAAGTCCCCCTGCGCATTCAGCGCATACTCCTGTGCGGAAATCATCTCATTTTTTGCTGAGGAAATCGCCGCTAAAAGATTTCTCTCCTTATATACTTTCGTATCGATCTCCACCAGCTTACAGACATCTTTCATCAATGTCTTCTGATCATCCGTATCGTAGATTGTAAAATTCGTATCATACCCCAGGCGGTCAATATGTCTTCTCAAAATCCGTACACAAGTCGAGTGAAACGTGCTCACCCAGATACTCTCTGATCCAAATCCCACCAGATTATCCACACGCTCCCGCATCTCCCCGGCCGCCTTGTTCGTAAACGTGATCGCCAGGATATTCCATGGATTCACCCCCTTTTCTTCTATTAAATATGCTATCCTGTGCGTCAGCACTCTCGTCTTTCCCGATCCCGCTCCCGCAAGGATCAGAAGCGGACCATCCGTGCAGTAGACCGCCTCCCTCTGCTGTTCGTTCAGTGTATCATAAATGCTCATAATTGATCTCCTTTAATTGTCATGATTCTATTATCGAACATAGTTTCGTTCAAGTCAACTATATTATGGAAACAGATAAAAAATCTCCGCCATTTCCTTACAAAACAGCGGGATTTTAATGACTGTATTCACTTCATAACATCTCTGATCTTATTTGGGATCATCACTACTTCTGCCGGAATATCATTATCTTTATAATCATCATCGATACATTCATCCCAATATTCCAGATGCCTGATATCGATATAGCTTTCTGAATCGTACACCTCTGTACCGCCTTCTCCCTGTACAGAGTACCAATACAGAAATTCTGTTCCGTTGACCACTTCCCGGTGAATCGATTCTACAAACATTTTTTCATTCTCTAATGTAAGAAGTGTATCTTCCATATGGTCATTCAGAAAGGCCATCCATTCATCTACTTTCCCGGATTTTCCTTCTTTTACCTTAAATCGACTGAGTTCTGCTTTCAACATCTGAAATCCTCCCGTTTTTCTTTTAGTTTACTCTCGTTATGATCATATATCAATAATAAATACTGCTTGACTATCTGGTTTTCATTACTATATAATAAGTACATCGAGGTGATTATATGACAATTGATACAAATGATATTTTAAACAGCATACTGGAAAGTCTGTCCCGGATCGACTACATTCATCCCGAGGATATTCCGAATATCGACTTATATATGGATCAGGTGACCACATTTATGGATACTCAGCTTTCTTCAACCAAGCGCTACGCAGATGACAAGATTCTGACCAAGACCATGATCAACAATTACGCGAAGAACAATCTGCTTCCGCCGCCTGTTAAGAAGAAATATTCCAAGGATCATCTGCTCCTTCTGATTTTTATTTACTATTTTAAAAGTATTCTTTCCATCAAGGATATCGAGACACTGTTAAAGCCGATGACAGATGCCGGCTTTGGTCAGGATTCTGACAAGGATACTTCCAGCCTTGCAGATATGTACCAGCAGATCTGCACCATGTGCAAAGGCCAGCTTGAACAGCTCAAAGAAAATATTTCTTCTGCCTGGGAGACTGCCGGAGAGACATTTTCCGAGATTCCTGATACCAGCAAAGATACTTTTCAGATTCTGGCATTTATCTGCAGCCTGAGTTTTGACGTATACGTAAAAAAAATGATGATTGAAAAACTAATCGATACGTTTTCCAGCGAAGATTCTTCCCATAAGAAATAAAAATACCCGGCTATACTGGCCGGGCATTTTTATTTCTTCACATCTTTTATTTTTCCATCCGCTCAAACACCATATCGTATCCGTCATTTCCATAATTCAATGACCGGTTCACACGACTGATCGTTGCTGTGGATGCGCCTGTCTTCTCTGCAATCTCCAGATATGTCTTCTGCTCTCTTAACATCTTTGCCACTTCAAATCTCTGGGAAAGTGAGAGCAATTCATTGATGGTACAAATATCTTCAAAGAATGTATAACACTCCTCTTTGTCCTTCAGACTCAAGATTGCATCAAACAGGTAATCTACTGCTTCTGTTCTGATTTTTTTACTCATCTCTTACCTCTCCTTTGTCAGTCAGGTCACTACTTTTACATTTTATCACACTAAATTTTTAAAGTCCACTTTTTTATAGAGATTTTAGAGATTCAGACAATTTTCAATTTTTTAAAGAAATATTACGATTCTTTATAATTATTCAAAAATTCCTTTAATTTATTAAAATCTGTTGTCACCACCAGCTCTTCCGGGAACTTGCAAAATTCCAAAACTTCCTTTATATAGCTGAAATTTCCAGCATCCACGTCAATGTGAGCATCACTTCCCGTTGTCACACAAACTTCATATTGTTTGCATAATTCTAACATTTGCAACACATTTTCCCTGGTATTTTTTCTGAATCCATCCGGTCTTAAGGAACTGTTATTGATCTCCAAAAGCGTCTTTGTCTCCTTTGCAGTTTGAACCAGCACTTCATAATCTACCGGAAATCTGCCGTCATCCGGATGCCCGATAATATCAACATACGGCTTTTTCATGACTGCCGTATAAGCTTTCGTATTTTCTTCTCTGGTATGATCAAGTCCATAACATGGAGAATGAATCGATGCGATCACAATGTCCAGATTTCTGCAGAGAGATTCTGAAAGATCCAGATCTCCGTCCGGATTCATAATGTTGAGCTCCGTTCCAAGAAGCAGTTTCACACCATGCATTTCGCGCGGGATCACATTAAAATTCCGAAAATAAATCTCCTGACAAGATCCCGGCATTTGAGGTGCATGTTCTGTCAAAGATAATACTTCCAGTCCATTTTTTGATGCTGCATATGCCATTTCTTTCAAAGAACTGTATGCATGTCCGCTTGCAATTGTATGTGCGTGTGTATCTGCGATCAATCTCATAATTTATCCACTCCATTTCTTTTGATTTTTTATTCAGTATACCACATTTTGTTCTGAATACAATTTTTCATCATGGATACACTAAATCCGAGGTGATAATTTTGGATAAAGAAACACAAAAAGAAATGAAAAAAAATCAAGAACTGATTGACCATTATGATTATTTAAAAAATGCCGCTTCCTCCACAGACTGCACCGGACTGATCCCGGCGCTGCCCGAATCCGAGGACGAGCTTGATGCCTACAATGATGTTTATCAATATCAGACTCCACTCGTCAAACCAAAATCATAGAGGGAGCACACCCGGTTACTGTTCAGTAACACACCCACTCTCCAATCACGATAATTTGACAAAAAACGTTGTTCTTCGTCAAACAAAATGCTATAATGTCTTTATCGTAGGTAAAACGAGTCACAACAAGTGATACAAAGGAGAGATATAAATAATGAAATGCCCAAAATGTGGAAAGGATGTCATTTTACAGAAAAAGCAAGTAGGGGTTGATGAAAATGGCAATCCGGTTTTAAACGAATACGCAATCTGCAAAGACTGCAAAAAACAATGGAATCTTGACAAACAACGTGCAAAAAAATCGGCTCCTAAACCGGCTGCTTCTGTAGCAAAACATACAGAAGCAGCTCCAAAGCAGGAGGCGCCAAAAGCACCTGTAGAAAAAACAGAAGAAACAAAAGCAACAGAACAAAAGAAAATCGCTGAGCACACAGACGAGCCAAAACAGCCTGTACAGAAAAAGAAGCGTCCAGCTTCCGAAAGACCTGTTTCTGAGCATTCCGAAAGACCGAAAAAGAAACGTCCGGTCTCTGATCATTCTGAAGAAGCGCCTCGGAAAAAACGTCCTGCTTCCGAAGCTTCTGATGCTGTACCTAAGAAAAAACGCCCGGCTCCTGCAGATTCAAAAACAAGAGTGATTTCTGTTCCGGAAGAATTCAAACAGGAACCTTCCGAAGAAGGGCAGCGTTACGGTAATATTCCTTCTGAAAAAGTACGTGCAAAACGTGAACGTGCAGTGAAAAAAAGTTACGAGGATATGCTTGCATCTGATCCGGACAGAAAGTCTGTACACAAACGCAAGCCGGCGCCGAAGCCAGTAGAAGAACCGGAAGAAATCGAAGACGAGGAAGAATATGAGGATGATTACATCACTCCAAGATTCCGGGTACTCCGTGTGATTTTCGGACTTCTTTCTATCGTAGCGTTTGGTTTCTTTACATACAAAGGAGTGATCAGCGGACTGGACAGCATTACCTCCGGAAGTAATTCCAACATTGGTACTTTCTATGTCATCATGGCACTTTGCATGCTGATCTCCGGACTGCTTCTTCTCATTCTTCAGAAGAGCAATACGATTTTTGCATTCCTGCTCCCGATGCTCTTTTATATCGGATGCAGCGTGATCGGTTTCCTGAAACATGGTGATGACAAGATGCTCTTATACAGTGCGATCGCATGTGTTGTACTTGCAGTGATCTTCCTGATCCTGACGATCTTGTCCAGACGTGACACTGAGGAAGACGAAGACTTTGATGATTATGATGATCCATTCGAAGAGGATCACGATAACTACTAATTTTAAATTATAATTTTATGCCGGTCTGATTTCATTCAGACCGGTTTTTTTCACGCTTCTTTTTTTCCGGCATATACTTTTAGTAACATCTTTAAAAACTATGGAGTGCTTATGAAAAAAAGAATTCTCACATTTCTTCTTGCCGCATCCATGATCCTGCTTACGGGATGCCACTCTTCAAACAACAGTACCCCGACCGGCGGCAATCCGGATTCTTCCAAAGAGGAATTGACAAAACTCACCTTAAATGAAGTTGCACACTCAATTTTCTATGCCCCTATGTATGTTGCCATTGAAAAAGATTATTTCCGGCAAGAGGGCATTGAACTGGAACTCGTCACAGGATTTGGGGCAGTATAATTAGTACAAAATAAATGATACAATATTCAGGACGGCAGATCCATCCGTCCGACACTCATATATGCCGCCCGTAAAAAGGTGTGCATCATTTCGGTTGTCAGGATCATCCCTTCTGGCAGCCGGAACTTGAATGTATTACCTGGTATCTCCAAAAACTCTTGGTAAAGCAAAAATGTATCGTAAGATTCGTATATTTGATATTCCATATCTATCCCCTCCATTTATTCCATTATATCATAAAAATATTTTAAAAACTTTTCATTTTCCTATTGACTTTACGCCTTATAAGACGTATAATAAGGCCATAAGATAAAGCAAAGGAGATACGAAAAATGAAAAAATACAACTTATCAAAAATTATGAAAAGAGCATGGGAACTGGTAAAGAAAACATCCTTCGGAATCTCCGAAGCTTTAAAGAAAGCATGGAAAGAAGCGAAAATGGGAGGAACAAAAATGACAGGAACAGAGAAACAGATCAACTTCGCAAACGATCTGATCAAAAAAATGAACGAGCAGTTTGATGCACTGATCGCAGAGTGCAAGGCAAAATATCCGGAAAGCGTGAGCATGTGGGAATCTCGCAAGGAAGAATACAACAGAATCCTTTCCGAATCTGATGCCGGACTCGTAATTGATCTGCTGAAGTGGAACAATGAAACAGCTTACATGAAATACTACCAGAGACTTATGTTTGATCTTAAACACGAACGCAATACAATGTGTAAAAGAATTTTAAGTGAAGTTTACGGAAAATAATTACAAGAAAGACATTGTAGCAAGACGCAAGTGATGTATATGCTGACCTATCGGCTACGGGGAGAAATGGAGAAAATCATGGCAGAATTAAAAGAACTCAGAAAATTTATGAATATGACGCAAAAAGAATTGGCAGAAAAATCTGGAATCAACCTACGGCAGATACAAAAGTACGAGTATGGAGAGTACGATACAAGCAAAATGATGCTTAGAAATGCAATCGCACTGGCAGATGCACTGGAATGCGATGTTAGGGAATTGTCGGAGTTGAACTTGAATATTTTTACAAACGAAGCGAAGAAAGCCATAAAAGATGGAGAAATGGACTTACATGATCTTTTAAGGATGGACAAATACCAGAAAATCAAAAAGCTAAGCAAGATCGGAGAATTTGAAAGTACTTTTTACGAAAGCTATAAATGGATCCCGGAAACACTGTTTGATAAATTAACACCAGATGAGCTTGCGAAGCTTGTAGATAGCTTTTATGACTGTTATAGCTCTGGTAAAAATGCAAGATAAAAGGATAAGCTTAATGCTTATCCCTATCTTTTAGATTTAAATATACTGTTAATATTTCAATCCGCGTCCGCCGGAATTGCTGGCAGAACCGCACACCAAAGCATCCATTAGGTGCGACAACTTTAATATCTCGTATTAAAGTTACTACTAATATTTCAATCCGTGAAACTGTGATTTGCCCAGTTTCCGCAATACAGAGCATCATCTGTATTGGACATCTTTACAATACCACATTTTCCCGGATATGTAAATACATCCAGAAAATTTATCTAACAATTGTAAAGTTTCCCCTCAGAGAGCTAATCTCCGAGGGGATTTTATTAGATGGATGTAGATGGTTTTCTGTTCAGCACCGCAAGTAATCTTGCGTGCCACGGCGCGATTGGACTCCATTTGTAGCACGGCATATCTTTTCCGTTGTTGTCCTTGTAAATCTGCTGAACGATTTTCAGCTCGTCCGGATGCGCCAATGTGATTACTTTATATCCATCAAAATAAAATACTGCACCTTTTCCCTCAACTGTAAATAAACATCTCATCTCTTCATTTTCTCCTTCCTGTTCAACCACGTTTTGATTTCCATCCATCAATTCCTTGATTCGTTTGATAAAATAGGCTTTTGTCTGCGCTGCACCGCCGTGAATCTCTACTGATCTGTGCGGACAAGCGGTTGCAAACACCTCCTGATGTAGCATGATCGTGCTTTCGTTTGGTACGATTCCGTATTGCTTACACTTCTCAGCGGCCAACTGCAATGCTTTTTCCTCGTTTGCTTTAAATACATCCAGATCACCCATACTCTGGCATACCTCAATACTCAAAAAATTGAGATTTCCGTTTAAGTCACCACAATGCCAAGCGCAGTTAGAATCATCCTCTGCCTGCAAAATCCCATCACTGCACACGTAATAATGAGCAAATCCGTTTTCCAAGTTTGCATTTTGCAAATAATTCTGGTAATACTCTGCCGTTGCATTCTGGCTGTCTGCACCATTGTGGATAAAAATACCGACAGGATTCTTCCCTCTCCTGCCGGAAATTCCTCTACAGATACTCATTCTTTCTCTTCCTCCTGCTCTTCTGTCTCAAATACCTTTTCCAGTTCCTCTGCGGATACCCTTCCAAATTCGTTCTGTTCGCTCATGGTCTCACCTCCTCCGTGCGTGTCGCACAATAAAAGAGAGCCTGTTTCCAAGCTCTCTGAAATTACCTACTTATATGTAAGTGCCCTCTCTGAATCTCCTGCTCCCGGTGTTGTTGGGTCTACCACCACACCAAGGATTGCCAGAACTGCAAAGAGCGCATTAATTACAGTCAATAACTTGTCTCCAAGGTCTCCGAGATCGATCGCAAATCCAAACACTGCCGCAATAGCCTGTACCAACAGCAAGAGTGCCGGGATCAGTGCTACCCAGAATGCCTTGTTTTTAATTCTTACAATCCAATTGATTTTTTTCATGGTTCTACCTCCTTTAAAAAAGCATTGCTGCTACTGCACCGATAATAGCTCCGATGAGAGCGGTAATAACCCCATCCCATCTCTTAGCTGGTGTCTGCTCAAGATGCGTCACCTTTGCGGTGAGTTGTACCAACGTCTGGTTCATGAATCCGACCTCTTTGGTTAGCCCTACCATTTCTTGTGCCAGTTGATGTACCACGCTCACAACGTCCTCTGCTTCTTTCATTCGATGCTTTAATGAGCCGATTTCTTTTCCGTGCTCTGCAAGTTTCACTTCTACTTCATTTTCTGTCATGTTTTCCCTCCGGTTTTTAAAGTATAAAAATAAGACCAACACGGTCTTGCTCTGATCTCCATATCCGCTCCTTTAGTCATCCGTAATCCATGTAAATGTCTTTATGCGCTCACAGTAGTCTGTCTTGCCAGTTACAATGGATATTCCTCCGTCTTTTGTAATGTAATACCTGCCAGTCCCGATAACTGACGTACCAACCAATTCGCTGTACGTCTCTACTATGTCTACGACTGGTCGATATCCTACAGGGATCTTTAATTCGTCGAACGGTCCGTGCGATCCTGTGTTTGGAAATTGTATAAGTGCCGTGATTTTACATGTAACCACGCACCCTCTCCTTTTTAGCTCCGCCTGTATATAGTTGGATGGGTTTGTGCTGGCGAATGGTCCTTTTATCTTTCCGGAGTCATAATTTGTTGCTTTAGATATGTTCATTTCGTATGATCCGGAGTTTTTAACAAATATACCGTCCCGTTTAAAATTAACAAGGTTTGAAATGGTGGCTCCGTCAAAATACTGCGCAATCTGCGTTGGGAATATAGACAAGCTTGTGTGTCTGCCGCTGTCCATCCCATTCGCTACAAATACGCCCTTGCTTATCGCAGAGCTGTTTATCCCGTTTTCATCTTCGGAGTAGATCTCTCCGGTATTTACCTGGATAAAAAAGTGTCCGTCCAGACTCTTTATAAGTCCAGCGGTTACAGTTCCGAGGTTTGCGGCAATCGCACTTAGCGTCTCTACATTCAGATTTTCTACAGAAATGTAATAGATCACCCATTTACTTCCATCCCATCTTTTAATCGGCTCTCCACTTGCTGTCTGCCAGAGCTGTCCAACTTTTGGATTTTCCGGGGGTGCGGGAGATATGATAATTCCACTATCCCCTGTCTCTCCGTTGTCTCCACGTACACCGATAATCACAGGTGTGGTCTTGGTTTCCGTGCTATTGGTGTACCGGATAAGGTCGTAGCTCCATAGGTTTTTCTTGGTTTCGGTCATGTCTTGCTTCGTGTCCGTCCATCCCGGAGAGGATACCGTGATTCCTGTGCTTTTTTCGGATGCCAGATAATACTTGGTCACACTCTCGATTCCTACACCGTCCTTTCCGTCATCCCCGTTTTTTCCAGGTTCTCCCGGTGCTCCATCGTCCACCTTGGTGATTGTTACCTCATAATATCCACGCCGGATTCCATTTTCAGTTGCCACGAAAGAGTACACCGCCTTGGTATCCATATCCTCTGCATTTACTGTCACGCTCCTACCTACATAAAACTCTGTCCCATCTTTACTCCACCGGATTTCCAGATTTCCAGACACATCCACACCGTTGTTGTAAGCGTAGGCAGTCAGTGTAGTGCTGCCGATGCCGTTTTTAAAGATAATGCCGTTGTTTGTAGAGATGGAACAGGTGTAGACTTTATTTTTTGAAATCAAGTCCTGCATCCTTTTGATGAGATCGTCGGATATTTCGGATGTAAGCTCTTTGTAGTTTGTAAATACCGTCTTTGCAGTTTTTGGATTGGTAAGACTCCTGATCTGTTCTGATACTCTTGCCTGTAGATAAAGGACTGGTGTCCACTCCTGATCCTGCATCCTTACCGTATCCCCGATGTTGGTGTCAAAATATCCGTCCACCTCGTAGGTTACTACTGGCTCGGATGCGGTCTTGAGGTCAGATAATGCCATGCTGTACAGCTTGTCCTTGCTGTCTGTATCGTACTCTTTACGCATCAGGATATAAGCATCAGCCTTATTTACGATGTTGGATGGGAACCGGTCCCTTGCCTGTGGTGCGCGGATGATCGCACCGTCTGTAAAGTACTCGATATTGCCGTTTTCATCGTATTCTTTCTTGTCAAGACCATTGATTGTCAGACCGTCCTTTCCGGTCGGCTGGATGCAGGTGTAAAGCTTCTCGGCATCTGTGGTTTTTCGAATTCCGGTAATTCCTTTCCCGTACCGCAGTACAATGTCATTCCGGTATTCTCCGACTCCGCTGTCTGTATCGGAGTGTTTCCGATATACATTTAGGACAATCTCTTTTAAAGAGTAGTCTCTGTTCAGCACTGTCTCAAATTCGATCTCCGCAGAAAAGACATTAGCCAGGGAGAATAATCTCTTTAATACGGACGTTGTACCTGTCCATTCGTTGGTGATCCGTTTGTCCGATACCTCATTTAGCCCCAATTTTAGTGTCCTCTCCGCGTCAAAAACGGCAAGGTACTCTTCAAAGCTCATGGCTTTTCCAGCTTTGTATTCGCCAGCATCCTCGTTAATAAGCTCAAACGACAGCGACCATGCCGTGGCAGTAATCGTCTGCTCTGTTTGGTCTGTATTTACAATGTTTAAGTAGTATGATCTGCCTTTGTAAGTAAATGCCACCTTGTTTCCGACTGTAATATGTTCTGCGTCTGGATGTTTGGCATTAACTGTAAAGGTGTATGTGTTCGCTGCTCCCTGTAAATATTCGTGTAGCTCATCATCCCAGTAATGCATAGATTTTTTGTGTGCGTTGTCCATAAATGCTACCGGTGTGTTATTTGCACTTAAAATGGCAATCCTTACATATTCCATCACAAATAAACCTCCCGTATTTTCGCTTTAATCTGCGGCGGTGGAGAAGAAAAGGAAGAGTAGCAGAACTGGACTTCCGTTGTTCCCGGTGGAACTTTTGGATAATTGGATCCATTAATCTCATCTCCTTTTGCCGGCATCCCGTTTACATAGACCTTTGTACTCTCTCCGTCTATAGACACCACATCTCCGGCACGATACCGGTTCGGCACATCCTTATACTTATCGACATTGTCTTTCCGGAATCGGATGCTTTTTAAATAGTTGTGTGTAACGTACTGGTTTATGAGGTTTCTGTCTCCCCACTGCCCGATCCAGATCTGGATTTTTTCACATTCCATATCTTTTATTTCCGGTATGTTACGCTCCATGTAACTTCCATACCAGAAAATCCGCAGCTTTTCTCCCTCTTTTAAAAAGTCGTTGTGGCATCCCATTTTTAGGTTAAACGGATTGCCCTCGTATGCTGTCGGCTGGAACTCTTCCCGTCTGAGCAAGGTGTTCCCGGGGGCGAACCACTCGATACGCGCCGTATTCCCTGTGGCATCACTTTTGTTAATGGACATGGCACAGATCACCTTGTTATCTCCAGTCAAGAATGCAATGGTCTGCGCTCCTGTCTGCCCCATTAATCCGGTTTCAAACCAGTGCTGGGTGTAGCAGTAAAAGTTCTTTGCCCCACGTCTGCCCTCGCTGTCCACCGGGATAGTAAGTGTTTTCATTCCACCGTTCCAGAATCCGGATGTTGCCTGTCCACCTTTTAATGCCATGACGTTATATCCGGCAACATTCTTGACTTCGAGCGTTCCCTGTGTGGTGTTTTCTGGGTTCTGATAAGAGGTACCGTGATCGTCTTGAAACAGACTGTAACCGTTAAACAGTTCTTCGGACGCTTCGTAGTTCTCTCCGTCCGCTTCTTCTTGTTTCCCAAGCTGAATTACTCCATACTGGCTGACCAATCCAATAAAGCCGTTCTCGTGCTTGTGGGTAATCTCATAGTCCACATCCGTCCACTCGGTACCGTTGTTTTGGATGGTAATTGTCTGGTATCCATCTTCTTGCACTCCGTCAAATGCAAATTCTGTAGTGGAGTATGCTACCCCGTCCGGGATGAGCCATGTGATCGTGCCTTTCCCAAACATTGCAACCTGTGTTATATCAAAATTACCGTCAGGGACAGCATAAAAATAGCGATCCGGATAATTCCCAAACACAAGCCTTTTCGGCTCTGTGACGTTTAGGATCTTCTGAATCGCATCATAACTTTCTAAAATATCGCCTTTAATTTCAAATGGCATTTCAAGTGTCTTTGATTTATATGTTATATAGCCAAAATCCTCTCCTTTTGCACTTTCTGCTCCGTCAAGAAGTTCTGTCTCTCTATTTACTCCGCTAAACGGAGAAAACCCGGACAATACACTCAAGTATCGCCCGAGTTCCTGATCGTTGAATTTTACAGATAAACTCAATCTCTATCCCCTCCTAACATCTTCCGAAAACTCGAATTCTTTTCTATTTGTTTTTCCATTGGCGTTGCAAGTACTCTGGATGTCTCTACGGAATCTATTTTATTGATAATTTCAAGCGGCCGGTTTGCGAGTCTGGATAATCGATCCACCGCGTAGATCAGCTCACTATTATCTGTCGTTCTGACCGCTGATCTGGAAGCGACATATCCACTTGCTGTCGGGCTTGCAGACGTTGTAACACCAAGAGCAGCTCCCTGTATCCGGGACACCATCTTGTTTGCCTGTTTTTCCATGTCTTTGTATGGGATATTATCCTCGAATCCAACCCCTATACCGAGAGCCATGTTTTTCCCGACCTGATCCCTAAATACACGGGATGGGGAATGGATCCCAAGTTTGCTTTTAACCCAATTCAAGGCATCTGTAGCAGCGCTCACAGCGGCATCTACTAGCTGTCCGGCTGCAGAAGCGACACCGGATGCAATTCCCTTTATGATGTTAACTCCAACGCTGATCCAATCTACACTCAAAAAAGCGTCTTTTATCGCAGAGATGATCTGCGGTATTTTCCCAACCAAGTTTGGTATTGCTCTAATCAAACCAGAAGCTAACTCTCCGATAATTTTAATACCAGTGGATAAAATCTGCGGAAGATTACTTGCGATGCTTGCTACAAAACGTGCTATCGCCTGAGCTGCAGCTGCTACGATAGCCGGCAGATTGTTTATGATTCCATCCACAAGGCGTAAAATCATCTGGACACCGGATTGTAACACGGATGGAAGCGCTGATAAGAGTCCACTTACATAATTTGTAATAGCTGCGGAACCCTGGGTAACCAACTGCGGCAAATTCTGCATGATTCCAAGAGCTAACTGCGTTACAATCTCAAACCCTTTCATAATCAATTCTGGAAGCCCTGTTGCAATTCCAAGCCAAAACTGGTTCAGAAGCTCCATTCCGGTAGAAATAAGCAATGGAGCATTTTCCATTATTCCGGTAAACAATCCATTTACAATGTTTCCGGCAGCCTGAATCATACCGGAAACGCCATTTTCCTCAAATCCTTGCGTAAGCTGCTCAATCGCACTGATCGCCGCTGGTAATAACGATTCCGTCAGTCCATCAGATATAGGCTTAACAATTTCACCTAAAAGCTGTTGTGCGTTGTCCTTTAATGTGGAGATCAGACCGCTAAACGTCTGACTCTGCTTTTCCATGCTCTGGAAATACTTTCCACCCTCAGATGTTGCTCTCTGCATGGAGGCGGTAATCTCATCCACAGAGATTGTCCCTTTGCTGATCCTGTCATACAAGGATGCCATTGACTCCCCTGTACTCTCAGAAATCTCCTGCAATGGGTTAAATCCAGCTTCAATCATCTGCTTGACATCTTCCAGAGACACTTTTCCGGCGGATGACATCTGTCCGTAAGCAGTGGCAATTCTGGACATCTTATCAGCTGAGCCTTGCGAGATATCACCAAGCATCATCATTTTGTCCATGGCTTCGTCTGCACTAAAACCATAATTCATCAACAGCTGTGTAGTATCTGCTAAATCCTGAAGTTCAAACGGCGTTTCCGCTCCTACTTTCTTCAATTTGTCGATTACTTCCGCTGCTTTTTCCGCGGATCCAGTCATAACCTCAAATGATGTCTGGTAAGACTCTATGGATGCATTGTATTTTACTCCGGCTACAACACCAGCTCCAAGCGCAGCCGTCACAGCACCAACCGCAGCAACTGCCACTCCTGCACCTTTCTTGGCTATTCCACCAAGTTTGGAAATTCCGGAATTAAATCCAGATTCATTTATTTCCGTGTCAAATTTTAATGAGCCATCATAACCCATACTATCCCTCCTATTCTTGGATAGCACAGGCTCATAGGCTCACTTAAGTGCTTTATTTCTTAATTTCTATTTCTTTCTTACAAGTCCGACATTTTACGTAGATACCGTGGCTTTTGGCTGTATTGTCTGCAATAGCAAGTTTGCAGCCGCACACAGGGCATCTAATCCAATCTCGGACTAATATTGGTTCTTTTTTCATGATCCACCTACATAAAAGCGTCACCGATTTCAAAATCAGTCAATTCTTCCTGTTTTAACTCGATCAGTTTTTTAATTTTCTGGATTCTCTTTTTCTCTTCCGGATCTTTAACTTCGCTCAGATCAATCCCTCTGTACATAATTCTTTTCTTGATCTCATTGTCCTCTGATAATCCATCAAAAAGCATTCGAAATTTCCACCAGTGCAGATATTTAATATCAATCAGGTCGATTCCGTAATCGCGCAAAAATGCTGATAATATATAGGGATAATCGATGGAAAAAGAAAAAAGATTCTTTTGCCTCACTGTTCCAGTTTGACTGACTTCTCCGTCTGAAAAATCAGCACTCATAAAGTCGCATAATGCGTCAATTGCAGGCTGCGATATTTCGATATCGTCAAGGAAATACTCACTCAAAATCAACAGCTTATCCACAGACTTGACATCTTTATCTTTTAACATGTCCAAAAGAGAAATATACTCTCGAAAATCGGTTCTGATTCTCACAGGCTTTCCATTTACAATTACCGATGTCGGGAGTGATTCATAGAAGAGGTTCATCGGTTCTTATTCGCCCCTCTCCTAGCTTTCCTGTTTGGTGTATATTTGTTTACCATACTGTTATATCTGGACTGCTCGCTGTTCCGTAAATCAAACAGTGAATTGGCGGCCTTAACTCTCATGTCCATGCTGTTTTTCCCTAGAAACATTTTTTCGCTTGTTCCGTCTCCGAATAATCGGTCATAGAAATCATTAAAAACCTTGCATTGCGCCCTCGTAATCTCGGACACTTTTCCAACTTTCGGCACTTTTTCGGATTCCTCAACCATTTTTTCGTAGCAGCCCTCAAATTTTTCCATAAAATCTGCGTCTGTAAAATCGATGTCTGTTTCAAAATTATTAAATTTCCACTGGCTCATTGGCTCACTCTCCTATTCTTTCCTGTGTTTTTTGCCACCTTAAAATCGGCGGCAGCTACTCCCCCATGTAATCACCCTTAGTGTAAGTGACTGTCTTAGATGTAATATCAGTCTCTGTAACATATCCTTCCTCGATGTCGGATACAGCTTTCAGTGATCCGCTGTAAACCAATGCGTCCGTTCCATCTCCGTCGGAATCTGGGATAACTGCGCAAGTTCTCTTTGTCGCAAAGCACTTATCGCCTTTCGTATTTTTCTTGTAAAAATCCACTGTGACAACTTCCACGTGCGCATCATCGGCTACTTTCTCTCCGTCATGGATTGCGGCAATGCGCTCATGTACCGGATTACCTGCGTACATATCGAATGAGTATTCTGTAGCCGGGGCATATCCAACTACATCTGATCTCTCCGTGCTTTCATCCACGTACTGTCTGGAATACTCTTTCGGGTTTTTCCCGTTTGTCATTGCGGTAAAATTGGTCATTCTTTCAAATTTCGGAGAGCTACCCGTTGCATCCGTGTTCATGAATGCCACACGCAAATGTCTGCCGACTAATTTTGGTGCTATTACTGCCATACTTATACCTCCTGTGCATAAATTAAGCGGCACTCTATGCGATACTTGGCATTTTCGCCGTTCATATCGTACAGGTAGCCACTGTTTAAAGTTTCGATTGATATTGGATTCTTCTTTTCTCCGAGTTCCGGTAGATTGCCATTAAAACTCTGCTGTTCCAGCCACTCTTCAAAACTCTGGAAGAATCCACTGTTCTCAATATTGATTCGCGCGTCCTGATCGTATTCCTCTTGGCTTGAAAACGCAAACTGGAACTGCTTTTTTGCTCCACCATCCATGTATCTCTGGATAATCGGATCGCATGGAAGAGGATCGATGGAATACCCCATATCTGTTCCAATATAGTCCACGTTTACACGTCCGTCACTTAAAAACGGGCATGTGAGGATGTATAATCTGACGATGTCAATGAGTTTTGACATAGTTCGCCGCTCCTTTCAAGATAGAGCCCTTGTGCCGGTTCTTCATGCGTTCGAACCACTGTGATTTTTCCTTGTGTTCGTAGTAGTGTCTGCGGGCATAAGGCGCAATCTGATTGATTTCTCCACTTCCAATCACTGTTCCAAGTGTGGGTGATTTAATCAAAACACCGGATCTCTTTGGCGTCTCTGGCGCCATCCGTCTAATACACTCGGAATCTACAAAAGACTGTGCATTTGCGAAACCGGATTCCGTACTTGGCTTAAAGCTTGGATTCCATTCGATTTTTGCTGATACTTTTCCACCGCCGGATGCTTGGGTATATATAGATCCTCTCGGAGTCTGGATTTTGAATTTCTTTTTTCCTTTTGCCATTACACTCCAACCACCTTAATATGCGGATTGCCGCCAAAAGTATTGTAGTTTACAGACGTGACTCTGGTCTTATCCAGTCCATCCAAATCCTTGATGGTCTGCATGTCAACCTTACAATCTCCTTTTACAAGATAATCATCTTTTTTGACAGCCACGCTCGTGTCCGGGATTCTGACGGTGTAAGTGTCTGCCTGCTTTAATCCATCTGTCGTAATCTGCGACTTTTCATTTTTGTACCACCATACTTTCGGGATGCAGGTTCGTTCCCACTCATCCAGCCGAGTAGATGGGTTATATTTCCTACTGTAAAGCGTGGCATCTGTGTTTGTTATCACGATTCCACCCCCATGTACAAAAGACCTGTCGGCATAAGATAAAGCTCTAATGTGTCAAATATCTTTCTGCCAAGCAAATCATCCGCTGTCTCTCCGTTTCCTCCACTTTCATAGCTAACAGAGTATCCATCCGTGTTTTCGGATGTGACCACGCGTCCAGAATGCTTGCTTCTGACCTTTTCATCGTTGGCAATCAAATCGCAGACAGCACAGGCGGCAAGCTTTACCTCGTCCAATTCCTTATTTTCATCGGCGCGCCCGAAGGTAATCCTCCGGACGTAGGCTGATGATTTCATAATGGATTTTTCAAACTCTTCTTTTGACAGACTCCCTTTGTATGTAGTGGTGTAATATTCATAATCTGCATACAGAATCATTTAATCACTCCTTACACCGCTGTGTGTACATAGATACCATCTTTCTTGTTATCGTAGCATTCTGCGATACCAACAGTACGGTATCCAAATTTCCAAGCGTCTGCATCCTGGTTCTGATCCGGTGTAATAATCTTGGAGACTGTGTGTTTCTGGTACTGGATTGCTGCCTGTTTGTCCACGATCATGAAGTTTACTGCTTTACCTTCGGAGTTCTTAGCATATCCGCCGGCACCAGAAGCTGTCAGATCGATTTTGGAGTAAAATCTTCCCTCCGGAACTTTGACAATTCCGGCAAATCCGTCAATTGCTTTCTTGGATGCTGTTGTGTCCAAGTCCTCGATCATGCCGTAGATTGTCGGATTGATAAACAGATAGCAGGTCGCAAGGTTCGCTTCTGCGTTCTCAATCTTGCTTCTTGCTGTTCTGAGTGCCGCAAGAGCCGCCTTACCATCATTGAGAGCCGCAGCTACAGTTGTCACTCCATCAATAGACGCATAGCCTGCCAGGCGGTAAGCATCAAGTTCTGGCACTACTTTAGTGCGCAGGAATTCTCCAGAAAGTCGGCTGAATGCAAGACCTGCGGACTCGATATTGTCCATAGCATCAATTGTAAACATTCGTCCACGGTCATATCCACATTTCTTTGTTTCGTATTCGAGTGTTACATCACCTGCAACATACCCTGACTGCCTATTGTAGTTTGCTAATCCCTGCATTGTCATTTTCGGGATTAAGATTTCATTTGCATTCGCTCCCTCTCGCGCCAACTCGTTTGCCCCGTCAAGGACAGCTGTGAGAGATGACAGTTTGTATACCTGGTCAAGTAGGCCAGATAAATATTCTTTTCTTAATGCAATGTTGTTTGCCATGTTTTTACCTCGTTCTTTCTAATATTGTTTGTTATTTTTCCGGTGGAAGTCCCATTGCTGCTCTCATAGCAGAACGCATGTCGCTACCAATCTCTCCACCGGAGCCGCCAGTTGCTCCTACTGGGTTCTTAAAAGGCTCATCAGAGCCAAATAAATAAGCATCAGACTCCTTTACGGTTTCCAATGCTTTCTTGATGTCCTCAGACTGGTTTTTCGATCCTTTCAAAGCGTCAATATCAAGCATAGCCATGACCGCTTTTTCATTGCGTCCCCCGGCTGTCTTGATTGCTTCTTTGATCGTGTCGGAAAAGATGCGATCTGCTTCTTTGGCGGCATACTCAGCATCCTTGTCTTTCAGCTGCTGATTCAGCTTATCAATTTCTCCCTGCATAGCTGTTGGGTCAACATCTTTAAACTTTTCCAAAGATTCCGTTGTGGTCTCAAGCTGACTCTTATAATTGTCACGCTCCCCCTCTGCTTTGGTAGTCTTTGCCTTTTCAGCGGCAATGTCTTTCCCGTTCTCTGCCATGATTTTATCAATGACATCCTGCTCCAATCCAAGTCCTTTTAAAAATTCTGTTTTCATGTTTCCATTCTCCTTTCGCATTAGGTTGTTTAAGGTGTGTAACCATCCACCACGAATTGACTGTTTAAGGTCTCATCTACTGACCAAAAAGGCATAAAAATAATACATATCTCTATGTGCTAATCTCCTAAAGTAACGCCTGCACCTGCTCTTTCAAGCTCTCCGGTACTTCATCAATCGTTAAGTGTCCACCTTTAATCCTGTTCGCCAAAAACTGTGCCATCATTTCACCTCCGCTTCCATTGTTGCTAAAATCAGCTCCTGAACCGCCTGATCTGTGACTTCCTGCGCCGCCTGCGTTGCTTTCAAGTCTTTCTGCAATTTCCCGTAGGCGCTCATACCGTCATCCACTGCTTCATATTCTTTGATTACGTTTTCTTCTGTCTCTGTATATCCAACAAAGACAAGGTTACTAAATCCCTCTGGTTTCTCTTCCTTGAGTGGCTTATAGCCCTCTTTTTTGATGGAGCTGATTCTTACAGTTCCGCTTTCCATGATTTTTGCGTAATTCATGTTTAAATCTCCTTTCGATATGTTACTTTAATGTCTGGGTCAAGCTCCCCTCCGTCCGCTGTGATGACTGTGGTAGGGTAGTAGGTTTTTAATGCTCGGATAGCGTTTTGTTCGGATTGTGGGAGGGGAACGAATTCTTCGGAATCGTCCTTATACAGAACGTGCAATGGATTATCTGCCAAATACTGTTTATATGCATCCAGTGTAAGTTCCACCTCTTCTGGGAGAGTTATACATAGGATCCCTAAAATATTTATAGTAATACCTGTATCTTTTTTGTATCCTACACTGGAATAGTCATATCCTAACAATTCAGAGCAGAACGGTACGGCTATTGGGAAAGTAATGTCTGTCCTATAAAATATTTTAGACGCAGGTTGAATTGACCACTTTCCAGTTTTTCCATCAATCGTTTCATTCACGGAATTATACAGCCACCCAATCTGTCCACCCTGCTCTACCAGTCTGTCCCACTTTGTTATTGGGCGGTCGGATGTGATAGTTATGGTTTGCTCGGTGTATGGCTGATATTGTGCAGCGTCTTTCCCTTCGCACACAATTATGTCAGTTATCTCAAGCGTATTACCTGTTCTAATTGCATCTCCAACTAAATATATTCCAATATCAATGCATATATCTTCGTTTGGGGTATAAAAGTTACCCATTTTTAGTAACTCTCCATTGTTTTTTTCCTTAAAAAAAGCGAACATAGGCGTCATATTAGATGTCCCGACTTTTCTCCCATTTAGAAAATAAGTTTTTCCGGATTTTAAGCATATGCCACCACCTGATACTATCGCATATGCACGTTTCGAAGTAACTGTTTCAATTGCTGTAATTTTTACGATATTATTCTCACGTTTTGCAGTACAAAGGTTCCCACCACTTACTTCCGCTTTTTCGATATCAAACAGATTCTTCCCAGTAACTTTCACACTAACTTCATACTTCCTTGTTTCCTCATTCCACTTCCCAGAGTTTTTGATTTCCTGCGGATATTCTGGGCTTGGAGATGGCTTGCCTCCTGTGTAGGGTTCGTAAGTAGTTACAGTAGTGCCCAACTCAACTTGCAATTCTGTGTTTTCTTGCGCATCATAAGTCACAGAGAAAAAAAGTTTTTTTGCATTTTTCGGGATTGTTATATTTTTAAATTCCGAATAGTTATTATTCCCGGTATCAAACACTCCGGTGATAATAGTATCTGTCTCATCAGTGAATACATATTTTTTTCCTGTTTTTTCTTTTGTTCTGACTGACACTGAAACGTTTTTCCCTTGCATAGAACTTACTTCCATATTTGTTGTGAATGATTTTTGCATTTGAGTTAACGATACTTTATCACCAGCATTAACGCTTGTTAGATATCCTTGTTCGTATACATTGGCGTTTGCCAAATTCTTCCCACTCGTCTGCACCTGCTCCGTCTTCCCACCAAGCTCCAACCTCTCAAGCGGCGCATCCAAGCTGTTCGGAAGTACCAGCATCCCTGTACCCTCTAGCTCTACCCTGTCATAATTCGGTGGCTGTGGCGTAGAGACACCCAGAGGACAGATCATATCCACTCCTATGATTCCTGTTCCATCTACCATTTTAAGCATTGTACTTCCACTCCTTTTTCTGAGGTTGCTGTGGGGATGATTTGGACGATGTTGCTCTTCCCACCGCCGTAAGAGCCATACTGCAATCTTTGTGCTGTCTGTGCCGGAATCAGTACACTCTGCTCTTTTGTCGCATCTTTTTCAAGTGATGCATACACATCACCATCCGTAAAATTCTTAACCATAAATTCTGATGACGCTGTCTCAAATTCAAAAATCAATGTTGCCGATGCTGTCGGCTGTCTCATTACTTTTACTTTGCTCATATTATCACCTCCTAAATCGTTTTGGTACGGGTGCCACTCTGCCGCGCATATCGTAATAGATGCGCTCTCTTTCTTGTTGTAGACCCATTTTCTTGCAAAATCTGGTGTATTCTCCCAGTTGTCCTTGATACTTTGCTTTCGCAAGCATCACATCGTCTGGATCAGCTCCGCCCTGTTTTAGTAGCACAGCCTTTTCTCTCTGTGCCCTCATAGCGGTTTCCATTTTCCTCTGTTGCTGTCTGGCTTCGTATAAGGTGTATTCCTTGCCGTTAAACGTCTTAGGTATACTTTCCTTTCGGTTCTGCTCTGCAAGCCAAGAATCAGACCAATTCCGCTCCGAGACACCTTTTACAAAAGGATAATACTCATGATAACAATTCGCACCAAGCAGTCCCGTAACAGTCCCAAGACCGCACACCGTAACAAGTTGTTCCTTTGACCAGACCTTCCCTTGCCAGACAGCGTGTGATGGTCTCGCTCCGGCGTGCCACGCGACTTCGTAATGCTCTGTCCCAAGCTTATCGGCGTTCATTTCTGATATTTTCCCGGTAAGCTGTGACACACCCGTCATAACCGCTCTCCTTGCCGCCACATCTACCCTGCTATGCCACCCAGAAGCGTAGTCAATGCTTCTGAGTCCGCTGTTTGTGAGTTGAGTAACCACCTTGCGAATCATGGTATTGTAGTCAAATGCACCGTAAACCACTCCCGTGATAGCCTTATCAAGGTATCCTTGGTAGATGTCGGATAATGGAGTCATGACGAGCCTACCGCCGCCATAATCCACATAAAATCCCATGGACTTTGTGATGTCTCGAAGCTCATCATTACTCTGCCGGATAAATCCATCTGTGAGCTGTTGTAACTCATCGTTGTCCTCATAGGGGATATATTCTGCATTAATCTGCTCGTAGATGTCTTTATTACGGACATATTCCCAATCAATAACCTTGTCATACAGCTCAAACACCTCCGGATAGGACAGGTTCAGCGTGGTTTTTATCATCTTTTCGATGTCCTCGGAAGAATACCCGATAATCTGCAACCGGTTAATCTGCCAGTCTGCCGTGCTTGTGATTTTTCCGGCTTTTTTAATTCTGCGAACAATGTCCTCAAGAATCATCTGTTCCAAATCAAGAAAATGCTTCTCGATCTGTCCGGATAGCTGCTTTTTGTAGTCTTCCCTCAATCAGATCACCTACTCCATTACTTCGATCTGCTCTGGCAGCATCTTTTTAGCCGTTACCTCATCCTCGTTGTACCACTTCATGCGGTATTCCAAATGCGACATCACTCCCATGCTCACGTCCTGTCTGTCCTGCTGACGTTCTGTCTCTTCATCGGTCAAAATAGAATCATTGAATTTACAAGAGAACTCATATCCCGAGTTAAGCATGCTGTTGTAGAATGCAAGCCCTGCGGCAAAGTCCTCTAAGCAATCGTATAAGTTATTCTGGATTGCCGTTACCCGGTTGTATTTACGATTCTTTGATGCTTTGATTTCCGTGGCTGTTTTTGCCACTTCCTGCACATCTGACAGGTCTCCATAAGCAAGACCTACAGAAAACTCAATCTCTCGCTTGTACTCTTCCAGTCCACGCTTAAAGGCTTCGTCCCTCATTTCTGGGGAGTATTCTTTTAAGAGTTCTTGGTCTTTTCCAACGTCCAGATTCATTCCTCGATACAATTTGTTTTTGAGTTTTGGGAGTCCAAACTTCCCGGTTGCCTTATCTTGTTTAAGTGCTCTATTATCCACATGGATAGCACGCTCACCCGATTCGTATTCCCAGTCAAGCCTTGCCCCCTGTGTATCAGTTTTCCGGATCAGTGCAACTGCCGACTCGTACACCGACACTCCGCAGGCAGAACCATCTATTTTATTTTTAATTGGATTGCGATAATATCCAAAGTCCATACGGTTCATGCCGGGATAGGTAATCGGTCCAGGTAGGATATTCTCCCATTCTTCCACCGCTTCTAGGCTGCATGGAAGACCGATATCATTCGCTGTCTGAGAGTGGAAACACTTGTTTTCTATAGTCAGATTCCCGTCAATGAAATAGTGCCGTTCAAGCCTTGTGAAATAATCAGCGTCCCCAACCTTTTTTACGGTCAGAAATGTGATATCATTCGGCTTTCCGTCATCCCCGAAGCTGATCGGGATGATCTTGTCGGCAGAAACAAATTCAGCAGCCGATTCTCCCAGTGGCTTCAGGACAAACGACCCCAGTGCAAGTCCTTCCTGTAGGTTCTCATTTAGGCTTGCGATATTCTTCTTGTAAATTTTGTCTAACCGTTCGTTACTTACGCTGGTTTCCATTTCCACCAGCGCACAGTCCGCAAACTCTCGGCAGATTCCATCTTCAATCCCGAGGGAAACAATGCTGTCAGAAATCCAATCTGCATCACCATTTAACATCTGTCTCCATCTGTTGATTGCATCTATCATGTCGTTGGATAGTGCGATATCTTTGCCGATGATCTGTTTTAATGTCGTGTACCCAAACATCCTCATGATTCCTTTCCATAGTTTCTTAATTCCATCAAACATCTTCCACCTCTTCGATTAGGTATTTCATGTCACGTTCGATTGTGTATTCGAACGCATCCAAGCTGTCAATGTCAGTGCTGCCGTCATCCAAACGCTCATCTTTCCCGACAGCTTCTTTGTCCCAAACTGCATCCGAAAAAGCAGTTTGCAGAGATTCGCAGTCTTTTGTAATAAAAAACCGCCCAGCCCCCATGAGCTTGACGGTGCATCTGATTCTGTCGTTTATAGGTCTTTTCTTTGCTGGTTTGACAGCTATCCACGGAAATTCCTTTTCCACGGCATTGCGGATAGAATTACCAAGGACGGTTTCTGCATTGTCCCAGAATACGGACTCTACGTTACAATACTGTACATAGTCTCCACTCTTCACGCACACAGAGTAATCATCTATCACTTCTTGTACAAACTCGCAGAACAGCTTGTTCAGTCGATTACTGTCGATGTCCTCGTTTTCATCCTTAGCCATGACTCTTCTGGATTTTAAAGCAATCACGTCTCTGTAGTTGTCCGTATATCCTCTGGCAACGAATGAGTGACCAGATTGATTACCACCAAAGTCCAAGCCAATCTCGATTGATGTGATATCCTCTTTTCGGAATTGCTTATGCTCTGATTCCTGCGAGAACTCATCCACGATTTCGCATTTGAACGCTTCTGGATTGTCAGCAAACCGCTTATAAATCGCTCCATCTGCTCGTTTCCATAAGCCAAGGATGAGGCGGTCATAATAGATTGTACCCTCATATTCCTTGCAGAGTTGCTTAACAAATTCTGGATCCAGAAATGGATTATCAAATATCGTGTACTTTTGGAGATAGATGTCCAGCTCTACATTGTCGATGAACTCTTTGAGCCAGTGTGTCGGATGTTCTGGGTTGCAAGCTCCATCAAAACAGGAGTACGTCTTATCGAGACGGGATTTCAGCATCTGGAACACCTCTTTGTTCCATTTTGCTATCTCATCTCCGTAGCAGTACTTAATGGATGCTCCCTGTATCTTTGCGACTTGGCTGACCTTTTCCGCTCCGAGACAATAGACATCCTCTCCGCATACTCTTGCCACATTGCGGTTGTTAATGTTCCCGATTAGATCACTGGTATAGATTTCCCTCATCGGTTGGAGTACGTTTCGCTCTATGGATTCTTTGGAGACACCCATGATTACATTTAAGCCGGGAAGTCCAGCTCTCTCTCGGATTCTTTTAGGCACGATATAAGCAGTGTCTACAAAAGACTTTCCAGAACGAACCGCTCCGGACTTGATATTCCATCTATGAGTTGCGTTTATGATGTATTCATTCTGTTTTTTGCTTAGCTGCATTGTCATGCAATCCTTTCAAGATTTCATCAAGCTTTTCAATTGCTGTTCTGTCCTCGTATTCCTGCTTATCTCTCCATTTGCCCGGTTTCCGATTCTTAAGCCAGAAAATCTGCGCTGTTGTGTCTCCAGGTATATATACCTCATCCGTTGCTTGCACAAGTTTCTCTTTTTCGCATAATTTCCCATGCTCATCGTAATACTTCTCTTTTACCTTAAAAGTTTTTCTTACTTCACGAGTGCCCCCGAGCGCTCTTTCGAACAATGAATTTTCCACTTGCCTATCAGCAACATCCTTATTCTTTTTTAGGACTGCCGAAAGTGCCGAATACTTATCTCTCCACGTTCTAAAGGTCGAATAAGCAACCCCCATATTCTGAGCGATCTGCTCATCCGTCAAGCCGTCTCTCGCCCATCCCTCTATCTTTAGCAAGCCTTCCGGCTCTAGCCACTCTTGATATTTACCTTTTGCCATCCGACTCACCACCTTTTAAGCATAATAAAAGCACCCATCTCTGGATGCTAAGAATTTAGGACTACTGCAAAATGAAAGAATTATAACGACAACAAAAACCAAAATAACCAAATACACAATCGAAAATTATATATGAAAAGGAGGAACCTTGCAGTAGCCCACAATCCGGACAACGGGAATCGAACCCGTGACACACAGCTTAAAAGGCTGCTGCTCTAACCGACTGAGCTATGTCCGATCAGGATGCCTTTTATTGACATCCTTTACCCTATCCGCACTCGGGTACGCTGATTACACTAAATATAGATTGCTGAATCTATTTTTGTTTGTTTTGCAGATCTGCGGATATCTGCGTTTTGTGATATCACTCGTAGCACTTCCGCAACATTCCGGAATTAAAATTTACTGCGATATGCTACGAAGCCGTGTACAGGAGTCGAACCTGTCTGCCCTACATTTGCCACGGCATAGAAACACCGCCAGACAAGAAAGGGGAGAAGTCCGGCGGTGTTCCGAATGTTTGGAAAGATTGTTTTAGAACAATATATAATCGTTCTAGAATAATTATATCATAAGTAAAATGTTAATTGTGTTAATCTTTCAGATATTCGCTAATTATTTGTGAAATTCTTCCTCTGCTATATCCAATGATGTCTGCAACCTCTTGCTGCTTCTTACCTTCCACAAATGCCAACTCAAATATCTCTTTAATCTCCGGATCATCAATCCCATTTATGTAGTCTTCGACTTCTTCTTGCTCTTTCAGGATCCGCAGCCTGTCCGCTTCTTTTCGCCTAATCTGCTGTCTTACATTCTCGTTTTCGTAAGGATCATACATTTGTACGGATGTTCGTACTTCCGTGTATGGGAAATCTGCACTGGATCCAGTTACTTTCCCCATAACAACAGTTGGTTCCCGTTCGCAGAGTTCTTGTATTCTCTCCTCAATCCGGATAAGTCTATCTTTGTTTGACCTATACTTTTTCAGTGTTCTCTTGTCCACTGGCAACACTCCCTTTCGTATCTACTCCCCATTTTCTCAAGCAGTCCTCCACAGAGTATGCCTTTCTTTTCATCCATTTCTTGGCGTTCTCTGCCGGCTCATGCTTAGCCATATCATGTGCATCTATCTTTCGGATGACTCCTGCCGTTTCCTTTCTGCGTTTCATAGCATCTCTTGTCATTCCTGCATCACCTCAATTTCCTCTCCGGTCAGCTCTTCCAACTTCTGTCGCATTTCTTCCACTGTCATTTTCTTTGGTTTTTCGCGCTCCCAGATGAGTTCAAGATTGTGGTCTTCCATGATACTGCTAATTTTTCCCATGCATTTAATCTTATATACTCTAACTATTTCCAAATCGCTTACCACACTTTTTAAGTTTTCGTTATAGTCTCCCAAATCCACATATCCATCTTCGCCAATCAAAAAGCCGCCTACAACAAGTCTTTTCCCGAAATAGTTATCATTATATTCGACCACCATCCCATCTTCCAAATCTGCCTTGGTAAATTCTTTGTCCATGTAATCACTCCATTCTAAAATTTTGTATTTATACTTCTCGGAGTAATCATAACTTTGATACCCACCATTTCCAGCGTAACACGTTTTATCCCTGTATACCTCATAGCGTGTATAACTCAAATAACTACACCCAGATGCCCATACCATGCCATGCTTATACATCTGTTTACAAAAGTCTATTGCTTCTTCCTCAGTCTTACAGTGCACCGCAATCTTATTGTATTTATTTTTAAATTCATCCCAGTTAAATTTTCTCATATTTTCTACCTCACTATCTTTCGCACGATCCAATCCAAAAACACCACAAATAGCAGTATCGGGAATCCCGCAGCCATCAGGTAATCCGCACCTTCTAGTTTTACATCCTCTTCCAATCCTGTCTTTAGGGCAATCACTGTTCCAAGCCCCAATATGTAGTACAGGGCTAGGGATGCGATTGTGATTAAAATGTCCATGTTATTCCTCCTTGTATGGTTCTGGTAACGACTGATACGCCAAAATTCTTCCGTCATATATCCCGTAAGTCCAGTACCATAAATCCTCTTTAAATCTCATTCTCTTTACCGGATATTCTTCATCGTCACACGTTACAAGATATACATCTTCTTTCTTAGGCATATTTTGTACTGAGTAAGGAATCCAGTCATTGTCTTTCTTGCTGTCTTCATATCCTTTCTGATACCATTTTCTTCGGCTGCATTCTCCGCACTTCTGGACTTCGTCCATGTGGGAACGAATGATTTCTTTTATCCATCTAATACTCACATAATCATCACACATTCCGAATGATTCAAACTCTATCGCATGATCTTCAATCTCTTCCAAGATCTTCTCTAGTACGTTCATTTATTTCGTCTCCTATTTTTCTTATCCATAACACAATAACCTTTTTCGCAATAACATTCTGTTGATTTATAGTAGTTTTTATAATATTTGCATTTAATGCACTCTTTTTTCATTACTACGCCTCCAACAACTCTAGTTCCTCGATTTTATCCATTAAATCCATCTCAGGATAATTCTTTTTTGGATATCGTTGATATTTTCCACATGGTTACTCCTCATCACTTTCAATTCTCTCTAACCTTTCGTATCCATTCCATCCATGTTCTGCTCCACATTGTTTGATACAATAATAATCTTCGCCGCAACAATGATCGCATCTATTGCAATCTGGTTCTTCGTCATCTACTGTGTAAATTATTGTTTTCATCACTCTACCTCCAACAATCCCGCTTCTATAAATACACCTTCCAATAACTCGCTCATTTTATTAGTATCAATGGTAATCGGCTCACATGGAAACTCTTCCTGATTTCCACAGCACGCATACAATTTTGCAATTAAAATATCATATTTTTTCATCACTCCACCTCCAAATCACCATTATCTATTCTCTTTGCTTTAAAAAGGATTTCTCTATTCATCTTTTACCTCCACTTCATTATCGTATTTCATGCACTTTCCATCCTTGTACGCTATGCATTTCTCTTTAATGCACGGATGTAACACTGGTCTGACAAAATCTCCATTCCCAATAAACATTGCTTTTACCTCTTCTTTTCCCGTTAAATCAGGGCAAAATAAAATCATCACTCCACCTCCAACAGCTCTGGATTGTCAAAAATGTTTCCGATAACTTCCGTTCTATTTGGATTCCGATTATATTTAAAAACATCGTTATTGGTGCATTTTTTATTTCCTCGTCCACATACTGCCCATGATCCCCTCCATTCGCTCCAAAACACAGCACCTACACGATATTTTATCTCTTCGCCATCTTTTAAAAACGGACTTCCATCATAGTCATAACTATATCTGAGAATATCATTCTCCCAGATCTTCTTATCGTTTTTGTCGGTAAGTCCGGTGTACTGGCATAAAGTACTTGGAGCAATCTCGCATTTTAGTAATATATCTGGTAATTCTTTGCTAATTTTGTGTATTTCCACTTTTCCAGAAGGATATGCAACAACATACCCTTCCACCCATTCACCATTGTCTTTTCTCTTTGCTTTGAAAAGAACTTCTCTCATCTATTCCACCTCCTCATATTCCGGACACTCCACACAATACTCATACATGTCCTCATCTGCACACTGTATATTACAAATATCGTTGTCCGGACATTCTATGCAGCAATAATCGTGTCCGCATATACTTGTTAATTTACATCTTCCCATCATGATATTCCTCGCTCCAATCTAATCTCTGGCCGCACTTCAGACAGCATTCGTGCTCTTCTGCATGTCCATCAATAAAACATATTGACTCTCTGCAACTTGGGCAAACGAAATAACCTAATTCACAGTCTACTTCTTCTGGCTTTTTCGCCGTATCACGCTCTTTCAACTCATGCATCTGATTCATCAACTTCGCACACTGGCTGTCCACAAAATCATTCACCTTGTTATACTGGTTCAAAATATCGCACACAAACCGTCCCATCTTGCACTCTGCGCATTTATCTTCCAGTTCCATTTCACTTAGCTGATCTGGATACTTGCACAGGTTGTCGCAGATATGTTCCATCATTTCCGTTGTGATCCCGTCCATCCATGTTTCTTCTGTTTTCGTCATTAGTCATTCCTCCGCAATAAAGTCTTCTATACTCATTTGCCCTGGTATGTTTTCGTCTTCCATCCACCAAAGAAATACCTCTTCCCCTGTCGTCCACTTACATTCTTTTCCTCTTCGTTCACGTTCTTTCAACATCCTGTCGAAAGCATTTATATACAATTGCTTATACTTTGGAAAATCTGCAAACTCTTTGTAACGCTTCTTGCCTGCCATCGGACATCCGATGCAACCAACACGGTCATATCCGCACTGGTACAGATCGCACGTCTCTATTTTCTCGGAATTTATATATCCCCAGATATCACTATGCGTCCAATCTATTATAGGATTTACAATCATTTTTTTCTGCTGCATACATAGCTCACTCATCCGTCTTCGTGCATCGTTATCCTCCATCAGCATTATCTTCGTAAATTTTTCTCTCTCTTTTTGGGTTTGTCCGAGCTTTTCAAACTCTTCCCTTTTCAATCTGGAAGTACTTTCGTCCCATCTTACTCCGGTTGCGATATACCGGTTTGCACATCCAGTTTCTTTCAGCGTAGAGCAACAGTATCTTACAATTCTTGTCGGCGGTATAAGCTTTTCTGGAATTAAGCTCCACATGCTAATCAATTTTCCTTTATAGCGTGGTTTTTCTATTTCGCACCTAATTCCATGCAGTTCCAGTTCTCGGAATACCTTCCGGATATGCCGAACTGTCTGTGGCGCATCTGCCGTTGTATGGCTGTTATGCACTTCAAACGGGATTCCGGATCGCTTAAAAATCTCTAACATCACATCACTATCTTTTCCTCCGCTGTATGTGCAAATAAGCGGTCTACCATAGTGATGCAGACTCATTTCACTTGCCATTTTAATTCTTTCGATTGCTTTTTTCTCTTTATCCATTTTCTCAGAAGCCCGGTATACCCTTGCCCCGGCCGGAGGCTGGCTCCTTTCTATTTTTCGTTTATTTTCTTCTTATTTCCTCGCAACTGCTTGCAAAGCTCTTCCCACTCAACCTCTTTGCTCCGCGTCCATCTTTTCGCTGCTCTTCTCTTCCGAATCCCAGTCTTATCCATGTACCGGATAAGAATTTCTTTCGGGAATTCTATTTTCTGGATGTCATGCAAGACTTTATGGATATGCTCATCCAAGCATCCGAGTTTTACCATCTCTTCGATCTGGAACTTGTAGGGATCCAGAAAGTGTCCTGGTCTACTCATTTCCCTCTCACCCTGTTCTTTCTCTTCCGCTTTGTACTGCCGCGCGTAAACAAATCCATATTTCCGTGTCTCAATCCGGTAAACTGTTTCCTATAGACTCTAAAACCGTATCTTTTTCTGTTCATGTTTGCCTCCTAACTGAAACTTACTTCCGGCTCTTCCTCTGGACATATTTCTCCATCTGCTTCCATTTCGTTTATGATGATTTTCGTTCCCGCTCTTTGCAATCTCATTAACAACATGTCAAATTCCCCGAGATATCGAAGAGACTGGATATTCACACATCCTAAATTATCAAGTGTATGCTCTTTTTCAAAATCCCATTTTGATATCGGAATCTCGATGTTTAATTCTTCATCATGATCGTTTTCGAAAACAATCACCGCCCTATGCACAGAACTCCAAACAGGTCTTTCACTCTCTTCTATTCGCATCTCGCATCCGACCGATTCGTAGTATGGTCCATCGTCAAACTCCACTTCCAGGCCAGTTGTACTGATCTTCTTCTCGCACATTTTAATCCATGCTTCAAACAGATCCGTGACTTTAATCTCTTTTTCTTCCTGCTTGATTGATAAATCCTTAAAATTCTCCAGAATCTTTTTATTCTCAATGCAAGCATCAGAATTTACAATTTCAGTAAGCACCGTATCCAACTTTGGAAGGTATTCCGAAAAATCATACTTCTCTATGTACGGCACCATGACTTCTTCTATTTTTTTCTTCAGTGCACTTTCTACTTTTCCCCATCTAAACGTTTTTTCTATTGCCGATTCTATTGATTCCTTGAATTTATTTCTGAGGATTTCCTTTACTTCTTCCTCGGAAAGGCACTCCTGTGCCATTTTAAATAATTCTTCTTTCATTTTGCTCCTCCTTAATTTGACTTCAACAACTGCTCTTCCAGAGAGTCCATGTCGTATCCTCTGCGTTCGAAGTTATTTAAGTTTCTGCTTACTGGCGGTTTTGATTGTTTTTTCTTCTTTTCCGATCCTTCCGGTTCATTATCAAATTTACCTTCTAAAATCTTTTTTAAGTTCTGCTCTTTTATGATCCAGTTAAAATTCGCATTGAATTTATAATCCCCTTTGCTTTCTTTACCTTTCAGGAATTTGCTGTTCTCCGCTTTTATAAATGCGGTTCTGATCTGGCTAAAGCTGAATTTCTTACAGGCTGCATCAATATCTTCCTTCCTGCTATCGGAAATCCGCTCGACTCTATCAAAACTCTTACAGATATCATTAAATGTGTCGGCGATCAGCTGATAGCTTATTTTGCTATCAGTCTTATCTCTTACTCTATCTCTATTATCTAACTCTATATCTATATCTGTGTTACACTTCTGTACATTGTTGTTACACTCTGTTACATTCGTGTTACATTGTAACGCCTTATTTTTTCTTGATGCCCTAACACGCTCCGCTGATTCCGATTCCGAGCAGATTAAAGACTGTGTTTCCGTCATTAAAAATTCTGTTTCGGAACAGGGCTCAATAAGTCCTTGAGACAGTAGGTATTGTACAGTTACTTTCACATTGTCTGGATCTTCGTCTATTGTCAGGGCAATTTCTTCCGGAAAATTCTCTTCAATCCCCTCAAAAAACAGCTTTCCACCATTGTTTAAACTCAGTAGCTGCATTTTTAAATAGATAATGGTATATGTATCACCACCAGCAATTTTCCGTAACTTTTTAATTTTGGGCTGTGTAAAAAAATCTTTCTGTAGCTTAAGCCAGTAGTATCGTTTTGACATTAAATCACAGCCTTTCTGTATCTATCTGCATTCCAGATTGGTATTCGCAGTATATTTGCATCCAATCATCCAGTTCCATCGTAACAAGGATTTTATGATTGTTTTTCTTATGGAATACAGCGGGAAGATTTCCTGTTCTATTCGCTGCGGCATCTCTCTTTGCTTGATCCATCCAGTCATAAAGTCGCATCTGCTCTTGATGTTTCGCTTCCACATGAATTAAGGGGAGACCAACTACGTCTGAAGCATCACCTGTATTTCCACAGTATTGCGCTGTTCTGTGTGCTTCTTTATATCCATAATCACGGAAGATACCAGCTAATTCCCGTTCAAATCTTGCGCCTTTCTTTTTACTATTTACTGCCATTCCATTTCCTTTCTTTGTAGTGCAGGCAAGGTTCATCCTTTTCCTTGCCTTTGCACTCCCAAAATCTCTCGCAATGTATGCATTCTCTTGTTTTCTTCATGTGATCGCCCTACATGAACGGAAGTTCTTCATCAATTCCATCCGGAACGTTTTGGAATCCGTCAGAATCCGGCTGTCCATATTGCGGAGCAGACTGTCCGCTGCTTCCCTTGCTTTCGCAGAACTCAAAACTATTCACGATCAACTGCATCCCGTAATGCCTCACGCCGTCTCTTTCATAGTTGTTGTTTCTCATTTCTCCTTCGATCAGCAACTTTGTCCCTTTCCCCACATTGCATTTTTCAAATGTTTCCGCAATCTTTCCGAATGCTACACACTGGAAAAAGTCAGCTTCTGAATCTCCGTCTCTCTTAAATCTGCGGTTTACGGCAAAGTTGAACCTTGACACCACTTTCCCGTCATTTGTGCATTTCATTTCCGCATCTGCTGTCAGTCTTCCGCATAAAATAATTTTATTCATATCAATTCACCTCTTAATTTCCAAACAACGCCGCTGCTGCGCTCTGTCCTCTTTCGGAAGATTCAGTTTTTTCTTCCTGCGACTGTTCCATGTCAATAATCTCCGCATCGCTATCGTTATCGACGTATGTTTTTGTTCCGTCATCGTTTATCACTGCCATATCTGCATCCATTGCCGACATCATATCGATAGACATGATTCCCCATTTAGAGATTAGCTGACGCAGCATAGTTTTATATGCCATTCCGTCAAAGTCCTTTTCCCAGAACGTGTACCCCTTTTTCGCCTGATATCCTTTGGAATACTTTAATGCATGGGCTTCCATTTTCTTTTTGCTCCAATAGATCGCCTTTTTAAACCCATTCGTATACTCAAACATTGCATAATATCCAATGGTTTCAGCCTGTTCTCTTGCTTCTTCATCCTCAATCAGATGTACCTCAATCTCTTCATTCAAAGGATCAAAACGAACAAGCTCGCCCTCTTTGATCGCCAGTACATTCAGTTTTTTGTACTGTCCGGAACGGATAGCAAGCTGGATATACCCTTTGTATCCAAGCTGAAACTGCGCCACCTTACCTTTGTTTCTGTCGTTGAACGGTACAAGGTAGTATTGTCCAAGCTGCGGAGACGGTGAAAGGTTCAGCGATTCCCCAAGCAACGCACCGGAAAGGATTGATTGATTCGTGCATTCCTGCAATGCTGCATTGTTATTTACAGCCGATACAATTGCGGAAATAAATCTCTGTCCGCTCTTTCCACCGATCACATTGTTGATCTGGTTTTTAACTGCTTCCTGTGTTAAATATGCTGCGATTCCTGTGCTTTTTCTTGCTGTTAAGCTATTTTCTACTGCCATTTTTTATATCCTCTCTTTCTTATAATGGTTTAAATTCAATATTTCTGCTATCAAAGAATTCCTTCAGTGCAAGTGCATCTGCTGTTGTTAGCAATGCTTTAAATGCAATCCAGACTGGAAATTCTTTCACACCTGCCGAAGAAACGACTTCATTTTGTTTTGCAACAGGAGGATTCATGCATTCTTCAAAAGATTTTGCATCTGTAAATCCAATCTGTCCGGGAAGATCATCTTCTTTCTCCTGGAACTCTGCTGCCTTTTTCGCTTCCTTCTCTGCTTTCAATCTTGCCTGCTCTGCTTCATGTTCTGCTTTTTTCTTCTGGATTTCTGCAAGTCGCTGTCCTTCGCTTAACGCCCTGTTGATATCCAGAGTTGATTTATAGACTTCTAATGCTTCAAAGCCAAATTCCGGTAATTTCGAAAGCGTATCCACATCTTTCTCCACGCTTGTGATAAATGCGTTCATAACATCTTCGATGGACCTCATGGATGTTGTTTTGTTTAACCATCTACTGTCAAAAATACGTTCCAAAGAAATTTCAAACGGTGTCGATTTACTGTTCCAAAGTTCCTCGATTTGCTTCCGTTTTTCCTGCTTCTCGTACTCTTCAAATTCCTTAATTTGCTTGTCGATAAGGTTAATAGGATCATTAATAAGCTTAATTAAGGCGTTAATTTGAGTCTTAAATTCGTTAAATGGCTCTAAATAAGCCTTTTCCAGTCTTATTCTTTCGTCATTTAAGGCTTTTTTCAGCTTATTTAAGCTTGCTTTATCTGATTTAGCATCCTTAATTTGCTCTCCGGTGTACACTAAATTACTGTGGTCTTCTACTATTTCTTGTATTTCTGACCTTAATTCTTCATAATTAAATGTAATTTTCTCCGGCATTTTCACTTCATTGACTCTTAATTCCATGTTTTTCTCTCCTTTATCTTCTTATTACATCCGGAAGGATAAGCGGCGGGCATTCATCTCGCTCCACGTATCCCCAGAATCGTTTTCCTTCTTTCATCAGGTATTCCATGTCTTCTTTCACAACTTTTTCTTCTCTCTCGAAATGGTAATGTTTTGTTAGAAAAGATACCTTGCCATCATATTCACTTTTTAACTGCGCTTTTACTTCGCAAAAATCAGCCTCCAGAACTGCCATATATAGCAAGCATTGACAATAATAATTATCCGGGATTCTATCATCCCATTTTTTTCGCATTGTGCTATTCAGAATGTTCGTTGTCTTACATTCCCAGATTCCAAGTCTCCCATCTCCATCAAAAAGCCAACCATCTACTGAAGCCTGCGCCCAGGGATATTTATCATTGCGAAAACTGTTGTTTTCCTCATATCTCACTTGGTATTCTGGGAAGTCCAGCCGAAAGAGTTCTCTTAATAATGGCTCTGCCTGTGTACCGTATTTAATATAGGGAAGATTCGAAATGTCTTTCGCTTCTTTTCTCCCTGTTTTCAACTCCCACAACTCTACATTTGTCATGTATGGATTCTTCCCGATTACAGCGGCAATTTCAGAACCGCCGATTCCATTTTTTCTATTTTTAAGCCATTCTTCATGGTTGCTAAGTATTGTTTTTGTAATCATTTGACTTTTCCTCAAATTTTCTCTATACTTTAACTGATTTATTTTTTCCTGAGTGCTCGAGGGTTGCCGCCCTGTGACAGCACTCTTTTTTAATACCCAAACACCAGGTACCACGCCAGTAGCACCAAGATAAACCCGATCACTGCCACTCCAGCTCTGATCCAGTAAGGCTTGTCCTTTTCTTCTGGCAGCTCTACGGAGACTGACCGGATATCCCAACTGTTTAAAGCGTTGGGCTGTTGAGTAGTCTGGCAATGGTAAGTTCCTTTAATTTCCATGTTCTTCCTCCTTTAATTTCACGGATTTTCTTCCTTGATACTCCAGTTCCCTGCAGTAATTGTTTAAACAGGCGATTGCGTGCAACTTTTGCTCCTCAGAATACCAACCAAGCCTTTCTGTGGATTCCAGTGTCTGGATAAATTTCTCGATCTTGTTTACTGTTAGCCTTTTCATAGCTTGTCCTCCCTTCTACCGCCTAAGCGGTTTTCTCTTCTGTCCTCTTTTCGAGTGTGTAATCAATTTTCACATGTTCTTGTTCTTCGATAAGAGATATCAACACTTGTATGATTTTTTCCATATCTGGCTTCATAAAATCACCTCTCTAATATGTATGATGGTTAGATTGTCCATGATATGTTGTCCTAGTCATCTTCTTTTTCTTTATTTTCTTCGTTCTTCTGGCTCTTCTGCGATGCCATAGCTTCTGCAAAGCCGAGAAAATAACCTTTATTCATGTCGGACATATCCGGCAGTGCTTGCGCTACTTTTCTGATGATTTCTTTCTCTTTTTCGCTCATGTGTACCTCCTATGCTACATTCAGGAATTTGTTGATAAAATACTGCTGTCCTTTGCCGGTTACTTTTGTGGTTTTGTTAATCCGAACGGAACCATCTGGATTCATAGCTGTTGTCTCTTTCACTTCAAACAGCCCTAAATTCATAGATTTCTGTGTGGGCGAGTTCCATTCCGTTCCTTTTCTCTTACTCAGATATCCATTTTCACGCAACCACTCAAATAAGCGCTTCTGCCCTGTTTCAACGCCGTTCTGTTTCAAAATCTTCGCCAGATCGCCGATTAAGATGGATGTATGACTGGTAGCGACAGCATCCGCAAATATCGCTTTCGGCTTCATTTCCTCAATCTGTGCTGTCTGCTCTTCAATGGTCTTCTGCGCTTCCAGAACTGCCAGTGCAAGAAGTTCTTTACCCTGCGGAACGTGCTCTTTGATGATATTTTCCATCTCATGAAACCGTTTGATGTATTTTGCTGTGAACTCCGTCCCTTTGACTCCTGTGAGTTTGTGGGCGATAAATTCGCAGCCCTCTTTTGTGATTAAATAGCACGGGTATTCTTTTCCGCGACGCTTATATGTAGATTCACGGAAGAAATCTGACGGCTCAAAATTGAGCTGTGAAAATTCTTCTAAATACCCTCTTATGTCTCTGATGATGTTCTTGTGTTCCTTTCCAACCATTTCAGCCACTTCTCGGCTATCTAATTTTTGCTGCAATTTGTTCAATACCTTTTACCTCCTATTCTTTTATTGCCGTCGTAACCTCCGTGGCGGGATTGCTTTCTTTTTGTTTATCTCCTATACTGTAAATACAGGGCACTGCCATGCCTGAGTATTACGAAAGGAGCGATTTTATGAGACGTTGTAATTCACCTTTTAACGGAAAGCAATTTGTTTTAAACAAAAACACTGGAGAAATTCACGATCTAGACCGCGAAACACCGCAATGTCAAATCGATGAAATAAAACCAGAACATGTTTTTAACTGCGACACTTATACAGAAGCTGTGATTTTTGCTTCCATGCTTGCTGTAAACAGAAACGGCTGTGCTTACTGCATGCCTGAAAAGAATAGAGGATAATCACTTTCTTGAGCTGCTTCTAATGTATGTCGCAGCTCTTCCTCTGAAATTTCCTTTTTTAAAGCCTCTTCCAGCTTTTCAGGCGTTTTAAATTCTTCCGCCAACGCAATGATCATCTCACTGAATTCTCGTTCAGCACTAATCGCTTTTAAAAGTTCGAAATTATTTACAATCCCTTTTCTCTTTCGATTTAAAAATCTTTCTACGAATTGCCATCCTTGTGTTTCTTTCAATTCTTCCCACTCTTTTTCGGGAAGCTCAAAAGATATTGCTGCGATGGATTCTCCTTTTAAAAATGTTTTGCGTGTGCAAAAAATTTCATGCATCTCTTCACTCCTCCTTCCTTATATTCTGTCCTCTGCATTTCCGGGCTCGGAACCGGCTTCGGCTGCATTACAGTGCCAGAATGCGTCCGGCGGTTTATCAGAGCTGTTGTCATTTTCTTCAAGCCCAAGATCAATCAACATATCATTGAATTGATTGGAAATCTTTAAAATAAATTTTGTTAAAATAATAAGAGATTTCACATTCCCGCGATCTGATATCTTCCTGTGAGCTGATAGCAGATTTTTTATAACTGTCTTTCTAATGTAAAATCCAAACTCTTCTTTTGTTTTCATTTCCATTTCCTCACTTTCAGTTTTTGTTTGTGTTGTTTGAGTTTGCAAACTCATAATACATCCGTTTTTAGAGTTTGTCAACCCTATTTCTTAAAAATTTATTTGTTTTTTGAGTTGATAAACTCATACAGTTATGATATAATGTATTTTGCAAGGAGGTGATAGAATGGAAATGTTCGAGCGAATAAAACTCCTCCGGACTGAACAATTACATATGACACAGACCGAATTCGGTGAAGCTCTTGGAGTAAAAAGAGACGTTATAAATAATATTGAAAATAACCGTTTGAAAAATCCAGAGAAACAGGAACCGATTTATAGGTTGATGTGCGAAAAATTTAATGTAAACGAAAAATGGTTAAGAACCGGAAACGGTGAAATGTTTATCCCGTTGACAAGAGACCAGTTGATTACAGACTTCGCTGCTGATCTTATAATGGAAAACGATACATTTAAAAAGAGATTAGTAGAAGCTCTTGCAAAGCTGGATGAAAGTGAATGGGATGTCCTAGAAAAGCTCGCAGAGAGCTTAATTAAAAAAGACTAGGGTTTCCCCTAGCCTAAAAGCTTTATGCAGAATCGGTACACAAGTTCCAACACCTCAATATTGTTGGACTTGTTGACCAATTCGATGATAAGTTTTTTGTAGTCCATTCGCGATCCCCCTAACTGCAAAAACACTTGTTCGAAATCCCTGAACATATAATACTATCTCAGGGGACAAAAATCAATATTTTGTTCGAACATTTGTTCTGTTATTTTGTGGCAATGTTTTTGCCCTCTATTAAATAAACAGTTAAAATTCGGGAAACTTACGCGAAAATGGACAATCGTCCCAGATGTGGGACACTTATTGATATGGAGAGTCGATAAGGTCGGAAATTCGGACTTTTAAGCCCTTGGCAAGCAATTCCAGCGTGTCAGCTGTCGGCGATATTTTACCATTTGCAATGCGGTTAATCGTTGATTTTGATATTCCAGTTGCAATGGATACTTGCCGAGTAGATAGGTTTTTATCGTGCATGATCTTATCGAGTAGTATTTTCATAGTGTAATTATTGTAGTATATTCCAAATCTGGAAACTACAGGTAAATAATGGTAATGATATAACCGCTTCGGCGTTTATATATAAATTGCGGGAAAAGTACAGGAGAGAAAAAGAAGGTGAATTAAGAAAGGAATGGGATTTCGTTTCAGAAAAAGTTTTAAAATTGCTCCCGGTATAAAGTTTAATCTTAACAAGAATAGCCATAGCTTCACGTTTGGTGGAAAAGGAATTCACTACACTGTTAATTCTGATGGAAAACGGACAAAAAGCTTTGGAATTCCAGGGAGCGGACTGTATTACACAGAAACCAAAAACGGAAAAACTAAAGAAAACAAGGGGAAAACAATGAGTAAAGCATCGAATAAAAGTGGTGGTGGATGTCTTAGTGTTATTGCCTTGCTGATAATGCTCTCTATTGCACTTGTAGTGTATTCTTTTTTATGGATACCAGCCATACCGGTATTGATATACTGTGTTGTATCCAAAAAATTCCGGCCATACAGGATCAGGAATACTGTGATATGCTCGATTGTGTTTGCAACATCTCTAATTATCTTTATATGGCTTGGATCTCCATCTGAATTGAACTCTATATCTGCAGAGTGGGGGAAAGAAGAATTTAATATCGGAGATGTAACGGAGGTGAAAATTACTCCAAGCCCGTCGGACGCAAAAATCGAAAGTTTGGAATTATCCGAAAATAATATCGCAGATCTCGAATATAAGGACGGAAAAGCCGTCATTACATTTACGGGTTCTGGGAATGCATCACTATTTTTTACGGCGAATGGAGAAGTTAAAAGCAGTGCGAAAACTATTACCGTTATAGATCCGGAAGAAGAAGCGAGAATAAAAGCCGAGGAAGAAGAACGGATTAGGTTGGAACAGGAAGCTCAAGCAGCTGAACAGGCGCGTATTGAGCAAGAACAGGCTGCGGCAGCGGCTGCTGAACAAGAAAGGATTGCACAAGAGCAAGCTGCAGCGCAAGCAGCACAAGAGCAGGCTGCACAGCAAAGCCAAGATGATCCTATCGTGTATATAACAAACACTGGGGCAAAGTATCATAGTGCTGGATGCAGAACTTTGAAATCTAAGATAGAAAAACATCTGTCTGAGGTACGCGGAGTTTATGAACCGTGCGGCATTTGCCATCCACCACAATAAAATAAAAACCGCCCCTGCGCCAACAGAGACGGTATACATATCCGAAGATATGCGATTGAAATCCACGAATATTGTATCATCTTCGGGGCAGTCACGCAAGCGGAACATATGTTTTGCGCTGGCTGTTATTTTTGTACCAATTTTAAATATATTTTACAAAAGGAGAGTGATGCAAATGCCAGAAAAAATACTGCGGTGTGCCATATACATCCGCGTCTCCACATTTGAGCAGAGCGTACATGGCAAGTCTCTGCAAGCACAGAAAGAATGCCTGGAGCAATACGCAACAGACAACAATATGTCTATAGTAGGTGTCTATGCGGACGAGGGAAAGACTGCCAGAAAAGAATTGAAGAAAAGAAAAGCCATACACGCTCTTGTAGAGGACGTAAAAAGGGATAAAATTGATGTGATAATTTTCTGGAGACTCGACAGATGGTTTCGAAATCTGTCAGATTTCTATAAGGTCCAGGATGTACTTGATGAGCATGGAGTGCGTTGGATCTCGGTTTCCGAGCCAGGAATAAACATGGAGACCAGAGACGGACGATTGCAGTTAAATGTAGTGCTGTCGATCGGTCAAAACGAAGTAGACACCACATCCGAGCGAATTAAATTTGTGAATGAAGCATCTATAAGACAGAAAAAGCTAATATTTGGAGATGCAAATATGCCTTTTGGTTATAAAACAGGTGTTGTAGATGGAAAGAAATGCATGGTTAAAGATTCGGAAACAGAACACATGGTGGAAGATTTTTTTGAATATTTTAGAAATCATAACTCCAAGAAGGGCGCTATCCGGTACATGCAGGAAACCTATGGAATTGATTTTAGCTATGGCATGTTACGGACGATGTTATCCAGCGAATTTTATAAAGGGACGTACAGAGGATACCCTTATTGTCCAGCATACCTGTCAGAAAAAGAATGGGATGAGATGCAAACTATATCGAAAAGAAATATTAAAAACACGCCGTCTGGTAGAATATACCTATTTACAGGTTTGATGCGCTGTCCTGTGTGCGGACAGAAATTAGTTGGCACCGGATGCTCATCAATTATCAACCGTAAAACCGGAGAAAAAAGAACATACTGCTACTACCGTTGCAACAGAGCGCTTATTGATCATATTTGCACGTATAGGCATAGGGTAAGCCAGAACCTTATCGAAAAATATCTGCTCGAAAATCTTGAAAGAGAGTACGAAAAGTATAAGGTCCGCACCAACCAGATCAGCGAAGAGTTAAAAAAGCAAAAGAAAGCGAAAGATCCGAAAAAGCTTAGAAAAGAAATGGAACGATTAAATTTGTTATTTCAAAAGGGGCGGATCTCTTTTGAATATTACGATACGGAATACAACCGGCTAGAAGAAGAATACGTGCACTCTTCCAACCCATGCCAACAAAAAGAAGAAGCTCGCAATACACGATACATAGAAGAATTGCTGCAAACTGATTTTCGGCAGATGTACAACTCTCTTTTGCTCGAAAACAGGCGTTCTTTTTGGCGATCCACAATACAGGAGATTTACCTAAATGATGACAATACGATTAAAGCTGTAGATTTTTTATAATCTGTTTTGTACTAAGTGTTTAGCCCCATTTGGAGCCGACAAAACGATGACTGCTGTACTTTCTGGTGAAGCAGATATCGGATTTATGGGGTCGGAAGCTTCCATTTACACGTATAACGAAGGCGCTTCTGACTTTGTTGTAAACTTTGCCCAGCTCACCCAGCGCGCAGGCAATTTTCTTGTTGCCAGAGAAGAGAGGCCCGATTTTGAGTGGACAGATTTAAAAGGAAGCACTGTACTTGGCGGACGAAAGGGCGGAATGCCGGAAATGGTTTTTGAATATATCTTAAAGCAACACGGTATGGATCCGAAAACCGATCTGAACATTGTACAAAACATTGATTTTGGTTCCACTGCCGCCGCATTCTCAGAAGGTCAGGCCGACTATACCGTAGAATTTGAACCCGGAGCCACATCCCTGGAAACAGGCCAGAAAGGATATGTGGTCGCTTCTCTCGGAACCGACAGCGGATACATTCCTTATACCGCTTTCAGTGCCCGCAAAAGCTATATCAGTGAACATTCAGATACTATTCAGGGATTTGTAAATGCCCTGCAAAAGGGAATGGACTACGTACAGACACATTCTCCGGAAGAGATTGCCAAAATCATTGAACCGCAATTCCCGGAAACAGACCTTTCCACGATCACAACCATCGTATCCCGCTATTATGAGCAGGATTCCTGGAAAGAAAATCTGATCTTTGAACGTGACAGCTTTGAACTGCTCCAGGATATCCTGGAAAGCGCCGGCGAGCTGAAGGTCCGCGCTCCTTATGAAAAACTGGTCACAACTGATTTTGCAGAAAATGCCGGACAAAATTAGTGCTTCACAATTTCTTTTGGTTTTATTAACATTAGATTCAAATTTATATCACATTTTTTACACAATTTCTTTTTATACTATAATTGTTCAAAAGAACAGAACACTTTTTCATAAACTTTTTCCCCCTTTGAGTCACAGAAATGTGGCTCTTTCCTTTTGTCCTTTTATTCTTGCATCTTCTCTGATGCAGTGTTACTCTATAGTTAATAACTTTTCAGGAGGGAACACCATGATCGATAAGAAACTCATCCCTGTCAAAGGATTAAAAAAAGAACCCTTTTCAGGTTCTCATTTTGGAATGCGCTATTATTTTTGTGCTGACGATACAAAAGAAAACTTTCTCGTATTTGTATATCCGGAGCCATGGTCATTTGAAAAGACACCAGACGAACAAAAAACACAGAATACATTTCCCATGACCGAGGATGGAATGGATGCTGCGATTTCCTGGCTTTTGGAGCAGTACGATGCACGCAGGGATTTCTGGAACTCTGTTTCCAAAAACACGATGCATCTCGTCAATCAGACTTCCTAATTCTAAAAAATCTATAAGCTCCTTTTTATACTTTCATTACATTTAATTAAGATATTTTTTCACTTCTTGTCACATCTCATTCACAATTCACTGGTATTCTATATCTATCAACAAAAACAGAAGACGATGGCTGCACATGCAGCGCATCTGTGGTCATTGGACTTCGCCCAGATATTTATTTTTGACATTACCTAATTTTAGATAAATTTTCCCTTTTCTCAAGGCTGCACAGGATGAAAGTCCTGATGCAGCCCCTTTTCATATTACCGGATATATCCTTCCCGGTATGCCTTCTGTTTATTTGCCTCATACAGCTCTGCAAATACAGTCTCATAATAAGGTCTTACAAAAAATAATCCTGCCAGTCCAAATGAAATCTTTTCTAAAATAAACCAGCCGATAAATGAAAGATCTAATACGAATACATCCATTTTCTGCCCCATCATCATGCGGCGGCTGATCTGAAATGCCTCTTCTCTTGGCATTGTCGGATTCTCTGCCAGAATATATGGAATCATCCGATATTCATAGTGCTTGATAATCCCCGGCACGACAAGCAAAAGTGTCCAAAGTGCAGTATACAGATCTTTCAAAAAGATGGTCAATGCGATGTTTCCGTAATTTCCATTCTGAAATCCGAAAAAGATAGTTCCCGCAGACGGATTCTCTCTCCTGTTCTGAATAAAGAAACGAATGCCGCCTACATAGACCACGTTTCCCACAACAATCTTGATCAGAAGCAGTACCAATGCAATAAACAATGAAAAAACGGACCATAATACTCCAAACCAGTATCCCAACCCATCAAACAGACTTGACAACCAGCCCTGATATCCATAAGCAGGAAGAATATCGGTGTAATCTCTGATCTTCAACATGATCTCTTTTTTCGGTCCATCCGGTTCCATCATCAGCACAAGTGTCAAAATCAATGCCATGCCTACGCACATCCAGTAATTTTTATAAAAATTCATCTTTGCATTGTTTTTCAGCTGTCCTCTTGTCCAGTTCGGCATCTTTTTTCCTCCATTTCCGGCTCACTGTTTTGTTCTGTGGCCTGTTTTTTATTATACTTCTGAATGAAAGGAAAATCTACCGAATCCTTTGATATTCCGGAAAATACTTTTCAAAGCTCTTCTGCAGGCAGTCCCTTGTTTCTTTTTCCATCTGGCGATAGCGCTTCATCAGGGACTTTCCTTTTTCTGTCACCGTACATTTTCCACCACTTTTTCCGCCGTGCCTGCGCTCCAACAACTCATAGCCCAGTTCTTTTTCTGCCCGGTTGATGATCTTCCAGCCTTTGCTGTAGGACATTCCCATTTCCCCACAGGCATCCTTCATGGACTCCGTCACCAGAATGTGCTCCATCAAAATGACCAGTCCCGGTCCAAATACCAGATCTTCCTGATATATTTTAATTTTTAATGTCGGATGAAACATCTCTCACATCCTCCTATTCTTCTAAAAGCAAAATTCGTTTCGGGTCCACCTGTACCCACTGCGGGATCTGTGTCTGTTCCCGCTCCATCTTCATCCACATATTTTCTTTCGGATTTTCTCTGTTTCGAAATAAAATCGTCCACTCAAACGGCGCGCGTACCTCGCGGTCCACAGCCACCGGAATTTTATTCTCACTATCATGTGACGAAGCATCCGCCGGATGAAAATCATGCGCCCGAATTCCTACATGGGTGATTTTTTCTGAAACTTTCCGGTCTACCGTCAATTCCACGCCCCAATCCATTGCATACACTTTATGCATTCCACACTTTTTTGCTCTCGAAATATTTTTACATCCTGTCAGCCTCGCTGCAATAACACGCTCCGGCTGTTCAAACAGTTCTTTCGTATCTTTTGAAACCAGAATTTCGCCCTGCCCCATCACCATCGTTCTGTCACACAACTTGTATATTTCATCCCGGTCATGACTTACAATGATTGTCGTTTTTCCAAACTCCCGGAGATGTTGTTTCAACTCAAACTGGAGTTCTTCTTTTAAGTAACTGTCCAGTGCAGAAAACGGCTCGTCCAAAAGGAGCAGTTCCGGTTCACAAGCCAGTATCCTCGCCAGGGCCACTCTCTGCTGCTGTCCTCCAGAAAGACGGGCGGGATAGCCGGATGCCAGCTCTGACAGATGAAATTTTTCCATCATTTCCATTGCCCGCTCTCTTTTCGCCGCCTTTTTTCCCTGGATTCCTGCTTCAATATTTTGAAACACTGTCATATTGGGAAATAAGGCATAACTCTGAAACAAATATCCCACACTGCGTTTTCTGGGCGGCAGATTTACTTTATGACCTCTGTGAAACAATTCCCGTTTTCCCAGGCAGATTTTTCCCGAATCGGGTGTCTCGATTCCGGCAATCGCTTTGAATGTCATACTTTTTCCGCAGCCTGAAGCTCCCAGAATCCCGATACATCCGCCTTCTGCCTGAAATTGTATATGCAGGGGAAAGTTCTTGAGTTTTTTCTCAAAATTCACTTCTAATACGTTCATCTGTACTACCTCCGGCTAAATTTCTGAAATCCGTGCGTGACTGCATTCATTCCTGTCACTACCAGGAATGAAATGATCACCAGAATCCACACATACTGATACGCTTCTTCCATATTTCCGGCTGACACCGCGGAATATACTGCAAGCGGAAGCGTTCTGGTCTCTCCTGCAATATTTCCTGCGATCATGGCAGTTGCTCCAAACTCTCCTAATCCTCTTGCAAATGCAAGGATTCCGCCTGACAAAATTCCGGACATAGCGTTTGGAAACCATACTTTCCAGAAAATGCACCATTCGGACATCCCAAGCGTCCTGCCTGCATAAAGGAGGTTTTCATCTACCTGCTGCAGCGCTCCTCTTGCCGAACGGTACATCAAAGGGAACGAAATCGCCACTGCTGCCAATACTGTTGCCTGCCATGAAAATGCAATCTTTGTCCCGAAAAATTCCAGAAAAAATCTCCCCACCGGGCGTTTTACCCCAAAGATGTACAACAGGAAAAATCCTGCCACCGTAGGCGGCAGGACAAGAGGAAGCGTCAGAATACCGTCACAGACCAGCTGCAGCTTTCTGCTGCGGATACGCTCCACGCCATATGCGGCTGCCAGTCCCAGAAAAAAAGTGATCACAATGGACACAGAAGCCGTTTTCATAGAAACAATGATCGGTGAAATCTCCATGTGCTCTCCTTCCCCAGTTACTCTGCATTCTTCTGAAAACCGTAGGATTCAAATACTTTCAGTGCCTCTTCGGACTGTAAAAACTCTACAAATTTTTCCGCTGCATCTTTATGCTTCGATGCGCTTACCACGCCGACCGGATAAATTGCAGGCTCTGCCAGACTGTCTTTCGGTGCTTCTGCCACTACTTTCACCTTATCTGTAGTCGCTGCATCTGTCGCATACACGATTCCGGCGTCTGCACTGCCCTCTTCTACCCATTTTAAAACTTCTGTAACATTGGTTCCGAGACTTGCCTTTGCAGACACTGTATCCCAGATTCCCAGATTGGTCAGCACTTCTTTCGAATACTGTCCTACCGGAACACTTTCCGGATCTCCGATTGCGATCACATTTGCTTTGGTAATATCCTCAAAGTTCTGCAGATCCAGCGTAGAATCTGCTGCTGTGATCAGTACGATCTGATTCTGAAGAAGATCTACCACAGAGTCCTTCTCCACCAATCCCTGCTCCGTCAGCGCATTCATCTGCTTCGTCGCCGCTGACATAAAGACATCTGCCTCAATCCCCTCTTCGATCTGTGTCTGTAATTTTCCCGAACTGTCATAGGTGCCTTTTACGGTAATATTCGGATTTTCCTTTTCAAACATAGGAAGCAGTTCTTCTTCATAAGAATATTCCAGACTCGCTGCAGCAGCCACCAGTAATTCTGCCGGTTTTTCCTCCTGCTTTGTTTCTTTTGTCTGTTCTTCTGTTTTTACTTCTCCGCATCCTGCAAGCAGGGAACCTGTCAATGCTGCCAGTGCCAGAATACTCCAGATTTTTCTTCGTTTCATCTCATACCTCCTCGTTTTGTGTTTTTCTTTTATTATACATCAAGTTATTTTCAAAAACAACTTGATGTGTAAATCGCGCAGGCGTTGAATCTCCTGAGAAATCAGCGCCTGCTCATTTCTTCTTTATTTCTTTTTCTTTTCATACGGTGTTCCATGAAGCGGCAGCTTCGTCTGGAACTCACCAGTCAGTTTATAATAGGCTCCCGTGATCGCCGGAGCTGTCGGGATTGATGTGATCTCTCCAATTCCGATTGCACCGTATCCCGGTTCTACTCCTGTTTTCTCGATGATCATGGACTCAATATGCGGCACCTTATCTGCCCGGAACAATCCCAGTGTTCCAAATCTGGAAACCGGACGCCCTTCCTTGATCTCATACTGTTCTGTCAGTGCATATCCCATTCCCATGACAACACCGCCCTCAATCTGGCCTTCCACACTGATTGGATTTACGGCTTTCCCCACATCATGGGCTGCCACCATTTTCTGAATCGTTCCATCTTCATTCAAAATACAGACCTGTGTTGCATATCCATATGCCACATGAGAAACCGGATTCGGAACATCACTGCCCATTTTATCCGTCTTTGCAAGATATTCTCCGTAGTATTCCTTTCCTTCCAGTTCCTGAAGTGAATGTGTCTTTAAATCTTCACACAATTTTTCACAGGCCCGTTTTGCCGCTTCTCCTGTGATCAATGTCTGTCTGGAACCGGATGTCGTTCCGGAATCCGGAGAATTGGATGTGTTTGCAGGACAGTACCAAATCTGCTCCACCGGAATCTGAGCGGTCTGCGAAACCACCTGTGTCAGGACTGTTCCAAGTCCCTGACCGATACAGGAAGCTCCCGCATGAATCTGTACCATTTTATTCTGCACCAGCAGACGGCATCTTCCCCAGTCCGGCAGCCCCACGCCTACACCGGCATTTTTCATCGCACAGGCGATTCCTGCATACGGCGCCTGTTCATAAATCTCTTTGACAGCCTCCAGTGTCTCTGCAATTCCTGTAGAGGCATCTGCGATCTGTCCGTTTGGAAGCACCTGTCCGGGCCGCACCGCATTCCGATATCGGATCTCCCATGGAGAGATTCCCACCATCTCCGCCAGCAGATCCAGATTCCGTTCTGCTCCAAAACAGGTCTGTGTCACGCCGAATCCGCGAAATGCTCCAGCCGGCGGATTGTTGGTATACACGGCTTTTCCGTCAATGTCAATGGTCTGGAAATTGTAAGGCCCTGCCGCATGGGTACAGGCTCTTTGCAGAACCGGTCCGCCCAGAGATGCATACGCACCTGTATCCGATACAACTACAGCTTTCATTGCAGTCAGATATCCGTTCTCATCACATGCTGTGGTAATATCCATCCACATCGGATGCCGTTTGGGATGCACGGTGATACTTTCCTGTCTGGACAGCTTTACTTTAACCGGACGCTTTGTCAGGTATGCCACCAGTGCGGCATGATGCTGTACACTGACATCCTCTTTTCCACCAAATCCGCCGCCTACCAGCTTGTTTTCCACAATCACTTTTTCCGGCGGAAGTCCAAGCATCATACTGCATTCGTGCTGGGTATCGTAGGTTCCCTGATCCGAAGAATAGATAAATACTCCGTCATCAAACGGCATGGCCACTGCACACTCCGGCTCCAAAAAGGCATGTTCCGTCCACGGAGTTTCATAATGTCTGGTCACTTTATATTTCGAGTTGGCGATCACTTCTTCTGCATTTCCTCTGACCAGATGCTCATGGGCGAGTACATTTCCATCCGGCTGGATTCCCGGATGAATGCGGGGTGCGTCCTCTTTTAATGCTTCAAACGGATCCAGCACCGGTTGCAGCACTTCGTAATCCACCTTTACCAATGCCTTTGCACGTTCCAGAATCTCCGGTGTCTCTGCTGCGATCAGACAAATGGCATCTCCCAGATAATGTGTCACATGTCCGACCGGGATCATTGTATCCCAGTCCGGTTTCAGATGTCCCACCTTCACAGAACCCGGAATATCATCCGCCGTATATACTCCGATCACACCTTCTAATTCCAATACCTTCTCTGTATGGATCGCCAGCACTTTTGCTCTTGGATATTCGGAGCGCACCGCACTGGCATAGATCATATCATCCAGATACACATCATCCGGATACTGCCCGGTTCCAAGAACTTTCTCCTTTGCATCCACACGCAGGATCGGTGCCCCGACAGAGACCACGCCGCTGTTCTCTTTGGCCGGAAGATCTTCCCGAAACATCTTTGCTGAGAGCAGGATCGCCTCGATGATCTTTTGATATCCGGTACAGCGGCAGATATTATTCCGAATGGTTGCCGCCGCCTCAACACGGCTCGGATCCGGATTCTGATCCAGAAGCCCCTTGGCGCACATCACCATGCCCGGAATGCAGAATCCGCACTGCACCGCGCCGACCTTTGCAAATGCATATGCATAAACTTCTTTCTCCCGTTCACTCAGCCCTTCCACTGTGACTACAGATTTTCCCTGCAGCTTGGAAAGCATTGGAATACATGCCTTTGTGGCTTTTCCATCCACCAGCACCGTGCAGGTTCCGCACGCGCCCTGGCTGCATCCGTCCTTTACTGAAGTAAGCCTTAAATCATCCCGAAGAAACCGCATCAGCTTCGTATCCTGCTCCACCTCATAATCTTTTCCATTTACATGAACCATCAGCATATGAAAACCTCCTTTGGGGTACTCCCCGTTTTATTCCGTCATGTCTTCTCTCCTGTCAATGTCTTTTAATTCTTCCGGCGCACACTCCACGATCCGGATCTTCTCTTCATATTGCTTCATCAGCTGTCTGCCGCCCGTATCCCCGGTCAGATGCATAAGCTCCTGAAAATACGTGCTTCCCCACAATACCGGATTTCCGCGCATTCCATCATATCCGGCACAGACAATGCTGTTTTTATGAAGGCATCCCTCGTTTAAAATCTTCTGGATTGTAGCAGCCTGGATTCCCGGCTGATCGCAGACCAGAAACAACACACCCTCCAGGTCTGGATTTTGTGAGAGCAGTTCCTGCAGCGCCAAACTGACAGAATGTGAAATTCCCTGTTCCGGCTGTCTGTTCTCTACAATATGGATCCCCAGGCGCTGCGCTTCTTCTGCCAGTGCTTCTCTTGCGGTCACGACCACCCTGGAAAGTCCCGAAAATGCTTCCAGCTTCTCAAGTGCATGCCGATAAAGAGGGATTCCCTGAAATTTTTCCGACAACTTGTCACTTCCAAACCGTTTTGCTTCCCCTGCTGCCAGAAGTGCCACTCCATAATTTCCATAGATCTGTCCAAACAGAGATACCGCTTCCAGCACACCGCCTCCGACTGCCCTTGCTTTGTCCGAGATTGTAACACAATGCTCTGGTTCACATCTGGCATCAATGTCTCCGATCTTCAATCCTTCTGTGACCTGTACATCCTTCTGGAGCATTCCGCGGACAATTCCGCTCATCTTTGCATAGACCGGCTGCTTCCCGGTCCTGGCAACAAGCTGGCCTTTTTCTACGGTATCTCCGATTTCTGCCACAGGCTCCATGATTCCATATGCACTGGCACGGATCAGACGCTCGGTTGTAAAGCCGCCTATATTTCCCGGAACTCCGGTATTTGGGATTGCTTCTTTTTCCCAGATCACATTTCCCAGTGTATGTCCTCTTTTTGTCTCGATGACACAGTGACAGTCTTTTCCTGCGTAAAATCCCGGTCCTACACCGATGACAAACGGCGCGTCCGTGATCCGGGTTCCCAGATTCTTCTTTGCCAGGATTGCATCCACTACTACATCTGGATGAAACGACCCGATAATATCTGCTTCTGGATCCACCAGTACCGGAATCTCTCCTCTTTGTAAGATCCTGTCTGCTTCTGCAGCATCCTTTACCAGCACCCCTTTTAAATCTTCCACCTCTGCCTCGTTTTCGTAAACTGCTCTGGAGAGCGCCACGCTTCGCCGCACGGTCAGCGGAACCGCAATCTCTGTCATCACAATCTGATGTCCTGCATGGTATAAGCGAGAGGCAATTCCTGTTGCCAGATCTCCTGCTCCTTTGATTACAATCTTCATTCTTCTTCCTGCCTTCCTTCTGCTGTCACTGTCACATCTGCAAACCCGCGTTTTTCCAATTCCCGGCAGATTTCCTGCGCAAACTGTCTTCTTCGCGTGGTGTCTGCTTTATTTAAAATCACCTGATACCGCATGGTTTCTTTGACATTCTTTTTCCCGCCGCGGCTTTCAAGTGCCAGCCGCGCAATATCCACTGCTGATATCGGGTCTGTTATCTTCTTCTCCAAAATTTCTGCTGCCAGCCCGGGACGAAAACACGCCTCCCGAAAGGACTTTCCCACTGCGTCCAGACCGTAAACTGCCAGCACCCGTGTACTTTTTTGATAGATGACCGGCTCCCACGACTCCGGTACTTTGCAGGGAAGCCTTCTGGCTCCGTCTGCCTCGATCAAAAACAAATCCGGACCATACTTTCTCACCTCATCCAGAAGCGCTTCTGAAACACCTCTGACCTTTTCCGGATTATCATCCTGTTCTCCAAACCACACCTGATGAGTCTGCCCCCATCTTTGTGTAATGCGCTCTGCATCCGCACCGAGTAAAAAATGCGGTTCTTTTTTCATCCGTGTGGTCGTGGTCACTGCCACATTTTTCTGTCTTTTTTCCATTTCATCCGTAAGCCTGCGGATCGTAGTTGTTTTTCCTCCTGCTCCCACTACAGAGATCACTTCTTTTGCTGTCTCTGTAATCTGCAGTCCATCTAAGAGGGACTTCTTGATCTGTAGATTTCCGCTTTCCCATTTCCATATACTTGTCATGTCTGTTTGCTGTCTCTTTCTTTTTTTAGGGCTTCTTCATCAGAAGCCCCTTTCACTTTACCGAAATCCCACAGATCCTGCAACCTTTGATTTTACCGAATCAAATAAGAGTAATCCCTGCACACAGTTTCAATCATGCGTCCCAGTCCATCCGGAAGAGCTGCCGGTTTCTCCGGTTCCCAGATAAAGGTCTTCCCAAAGAAGCGTACCTTACAGCGTCGGGTCTCTTGATCCAGAACTGCAAATCCCTGATTCTTACTGTTTTCCATATCTGCTTCTGTTTCGAAAAGTGTGAATTTATCCAGATATGGAGCGCTGGAATATGGACAGAAACTCTTACAGTTGCCGCACTCATTACACAGATAATCTACATGGATGATCTGGTGTTTTTCCATCCCCGGTACCTGAATGGCAATATTTGCACGGTTTGGACAGACTTCTACGCAGTTTTCACAGATTGTCGAGCATCCCAGGCATCTGCCTGCCTCTTTTGTCTCTTTCTGTTCCTCTTTTAATACCCCTCTCTTGGCATAGACCTTTTCTTCCTCTGCCAGTTTATCAAAATCACACGCCAACACTTCTCCTGCAATTGCCTCAGCCACTTTTCGTCCGTCCCGGATCGCCTCTACAACTGTTGCCGGTCCATACAGACCATCGCCTGCTGCATAGACATTGTCATCACTGGTTTTTAATGTCTTTTCATCGACATATAATCTTCCCTTTTCCGATACTGCCAGACCGTTTGCCTGATACCAGTCTGTCGGCACTTTTTCTCCAACTGCAGCGATCACCGTATCTGCCGGAACCCAAACTGTCTCCCCGGTCTCTGTCACTCCTCTTCTGCCCGATACATCATAATCGGAAAGCTGCATCACTTTGCAGAAAAGCTGGCCGTTTTCCAGTTTTACAGGAGACAATAACTCTTTGAATTCCACTCCATCTTCCAGGGCCATCACCAGTTCTTCTTCATCCGCCGGCATATACCGTCTCGTTCTTCTGTAAATCAGATAAACATGCTCCACGCCTGCGTTTCGTTTTGCCGCTCTTGCAGTATCCATGGCTGTGTTTCCGCCTCCGATAACAACCACATGTTTTCCAAGTGAAACCTTACCGTCTGTCTGTTTAAATTCTGCCAGAAATTCCAGTGCATTTTTCGGCATTCCGCTTTCCAGCTTTAAGCTTCCCTGAACCGGAGCTCCCACTGCCAGTACGATCTTTGTATATCCCTGCTTTTTCAGTTCTTCCAAAGATTCCACCTTTGTATTGCAGCGGATGTCCACCTGCATCTTTCTTAAGATTTCCGCATCTTTTTCAATGGCATCCTCCGAAATACGAAATGGCGGAATCACGTGACGTACTACGCCTCCTAAAGATTCTTTTGCCTCAAATAGCGTAACTTCCATACCACCTTTTCTGAGGAAGTATGCAGCCGCCATTCCTGCCGGGCCGCCTCCGATGACTGCCGCTTTTCCTGCTTTTGTCACTGCCGGCACCGGAAGTTTTTCAAGCAGCGCCTCATATCCATTTTCTGCCGCTTTTAATTTCATCTCCCGGATATGAACAGGTGTCTCATAAAAGTTTCTGGTACATTTGCTCATACAGTTATGTGCACAGATCGTTCCTGTAATAAACGGAAGCGGGTTCTTCTCTGTGATCACTTCCATTGCTTCCTCATACTTTTCTTCTCCCACAAGCTGCAGATACGTTGTGATATCCTGATGGATCGGGCATCCCTCTTTACACGGCGCCACGAAACAATCCATGAGCGGAACTTCTTTTTTCATCTTTCTTGACGGCAAAGGCTTCATTGCCTTCACATGATGCGGGTCTTTCACCGCCTCTTCTGCAAGTTTTCCTGCAGATTCTGCGTCCACTTTTTCAAACGGAGCATTCTCCTTGTCCAGAAGCTTTGCCATCTGCGTCAGTCTCTGATAACCGCCCGGTTTCAAAAGAGTCGTTGCCACAGTAACCGGCCAGATGCCTGCATCCACAATTCTTTCTATATTATAGTAATCCGCTCCTCCGGAATAGGAAATACGAAGCCTTCCGTCAAATTCTTTTGCCAGTTTTGCTGCCAGTGAAATGGACAACGGATACAAGGATTTTCCTGACATATACATCTCTTCGCTTGGAAGCTCATTCTGTTTCACATCCACAGGGAACGTATTGGTGATCTTCACACCAAACTCCAGATTTCTCTCTTTCGCCGTATTCATCAGGCGTGTCAGCATCGGAACTGCATCTTCATACTGCAGGTCATCCTTAAAGTGGAAGTCTCCAAACTGTATGTAATCATATCCCATCTCATCCATGGTCTTTCTCGCAAACTCATATCCAAGCAGTGTCGGATTGCATTTTACAAAGGTATGGAATCCTTTTTCCGTAAGCAGATACATGGCGATCCGTTCAATCTCCTGCGGAGGACATCCATGCAGTGTGGAAAGTGTCACGGAATTGCAGATTTCCGGCGGGATCTGCTCGATATCTTCTGTTGTCACGTGCTCAAACCAATCCGCATGTTCCAGTAAATATGCCTTGCAGTGCTTGAAAATCTCTGTATCTTCTGCGTGTTTCATGGAATTCAGGAAGGTATCCACCTTCGGGGACTGGATGCCTGCCAGATCATATCCCACACTGACATTAAACTGAAATCCATTCATATCTCCAAGTCCAAACTCTTTGGCGATCACTTTCAATAAGAACCAGGCTTTGATATACTCTTCCATTGCCTGCGGTACTGTCAGCTCTGTGGACCACTCGCAGTTATATCCTTCATCATCCGCCTTGATACACGGACGGTTGATGCATGCCGCCAGCTCTTCTCCATCCATGATCTGTACGGTCTTCAATTCAAAGAAACGACTGCCGGCATAGTAGGCTGCCACAATATTCTGTGTCATCTGCGTATGCGGACCGGCTGCCGGTCCAATCGGCGTCTCCAGAGTACGCCCGAACATCGTCCGGTTATGTGTTCCATCTGCCCGGTACGCATGATGCTGTCCGAACACGGTTCCTCTTTTTTTCTTTTCCTGTAATACCCATTCTACCAACTGTTCAAATGACATCGGTGTCATAACTTCACTCATCCTCATGCCCTCCTTATGCGTTGATCCTCTCAGCCAGCTCTTTTGCCGCCTGTCTGCAGTCTGCCATCACTTTTGCTTCATCTATAGATACAAGTTCTCTGTCTTTCATCAATACTTTTCCATTCGCCACTGTGGTTACTACCTGTTTTCCAGTCATACCGAATAAAATGTGGCTGTTTGCATTGTCCCCGTTCATCGGTGTCAGCGGATCATAATCCACAACAATCACATCTGCAGCAGCTCCTTCTTTCAATACACCAAGCTTCTGCGGGAAATAACGCTCTGCAATTTTGACATTTCCGTCAAAAAGCATCTGCGGAACCTCTCCCCATGCGGCATTCGGATCACACAGATGATGCTTGTGCAGTACGTTTGCCACTTTGTAAGACTCTGTCATATCATGAGTATATCCGTCTGTTCCAAGTCCGGTCAGGATCCCTCTGTGCACCAGTTCCATCGTCGGCGGACATCCGCAGGCATTGCCCATGTTGGATTCCGGATTGTGTACCACCATTGTGTTCGTCTCTTTGATCAGATCCATCTCATGGCCGTTGATATAAATGCAATGTCCAAGCAGTGTCTTTTCTCCCAGGATTCCCCAGTCCATCAGACGATCCACGATCCGCTTTCCATAATGTTTCAGACAATGATGCAGATCTTCGATCCCTTCTGCCACATGGATATGATATCCCACGCCGTCTGGCTTGTTCGCTGCCGCCAGCTCCATCGTCTCATCAGAAATTGTAAACTGTGCATGCATTCCCATCATGCCCGCGATCATGCCGGTATCCTCTTTTTGTGCATGACGGATAAACTCTGCATTTTCCATAACGGAATCTCTTGCCTTATCCTTCCCGTCACGATCCGAGATCTCATAGCATAAACAGGAGCGGACTCCGGTTTCTTTCGCAGCCCTTTCAATCTCATATAAAGAACCACGGATGGAACCAAAGCTTGCATGATGGTCAAATACCGTTGTCACACCATTTTTGATCGAATCAATATATGTAGCCATGGCGCTTAAATATGTATCATGCAAGGTCAGATTGCGGTCAATCGTCCACCACATCCCATCCAGAATATCTAAAAATCCTTTTGGGTCATATCCTTTGACGGACAGTCCTCTTGCGAATGCACTGTAAATATGTTCGTGTGCATTGATAAAGGCAGGCATGATCACCTTGCCCTTTGCATCCAAAAACTCCGCATCCGGATACGCCGCCTTCACTTCCGAAAGCGTACCAGCCTTCACGATTTTTGTCCCGTCAATCACCACGGCCCCGCATTCCAGATATGGATTGTCCGCATCTCTTGTGATCATCCTGCCGTTTCCTAAAATAAGCATATCAACCTCTCCTTTTCTTTTTGAAAGTCTTCTATTTTTGTGCATATCTTCCAGAACCGCTTTTGCTGTTTATAGAATACCATCAAAACTGCACAAATGCAACACGATTCTAAAACTTTTTTAGGTATTCTAAAACTTTTTTAGAGAAACTATTGATTTTATGGATTTTTATGATATTATGAGTTTAGAAGCAGTTGTTTTTGACAGATTTTACCAATGTTTTTCACAAAGGGAGGGATGACTATGGATCATACACTCAAGCTTCTAAAGCAAATGGCGCATGGTATTGCAAAACAGTTCGGAACTTCCTGTGAAGTTGTCATTCATGATCTGAACAAGGACCTGGAGACCTCCATCGTCCACATTGAAAACGGACAGGTGACACACCGCAAGTCCGGAGACGGACCTTCCGGGATCGTACTGGAGACCTTGCACAAAAACGCTGCCAAAGTACAAGATAAGCTTTCTTATCTCACACGCACGGAGGACGGCCGGATTTTGAAATCCAGTACCCTTTACATACGGGATGCCGATGAAAAGATTTCTTATATCTTTTCCATCAACTATGACATTACAGCACTTCTTACGATAGACAGTGCACTGGGGTCGCTTCTTCACACCGAACCGGAAACAGATACTTACACAGTCAGCAAGCCTCACTCGCCGCAGACGATCACACGCAATGTAGAAGAGCTGTTAAACGATCTGATGCAGCAGGGCGTGGCACTGGTCGGAAAACCGGTGGCTTTAATGACCAAGGAAGATAAGATTCAGGTGGTCCGCTATCTGAATGATGCCGGTGCGTTTCTGATCACAAAATCAGGAGATAAGGTTGCAAATCTTCTCAATATTTCTAAATTTACACTTTACAGTTATATGGATGCAGGAAAATAGCAGATCATAAGGAGGTTTTACACATGGAGACAATCAAATGGGCAGTCAATCATATGCCGAAGACCGAGGATGCCAACCTTCCGGTCATGGCACTTTCCGAGGTGGAAAAAGCCCGCACGTTCCACGAAAGTTTTCCGCAATACAGTGTCACACCACTCGTAAAACTGAACCACATGGCCGAAAAATTAGGACTTGGTTCACTTTACATCAAGGATGAATCCTATCGATTCGGACTCAATGCTTTTAAAGTCCTTGGCGGATCCTTTGCCATGGCACGTTACATCGCACAGCAGACAGGGAAAGATGTCAGCGAGCTTCCCTACAACATCCTCACTTCTGAAGCGCTCAAAAAAGAGTTCGGTCAGGCCACCTTCTTTACTGCAACCGATGGAAACCATGGACGCGGAGTTGCCTGGGCTGCCAACAAGCTCGGACAAAAGGCAGTTGTCCTGATGCCTAAAGGAAGTACACAGACACGGTTAAACAACATCCGAAAAGAAGGCGCCACTGCTACGATCGAAGAATGCAACTACGATGAATGCGTGCGCATGGCTGCCGATATGGCTGCCAGAACTGAACATGGTATCATCGTGCAGGATACTGCGTGGGACGGCTATGAAGAAATTCCGGCATGGATCATGCAGGGATACGGAACCATGGCCATGGAAGCCGACGATCAACTTCATGAAGACGGCTGCGAAGCCCCGACTCATGTATTTATCCAGGCTGGTGTCGGATCCCTTGCCGGTGCTGTTCAGGGATATTTTGCGAACCGCTATCCCAAGACCCCGCCGAAAGTGGTCGTTGTGGAAGCCGAAGCGGCTGCCTGCCTTTACAAAGGAGCTGCTGCCGGAGACGGTGCGATCCGCATTGTAGACGGTGACATGCCGACGATCATGGCCGGGCTTGCCTGCGGCGAACCGAACACCATCTCCTGGGATATCTTAAAGAATCATGTGGATACCTTTGTTGCTGCACCAGACTGGGTCGCTGCAAAAGGAATGCGGATGCTCGCCGCACCGATCAAGGGAGATACGCCGGTCACTTCCGGAGAATCCGGAGCCGCACCGTTTGGAACGCTCGCCTGCATCATGTGCATGGACGAATATCAGGAATTAAGAGAACACCTGGGCCTGGATGAAACTTCCCGGGTACTGCTTTTCTCCACCGAAGGAGATACCGATCCTACACGTTACGAATCCATCGTATGGGACGGCAATGAACGTTAGATCAGGAAACCATTTCATTATGTTTATCAAGGAGGATTTTAAAATGGATTTCAACAAAATCAAAGAAGCTGCACAGAACTATGAAGCGGATATGACAAAATTTCTCAGAGAGATCGTAAAATTCCCGGGTGAGAGCTGTGGGGAAAAGGATCACATTGAACGGATCGCCGAAGAGATGCGGAAACTGGATTTTGATAAAGTCGAGATCGATCCGCAGGGAAATGTACTCGGATATATGGGAACCGGAGAGACACTCATCGGATTTGATGCACATATTGACACCGTTGGTATCGGAAACCGTGACAACTGGGAATTCGATCCATATGAAGGATTCGAATCTGACACAGAGATCGGAGGACGTGGTACTTCTGATCAGCTCGGAGGTATCGTCTCTGCAGTTTACGGTGCAAGGATCATGAAAGATCTGGGGCTTTTAAGTGACAAATATACAGTCCTTGTCACAGGAACCGTACAGGAAGAAGACTGCGACGGCCTCTGCTGGCAATACATCATCAACGAAGATAAAGTCCGTCCGGAATTTGTGGTATCCACAGAACCGACTGACGGCGGTATCTACCGCGGACAGAGAGGACGTATGGAGATCCGTGTAGACGTCAAAGGCGTATCCTGTCACGGCTCTGCACCGGAGCGTGGAGACAATGCAATCTACAAGATGGCTGATATCCTGCAGGATGTCCGTGCACTGAACGAAAACGATGCCGAAGAGACAACTGAAATCAAAGGACTCGTAAAAATGCTGGATGAAACATATAATCCGGAATGGGAAGAAGCAAGATTCTTAGGACGGGGTACCATCACAACTTCTGAAATTTTCTTCACTTCTCCAAGCCGCTGTGCGGTTGCAGACTCCTGCTCTGTTTCTCTGGATCGCCGTATGACTGCCGGAGAGACATGGGAAAGCTGTCTGGATGAGATCCGTGCACTTCCAAGCGTACAGAAATATGGGGAGGATGTAACGGTTTCCATGTACAACTATGACAGACCATCCTATACCGGACTGGTATATCCGATCGAATGCTACTTCCCGACCTGGGTCATTCCAAAAGACCACAAAGTCACAAAAGCTCTGGAAGAAGCCTACAAGGGACTTTACGGAGAAGAAAGGATTGGAACACCAGAGACTGCTAAGATGAGAAAAGCCCGCCCACTGACTGACAAATGGACGTTCTCTACAAACGGCGTTTCCATCATGGGACGAAACGGCATTCCTTGTATCGGATTTGGTCCTGGAGCAGAAGCACAGGCTCATGCACCAAATGAAAAGACCTGGAAGGCAGACCTGGTAGTATGTGCCGCTGTTTACGCTGCACTGCCGACTTTATATTGTAAGTAAACTTTCAAAATAACAAGAAACACAACAGGCACAGCCTGAGTATATGGAGGAATCACACTATGAAAACATTACAGGATTACATCGATAAACTGAACGCACTCAACTTCAAAGACATGTACAACTCTGACTTTTTCCTGACCTGGGAAAAAACAGACGACGAACTGGAAGCAGTATTTACACTGGCAGACGCACTCCGTTTTATGAGAGAAAACAACATCTCCACAAAAGTATTTGAAAGCGGACTCGGAATCTCTTTATTCCGTGACAATTCCACACGTACCCGCTTCTCATTTGCTTCCGCATGTAACCTGCTCGGACTTGAGGTGCAGGATCTGGATGAAGGAAAATCGCAGATTGCGCATGGTGAGACGGTTCGTGAGACAGCCAACATGATTTCTTTCATGGCAGATGTCATCGGAATCCGTGATGATATGTACATCGGAAAAGGAAATGCTTATATGCACGAAGTCGTAGATGCTGTGACAGAAGGACACAAAGACGGGATTCTTCAGCAGAAACCGACACTTGTCAACCTGCAGTGCGACATCGACCATCCGACACAGGCAATGGCCGATATGCTGCACATCATCCATGAATTCGGCGGTGTCGAGAATCTGAAAGGCAAGAAGATCGCCATGTCCTGGGCATACTCTCCTTCCTACGGAAAACCGCTCTCTGTTCCACAGGGTGTGATCGGACTGATGACACGTTTTGGAATGGACGTTGTACTGGCACATCCGGAAGGATATGAAGTCTTCTCGGAAGTGGAGGCTGTTGCTGCCGAAAATGCGAAAAAATCCGGCGGTTCTTTCACAAAGACCAACAATATGGCAGAAGCTTTCAAAGATGCCGACATCGTTTATCCAAAGAGCTGGGCGCCGTTTGCTGCCATGGAAAAACGTACTGAATTATATGGAAACGGTGACTTTGCGGGAATCGATGCTCTGGAAAAAGAACTTCTGGAACAGAACGCACAGCACAAAGACTGGGCTTGTACAGAAGAACTGATGAAGACGACCAAAGACGGTAACGCGCTCTACCTGCACTGTCTGCCTGCAGATATCACAGGTGTCAGCTGCGAATCCGGTGAAGTCGATGCCAGCGTATTCGACCGCTACAGAACACCACTTTATAAAGAAGCCAGCTACAAACCGTATATCATCGCAGCCATGATCTTTCTTGCAAAATTTGCAGATCCTGCTGATATCTTAAAGAAGCTGGAAGAGAAATCCACACCTAGAGTTTTTGAGTAAAACCTGTTATACTAGAACACGATGCGAAATGGATTATATTCAAGGAGGGACTAAGCTATGCTAAAATATGTAGAAACCAAAAATGCACCGGCAGCAATCGGACCTTATTCTCAGGGAATCATCTGTAACGGAATTGCGTTTTTCTCCGGTCAGATCCCGCTCTCTCCGATAACAGGAGAAGTGGTCGGAACCACGATCGAAGAACAGACAGAACAGGTGATGTTAAACATCAAAGCGCTTCTTGAAAGCCAGAATGCAGATTTTACAGATGTGGTAAAAACAACCTGTTTCCTTGCAGACATGGGTGATTTCGCTGCATTCAATGAAATCTATGCAAAATATTTTACAGGAAAACCGGCGCGCTCCTGCGTTGCTGTAAAAGATCTTCCAAAAGGAGTTTTATGTGAGGTAGAAACAATCGCATCAATCAGGGAGGAATAGATATGACAAGGAAGAAACGAATTGTCATCGCCCTGGGCGGAAACGCCCTGGGCAACACCCTTCCGGAACAGATGGCAGCTGTCAAGATCACAGCGCACGCCATCGTTGATCTGATCGAGGAAGGATGTGAAGTTGTGATTGCTCATGGAAATGGCCCTCAGGTAGGAATGGTCAACAACGCAATGCTCGCCCTGACTCACGAAGATGCACACCAGCCCAATACCCCTCTTTCTGTCTGTGTTGCCATGAGCCAAGCTTATATCGGCTATGATCTGCAGAACGCTCTCCGTGAAGAGCTCTTAAATCGCAATATCACCGATATTCCTGTCGCAACTATGATCACACAAGTACGTGTGGATGAACATGATCCAGCTTTTGCCTGTCCGTCCAAACCGATCGGACGTTTTCTTACAAAAGAACAGGCAGACGAAATGTCGCAGAAATATGACTACATTATGAAAGAAGATGCCGGAAGAGGCTACCGTCGTGTCGTAGCTTCTCCAAAACCACAGGAGATCATTGAAATCGGCACAATCCGGACGATGGTGGATTCCGGTGACCTTGTCATTGCCTGTGGCGGCGGAGGAATTCCGGTCATTCGTCAGGGCAATCATCTAAAAGGTGCCAGTGCAGTCATAGACAAAGATTTTGCCAGTGCGCTTCTCGCAAAAGAACTGGATGCAGATGTTCTGATCATCCTCACTGCTATAGAAAAAGCAGCCATTCATTTCGGGACACCAGAACAGACATGGCTGGATGATATCACAGTAGCTGAAGCAAAACAGTATATTGCAGAAGGTCATTTTGCTCCCGGCTCCATGCTTCCGAAGATGCAGGCGGCCGTAGAATTTGCAGAATCTGCACCCGGAAGGCAATCTTTGATCACATTACTAGAAAAAGCCAGAGAAGGAATTCAGGGGCTTACAGGAACCCGGATCCATCTCGAATAAAGGGGGACACCTTATTTATGAAACATCAGACAACCCGCTCTACCATTTTTGAACTAAGCGGAGTGCCTGCCCTTAATCAGGCATTTCCACTTGCACTGCAGCATGTTGTCGCAATGATCGTCGGCTGTGTAACGCCTGCTATCATTGTATCCGGTGTAGCCGGACTTTCGGAAGCTGACTCTGTTATTTTAATTCAGGCTGCCTTGGTCACTTCCGCACTTGCCACATTGTTACAACTGTTTCCATTTATCAAGACCCGGTATCTTACAATCGGATCCGGCCTTCCGGTCATCATGGGCATCAGCTTTGCCTATGTTCCGAGTATGCAGTCCATTGCCGAAGAGTATGATGTCGCCACCATTTTAGGTGCTATGATCGCAGGTGGTATCGTGGCTGTTTTTGTGGGACTTTTTATCCGGAAGATCCGCAAATTTTTCCCGCCTCTGATCACTGGAACCGTTGTATTTACAATTGGACTTTCTCTGTATCCGACTGCCATTAACTATATGGCCGGAGGGGTAGGCAGCGAAGATTATGGTTCCTGGCAAAATTGGCTGGTCGCTATTTTGACATTGACTATTGTAACGGTATTGAATCATTTTGGAAAAGGAATCTGGAAACTGGCATCCATTCTGATCGGTATCATCGGTGGATATATCATCGCACTGTTCTTCGGAATGGTAGACTTTTCTCCTATCCATGATGCTGCCCTCTTCCAGGTGCCAAGCCCGCTTCATTTCGGAATTCGCTTCGAACCTTCCGCCTGTGTCGCAATCGGTCTTCTGTTTGCAATCAACTCCATTCAGGCAATCGGCGACTTTTCCGCCACAACCAGCGGAGGAATGAATCGTATGCCAACAGATCAGGAACTGCAGGGAGGAATCGTAGGATATGGAATCTCCAATATTCTATTTTCTCTTCTCGGCGGACTCCCGACTGCTACATACAGCCAGAACGTGGGAATCGTTGCAACGACAAAAGTTATCAACCGCTGTGTACTCGGCGGTGCGGCACTGATTCTGTTGATAGCCGGAGTGATCCCGAAATTCTCGTCTCTTTTAACGACAATTCCGTATTGTGTACTCGGCGGTGCCACAGTGTCTGTTTTCGCATCCATCGCCATGACCGGAATGAAACTGATCACATCACAAAATATGACATTTCGCAATACTTCCATCGTGGGACTTGCGGCAGCACTGGGAATGGGAATCTCACAGGCAAGTGATTCTCTTGCCAGCTTCCCGGACTGGTTTGTGATGATCTTCGGCAAATCACCGGTTGTAGTGGCTACATTGCTTGCAGTACTCCTCAACATTGTACTGCCCAAAGACAAAGAAGATGCAAACTGATTTGTACATTTGACAGTCTTTCTTACATAACAAAAATGTTCCCATCAGAAAATCCCGATGGGAACATTTTTGCTTTTACAGCTCCCAGAATGCAATCTTGGCATCCAAAGCTTCTATTTTTATTTCATAATCCTGCGGATAATACCTTGTAGAAAACACAGTCTCTCCATCATTGACAAACACTTCTACAGAAGAAACATCTGCAAGAATCCGGACGTTTCTGACTTCACTTACTTCCCGGAATCTAAGACTTCTTCCCGCGGATACGGACGTCTTATCCTGGCTTGTAAACTTCATCTCAAATCTTCCGTTTACATATTCCAGAACCAGTTCTTTTGCCAGTACTGCGCGGAAGTGATTTCCTGTGATATTCTGCACCTCTGCCTCAAAGACTTTTGTACCTTTCTTCTCCAGAACAGAGACTGCTCTTTCTTCTCCTCTGCGCAGTGCTTCCAGTTCTTTTACCGGCTGCTGAAGCACTTTTTTATCTTTGACATGCACTTCTCTTGGAAATGTAAAGCAGTGCTGCCATCCATCTTCCAGCGTCAGGTTTGTGTATTCCTCACAATCCGGCATTCCCATCCAACTGATGTGGATCCGGCGTCCATCCTCACTTTCAAAACTCTGCGGTGCATAATAATCAAATCCATAGTCCCAGAGTTCATAGTCAGAAAGCACATACTCGGAAAGGATATCCCCCTCTACCAGAAAATATCCGGACTGGTACACATTTCGTGCATTCCACACGCCGCCTTCCAGCCCCTGCACGGAAGTCGATAAAATCTTTCTGCCTTCTGTTTCAAAATAGTCTGGGCACTCCCACATATATCCAAATCGCTCTGCTGTCTTTACATCGCTTTTGTAGATCCAGTTCAGCTGATCCTCAGACTCAAAAATCAGCACTTTTCCTTCATCTTTCTGCGTTCTGGCTCCCTGCACCATGTAATACATGCCGTTTTCTTTCCAGACTTTCGGATCACGTACATGGCAGGTCAGATCCTGCGGATAATCACTGTTTCTCATCAGTTCTCTTTTTCTGCCAAAATGCTCTCCGTCCTCGCTGACCACCAGAACTGTGTTTGCCTCCCGGCCGGTTCGGATATAGTCAAATTCTCCGTCCTCAAGCTTCACATTTCCGGTATAATACAGGTACATCTTTCCGTCTTCAATAAACGCTGATCCCGAATACACGCCATGGCAGTCAAACGGCTGATCCGGATACAGGCTGACACCCTCGTATTTCCATTCGATCATATCCCGGCTTGTATAGTGTCCCCACATCTTCAGACCACCCGTTGCATTAAATGGCGAATATTGAAAAAATGCGTGGTAGATTCCTTTGAACTGACACAGTCCGTTGGGATCATTGAGCCATCCTGTCGGCGGCATCAGATGCAGCTTCTGGCGGAAACGGTCTTTGCCGTCTGCACACGCTTCTGCCGACTTTGTTAAACCTTCCAGATCTCTTGTCAATGCATTCATATCTCTATCTCCTCGTATTTTTTATGAAGTACCATCATTTTTTCTCCACAGCTGACATGATCTGCAGAAACCTTTTCCACATCATAGTCATCTGCATTGGTAAGAATCATCATCGTTGTTGTCTCGTAACCCTCTTTTCGGATCGCATCCAGATCCATCTTAAGAAGTACATCTCCCGCATGAACATAATCTCCGTCTGCCACACACTTTGTAAATCCTCTGCCTTCCATTTTTACGGTATCAATTCCTGCATGGATCAAAAGCTCTCCACCGGATGGTGTGGTCATACAAACTGCATGCCCCGTATCATAAATACTCAGGATCGTACCGTCACAAGGGGCTACAAGCTCCGCTGCTTCCGGCTCTACAGCAACAGTTGTTCCCAGGATTTCCTCCGCAAATGTGGCATCGGAAATCTCAGCTGTCGGAACAACTTTTCCGGAAACGGGACTTCCCAGAGTCTCTTCTGTGACAGCCTCTGCCTGTGAAACCGGAATTTCTTCTGCCGGAATCACTGCTTCTGCCTGCTCTTTTATTTCTTCCTTTTTATCTTTATAAAGGATAAATGATACCGCAAAGGCAACTCCGACTGCGATCGCCATCTCGATCAGATACTGTACCGGCTGGTTCAGACACAGAAGGATACCCAAAATACCTGTCACTCCGGTTCCTTTTGCTCCAAGGTGTACGATTGATGCATAGAGTGCACCGCATCCTCCACCGATACATCCTGCGATGAACGGCTTGAAAAATCTTAAGTTCACTCCAAAGATCGCCGGCTCTGTAATTCCCATAAATGCACTTAAAGATGATGGAAGTGCCAGCGCTTTGATCTTCTTATCTTTTGATTTTACTGCAACTGCAAGCGCTGCTGCTCCCTGTGCCACGTTTGCCGCACTTGCCAGCGGAAGCCAGTAAGTCACTCCATACTGTGCAAGCTGTCCCAGGTCGATCGCTGCATACATCTGATGGATTCCTGTCACTACAGTCGGTGCATACAGACCTCCCATTACGAGACTTCCCAATCCCAGAGGAAGTGTCAGAAGCCACTGGATACAGTTCAGGATCGCATTCTCCGCCCATACAAAGACCGGACCGATAGCTGCCAGTGTCAGATACCCTGTCACAAATACACTTACCAGAGGTGTTACGAACAGATCCAGTACCTCCGGAACAACCTTGTGCAGCTTTTTCTCAATCACAGACATCAGCCATACGGCAATGATAATCGGAATGATATGTCCCTGATATCCAACCATATCAATCTGATAGAGTCCAAAGAATACCGACTGCGTTGCTTTCACACCTTCTGTCGCCACAGTATACGCATTCTGCAGCGCCGGGTTAATTGTGATCATTCCGATTACAGCTCCCAGGTATGGATTCGCACCAAAAGCTTTTGCAGCTGAAAAAGCAATCAGAATCTGTAAAAAGGTATACGCTGTATTACTGAACAGATTCGCAAATACATACAGTGAACTGGTCGTGTCAATATGAATAAAATTGTTCGTATTCATAAAATCAAGAGAGTTCATGATTCCCATCAAAAATCCACTTGCCACAATGGCAGGAATGATCGGAACAAAAATATCTCCCAGAAGCTTGATTGCCCGCATAAACCAGTTCTGCTTCTGTACCGCTGCCTCTTTTGCTTCTGCCTTGGAGCTTGCTGTCACTCCTGCAATCTCAATAAACTGATCAAACACCTTGTTGACCGTACCTGTCCCCAGAATGATCTGAAGCTGTCCTGATGCCTCAAACACTCCTTTGACTCCATCTACATTCTCCAGCGCACCTTTGTCTGCCTTCTTGTTATCTGCAATAACCAGGCGCAGTCTGGTCGCACAATGTGCCGCTGAAATGATGTTCTTGCTCCCACCAACATAATTCAAAATTTCCTGTGCGGTTTTTTTGTAATCCATACCTTCATCCCTTTCTTTTTTCTTTGCAAGACTCACGTTTCATGTAATCGATTTCATATCTTGTAAGATTATAATAGTGAAAAAAATGCCATTTGTAAAGATGGCATTTTTACTAATTTATATTTTATTTTTTTTGTATATTTTGCTAGATTTCTGTTTTACAGCAGTTCATATCCAAGCTTAATCTCTGTCGTGAGTGTCTTTCCTGATTCTACCATATCCAGCAGCAATCTGGCGCCTTTTACACCACTTGTCTGGTACCCGAAATGCACGGTTCTGATTCCGCCCGTAACCGCTTTCAGAAACTGATTGTCCCCAAATCCTGTCACCTGAATACTCCTTTGAGGCGAAAGCTGTGCAATTGCTTCGATCACTCCTGCAGCAATGGTATCTGTGGCGCAAGATATGATATCGATATCACTCTCTGATCTCAAAAGATCACATGCCTGCTCATATCCGGACTCCATTGTGAAGCTTGCCCGGCGCAGACATCCTTCCTCCAGCTCTCTGCCAACTGCTCTCAGACCATCCCGGAAGCCGTCTTCTCTGGCTGCACCTGCCGCCTTATCCTCTCTTGTCACACCGATATAAGCAATACGTCCGGACATTTCTTTTCCGATCTGTTCTGCCAGTTCTTTTGCAGCCCCATAATCATCATGGTAAATACAGCTGACCTCGTTTGTCTGCTGTCCGATTACTACGATCGGCACTCTGCACTTTTTCAGTTTTTCCTTGTGCGCACTGGAAAGGACTGTTCCTACCAGAATGATTCCGTCCACCGGATAAGATTCAAACAAATCCATGTATTCCAGCTCTTTGGACGGATCGTTATCTGTGATGGTCAGAAGCATCTGATAGGCTCTTTCTGAAAGTACCTGACCAATTCCCTCTGTAATCCTGCTGATCGACTCTGAATTGATCTTTGGAACAATCACTCCGACCAGGCACGCTCGTTTGGTGCGAAGCGTTCTCGCCTGTACAGACGGGCGGTATCCTGTTTCTTCGATCACTGCCCGGATCCTCTCCTTCTTTTCTTCACTTACGTATCCCCCGTTCATATATCTCGACACTGCTGCACTGGATACCTGCGCAAGCTTTGCAATTTCCTTTATCGTCATAAGTTCTGCTCCTGTGGATTTTCTTTTGACTTTATTATAGAAGTCTCCTCTTCTGTTGTAAAGTAGAAGAACGCTAAAAAGCAGGGACATATCGCCTGTTACGCAATATGTCCCTGCCCTTTTTATCCACGATTCTTAAAATTCAATCGTTTCTGTCTGCTGCTCGATATTATGCCGTCTTGCATATCCAGTCAGAATCATAGTCAGTGCACCGTCTCCTGTCACATTGCATGCGGTACCAAAGCTGTCCTGCAATGCAAAGATTGTCAGCATCAGTGCTGTTCCTGTGGCATCAAATCCAAGAACTCCCGTGATAAGCCCAAGAGAAGCCATCACCGTTCCGCCTGGAACCCCCGGTGCTCCGATTGCAAACACGCCAAGCAGTGCACAAAATAAGATCATGGTTCCGACTGACGGCAGTTTTCCATATAAAATTTGGGAGACCGTCATCACAAAAAATACTTCTGTCAGAACAGAACCACAAAGATGAATGTTTGCAAACAGCGGAATCCCAAAGCTGACCATATCATCCCTCAGTACCGGCTCCGACTTTCTGGCACATTTTAAAGCCACTGCAAGCGTTGCAGCAGAGGACATCGTTCCCACTGCAGTAATGTATGCCGGACCATAATGCTTTACAACTTTCCACGGATTGTTTCCGGAGTAAATTCCACCCACTGCATATAAAACCGCCATCCAGATAAAGTGCCCCACCATCACGATCAGCACAACCTTGAGAAATACCGGCAGCTGCTTTGTGATCGTTCCCTCGTATGCCAGAGACCAGAATGTAAGCGCAATAAATACCGGAAGGATCGGAATGACAATCTTGGATACGATCATCAGTACGATCTGTTGGAATTCATCTAATAGCCGGATCACTGTCTCTGCCTTGGTCCAGGTTGCCGCAAGCCCGATCAAAATAGAAAATGCAAGCGCACTCATCACGGACATAATCTGCGGGATTTCCAACTGGAATACAATTTCCGGAAGTTCTTTCAGCCCGTCTACTTCCGAAACAATTGATAAATGCGGAATCAGTCCATATCCGGCTGCCATTGATCCCAGCGCCGCTAAGACGGAGGATACATAAGCAAGAAGAACAGCCACTCCTAATATCCTTGACGCATTTTTCCCGAGCTTCGTGATTGATGGCGCAATAAACCCGATCACAATCAGCGGTACACAGAAATTAATCAGTTCTCCTAATACAAACTTGATCGTGACGATCACATTCATGACCGCTTCATTTGAAATCAGCCCCAGCACAATTCCGATGATCACTCCCAAAAGAAGCTGAAACGGCAGACTTTTTAAAATCTTTTTCATTGTTTTCATCCTTTCCCTCATTCTTTACAATTCCTACTTTTTCAGTATGTTTTAAGTATACTATAAATCTGATAGAATTACTATATTTTTTCTAATTTTATGTGGGAAAAAATTTTTTAGAAGTCTTTTCGTATTGATTTGAAGGTGTTACACTATAAATAATAATCTCCATAAATTCACAGACTTGAAAGAAGGCACCGATTATGATCAAATTACTGGCAATCGATATGGATGGAACCTGCCTTCCGCATCAGCTGACAGATCAGAATTCCCTGTTTCGCTATGTCATCTCCTCAAACGGAGCAAAGGTCACAGACTATCACACGCAAAAGACGCTCTACCAGTCAGAAATTCCAAAGCAGACTGCTCTTTCTTTGTTAAATGCCTGTCAAAGCGAGAAGCTTGGTATCACTGCGCATATCAGACATGAGTATCTGCTGCAGGGACACAGCCTTGTTTTTCTGGGACGTCTGATCTATGGAAAAGATGCCAGAAAAGTCCGTTATGTCCAAAATATGGAACAGACGATCCAGGAGCTTTCATGTGATGTGAAAGAACTGCAGTTTTACTTTTTTCCAAAAACTCCATGCCGCAGCTCAAAATGCATCTTGCAAACTCCCCGTCTCTTCGTGCTGCCTACACCGGTCAGTATGCAGAGATCTTTTCATCAGAACCCTCCAAAGGGGCGCTCTGACGCATCTGGCCCAATCACTTGGTATTGCAAAATCTGAGATTGCCTGCATCGGGGACTGAGAAAATGATCTGAGTATGTTTGAGGCTTCCGAAATGAAGTTTGCCATGGGCAATGCCGTTGAGATTCTGAAAAAAGAAGCCGATCATATGCTTCCGGACTGCGATCATAACGGTGTGACTGAAGGGGCTGCGTTATTGGAAATGATGACTACTTAAACCATCCTTTCTTTTTAAAAATCCAGATTTCCACTGCAATAAGAAGCAGACACACAACACAGATGATCCCGTACCCTCCCGGTGCAGTCAGTTCGGGCATATGTGCAAAATTCATTCCGTACCATCCTGCAATCAGCGTCAACGGCATAAAAAGCGTTGTAACAATCGTCAGCACTTTCATAATTTCATTCTGCCGGATATCGATCTGCGTCTGATGCATTTCTCTAAGCTGCATGGAATACTCTTTGAGTGTCTGCACCATGTCATACAATCGTCCTGCCTTCTCACAGAAAAGCCCAAAAAGCAATGCTTCCTGTTCTGTTTGATGTCTCGCTGCATTTTGCTGAAGAGTTTCCCCCATATCCGATAACTGTTCATAATACGCACTCAGCACAGAAAGTTCCTTTCTGGATAACAGGATTTTTCTGTCAAAATCTTCCATATTTCCCTCCAGCAGTTCCTCTTCCAGATGGGAAAGATTTTCTTCATAATCCTGCAGAAACAGCATGTCATCTTTGATAAGATACTCCATCCAGTCAAACAAAAGCAACAATGGCGAAGTACGCTCTTCATCCTGATATTCCCGGACTTTTTTCATCTCTATTTTGATATGATCCTGATTTTCAATAAAGATCAGCTGTTCCTCTGCAATACAGTACCCAAACGTGATCTTATCTCCTGTCAGCTTTGTTTTTCTTGGAATCGCAAATGTTCCTGTGACTGCCTGACGCAGACATTCTGCCTTACAGAAATGCACTCTGTTCAACGCAATTTCACCAAAATTTCTTTTAAAAATATGCGGATACTCCGCCTGAAATTTTTCCGGTGTCAGAATTCGCAATTTGTTTATACTCTTTTGCACAATCTCATCCTTTCTATTACAGCCTGTCCGGATATCTGCAGTTACTCTGCCTCATCCAATATTTTTTGTATGGTGTTTTTTACCAGTGTAAATGCCACCGGATTCTTTCCGCTGTTGATCACAATATCTGCCATACATCTCGTCGGCTCTACATATAAATAATGCATCGGTTTTACTGTTGTCAGATACTGCTCCACAACACCTTCCATATCACGTCCCCTCTCCTTGACATCGCGGATGATCCAACGCAGGATTCGTTCATCCGCATCTGCCTCCACATAAACCTTGATGTCCAACAAATCTCTCAGACGCTCATCTGCCAGAACAAGAATCCCTTCCAGAAGAATTACTTTTTTCGGTTCCACCCTCACAACCTGATCCGATCTTGTATGCTGTGTATAATCGTATACCGGACAATCTACTGCCTTTCCTGCTTTCAGGTTCATCAACTGCCGGATCAAAAGCTCTGTCTCCATTGCATCCGGATGATCATAATTTGTCTTTCTTCGCTCTTCTAACGGGATGTCACTCTGATCCCTGTAATAATTGTCATGATATAAAACTGCCACATCATCTTTAAATTCTTTCTTTAATTTTTTCGTAAATGTAGATTTTCCTGACCCCGTTCCGCCTGCAATTCCTATGATAATCGTTTTCATATTTTCTCTCCATGTATTCGTTTTTCTTTTTACTATACCATATTTTCTTTCAGGAGAGTTACTCTATTTTGCAAACTCTTTTATCTCTGCTTCTGTTCTTGCAAACCGACCGACTGCTTTTTCTATTTTTCCTCCATGCCTATAATACTTTGCTTCCGTTTGCGGTTAATTTAAACCTGGCTCCCAGTACTTCTGCCGCTTTCCTACACATCATCATCCTGCCGAGAAAAATTTCAAAATATTCATACATTGTACAAATCTCCTCGTCAATCTGTAAATTCAATGCGATCAGATGCTTCTGCGCATTCACTTTTACAGCCGCACTTGTCACTGCATAATTCACACGATCGTGCTTATCAAAACTTGCTTTTTCTTTATTTCTTACACGATTTCTCCTGACATCTGTCTTATCCGCAAGAATCAACGCAGCTGATATTGCATCGATGGCCTCCCCTGTAGATTCATCATGATTTCCAATCGCTGACATAACAAGGATTCTGTCTCTCAGCGGCATTTTCAACTTTTCCAAGATTGAACATGCCAGAATTGCCCCATATTCCCCATGATTCTTTCGATTGATCACATTCCCAATGTCATGCATAGCCCCTGCAATCTCTGCAAGTTCAATCTCATGTTCTGTATATCCAAATTTTGACAAAATCATCCCTGCACGTTTTGCAACTATTGCACAATGTTTTTCGGAATGATCGGTATACCCAAGAATTCCGAGATTTTCGTTGCCCTTCTCCAAATACGCTTTTACTTCCTCATTTTGTAATATCTCTTTGTAATTCAATTCTTTCGCCTTCTCCAATTCCATTTTTCCGTCTGAAAATTTTTCTGCTATTTCTGTCTTTTTTCCGCATTTGCATAAGCAGCCTCATAAAAGCACTCCTGGGAATTCAATTTCTGTACATGAAGATTTCGATCCACATAGATTCCTTTTTCCGTCAGACATTTTCCCTTTTCATCATCCTTCATCATCGTTTCAAACATCCAGTCCAGCTGATTTTTTAATCGTTCATCCAGAACCGGGGCAGCCACCTCCACACGACGAAGCGTATTTCGTGTCATAAAATCTGCTGAGGCAATATACACATTCTCTCTTTCTTTCGTTCCAAATCGATAAATTCGAGAATGTTCCAGGAAACGCCCTACAATACTTATCACAGTTATGTTTTCTGTATACCCTTTGACACCTGGAATCAGACAGCAGATTCCTCTGACAATCATTTCAATCTTTACGCCTGCCTGAGACGCTTCGACTAATTTGCTAATGATCACCTTGTCTGTCAAAGAATTGATTTTAATTCCGATGTATCCTTCTTCTCCATTTTTCACATGTTGAATTTCTTCTTCTATCATATCCAACACTTTATTCTGTAAACATTTTGGTGCTACTAATAAAAGATGGGTTTCTTCCACTGTTTCTCCTCTTAACAGTGCTGCAAACACTTCAGCAGCCTCTTTTCCGATTTCTTGATTTCCTGTAATCAATGACAGATCCGTATACAGCGCAGATGTTTTTTCATTATAATTTCCAGTTCCGATCTGTGTCACATAGGACACTCCTTGCTCTGTTTTTCTGGAAATCAGGCATAATTTTGAATGTACTTTATACCCGTTTAATCCATAAATCACATGACAGCCGGCCTCCTCCAATTTTCTGGAATATTCAATATTATTTTCTTCATCAAAGCGGGCGCGAAGTTCTACCAGTACAACAACTTCTTTTCCATTTTCTGCGGCTTCCACCAGTGCATCTACAATCTGGCTTTTATTTGCCAAACGGTACAACGTCATTTTAATCGATACAACCGACTCATCCTCCGCTGCTTCATATAGCAGATTGATAAAGGATTTCATACTTTCAAACGGATAAGATAAAAGCACATCTTTTTCCAGAATCTGCGGAATCAAAGATTTCTTATCATTCAACTGAGGGGTTGGCCTTGGGGTTCGTCTTGGATAAAATAACTCCCCTGCATTTGTATTTTTCAGATAGCTCTGAATAGCAAAGACAAATGACAGATCCAATGGGACGTCCGACCTAAATACATGTTCCTTTTCCACGTGGATCGTTTTGCATAACGCATGCATCATTTTTTTATTCAGAGTTCCGGTAAATTCCATCCTGACCGGGTTCATCCGCTTTCTCTCTTTTATTAAATTTTCCATCGCATCTCTGTAATCCAGATCCTCGTCATAAATCATCTCTGTGTCAATATCTGCATTTCTTGTGACACGAATCAAAGATTTTTCTTTCACACTATAATTTTTAAAGAATTTCGGAAGAAATTGCAGAATTAATTCTTCTGAAAGCAGAAAGGTTCCCTTTCGAGTTGGAATATCGATCAATCTGCGGAACACATTGTTGCTGCATGGAATGATTGCAGTTCTCGTCTTCCCACCCTTCGACTCCAAAAGAGCAACAGCATAGATATCCTTATTCTTTAAAAAAGGAAAGGGCTGCTGTTTACTTACGATATTCGCTGATAAGTAGGGTGCAATTTCCCTGTCAAAATATTCCTCCAAAATTTTTCCTTCTTCTGCAGACAGCTTATTAAAATTGATCAAACGAATTCCTTTCGGCTCCAGTTCCCCCATCAATTGTTCATAAATAACCGTCTTTTTCTCCTCTAGCTCTCGTGTTGCCCTTATAATTGCTTTCACTTGCTCTTCACTTGTCATATTGGTTTTATTCTCACGAACAACTTCTGATACATCCATTTGATCCATCAGCGTTCCTACTCGAACTCGATAGAATTCGTCTAAATTTGACTGGTATATCGATACAAAAGTCAACCTCTCTGCAAGTGGGACTTTCGGATTTCCCGCCTCATTCAATACTCTCTCATTAAACTTCAACCAGGATAATTCCCGATTCATCATATATGGACTTTTCTTTATTTTTTTCTCTGCTTCTTTCATCTAAACAGTTCCTTTCTATGTTTTTTACTTGCTTTTCTTCTACAAACGGCGGATAGCATCCGTTGCCAACACGGATCTTTCACATTCTTCCGGCAACAAAGTAACCTGCCAGCATAACGGACTTCCCTTCATATGCTCTGCAGCATAACTCAATCCATTGGTTCTTTCATCCAAATAAGGTCTGTCTATCTGATTTGGATCTCCCAATAAAATTATTTTTGTTTCTTTTCCGGCACGCGTAATAATTCCCTTAATCTGTGCCGGTGTCATATTTTGCGCTTCGTCTATGATCAAATATGTTTTCATGATGGATCTTCCTCTGATAAAGGTCAGAGCCTCTGTCTGGATGATTCCTCTGTCAAAAATTTCCTGTATTTTATCATTCAATTCCTGCTCATTTGAATATCGCTCACGATCACTGGAATCTACCAATTGTTCCAGATTATCCATAATCGGACGCATCAAAGGAGAAATCTTTTCCTGCTCATCACCTGGAAGAAATCCAATGTCAGAATCAAATAAAGCATTCGGACGACAGATCAGGATCCTCCGATATTCTCCAGATGGATTGTTTAACAATTTTTCCAGTCCCACTGCCAGTGAATAAAAAGTTTTGCTCGTCCCTGCCATTCCTTTTACAATGACAAGCGGAGCTTTCTCTGCAGACTGCATCAATGCTTCCTGTAAAAAATACTGTCCTACATTCCTTGGACTAACTCCATATGGAGCAGCTTTTCTATAATCAAGCTTTCGGATCATCCCTTTCTCAACCCGCCCCAACTGAGTCTTTTTCGAAGACTGATCCGCTTTTAACACAATAAATTCGTTTTCAAACAATTCCGGGCAAGTGTGATTCCCGCTCATATCACAGCAATATACACATTCTACCGGAACTCCCTTTTTCTTAAAATCTTTAAACAATTCTTCTGGTACAAACACCTCTCTCCTCCCCAAATACTGCTCCTCATGTACCGCAACCTGCTCTGTCCCAAAGTCCTCTGCCTGAATTCCAAGCAACTGTGCTTTGATACGCAAAAGAATATCTTTTGTCACCAGAATCACCTGTTCTTTCAGATCATTTGACAGCCCTACACAAACTTTCAGAATGCGATTATCCGATTTATGTTCCGGAAGATCCGGAGGCAATTCAACGTTCCGGTAATTTTTTTCTACACGCAGAATCCCTCCCCATTCCATACGCACTCCTTCCAGCAAATTTCCTTTTTCTCTGTGTGCGTCCAAAATCCGAATCACTTTGCGTACATTGGCACCTTTTTCTCCCTCTTCTTTTTTCATGTTATCCAACTCTTCTAACACTGTCATCGGAAGTACCACTGTATTTTCCTCAAAACATTCGACCGCATAGGGTGCCTGAATCAGCACATTTGTATCAAGTACATACGTTTTTTTCATAAAAGACCTCTTCACATCTTTGTTTTTATTCCATCGCACAAACAATCTGCGCAATGTTCTTTTATAGATTACCTCTGCCTCGTATAATCCAATATCACATTTATATAAAATTTGCGTTAAAAATAAAAAAAGATTTCACTTTTTATGTCTTCAAAAGTGAAATCTGAATACTTCGGCTATCCTTTTTTATTTATTCTTCTGTTTTCCTTTTCTCTCTATACCCTTTTATCCCTCAAAATAAAATCACAAAACCGCTCATCATCAACATACATACTAATTGGTCTTTTGTCTTCTCCGACATAGGGACATTGTCTATCAGTACCCGCATTCAAATCATAAATGTCTCCGACTTCACTGGCCGGTCCCCTCCCAGAACAATTTCAACTGGAAGTTGAAAGCTTGCTCTCATTGCAAAACTCTGCATGGATGCCATATAAGCATCCTCTTTCCTCATTCTTCTATTTCTAATTCTTTCACAAAATTTTAACTCCACTTTTTCGATTTGTACAGCAGTAATCGCTTTACATCAATAAATCGGGAGATATTTCCGTATGCAGAGACAGCTTTTAATTTCAAAGAAGTCGTGGTAATCTGAATATGATATTGCTCCTCCAAAACCTGATACAGGGAATTTTGTTCAAAATTCTTCTAATACATCTTTATTTTTGTTGTGGTCAAGCATTTTTGTAACACTTATGGCTAATAAAATCGGTGGATTGCAGTTTGGAATCTATCGGAACTGTCAGATTTCATCAAGGGTGTTTCACACCGCTGTCGCAGCTTTGCCCTTGACAAAAGCTAACCGTTCCGATTTTGAGTAATCAAGCAATCTGCTCGGGCAGCCCTTTTTTATCCTGCGATTCGTGCCTGATATGGCGTACGGTAACCGTTGGAGCTATGCGGGCGTACATGATTGTAGTGGACATAGGAAAATTCCTCCACTGCTTGGTAGAGTTCTTCCTCTGTTTTGAACTCATACAGATTTGTGCATTCATTCTTCAGTGTATTGAAGTAACGCTCCATCGGTGCATTGTCATAGGGATAACCTGCTTTGCTCATACTCTGCGTCACATTCACTGACTTGCAAAAATCAGTAAATGCCTTAAATGTATACTGTGAGCCCTGATCGGAATGCAGGATCAATTCTCCTTTGATAGCTGGCTGAGAATCCAATGCTTTCTGTAGAGTGCGGATGGCAAGATCACTGGTGATGTGCCGATCCGTTATGCTGGCAATGACACTTCTATCATGAAGATCAATAATACTGCAATTGTATCTCACATCATGGTTCTTCAAAAATAAGTATGTGAAATCTGTGCACCATTTTTGATTGATTTTATCCGACATAAAATTCTGCTGAAGTTTGTTTTCAAACACCTTGTGTGGTTTTCCCTGTTCATAATCTGTTTTTTGGGGACGAACGATGGATCTCAGTCCCAACTCCGCATTCATGTACTTATGTATGGTTACAGGGCTGTAGTGATATCCCTTACGTGCCAGATAGACTGTCATGCTCCTGTAACCATCGACACCATTGTGTTCATGATAGATTTCATGAATCTGTGCCTGGACTTCTGCTTTATGGGCGTGATAATCCGCCTTCCGGTGTTTCCGGTAGTTATAGTAAGCGTTCGGATAAATTTTCAGCCGTCTAAGCAGCCAGCGGATACCGAATGTCTCATGATATTGGTCAATAAATCGATAAGCCTCTAATCGATTTCCTTTGCGAAGAATGCCGCTGCTTTTTTTAAGAAGAGATTCTCCTTTTTTGCTTCTTCCAATTCCTTACGGAGACGGAGGTTTTCTTTCATAAGTTCCAGATCATTAGGAGCATCTGGATTCTGCTGGGCTTTTGTATGGCATTCTTCGCTAAATTCAGCACACCATTTGGAGATACTGGCTTTTGATACACCATACTCTGCAGTGATGCTTTTGTAAGTACGTCCCTCTTCGATATGAAGGCGAACGATTTTCTTTTTAAATTCAGGTGTGTAACTTTGTGACATAATACTTCCTCTTTTCTCTGTAAGATGATTATATCTTATTAGCCACTTCTGTTACAACTTTATTATAGCACTTCAAATGTCTCACGCGACCAAGAAACTAGTTCGGCTAATTTATCATCTCGAACGCACTGGACAGCAATACCAAAAAGCAATCTAATTCTTCCAACATCATATCTTCTTGTCAGAGCATCATACTCGATGCTCTATTTGTCATGCAATTTTCAAGGTACTGATTGCGATGAATAAGTCATCGCCACTATACTCAAAACATCTCTGTTTTTGAAACTATTTATTGACTTTCTTTAATAGTTAGTCTTCTTTTTCTACGGTAAACCACGGTTCCCGCCGCACCGCAGGAAATGGCCAGCAATGCAGACCATAGTCCCAGTCTGTTCTCATCTCCTGTCCTTGGAGCCTTCGTTGCATTGTTCCCCGGCTGTGAAGTATTCCCTTCTACTTTCCCTGTACTGCCCGGCTTCTGCGTGCTATTGTCTAACAAAAGAATCGTGCCGAATACTCCCGGTGAGGACCACCCCTGTCCGGATTCATCATACCAGCTTACCGTACCGATACGTGTCCCGCCTTTTCCGTCATTGATCTGCATGTCAAAACCAATCTCTGTTCCTGCCTCCGGCGTTATATCCGTCCATTTGCAGGCAGCCTCCACAATATATCCGTCTTCTGTCTTTCTTGTCTGTGAGATCAGGTTATCTGCTATGCATTTTTGACCGTTAAAGCTCGGCTCATTCTCATAATTAATACGATACTGCTTGTCATCCTCTTCATAGCCGTCTGTCTTATGGTTATTCTCGTCTATAAATATCTCCACAGAATCCTGCACGTGCGCTGCTTCGGAAGACTTATCCAGAGAAGAATCCTTTACTTCCATCCACAGATACAGATAATCCTTATCCCACAATAACTTTCCTGCCGCCGAAGCTTCCGGAACTCCCGTGACAATTGTAAGAGGTACCGCGGCGACCTTCCCCCACAATGCATCTTCTTCTCCATCTATGGCAATCGTGCCATTGCTTACGGTCATATAAGGCTTTGTCATGGCAACTGCAAAATACCGGCTGCTATCCTCCTGTGACATCTTCTTATCATTAAACGCCGCCTTCTTCTCTCCATCCGTAACAACCACATCAAACGCAAACCTGTCGGCTGCTTTTAGTTCTCTGCCCACCGTGAACTCGGCAATATAACCTCCGTCTATCTTCTGGGCGTCACTGCGCATGATTGTCATCTTCTCCGGTTTTGCAGTCCCGTCAGAACCTTTCGTCCAGTCCAGATACAGGTCGGCGCCGTCGCTTCCATCTTCTGTTTCATCCTTAACCGTTACTTTTATCTTCATTTGATTCTCTTCCCATACGATCTGGAAGGAAGCATCTACATCGTCTATACCGCTTATCTGATAGGTCTTACTCTTTGCATACGGATCATCTCCCCCGAGAGCCTGCATTACTACAACATTATTGATATAAGGCTCAAGTCTGGTATCGTCTGCAAACGCGTAAAACGCGGGTTTTGCTTTGTAATCATCATCGAACAAAAGAGGCACGTGTTTCTTGGAACCATCCGAACCCCCTCCCGCGGAGTTGCTGTCCTGCAGCCAGGAATATTTGTCAATCACACCCCATACTGTCATACCATTGATGTCAATACCATCCATGGCATCTACTTCCTTCAGCACATCATAGATCTCTTTATAACGATATGCCTGCTTCGTATACTCACCGGCCCGTGTGGCATCCGTTCCATCATATTCATTGCTCGACTTAAGATCCAGTTCTGTAAACTGAACCTTACCCACGATTTTTCCATAGGTGACGGCCGCATTCTTAATCTGGTTCGCCGTAGGTCCGGCCATATCATAGTGTGCCTGCATGCCCATACCGGTAATTCTGGTCGGAAGATCGGCATCCTTCTCATGCGATTTGACCTCTGTAAGAAGCTTCGCGATACCATCTACCTTATTGCCTGAGCATTCATTATAATCATTGTAATAGAGTTCCAGTCCTTTCGGCGCATAATGATTGGCGTAACGGAAGGCGTTGATAATAAAGTCCTGATCCCCATAAGCCTTCCACCAGCTGGATTTCTCATCCTCCTTCCGGTAGGTGCCGGTGCTGTCGCTGACCGCCTCATTCACTACGTCCCAGCCATAAAACATATCCTTATATGGACTATCCTTGCCAAGGAAATGATTCAGCACGCTCTGTATGTACCATTCCTGGCGGGCATCCATAACCTCTTTGGATGCATACGGCTTATCCTTGTTCCAGTCTTCGTGGAAAAACCACTCCGGCGCCTGGGAATGCCATACAAGCACATGGCCCCTGATCTTAATTGCAGACTCCGGATTCTTATCATTCCAGTCCTTTATAACAGCAAGTATCTTCTCCGCAAGTGTAAAATCCATCTTCGGAACCTGATATCCGCTCATTACTGTTCCGTCTGCGCGCGTCCAGGTAACAGATTCCATCTCAGGAGGCGCGTCATTCTGATAGCCGAACACAGCATCCATCTTCAGTTCATTTTCAAAAGTCACTGCATTAAAATGCTTTTCAACCAGTTTCATAAGTGTGCCGTCAGATAAATGTCCATTGGCAATACATGTACCTGTATAAGCATCTGCTCCCAATTCATCCGCACTTGACACTACGGATTTCAAATCAGGAATATCTGATTCTATTTCCTTCTGTTCTTCCACCTTTTCCCGCATCTCAACACCTGTTACATAGTATCTGCCCTTTACACAGTCGCCGCTTCCATAATTCGTTCCCTGTTCCAGGATACGAATCACCAGCTCCTCTGCCTCTCCTTCAAACTGTGGTTTAAAGATTCCGTTAAACTTCGTCCACACTCCGGCCTCAATCTGTCTGACACAGTTATCGTCCAGAATCCCCGAAGAATAAGAATCCCAATATGTCTGGTTACTGCCTACAGATACATATGGCGCAAAAGATATTTCTCTTTGGTCTGCCGGCGCGTCCCTGTAGTCTTCCCCGTCAAGCTTCACCCAAAAAGAATATTCATAGGTTTTCCCTGACTGCAAAATCCCTGTCATATCCTGCGCAAAACACTCCTGGCTGCTTGTCCTGTTTCCAATTGCACCATACGTGGCAATGCCGTCTGGTATAGCTTCACCGGATGTCTCTGACGTAATCGCTGCCCCGCCCGAGCCTTTTTTCCAAACAGACAGATCCTCATCTGCAAAACCCGGATTTTTCACAAGGTTATCCCCTTGATTCACTTCTGCCTTTTTTCCTCCTATTTTAAGATCGTCTACATAAAAAGTCAGATCTTTGCTGCCTTTAAATTCAATCTTCACCTGTTCATGCTTCTCATGTGCCGGAATAATGAATGTACCGCTGATGGACTGCCAGTTTTCATCCAATATAACTTTGCTGTCATAAGTTACCGCTGCTGCCTGTGAAGAAGCCCAATCCGAACTTGCACTTGTAATCTGCAGCTCCACCGTTCCCTCCGGCGTTTGGGGGTCTGCTTTTGCATAGAAAGAGAACTCATAGGATACCTCTGGTTCCAGAATAGATGCGATATCTCCGGCACATATCTGTGCCGTACCGATTCCTTCACCGTCCGGCGTCACTTCCACATAATAACCTCCGCTGTCTTCCGCCGGCTTTTGATCTCCCTCATATGCTTTCTGTGCAATATTTTCCTTTCCCCAGTTTCCGTCACTCCACCAGTATAAGCCATTACTGTCAGAGCTTTCAAAACCTGTATTATAAGCTTCAAGGAGATTCTCCTGAATGCTTTTTACGCTCTGCTGCTTCGTTTCTTCCACTTGTACATCACTTGTGCTTTCCGCTGTTTCTGCGGCGCAGGCTGTTTCCGGGAACACACCGCCGACAAACACTGCTCCGGCAATTGCAATTGCCAGAAACTTTTTACCTTTTATCCTGACCATATAAACCTCCTCATCTCTTAATATTGCTACAAAGGCCCCGTATACTCTGTTTATTATATCATGCATACCGGTCTGGAAAACCTCACAAACTATAGAAAAATACAAGAGAAATTAAAGGAAAAAAGCCTCTTGCGGCTTATACTATAGCATGCAGAAGCGTAAACACACGCCTGAGCTCTCCTGCTTCCACCTGCCCCGGCGCCGACGCCTTCCCTGCCGATCCGAACGTCACCGCAGAACCGAACGCCTCCCCGCACAATCTGCTGATAACCCCCATCCCGTCCATGGACATGGTGATCACCGGGCGGTTGGCATATTCGGAGCACATCTCCTCCGTCGCCGCAAGCAGTGTCAGCACATCCTTCTTACTTCGCAGCATAACCGCAATCTTCAGGATATCCGCATCCAGTTCCTGCATCCTGCGAAGTCTCGCCACAATCTCCTCCTTCGCCGGCGTCTTCTGAAAATCATGGTTAGAGCCCACCACCTTCACCTGACAGGCATGGGCACACCGTACAAGCGCCGACACCGTATCATCTCCTGAAAACATCTCCACATCCACCATATCAATATATCCCGCCCCGGACATTCTCCGGTTCAGCTCCACATAAGCCGCCGCTTCCCTGATCTCTGCCCTCGTTCTTCCCACGACCGGGACACAGATCTTCGGCATCCCCTCGCCTATCCTGACATTTCTTACAATTACCGGATTCATATTCATTCCCTCTTTACCCTGTTTTTCATCCTCTGCCACCTCATTATACACCACATTGCTTCATCTGATAGTTACTTTTCACACCCACGCCATCTGTATAATAAAGAAAAGGTTGCTGCTTTGGCATTAAGCTTTAGCAACAACCTTTTCCTGTTTTATTTTTGGCGGGCGTTTCCGTTCATATATTTCTGATATCTTCTGATATACATCTACATTTTGTGAGCGTAACAAATAGACTATGCTCAAGCCATCACAAATATCGTTTAAACTTTCTTGGCTTCGCAGAGTAATTGCCTGCTTCTGTTTTCGTTTATAGACTCTTGCCAATCTTTCACATAGGGAATTATTGGCTGGAACCCGTTTATCATGCAGGAACAATAATTCATTTTCTTTATATTCCCTTAACCGGAGAAACAGATTATACCCTTCCCTATAATACTCAGTCGGCGGCTCATCCTGATATTCTTTCTCCGCCTTGTTCAGGATTTCGTCATACCTTTTTTCGAATCCCTCAACAATTATCGGATCAAGTTCTTTCTCCCCCAACCCATTTCGGTAATGCAGCATCTCCTGGAACAATCCGTGCATCTCCTTGTTCCATTCCAGTTGCGGCTCATTCTGCTCGCTGCCGATCAGATAACGGCAGTCATGCTGGGTGCACTCCTGATGTTTTGTTCCATAACGGTAAAATGTCTTGTCGTGGAAATCCAAACGTTTGGATTTCCACGAGTATCCAAACTTAAATAAAATCCAAACCTTTCCAGCTGCTGCTTATAATTGAAGGATTTTTTGCTAGAAAGGTTTGGATTTTGTTAAGGCCTTAACCTACAGAAATCAACAAGTGATCCATTCGCATTTTTCCATTTGGGAATGATTTCTTTGTCTTTCTCTTCTTCAAGTAACACCGCCCTGCGTATACATGTCATAGTACCTAGAAACTGTGATAAATAAAGGAAAAAACACAATTTTTACCCCGCAAAAAAACGGGGCATACGAAAGGAGAAATGCACTATAACTACACACAAAAATTTATCCGTTAAGATTGATTACATCAGCATTGTATTTGATACTGCAACCGCAGAAGATGTTATCATGCACATTTTAGGTTTACCGACTGACATTTTCAATGTCTATTCGGCAAGCGTTAAATTCAAGACCTATCAAGCACGCTGGCAGATTGGAGATATTTATGTATCGGGGGACGCAAGAAAGACAGAGGACAACCCACAGGGGCTAGGCTGTTATCTTGTTATGACTGGCAGAGGTTGTGATGATATTTTCCGTATTCTCGACAGTAGGAATTATACCTTTGGGGATATGTTCCGACGTTGTGAGCGAAGATACGGACTGGATAATTTCCACTTCACAAGGCTTGATATTGCCATTGATGATAAGAACGAAAAGCCATTCTTTACCATAGAGCAGATAAAGAAAAAATGCGAAAAAGAGGAATTTATCTCGAATAGTGAGGGCTACCACTTTGACGAAAGCAAGTTTGACGATTTCGATACCGCAAAGACAGTTTATATCGGTGCTGGTAAATCGGGATTGTCCTACCGCTTTTATGATAAGGATAAGGAAGTCTGTTCAAAACATAATAAGACACTTGAGGAAGTCGGCAGTTGGAAACGGACAGAAATGCAACTGCGTGATGATAAGGCTCATGCTTTTGCCATGACATTCAAAGACAGACCGCTGGAACTGGGAGAACTGGCTTTCGGGCTATTGTCAAACAACCTACGCTTTGTCGTGCCAAACAGAAACGAAAGTAATAAAAGCAGATGGAAAACGTGTCGGTTTTGGGAACGCTTTTTAGGGGCTGTGGAAGTCTTGAAACTGCAAGTACCAAAACAGCAAAATTCCCTTGAAGAAACACAGCAATGGCTCACAGAGGGTGGCGTGATTTCCGCTGTCAAAAGTTTTTACTTCTTAGAAGAACATGACGCATTAGGTGGATTGGAAAAAGTGGGAACTATGCTTGATAAGGCAAGATACAGCAATTCCCTTTCCAGTAAACTAACCGCCCATTTACAGAGGATAAACCGCACCGACCTTATCCCCTATATCCAGTATGACACAAAACATGGGAAAGGGGGTATCTGATGAATAACAACGATATTCCCGTATGGGAAAAATACACCCTTACCATTGAAGAAGCGTCAAAGTATTTCCGTATCGGAGAAAACAAGTTAAGACGATTGGCAGAGGAAAACAAGGACGCTGGCTGGCTCATTATGAATGGCAACCGCATACAGATTAAACGCCGACAGTTTGAACAGGTTATTGACAAATTGGACGCAATCTAATGCAAATGAGCCTTGTATGTGTTATGATGAACACAAGTCATATCAAGGCTCTTTCCAACAAGGAAAGGAGCAGACACCATGAAAGAAAAAAGACGGGATAGTAAAGGACGTATCCTGCATACTGGAGAGAGCCAACGAACAGACGGAAAATACTTATATAAATATGTGGACGCATTTGGAAACACAAAATATGTGTATGCTTGGAGATTGACACCCACAGACCCGACACCAAAGGGAAAACGGGAAAAACCCTCACTTCGTGAACTGGAACAGCAGATAAGACGGGATATTGAGGACGGTATCGACAGCACAGGCAAGAAAATGACGCTTTGCCAACTCTACGCCAAACAGAACACACAGAGGGCAAACGTGAAGAAGAGCACACAGAAACAACGGGAACAGCTCATGCGGTTATTGAAAGAGGACAAGTTAGGTGCTAGGAGCATTGATACGATAAAACCCTCTGACGCTAAGGAATGGGCGTTACGCATGAAAGACAAAGGCTTTTCCTATAACACCATTAACAACCATAAACGCTCGTTAAAAGCGTCATTCTATATCGCCATACAAGACGATTGTGTAAGGAAAAACCCTTTTGATTTCAAGTTAAGTGAAGTCCTAGAAAATGATACCAAAGAGAAAGTCGCATTGACAGAGGAACAGGAACAAGCCTTACTCTCATTCATCAAGACGGACAATGTGTATCACAAGTATTATGATGATGTGCTGATACTGTTAAAGACAGGACTTCGTATCTCGGAACTGTGCGGACTGACAGTAGCCGATATTGATTTTAAGAATGAAGTTGTGATTATCGACCACCAGTTACTAAAGAGCAAGGAACAGGGCTATTATATTGAAACGCCTAAAACAAAGAGCGGAATAAGGCAAGTGCCATTAAGCAGAGAAACAATACAGGCATTTCAACGGGTTATGAAAAAACGCCCAAAGGCAGAACCATTTGTGATAGACGGACGGGGCAACTTTCTATTTGTCAATCATAAAGGCAAGCCCAAAGTTGCGATTGATTACAATATGCTTTTTGTCCGTATGGTAAAGAAATACAACAAGCACCACAAGGACAATCCCTTGCCACATATCACACCGCATACGCTACGCCATACATTCTGCACAAGACTGGCAAGCAAGAACATGAACCCAAAAGATTTACAGTATATCATGGGACATTCAAACATTAGTATCACAATGAACTGGTACGCTCATGCGTCCATAGATACCGCAAAATCAGAGGTTCAGCGTCTAATCGCATAGAAGTATTTACCACGATTTTAACCACGCTTGATAGCGAAAATATAAGAAGATAGACCTAGATATGTGAGGTTTACCACAAAAGCAAAATGCCCGTAGAGCCTATAAAATAAGGCTTTGCGGACATTTAAGAAGATATAAAAAGATAGTCAAAAAGACATATATAATTTATTATAATTCTTTACTTATTTCAATACAGATTTTTTCTTTCTGAACATTATAAAAGCATATGTAATATTTTCCATTCATACGGCATATAGTATATGGATTATATTTATCTTTTCTTCTTTTCGGACGTTTTTGCTCCATTTTCTTTCCTCCAATCTGTTTTTCTCAGATTGGAAATTGGTGGATCTCGTCCTTTGTGAAGTGACAACTTATGACAAAATACTATAAAAAAAGTCACATTTCTTTCTTGAAATATGACTTTCTATTATTCGTGATTGTAAAATAGTTAATGATATCTTATCTATATCCTAATATTCCTCTTATCAACCTTTAGAGTAAACCACTACCTCTATCAAGCTACTATAAACTTGACCATAGACTTCCAAACATTTAAATTTGATTTCTAAATAAATTGAATATCATCTTAGAAAAATATTTTTATCACTATACTTTTCAGTCGATACATCTTTTCATATCAACATTATTTGACTTTAGTACCTCAACAATTTCTTTTATCTACTTTATGATTTAGCCGAGATACGTTAGAGCATATCACCAGTTGTCCTTTACCGATATAAATAAAAAAATAGGAGTAGAGTAATTTTTACATCCACTCCTATTTTGTTTTTACTATTTTCAAGACATGTAAGACTAGAGG